>Ga0310695_10006285_pt1 | contig 19769 bp, 14 predicted proteins | sample RumenRJG_04DNA_FD_203882 | JGI IMG/M metagenome (GOLD analysis project Ga0310695, IMG submission 203882) | Bovine rumen microbial communities from Lethbridge, Alberta, Canada - RJG_04 (v2) (version 2) | ecosystem: Host-associated > Mammals > Digestive system > Stomach > Rumen | place: Canada...
GATACCACGTGTGGTACAAACCAACACACAAGCTTCCGGATGAATACCAGCGGTACGACATTTGATATCGAGAAATTTCTCCGCACCCAAATCAGCGCCGAAGCCTGCCTCTGTCACCACATAATCTCCATAGGTCATCGCCATCTTCGTTGCGATGATACTATTGCATCCATGAGCTATATTGGCAAAAGGACCACCATGCACAAAAGCAGAAGTATGCTCGATAGTTTGAACGAGGTTCGGATGCAAGGCATCCATAAGCAAAGCTACGATACTTCCCGTGACACCCAACTGTGACACATGGAACGGCTTGCCCTCTCCGTCAATACCCAATATGATATTATCAATGCGCTGACGCAAATCTTCTTCATCACGAGAAAGACAGAGGATAGCCATAATTTCGCTGGCTGGAGTAATATCAAATCCACTTTCCATCGTCACGCCATTCGACTTTTTCCCCAATCCGGTCACGATATTTCGGAGATTTCGGTCGTTCACATCAAGAACGCGCTTCCAAGTTACCTCTTTCATGAAGAAACCGTCGTCACGATGCTGATAGATATAGTTATCCAAGAGCGCCGCAATCATATTATGGGCACTCGTGATGGCATGGAAGTCGCCCGTGAAATGCAAATTAATCTTCTCCATCGGAATCACCTGTGAATATCCACCTCCTGTGGCACCACCCTTCATGCCGAAACAAGGGCCTAACGAAGGTTCACGCAACGCCAATACCGACTTACGATTCATACGATTAAGAGCCATACTAAGTCCGATACATACCGTCGTCTTACCGATACCAGCGCGTGTTGGCGACATGGCTGTAACGAGGATCAGATGCGATTTATTTACGCGCTCATCATCTATTAACGAAAAAGGAACTTTCGCAATATACTTGCCGTATGGTTCAAGTCCATCGGCGGGAATATTCAACTTTGATGCTATGTCAAAGATACTTTCTTTAGGTGTGCTCTGTGAGATTTCGAGATCAGATTTCATAATGTTTGACTAATTTGAAGGCAAAGGTACGAAATTTCCTTGGCTTACAAAAATATTATGAATAAAAGAACAATAAAAAAAGATATTCCAAAAGCTAAAAGTTACAATTTGATAGTAGACTACTTAACAAAAAAAATAGGATTCAACTGTTTCTCAACACTCGAACCCCAAATAACACTTATTACTTAATTTTACTTGTAAATTACACTCCCACAAAGATAACTTTTTTCCCTATACATTGCAAGTATTTTTGCGAATATTTACTATTTTTTGTTTCTGCTTACCATTTCAGATATCCATACTTGCCCTTGTACCATAATTGTAGGGCATTGATGATATTCTGCCAAATCACGTATACACAAGGGGCAATGGCAGCATAAGGATTAAGGAACGACAGCGTAAGCCATATTCCTACCACCGTATTTTTCTGCCCTAATGCTTGTCCCGCGCCAATACTGTCTCCGTAATATCGACCCACAACCTTACCGATACTAAACTGTAAAATCGAGAGAACCAACGGTATGGTACATAGAATTATCAGAACCCATCCCGATACGGGCGCATGCAACAAACTACGCATCGTGATTCCCATGATGATAGATAGGTTAAAACTCCAAATATAAATTCCAATGTTGCGGAATTGCTTAAGCCAGTTTACCCATCGAGGAAGATACTTTCTACTTATAAGTGCAAAGAATAGTGGTAAACCAAGAACCATCAGCACACGTTTCATCACCATCCAAGCGGCAAAGGCGAAGGAAATATCGGCTCCTTTTTCTACCATCGGGAAAAGTAACGGAATGATCACGATCGTGAAACAGTTGGCTATAAGCAGATATATTGTGAGCGATGCGATATTACCTCCCAACTTTTCGGTTATCACCGGGGCAGCGGCAGCCGTCGGACAAATCACGCTGATGAATACTCCCTCCCAAAGCAACTTTATCGTCGCATCGGCTGATAGATTGCATGCAATCATCGCCAGTACGGCCAACATGGTACGAATAATCTGTAAGATGAAATGCCATTTACGAGGGCGCATATCGTGTACTTTTATCTTTATAAAAGTGAGATAAAGCATCAGAAATATATTTACTGGTAAAAGGGATACAAGCAACGGGCCACAACTATCACCAATAGGTACGAGGAACTCTACATTCGTAAACAATAGATATACTAGCGACCCTACAACGATACCTACTAGCAACGACCAGTCTTTCAGAAATTTTATTATACTCATATCTTTTTACCTTTATATTGCCCATAACTCTGCCTTAATAAATATGGCAAGAGGTTTCTAAAGTTTATTTCGGCTGCAAAATTACAAAAAAGCAAACAAACAAATCCAAACGATATAAGTTTTTTATCATCAATAACGGATAAACTTACAATTTATCACCAAAAAGAACACTTTATACTACATTTTTCTTATTCATCAGACATACTTCGTCTCGTCATTCATAGAAAAAACATACTACAAGATATAAAAAAAAGGCTTCTCAAAAAGAACAATATTTCAAAATAAATAGTATCTTTGCAGCGAAAAGGATTCTTTTCGATGAAAAGCAGAAAGAATAATAACATAAACAGCGGTTAATCCAAAATTTACAAAATGTCTGGACTTATATATTATTTTAAGAAGAAAATGTTGATAGACTATGCCGAAATCTATCAGAATGAGCAACAAAGTAACATGGTTGTTCCGAGAGATTTCGAGCAACAGGTGTTGAAACTATTTGATGCTTATGAGGAAAAAGCTCATAAAGGGCATTGGATAGAGAAGGCATTTTGCAAGTTAAATGGTAAGAACTGGCATCATCTCGTGATAGAATGCAAGATTAAAGCCATCCGAATATTCTTCGGACGATTGAGGCGATAATGTGAATAGAGGCTTGTAGCCTTATATAGGTTAAAGAGGGAGATGTTTTTTGAAGCATCCCCCTCTTTAGATTATTTCTCGTCAAGAATCTGATTAGCTCGTTCCAGAGCCAAACTGATATGCTTGCATATATTCTCTTCGCCGAGCATTTCCTTGAAACCAGCCTTATGTAGAGAGGTCAGAACCCTCTCGTTGACACCAGAAAGAACAACCTCGATACCATTGTTCTTGCTGAGCGAACAAAGATTAGTCAAGTTATGAATACCGGTAGAATCGATGAAAGGAACCTTCCTCATTCGGATGATTCTAACTTTCGGATGATCACCGATGCCCGCCATGATTTCTTCGAATTTATTTCCAGCTCCAAAGAAGTATGGACCGTTGATTTCATATACCTCAACCCCTTTCGGGATAATCAAATGTTCCAAGTTGCCCAACTCAAATTCCGGTGTTTCCTCGTCTGGATTGATCTCACCATAAATCACCTTTACATCTGTTGTCTCGGCCATACGACGCATAAAGAGTAGACAGGCACAAACCAATCCAACCTCGATGGCAACGGTAAGGTCGAAGATAATGGTCAGTAGGAAAGTTACCCAAAGAACGATGATGTCACTTTTCGGATTCTTCATGATACTTAGGAAAGAACGCCATCCACACATACCATAACTCACGATGACCAAAACTCCTGCAAGACAGGCCATTGGAATATATTTTGCCAACGGCATCAAGAAGAGGAAGATAAGCAGCAACACAACAGCATGAATGATTCCCGAGATAGGAGTTTTTCCACCATTGTTGATATTTGTCATCGTTCGGGCGATGGCTCCTGTGGCAGGGATTCCACCGAAAAGCGGAGATGCTATATTGGCGATACCTTGAGCCATCAACTCTGTATTAGAATTATGATGTGCGCCTATCACACCATCTGCAACGGTGGCAGAAAGCAAAGACTCGATAGCACCAAGGACGGCAATGGTGATGGCTGGTGATATGAGCGACTTGATGACGTCCCAGTTCATGTTAGGAACCGCAGCATCAGGCATCTCGTTACTAATGGTGAATCTGTCGCCGATAGTTTCTATTGTCATTATTCCAGCATAGTTTTTCAGAAGTAATGCTGCGATGGTCATCACAATGATGGCAATAAGCGAACCAGGTATTCTCTTAAGCCAACCGATATGTTGGTCGATAAACGACAACTTGGTGAATTTAGGCCATAGCATGATCAGCACGACACTGGCGATACCGATGATGGCACACCAAAGGTCGACGGTTGCGAAATGCTGAAAATAGCAAATCCATTTCTCCGTGAAATCAGAAGGCACCTCGTCTATACTCAATCCCAAAAGGTCTTTTACCTGAGTTGTAAAGATGGTGACAGCAATACCACTGGTGAAACCCACAATAATAGGATAAGGAATATATTTAATAATTGTGCCCAGATGGAGCAGACTAAACAAGATAAGGAACGCGCCAGCCATTAAAGTAGCGATGGTAAGGCCCTCCATTCCATACTGCTGGATGATACCATATATGATAACGATAAAAGCACCTGTCGGTCCACCGATCTGCACCTTACTACCACCAAAGAGCGATACGATAAGGCCGGCTACGATAGCTGTGATGATACCCTTCTCCGGGGTCACACCCGAGGCGATACCGAAAGCAATGGCAAGAGGCAAGGCAACGATACCCACGATGATTCCTGCCAACAGGTCGGACATAAAATTCTTACGATTGTAATTCTTCAATGAGCTCCACAACTGGGGCTTGACTTCAAATGTTGTCATCTTAAAAACAAAAAGGATTAAGTTTAGTATTCACAAAAATATTGTGCAAAGGTAATGATTTTTTAGTTAAAAATTTGCATCATTCCTCAAAAATTCCTATCTTTGCTGCATATAAATAGCAAATTGTATAATTATTAATAAGAAAGCCTATAGATTAGACCTTTACTTCAAGAATCAATACATTAAAATATGAAGAATATTGAAGAGATGACCGACGAGCAACTTGCGATGTCGTATATCAATGGTAATAATCAGGCTTTTGATTTGTTGCTTGCTCGCAATCAATCAAAGTTATTTCAATATATTATGTTTGTGGTGAGAGACCACGAAATCGCCGACGATGTCTTCCAAGACACTTTCGTCAAGATCATCATGCGTCTTCAGCAAGGCAAATATAGTCCGAACGGTAAGTTCTGTGCTTGGTGTATGCGTATTGCCCACAACATCATCATGGATATGTATCGCGATAACCGTGGCAAACATATTATAGAAGCCGCGCAAGATAATGACCTTTCACAGATTGGAGGCGACGATACCGTTCTAGGTAATGTGGAAATGGATTTCATCAACAGCCAGGTGATGGACGACGTGCGTAAGATGATGAATCTCCTCCCGCCGGTACAACGCGAAGTGGTATATATGCGCTATTATCAAGACCTGAGTTTCAAGGAAATCGCAGAACTCACGAATGTAAGCATAAACACCAGTTTGGGACGTATGCGTTATGCTATTCTCAACATGCGCAGAATGGCACGTGAGAATAACATTAGTCTAGAGATGCTTTAAGGGTGAAGTTCCTTCAAGGCGTGAATCGTGCTTATCGGGTCGGTACTCTTAAAGATATAACTTCCACTCACAAGTACATTTACGCCCGCTTTTACCAACCGTGGAGCCGTTTCAGCTTGTACGCCGCCATCCACCTCGATGAGCGTATGACAATGGTTTTCCGCTATCATCTTCTTGAGGCGCTCCGCCTTCTTGATGGTGTTCTCGATAAACTTCTGTCCGCCGAATCCAGGGTTTACGCTCATCAATAATACCATGTCGACATCGCCGATGATATCTTCGAGCACACTAACGGGAGTAGAGGGATTCAGCGTCACGCCAGCCTTCATACCGGCAGCATGGATCTGTTGGATTGTACGATGAAGATGAGTACAAGCCTCATAGTGTACATTCATCATCATGGCCCCAAGCTGTGCCGTCTTCTCTATCCATCGCTCCGGGTGGACGACCATATAGTGTACATCGAGTTTCTTTTTGCAAGCTTTGGCCACGGCCTCGAGGACAGGGAACCCGAACGAGATGTTCGGCACGAATTCGCCATCCATCACATCCAGGTGTAGCCAGTCGGCCTCGCTGCGGTTGATCATATCAATTTCTCCTTTCAAGTCGAGGAAATCAGCTGAAAGGAGAGAAGGAGAGATAATAGTGTTCATCTTTTCTGAGTGATAAATTAGTTCAGGCAGAGGACTTCGTCGTTACCTGATTTCTTCATCAAGTTGCATGTGCGGGCGATTCTGCGAATCAACTCCAGCGTTTTCTCAGATGGTTTCATTTCTTCAGGAGTAAAATACTTCATAGGCGAAATCTTCTAATTATTATTCTATTAACAATCTAATAACGTTAGGGATGGTCGTTTATTTTATGCGTTTCCTTTTTTTCTTCATTTTTAGCTATCTTTTCGCATTTTTTCTTTAACTTTGCATGCGTTGACATAAGCTAATAACATGAATAAAACTAAAATAACGACCTATCAGAAGTGGACAAGGCTATCGATGATAGCATTCATACTGTTAGTATTTGCCTATTGGCGCTTTGTGGCCTCTTATGTGCTTTTCCGCCATGAAGAATGGCAGATGTTCCTTTTCGATCGTGAATATTTTCTCGAGCGGCTGGCCATGCCCTGTGGAATGGCACGATATATGGGCGAATTTGTTAGTCAGTTTGCTTTTGACCTGACTGTCGGGGCATTGGTCTATACTCTTGTGACGGTTTTGATACAACATCTAACATGGCTTGTAATGAAACGACTTTCCGACGATCATCAGGCACTCTTTTCGTTGTCCATGGTGCCGTCGCTATATCTCATGCTTCTCATGCAGAACTGCGAATACACGATGGCTCTGCCCATCTCGTTCCTTATGGGTGAACTTCTGGTGTTGTTCGTTCCATCCAGGAAAACATATGCCGAAATCTATCTCATCGTTACCCTCCCAATGATGCTATGGATGACGGGCATCGTCGCCGTTCCTTTCGCCATGATCGCCCAAATTCATGTATTTCGACGGCATTCCCTAGCCTCTCGCATATCATCCGTTAGCTTGACCTTGCTGATATGCGGACTACTCCTTGCCGTTATCCCCTCGTGGCTTGGCTATCCCCAGCATAGCATGAGCAAGGGCGAAGGCCTTGCCTATGAGCCTTCAGAGAACAATATACCTATTTATATATACAGTTTGGTGGTTCTGCTGGTCATGACAAGCCACTTGCTATGTCATCGACTTTCGTCATCTTGCCCCATGCCTACGCTCGCCCTGTCCTTGGGCTTGCTTGCGGCTTTCGCCATCTTGATTCCCGTCACCCGCAATACCGAGAAAGTAGACGACATCCGTTACGACATGATGATGTGCCATCATGACTGGCAAGGAATCATCATACAGAACTCCTGTCATCCGTCGCAAACACCTTCTGCTCAGGTTGTTACCATGATGGCGATGTATCACACACAAGCCATAGACAAAGAACAATATCTACGGTTTCTCATCAAGACGGGACAGCAACCTCAATTTCGTTCCATCCCTTTCGTGATAGCCCACGTATATATGGATGCCGGATTCGTGAACATGGCCCAGCGAGCAGCCTTTGATGCGATGGAATCGATACCGAACTATAATAAGAGCGCACATGCCTTTAAATGGCTTGTCGAGGCCAGTATCATCACGGGACAAAGTAAAGTCGCTGATAAATATATACGACTATTAGCATCAACGCTCTATTATCGGTCATGGGCAGAGGGCCTTTCTCCGATGGTCGCCAACCCGCAACTTGTCGGTCATCATCCGATATATGGCCCGATGCAACGGTTCTATAAGTCTACTCCCGATATGTTTTTTTATTAAACGATAGTTATGAGGATTTGGAATTTATTTTACATATCACTTCTAAGTTTCTTTTGGGGAATACTGATTTCGTGTGATACGGTTCCCGAGAATGCACAGTATGTCGACAAACTTCCTATCATTTATCCCGACTATACGGGTGTGACAATACCCGATAGCATCGCCCCACTCGATTTCTCCATGGCCGATGATAGCTATTCTAAAATCTATGTGGAAATCAAGGGAGCACGTGGAGGCGAGGTATATGCCGAAGGCCACTACGCCGATTTCGACATCGACGAATGGCATCATCTTGTAAGTATCAACAAGGGCAGTACGCTTCGTGTTACGGTATATGCCGAGCGCGAAGGGCATTGGACGAAATTCCGCGAATTTCCAATCTATGTAAGTCGTTATGGTTTAGGCGATTGGGGCATCACCTATCGACGAATAGCGCCCAGTTATGAAAGTTATAGCGACATGGGAATCTACGAGCGCGACCTATCCAACTTCGAGGAGCGTGCCCTACTCGTGAATGCCGAGATTGGGGGCATGTGCGTAAACTGTCACACGCCTAATGCGACCCGTCCCAACCAATATGTGTTCCATGTCAGGGGCGAGAACGGTTGCACTTATATTCATCACGACGGGAAATCGGAAGTGTTGCAGGCCAAGAATGCAGAACTCGGCGGCTCTATGGTCTATCCCAGTTGGCACCCATCAGGGCGCTATTGCGCCTTTTCCACCAACAAGACCTCACAGATGTTTCATTTCTCCAAGGCCCGTCGCATAGAGGTTTACGATTCCTCCTCCGACATCTTTGTATACGATGTCGCCAAGCATACCATACTTTGTGACACGACCACGATGACGCAATTGAACGCGGAGAACTGTCCGGCCTTTTCGGGTGATGGCAAATGGCTTTATTTTACCTCTGCCCGTCGTCAGAGTTATCCGGATAATTATGATAAGGAACGTTACGACCTCTGTCGTATCGCCTTCGACTCTTCAAAAGGGCGGTTTGTGGGGCGTGTAGACACGTTGGTTCACGCTTCTGCCATAGCCAAAAGCATCACATGGCCACGCCCTTCCTATGATGGTCGATATGTGATGTATACGCAAATGGATTATGGATATTTCAGCGTTTGGCATCCGGAAGCCGACTTGTATCTGCTCGACCTCAGAACAATGCAGGCGCGCCCTTTGCATGAGGTGAACAGTCGGCATAGTGAAAGTTTGCACGCTTGGACGGCCAACAGCCACTGGTTCTTGTTCACCAGTCGACGTGATGACGATCATTATACTCGTATCTATCTTTCTTCGATCGATGATAAGGGGCGTGCCACGAAACCGTTCCTTCTTCCTCAACGTGACGCTAAACGTTATTATGCGCGTTCACTTTATTCTTATAACACGCCCGACTTCGCATCAAAGCCTGCCCAGATAGACTGCTATGATGCCGGGCGCGAGATCATGCGACCGGAGCGCATCGCAACGAAAATATTAAGAAAATAATAAACATTTCATATCCCGTAAAAAAAGAGCCCCCCGATAAGAGGAAAAAATCCATCCTATCGGGGGCATTATTTTATATGATCAGTTTTTGTGAAGTCTACAGATTGTCTCTTACCGTGATGATAAACGGTTCTGCGCCATCAGCCAACATCTTGTCAGCCACAGAAGCTATACCACCGAGTCGGGTCATACTCTGAAGAGGTTCGGTACGGTTGAGGACGATACGGCGTGGAGCTTCACCAGCCTTCCAATATTTATTGGCAGGATAATATGTGGCCGTATTATTGTTAGGGTCAACGACGACCTTACCATAAGCGATATCGCCCATATTCGGCTCATAGAATTCATCATCAGGATTCAAGGCGATGCTGTATTTCTCTTCGTTGTCATCAGCCAGATACATATCGTCAGGGTCAACGACGTGCATACCGTCAACATCGAAGAAATATTTATAATACGCATGATGCGTCACAGCCTTGTCGAGCGTTTCAGGCAACTTGATATTATCGAGTTTTGTCGTTACGCTCCATATGCCCGCTGTATCCTTCGTCATCTTCAGGCTCTTGCTTTCTCCATCAGCAATCAGATTTACGTTAACCTCTTGAGCCTCAGGAGCTTTGATACGGAAAGTTACAGAATGATCATTTCCATATTCCGGAGAGACGATAGGCTTAGGGAACAATCGCGACATAACCTCCAGGTTGAAAGGTTTCTCTTTTCCCGTAGCCTTACGAGTGGGCACGGTATACTCCATAGCCTGTCTTGAAGCCTCCTTGTTGAAAAGCAGCGGCAGGGTCTTGGTCAGGAAATACTTAGCATTCATCCATGTGTGTCCAAATTTATCATGTGTGAAGGTTTTGGCCGCTCTGATGCCATGCTTGTCAAGGAATTCCATATAGTCGCGTGCCGTTCCGTAGAGGAAATCATCAGTCCCCACGCCCAACCAGAGCAGATTTATCTTATTGTTGGTACTGTCAGCCTGTTCGTATACATCAGGGATATCCGTAGAAGTAAATGAACTATAAGAGCAGAGATAAGAGAATTTGTCGAGATGGCGCAACCCATTGGATAACGCTTGATTGCCACCACGAGAGAAACCACCTATGGCACGATGGTCAGCATCATTGATGGTACGATAATTAGCCTCGATATAAGGCATCAGATCTTCGTTCAAATCATTGCCGAAGAGGTCGCCTTGTGCCATCGCATTCGCAGGCGCCTTATCCATCAGTTTTATAGGATTTCCATAAGGTAACACGATAATCATCTCCTGAGCCTTACCCTCAGCGATGAGATTATCCAAGATATAGTTCATGCGCCCCACCTTATAATATACCTCCTCGGTATCGGTAGTACCACTAATCAGATAGAACACAGGGTATTTCTTATCTTTATTGGCCTCGTCATAGTAGCCACTAGGGGTATAGACAATCGCATTATTCGTAGCGCCTAGACTTTTGGAATAATAATGAATATACTCTATACGACCATGACCGACAGGCAAAATATCGTGAGCGAGTTTTCCTTTGTTCGACTTGATTTCCAGCAAACTATTCTTGAATCCTTCGTTAGGGAAATAATCCTTACACAAAGGGTCCATGATGCTCACCCCGTCCACCTCGAAATGATACGGATACATATCAGGAGCCGCCGGACCCAACGTTACCGACCAGATGCCGGTTTTCTTGTCGAACGTCATGTCATGTTTTCCTGCAAATTGAACATCTACGGCCACCTTTTTAGCCTTAGCATTGTGATAATTGAACGTCACCGTCCCATTGTCATTACAGATGGTTTGGGCGGAAGCCGACAATGAAGCCAAAAGCGCCATCGCCACCATTGATTGTTTATTAATCCAGTTTTTCATTTTATAACTTAATTTGTTGTACGTTTATTTTATTTCGCATTTTTACAGGTGTAATATCAACACAAAAGTACGTTCCTATTCTCAGAAATGCAAATGATGTACAAAAAAATTAAGACAAATTATCCCTTACGTTTTTTTGAACGGATTTTTTAAATTAGTTTTACAAATTTGTATAAAAATTGGTGCTGCGTCACAAGTTCCCCAAAAAGCTTTGATTTCGAGTTGCTTTTTTTTAGGAAAAAACTATTTAAATGATGATAACGGAATCCTCCCCCGATGTGTCTCAGAAGCATCCCCCTTATACCATATATATAATAACTGTAACTGATCAGTTGATTACGGATCAAAAAAAAGATGATTTTCCCGCTTCCAATTAACTGTCATCTGTCATCTGTCATTTTCTCTAATAATAAAATAGGTTAAAAGAATACAAATATAGATAAATAATACCCTCGCCCTACTTCTATTATCACAGCTCGTATACCCCCCCTCGGTGGGTATGCACAAGGTGATAGACGAGACTCAGAGACCGAAATATGCTCATTTTGCTTCGGATTTCATGTCGGTTTTCACTCATTTTTTTCCCGATTTCGCCATTATCAAATCAAAAAATCCTCGATTTTCGGGATTTTACCTCAAATTCGGGAATTGTGAATATTTCTTTGCAAACACGTTAAAACACTTATATAGAGGATGTTATGGTCAAAAAATTGGGTAAAAGACTATGTTGGCTATCTCTAAAATCATAGGTTTTGAAAATTCAAAAACACCGCATAATGGGTTCAAAATTGTTTTGAATGATATAATTCTGCTTTTCCGGACTTGTTTTTTTCTTCGTTTTCGCCCCAAAATCGACCGATTTTTAGTCGTATCGTGTGATGTGTTGAAACAATGTGAGGAGAGTGTGACAATAATTGACGGGGAATGTGCAAGGTTTGCGAAGAATATATTGTGTAAAATATTTATCATATTGGCATATTCTCAATATCGCCAATATAAGTACAGCTCGTGCACCCTGGAGGGTGTGCCGAGCTACATACTACGGTGGCATGGGAGGCACATATACGCACGATCTTAGATTGTAAATTTATTTTTTATAACAATCCACCATTATACACACCATCATTCTGCGTAATCAGTAATCAGTTAATCAGTTAATCAGTTTGTGTTTTACCCCCATTTTTTGGATTTTCAGCCTTATAATATATAAATATATATATATATATATTTATATATTATACTCTCTTTTTCACATTTTTCTCAGCCTTGATAAAAAAACTGATTAACTGAATAACTGAATAACTGATTACATATCACGTTGACATGGGGCTGATTTGTTCCTCGAATCACCCGCTAGAATCGCAGATTAAGCGATTTTTACATCGCCATCCCCCAATTATAGAAATGGCAGCAACTCAGCAAAGTGCTGATACACAGCGTTTTGCAGAATGTTGACTTTCAACATCCGTTTTTTTTGATTCGTTTTTCAAAAATTCTTCGTACCTTTGCAGCCGTCAACGTTGATAAGGCCTGCAGAGGGCTCCGAAAGACAAAGCGCGCTGTCTCGAAGAAATCTCGAAAGGCCTTCGGAAGAAACAACTAGCTCGAAAAGCCCGAAAAGCAACAAGGCGCATCTACCCAACTCGTCAACCCCCGGCGGAGGCCGTGGCAATAGTTATTCAAAGCTATCGCAATTCAAAAAAAATCGTGCTGCGCCGAAGATTATCTCCCCTTTGCAGCACGATGATATGATACAACTACGAGCTTTATTTCCTGAGCAATCTGAGATAGTAGAAACCAGGACAGAGAGTGCCCCGATTCGCAGACAAGCGAACGGCGAATTTGCTCTTCACCCTGCCCCTCTTGTCAACGAATAAGGAGGCAGGAATAGGGACCTCGATATTATAGAAGCCATCCTGCGAGCCTTCTACTTGGCGTGGAATATCAATGTCACAAACTTTTATGCCATCTATCTGTAGCTCGGCCTTTCTGCCAGCGTCGATGGTGGTAAAGCGACAGAGAACGGACAGGTTATCACGCTGTGAACTCTTGTTGAAAAGAGAATACTGGATGAAACCATCTTGTGGGGCATCACGATAAAACTCGTTGCGGAAAGAACCAGAATGAGAATTATCACTATATCGATATTCGTGACCAGCCTCACTCTGTTGCTCTCCCGTAGCCACGAAGTCGAGGGTTCGAGCCTCTAAGGCCTGACGAGCAGCTTCATTCTGTGCCATGTCGCTCTGTGCATAGCCCTGAGGCGTCTGACAATACCAATAGCACATGTAGCGGGCATGATGAATTGTAGAGAACGGACGCAGCAGAAGTCGATTCCAATGGTAATTCGCGGCCAATGTATCATTACGTGAAACATCGATGCTGAAGGTAAGATGAGATGAATCTATCGGTGTGATGCGACGGAGAGCTTCCTCCGGATTGCCGATGAGCATCGGAGCGGATATCAAGCTCAAGCCCTTGCCCACAGCACCTGGGGAATGATCCATACGACCGTCACCGGCATATTCGTTTTGCAGTTTCTCCACTTCCAGGCCCGTCTTTTGGGCATCGTCGGCATCCATGGCGGTGGTCTGTGCGCCCAAAAGTACCGGTCCATACTCAAAGGATACATAGTCGGTATAGTTTGGACAGGCCTCCATGCGCAACTTCATCGGAATGTCTACGACGACCCTGTCGCCTCGTTTCCACTTCCGGGTAATACTAACGTATGATGATCTGCCCTCCGTGATCTGTGAAGCTACCGGATATTCACGACCGTTCACCCCAACACGATAGCCATTTGTCGTCCACCACGGATGACGAATCGAGATGGTATAACGCCCCGACTTATCGATGGTCAGGGTCGTAGACGGGGTGTAAGGATAATTCGTAGTCTGGGTGACGCAGAATTTCCTGTCGACCAAACGACTCGCCGTAAAGAGGTTCACGTAAAGCGTATCCTTCCCCGTATGAGTATAGATGAAATGTCCATATTTACTATGGTTCTCCATACCCGTACCTACACAGCACCACATCCCTTCATTAGGTTTAGAATAGATGCGATAACCCTGTGGACGAAGTGTGGTAAAATAAACATAACCACCTGTCTGAGGATCTTGTGTGGAGAGGATGTGATTCATCATCGCATACTCGTAGAAGTCGGCATAACGAGCGTCATGGGTTTCATCGCTCAACATCTCTGATAGTTTCAGCATGTTGTTGGTATTACAACTCTCCGGGCCCTCCAAATTATCGATATAGCGATTACCGTTAGCGGCAGCCAAGAAATGCTCGGAGATACTGTTTCCCCCTATGCAAACCGTACGATTCTGCGTGACATCGGTCCAGAAGTTACGAGCAGCACGAGAATATGCCTCACCCATAGAGAGTTCCTCTCCGATACGACTAAAACCAATATATTTAGGCACCTGAGTGTTAGCATGGCGATTGTCGAGAAACGATGGATTCAACTTCTGCATCCCCTTGACCATCACCTGATGAGAGAAACGCTGGGCAGCCTTGAGATATTCCGGATCATGGAAGAGCGTATAAGCATCGGCAAGGCTCTCGTTGATGCCACCATGCTCGATATCGAGAACGGCCTGCAACTGATCGTCAGAAAGGCGATTCACGACGTGACGACTCCAGTCTGCCAACTTGCGGAACATCCCCAGAGCGGTCTTGTCACCAGCATAAAGATAAGCATCTCGCAAACCTGCCAGCACCTTATGTTCACAATAGAACGGAACCCACCATTTGATTTTATTCCATTGTGTGAGGTCGCCACGGAACATACCCTGCCAAGCCTCGTTGATCGGTTGACCGCCAATGAAGCCATACATTCCCGTCGTATCATGATCGTAAGCATCCTGACAATCCTTGAGTACTCGAATCATATAGTCGAGACGTTGCTTCAGTTGAGCTTTCATTCCCGGTTCCTTGCAAGCGGCATAACCCAGCGCAAGGGCAGAGAGATAATGTCCTCCGACATGACCGGAAAGGTCGAAGCCATCGCCACCCCAGTTGCGGAAGTTAGGATGATCCTTCACCCAATTTGCATATACCCCAGAAGAGAGACCCGACTGGCGAACGAATGGCGTAAGCAATCGGTCGACATCATAAGAGAGAAGCGTATGGAAATTCAAATCCATAGCCTTTTTATAGGGACTGTCGAGGAGGGTAACCTCACTAAGGTCGAAATGATGTGGATAGAGTTGGCTCTGTGCCATACTCATCTCCGGTAGAGCGACAAGAAACGATACTGCCGCCAAAGTCTTAATATTTTTATCCATATATTTTCATATCGCCACAAGGGCTTAATTTCTATCTTTAATGTAACATTTACAATTGAACCTTGACCGATTTACCATTATATTTCACCGTATGTTCGCCCGATTCACCAATGACGACAACACGGAACTGGCGATTCTTGATCATACCACGATAATGACCGCGTCGAGTTCCGATGGTAAGTTCACGCTTCGACTCATTCCATGCAAAAGGAATCTCCGTGAAAGCTCCCTTCTCATAATTATAGTTATCGCCCTCGTCCTCGTAAAGCGTAAAAGTTCCATCAGCCCCCGGATAGACACGAATCTCCAAGTTATCCCAAGGTTTCTCCGAAGAATACTGTACAGCTGGTCCCCAAGGGAGGATAGAGCCCGCCTTCACGAAAACAGGGATGATATCTATCGGACAAAGACGCTGAATCGTAGAACCGCCGGCATGGCGAGCTCCCGTCCAGAAGTCGAACCAATCATTTCCGGCAGGCAAATATACATCGGTAGGAGCAGCGGCCTTTTTGACATCAGGGAAGATGAGATGTCCCCGTTTCTGCTGATCCTTATAAGTATACATCGGGTCGGTAACAGGTTTTACCAGGAGATTACGTCCAAACATATACTCATCATTACGCGCCACGGCATTACTATCGTTGGCATAGTCCATCACAAGCGCACGCATCATCGTATTGCCATGTTGCGTACAAGCTCCGGCATTACTATAGATGTAAGGCAACAGACGATAACGCAACTGGATGAACTTCTTGATCGCATCATAAGCCCAATCGCCTTCCTGGCCGAAGAGATAGAGTTCGCTCACCATCGGCGAAGAACAATGGTTGCGCATCAAAGGCATAAAGGCGCCCCACTCCATCCAGCGCGTCTGCAATTCCTGGATGGCCGGATTCTTCGGATTCTGTTCAAACTCCCAATAGAAGAAACCACCAAGGTCAGTATTCCAAAAAGGAATGCCACAAAGTGAATAGTTGAGCCCAGACGGAATTTGTTTCTTCATCTCCTGCCAAGAGGCCAAGATATCTCCACTCCAAGAGAAAGTGCCATAATGCTGAATGCCGAAAGCACCACTACGAGTCATTTGCACCGAGCGCTTCACGTTGTCCTTCATCGCACGCTGATGCTCATAGATACCCCGGTTATGCACGATAGGGAAAGCATTCTTCACGCTCCGCCAAGTGCCATCGAAGGTAAGATAATCATCATCACCAGGTTTCTCGAAATGATCAGGTTCAGAAGAATCTGTCCACCACGCGTCAAAGCCCATCTTGTAGAGGTTGGTAAGATGTTTCCAATAGATATCGCGAGCCTTAGGATTGAACACATCGTACACGAGAACACCATTATTACGAGGCCATGTATCGAAAGGCAGCAACGCGTTGGCAGCCTTGAGATCAGCATAAGGTTGCGTCCAAGGCCCGAAGTCAGGCCATATACTGATCATCAGATGTGCATGATTCTGATGAACATATCTAACCATCTCGTCAGGCGACTTGATACGAGGCTGCTGAGGTTTCATCTTGCGCATATCACCAGGGAGATATTTATCCCATGCTGGGTCGCCCACCTTATTAATATAATAGGGATTCATAAAACGCATAGCATTCCAGTTGCTGTCACATCCCCAATATTGCCAATCTTGAACGATACCATCGAGCGGAATCTGCAATTCTCGATATTTATCGAGTACGGTAGCCAACTCATCGCTGGTCTTATAGCGTTCACGACATTGCCAATATCCCATAGTCCAAAGCGGGAACATCGTAGCCTGACCGGTAAGATCACGGATAGAAGCGATGACGCCATCCTGTGTACCATCCCGATAGATAAAATAATAATCGCTACAGAGACCGACCTCAGAAGTAAAAGTTGTTCCCTGAGCATTATCTTCATAATAACTTCTACCCGCATTGTCCCAATAGAGCCCCCATCCACGTTCACTAGTGATGTAAGGGATAGAAGTATAAGTATTACCATTCCAGATGTCAGCATGGCGATTACGTTGAACCATAAGCGTATCACGGAGTTGTCCCAAACCAAAGATATTCTCGTCCTTAGCAATCTGCCAAGTCTGACTGAGTTTATATTTTCCCGCATCTTTATCACCTTGGCGGCGTTCAAAGGCGAAACGAGATTCCTGCATCAACGGTTTTCCTTCTGCGGTAGAATAGTTTACCCGTCCCGTCTTCAAGTCTAGTGACACACGCATTTGGGATGACGCCAGCGTAAGACAACCGTTAGACTCATTACCGGTAACACGTACCGCCTCCCGTTTCATGATCACAGAATAACTTTTCTTCTGTGGACAAGCATCAGAGGCTGGATATTTCACGATTCTCACAATAGACGGAGAATAGAACTGAATAGAAACCTTCACGTCACCGATCTGACGGGTAACAGCAGAAGATTTCAACGAATTTTTATTGATGCTCCGGCCATATGTCGTCATACAGCCCAAAAGTAACATCAAGGTTAAATAAATTTTATAGGTTTTCATGTGTGATAATTAAAGTGAGAAACTCTCTTATTATTATTCTCTTTTGCGGCAAAGGTAATAAAAAAACATAGAACAGGAAGAAAATAAGTGTAAAAAATATAATTATTATCGAAATCGTGCTATTAAAAAACGATATTATCATATTCTGAAACTCTTGAGGTATCCTCTGAAAGGAGAGTTGTAAAAATCATAAATTTTAGGTATTGTACATCCCTGACGAAAGTTTTACCTTTGCGTCCAAAAAAATGAGAAGAGTATTAGTTTTATTTACAGGATTGTTTTTAATCATGTTATCAACAAGAGCCCAGTCTGTCCTTATGTCGTATTATGGTACAGCCAATGATGCCGCACGAGAGAATAACATAGACAAACTGAATCAGATTGTGGCACAACGATTCAACAATCTGAAATGCGCGGAGGCTTACACATCGGATATGGTCATTAAGGCTCTAAAGAAACGGGGAATCAAGAAACAGAGCATAGGAGAAGCTTTACAGAATTTGCGAAGCAGAAAGCAACCTATCGTCATAGCAAATGTACAATTATTGGATGGCGTGATGACCGACAAATTGAAGGATGCTGTAAGAGAATCAAAGATCAATCTCGACAGTATCTCCATGACAAAACCTCTACTATACAATAGTGATGATTGTAAATGGTTGGCCAATGTTCTAAGTCAACACATCAAGGCAGACCATGATACAGAAATCGTTTTGGTAGGACATGGTTCTGATGATTCTGCTAATGCAACATATGCTCTCGTGGATTATATCATGCAACAAGAAGGCAAGGAAAACTTCCACGTGGGAACCATTGAAGGGTATCCGGATCTTAATGCAATCAAGCAGATTCTGAAAAAGAGGAAAGCACAGAAAGTAATACTTTTCCCATTACTCCTAATTGCAGGAAATCACGCTCTACAGGACATTAATGGTACATGGAAAAGCGAATTGGAGAAAGAAGGATATAAGGTGACTGTTGCACAAGAAGGTTTACTCGAATTAACAGAGGTTCAACAACGTATCATCGGAAATATAGAGAAAGAAATAGATAACCTAACATATTAAAGAAAAACTTCATGGAAACGAAGAAATTTTATTACACAGTAGCTCTCGCATTATGTACAGGTAGTGTAAATGCTATGGCATTACAGGAAAACAAGCAAGACACAACAAGTCTTGGTGGTATCCACCAACTGGAACAAGTTGTAATAACAGGTAACGGACATCATGAACTCAAGAAGAATTCGACAACCCCCGTTCATGTTATGACAGCTACGGATATCGCAAAAAGTGGAATTACCGACTTTCAGAATGCTCTGACAAGGATGCTGCCAAATGTCCAGTTTGCGCCATCATCAATGGGAAGTTATATCCGATTAAATGGTTTAGGAAATAAATATATATTGATCTTGATAAATGGACAGAAGGTGATAGGAGATATCGCTGGTAATGTAGACCTGAACCAAATTAACATGGGACAGATCAAGCGTATAGAAGTATTGGATGGTGCTGCTTCGGCTCTATATGGAAGTGATGCTATCGGTGGCGTCATCAATATCATTACAAGTCAACCTAAAGAAGATATGATAAGTGCCACATCGGATACTCATATCGGAGCCAAAGGCGCTCTCACCCAGAACGTAAATCTCAACATCCATAGTCGTTGGATAGACAGCTATACTTCTTTCTCTCATAATGAGTTGAACAGTTGGCGAAATAATTTGTATGAATACACCGGTAATTCTCCTGAAGGAGAGACAAGTCTTAGTCTGCAACCCCTTGTTGTAGGTTTCAATCAAAACATGATCAACCAGCGTTTGG
>Ga0310695_10006287_pt1 | contig 19766 bp, 9 predicted proteins | sample RumenRJG_04DNA_FD_203882 | JGI IMG/M metagenome (GOLD analysis project Ga0310695, IMG submission 203882) | Bovine rumen microbial communities from Lethbridge, Alberta, Canada - RJG_04 (v2) (version 2) | ecosystem: Host-associated > Mammals > Digestive system > Stomach > Rumen | place: Canada...
CTTTCATTTAGAGGTGAGAGGTAAGAGGTCAGAGGTGAGAGATAACTCATACCTCTTGAAAACTCTACCTATAACACCTGTCATTTTTATTTAATTAATTATTTTAAATTCTACACTTTAACTATTCTCTTACCTCTCACCACTCACCTCTCACCACTCACCTCTTACCTCTCACCTCTTACCTCTCACCTCTTACCTCTCACCTCTTACCACTCACCTCTAAAAAGCGCTGGTAAGCCTTGTCCCATGCGGCCTTGTCGCCAGCAGGATGATAAGGCACCATTTCAACGCTATTGGCAATGATTTGGCGCATCGCCCAGATGTCGCTGACATCGTCAGAAGCCTTGGCCTGCAACATCATGTTACCAATGGCCGTACACTCCTGAGGACCAGCCAGCACCTCAACGCCACAAGCATCAGCAGTGAACTGAGTAAGATACTTATTCAGCGAACCACCCCCAATAACATGCAGCACCTGAATGCCACCCGCCGCCTTCTCGCCTGCAGCCTTCTCGCTTCCTGCGCCCGTCGGCTTCTCGCCTCCTACTGTGCTCGACGGTTCCGCCGTCGAGTTAAATTCCTTCAACCATCCAAACACCTGCCTATATCTCAAAGCCAGCGAATCGAAGATACAGCGACAAATCTCTGCAGGCGTTTCAGGAACGGCCTGTTTCGTTTCACGACAATACTGCTGGATAGCCTCAATCATCGAGGGAGGATTGGCAAAAGCCTTATCGTCTGGATTGATGATACTTCGGAAAGCCTCCACCTGCATGGCTGAACCTTGCAACTCAGGATGCGACAGCTTACTCACCTCTATTCTCTCACCTCTCACCTCTGAATTCTCACCTCTCACCTCTAACCACTCACCTCTAGTAGCCCACTCCTTACGACAACGCTCATAGAGCCACATGCCGCAAATATTCTTCAGGAAACGGGTGGTTCCCTCGATGCCTCCTTCATTGGTGAAGTTCAGCTCATAGCTGCGATCGCTAATGATGGCATTCTGCGTCTCAATACCCATCAGACTCCACGTACCACTGGAGAGATAAGCAAAATGCTCGTCCTTAGCAGGAACGGCAGCAACAGCAGATCCCGTATCATGCCCGGCAACAGCAATGACAGGAACAGCACCTAAGCCCGTCATCTTCTGCACTTCCTCTGTCAATACACCAATCTGGGTGCCAGGCTGTACCATGCGTCCAAACTGACTGCGCTTCATACCCACACTCTCGATAAGCTTCTCGGAGAGGTCGCCCGTGCGTGGGTCGAGCATCTGCGAGGTGGAAGCAATGGTATATTCGCAGACAGCCTCGCCCGTAAGCATCCAACTCAAGGCATCGGGCATAAAGAGCACCTTCTTACAATGCTGCATCGCACTATTATTGGCCTTGCGCATGGCATACAATTGAAACAGCGAATTGAAGTTCATAAACTGGATACCCGTGATATCATAAACCTCACGTTGCGGAACAACATGGCTCAGGTATTCTTCCATCGCCCCAAAGGTGTGAGGGTCGCGATAGGCCATGGGGTTGCGCAGAATGGCATCGTCGTCGCCAATGAACACAAAGTCGACGCCCCACGTATCAATACCGATAGAGGAGAGGTCGATGCCTCGTTTGCCCACAATCTGCAGACCCTTAATCATCTCCAGATAGAGGGCATAGATGTCCCAATAGAAGTGGCCACCCGTCTCTATCAGGTTATTGGGAAAGCGGGTCAGTTCCTCTTGTTCCAGTTTGCCATCCACCAATGTGCCCAGAATGGTTCGTCCACTAGTAGCACCCAGGTCGACAGCAAAATAGTATTTCTTGTTCTCCATATATATAATAATGTGTAGCTTATTTTTATATAAAAAGACGAAGACACACCGAATGCGTCCTCGCCTATTTTAAAAATTTAACGGCTCATGGCATAATTGGTTTTCATTGCCAAAAATCCCTCTGAAATGTTCAGATTCTATAAAAATCATACAATTTTACAGATTTCGGAACGATTTGAACGATTTTAATGGGCTTTTTACTACCTTTGCACTCAACAAACGAAATTTTGAACTAATGAACATCAAAAGAATACAACTGATAATTGCCGTATTGATAGCAGCAAATGGTATTTGGGCAGGTCCGAAAGATACCATTTCGCTGAACTACGGATGGGAATTCAGCTACGATTCGCTGTTTACCCATAGCCACCAAGTGGATATTCCTCACGATTTCCAGATAGAACAGCCTTGGGTGGCTCCTTCCGCTGACGAGCGTGCAGACCATTCGGATGCTGCTGCCAACATCAAGAGTCGCTTGTCTGCCAGAGGTTTTAAGGAGATGGGCACCGGGTGGTACAGGAAAGAGTTAAGATGGAAGAAGGATGAGGGAAGAGATAAGCGAGTCTTGCTAGATTTCGAAGGCATCATGCTCGTGGGCGATGTCTTTCTGAATGGCAAGCGCATGGGGGGTACGGACTATGGCTATGTGGGCTTTCAGATTGACATCACGAATCAGTTGAGGGAGGGTGATAACGTGCTGATAGTCAAGGCTTCCACCATGAATGAGAAGAACTCCCGTTGGTACACAGGTGGAGGACTGTATCGCAACGTCAACCTCATCAAGACTTCGGCCGACCTCTATTTCGAGCGCCATCCGTTGTACATCACAACGCGTGACAACCGCTTCGTCAACGTATCCGCAGAACTGACCAATCGCACCAAGTCTCGCACAGCTCGCATAGGATTGAAAATCTACGACCCGCAAGGGCAACTGATTTACCAAGGAGAGAATAGTTGCAAACGCATCTCTCCTGCTCGTACCATGGAGGCCAAACTCTCTGAGGTGGAGATTCCCCATCCACAGCTCTGGGATACAGAGCATCCCAACCTTTACACAGCAGTCGTCACTTTGATACGTGAGGATGGAAGTGTGGCTGACGAGGTGAGTGAGCAGTTTGGCATTCGTACCATTGAGATTGGTCCAGACTTTGGTTTGAAGTTGAATGGCAAGAAGGTATTGCTGAAAGGCTATGCCAACCACCACACCTTGGGGGCTTTGGGAGCTGCAGCCTATCCGCGTGCCATCGAGAAACGCATCCAACTGATGAAGCAATTCGGACTGAACCACATCCGTACGTCGCACAATCCCTATAGTCGCGACTTCATCCGGCTTTGTGACCAATATGGCATACTGGTTGTCGACGAACTCTACGACAAATGGACACAACAGCATACTGGAGGTCGCGTACCTTTTATGAACCATTGGATACAGGACGTAACAGAATGGGTAAAGCGCGATCGTAATTCGCCCTCTGTTGTACTTTGGAGTCTGGGCAACGAACTGCAACAGAATGCCGACCAGCCCTTCAACGACTTTGGCGTGACGTGCTACAAGATGATGAAAACGGCTTTGCAACGTTACGACTCCACCCGTCTGGTTACGGTAGCCATGCATCCTCGCTATCGCAACTGGGAAACGGACTCGTTGCCTTGCGACCTTGCCATGCAGACAGACATACAGGCCTATAATTATAGGTATATGTATTTCCCCAGCGATGGGCGACGTTTCCATTGGATGACGTTCTACCAAAGTGAGGCAAGCATCAGCAATATGGGTCCCAACTTCTTCGAGATGAACCTCAACAAAGTCATTGGACTGGCTTATTGGGGGGCTATCGATTACTTGGGCGAATCGCAGGGGTGGCCTGCCAAAGGGTGGGCTCAAGGGGTGTTCGACATTGCATTGGAACCCAAGCCCAAAGCCTACTTGATGAAGAGCCTGTTCACGGAAGAGCCTCTGGTACATATCGCCATCCAGGAAGACAGCCATGCTGACATGATGTGGAATGGCGTACAAACGGGCAACCAACAACTATCCGAGCTCTGGAATCGTAAGGATGGCAGCAAAGTGAACCTGTTTACCTTCACCAATTGCGACGAGGTGGAATTATTGCTCAATGGCAAACGAATCGGTCGCAAGACGAATCCGAAGGACGCCCAGCATCGTAACCAGATTTCTTGGGAAAACATTGCCTATCAGAAAGGGAAACTGGAGGCTGTAGGCTATATGAATAATAAGGTGGTGGCTCGTCATGCTTTAGAAACCAGTGGCAAACCCGTGCGTATCATCGCTGAGCCGGACAATCTTCACTGGAAGGCAGATGGCTTAGACTTGCAACATGTACGACTGACTGCTGTCGATAGCAAGGGCAGACGCGTTAGGACCTACAACGACGAACTGACGTTCGAAGTGGAGGGCGATGCCAAGATTGTGGCTGTCACCAATGGCGACATCACCAGCGACGAACTCAACACCACCAACCATCGTCGATTGTGGCAAGGCAGTGCGATGGTTATCCTGCGTGCAGGAACCACTCCTTCGAAGATTACGCTAAGGACAAAATCTGCCACCTTCAAAGACATCATAACAAAACTCGAAACAAAATAGGCAATAAACGATATGAAAAAATTTCTCCTATTATGTCTCATGTCCTGCGGTTTGACATCTACCTCAGCCCAAACGTCGCAGGAAGTGCTGCAGACAGCCCAAAAGACCAACGACTACTTCATGGCAAAGTATAGCGACCCCACCGTTCCCACCTTTGTCAAACGAATGCGCGAGAGCAACCTCTGGACGCGTGCCGTCTATTACGAAGGTCTGATGGCACTTTATGGCATCGACCCTGACAAGCGCTACCTCGACTATACCAAGCGCTGGGTTGACCATCATCAGTGGATGGCTCGTGGGGGTGTTCAGGCCACGAATGCAGACAACCAGTGTTGCGAACAGACCTACATCGAATACCATCAGCTCACGGGCGAGGGTTCACTGGACCTGACCCGTCAGAACCTGGACTATCAGATAGGTACCAACCGCATCGACTACTGGACGTGGATTGATGCCATCCAGATGGCCATGCCTATCTATACCAAGATGTATGCCATCACGAAAGACAAGAAGTATCTCGACTACGCCATGAAGAGCTACAACTGGACGCGCAACACCCTCGGAGGTGGTTGCTTCAATATGAAGGAAGGACTCTGGTGGCGCGACAAGGACTATGTGCCTCCCTACAAGGAGAAGGATGGCAACAACTGCTATTGGAGTCGTGGCAACGGATGGGTCTATGCCGCCCTGGTGCGTTGCATGAACGACCTCTCGCCCAAGAGCAAGGAATACAAAGCCTTGAAGAAGGACTTCATCCTGATGAGCGAAGGCTTGTTGAAGTGCCAGCATGCCGACGGCTTCTGGCACGCCAGTCTGGTTTCGGATGTCGACTATCCCACCCCAGAGATGACAGGAACAGCCCTCTTCCTCTATGGTATGGCGTGGGGCATCCAACAGGGCATTCTGAAGGACAAGCACTATCGTCCCGCCTGCGACAAGGCATGGGGCGCCCTGAAGTCGTGTCTGCACAGCGATGGTTTCCTTGGTTGGAACCAAGGCACAGGCAAAGACCCTTCAGCAGGTCAACCCGTTACTTTCAATAGTATGCCCGACTTTGAAGACTATGGCACTGGCTGTTACTTGTTAGGCTTAACCGAATATTACAAGCTTTGTGCGGGCTTCGCCCTAAATAAAAGATAAAAGATAAAAAATATAAAATATAAAATATAAAATGGTAGAAAACAATATATTGTCTGAAAAAACGCTCGCTTTTGCCGTTCGGATAGTCAATATTTATAAATATCTTATTGACAACAAAAAAGAGTATGTTATTTCAAAACAAATATTGAGGTGTGGTACAAGTATAGGTGCCAACACATACGAAGCGATATATGCACAAAGTAAGGCCGATTTTATCAGTAAACTTAGTATCTCCTTAAAAGAGGCTAGCGAAACATCATATTGGTTGATGTTACTCCACAGGACATCATATATAGAAGATAATATGTACAAATCTATGAAGAAAGACTTGGATGAGATTATACGAATCATTGTAAAGACCATCAAAACAACAAGAAAAAATGATCAAGAAAAAGAATAGTACGATATATTTATTTTTTATTTTATCTTTTATATTTAGCCACGCAGTGGCGCAGCAATGGCCTGCCCCACTGCCTGAGGCCAAGCCCGGCACTCGCTGGTGGTGGCTCGGTTCGGCTGTTGACAAAGCCAATCTGCAATGGAACCTCAGCGAATATGCCCGTGTAGGCATTGGTGCGGTAGAGATTACCCCGCTGTATGGTGTTCAGGGCAACGACAAAAACAACATCCCTTTCCTGTCGCCCCAATGGATGCAGGCACTGAAAACGGTAGAAGACATTGCCAAGCCTCTTGGCATCGAGGTGGATATGAATTGTGGCACAGGTTGGCCGTTCGGTGGACCGCAGATTTCATTGGAACAAGCCGCCTGCAAGGCCATATTTAAAGATACAGTGGTAAGCGGCTCTCCCACTTACACTGTCGAAATCGGCCGCACCAAACAAAAGGTCAAGCGTGCTGCTCCTGGCGGTGAAGGCTGGGTGGTGGACCATTTCGACCGCGAGGCCATCCGTCATTATCTCGACCGTTTCGAGAGAGCTTTTGCAGAATCGGGGGCACCCTACCCTCACACGTTCTTCAACGACAGTTATGAGGTATATAAAGCCAACTGGACCCCCACGTTGTTCGATGAATTCCAAAAGCGTCGCGGCTACGACCTCCGGACAAAACTTCCAGAACTGCTGGGCACAGTAGATGATGGCAATCAGGTGCTCGCTGACTATCGAGAGACACTGAGCGACCTGCTGCTCGAGAATTTCACCCAACAATGGGTGGCGTGGGCTCATCAACATGGTGTCAAGGTTCGCAACCAGGCGCATGGTTCACCAGCCAACCTGCTCGACCTCTACGCTGCTGTGGATATTCCTGAGATTGAAGGCTTCGGACTCTCTGAGTTCGGCATCAAGGGCCTGCGCACCGATCCTGGCATGACACGCAAGAACTTCAGCGACGTATCGATGCTGAAATATGCATCTTCAGCCGCTCATGTCATGGGTAAACCGTTTACGTCCAGCGAGACCTTCACGTGGCTCACGGAACATTTCCGCACCTCGCTGTCACAGATGAAGCCCGACCTCGACCTGATGTTTACATGTGGCGTCAATCATGTCTTCTTCCATGGTTCCTGCTATACCCCCAAAGACGACCCCTGGCCCAGTTGGAAGTTCTATGCCTCCATCGACATGAGTCCAACAAACTCCATCTGGCGCGACGCCCCCTTCCTCATGCAATACATAGAAAGGTGTCAGAGTTTCCTGCAGCTGGGACTGCCCGACAACGACTTCCTCGTCTATCTGCCCGTTCGTGACATGTGGCACCAACGTGGCCCTCGCAACGACGATGCCAAAGATGCCAGCACGAATCGTCGCGGCGGTGAAGACCTGCTGATGCAGTTCGATATTCATACGATGGACGAAAAGGCACCCCAGTTTATCCGCAGCATTCTGACCATCGACAGTTTAGGTTATGACTGCGACTATATCAGCGACCGACAGCTGGCAAAAGTCCAAATAGATAATGGTATGCTCGTGACGGAAGGCGGTACGCGCTATCGTGCACTCATCATCCCCAGCAACACCACCATCGACGCGTCGCTGAAGACACAGATTGACCGTCTGCAGCCTTTCGTGATACAAGGAGAAGTGCCCGCTCTGATGGCTCGTTTCGCCAAAGCCGAACCCATGCGCACGGAATTAGGACTGCGCGCCATCCGTCGCAAGACGGTGGCTGGCGGTTCTCCCGCCAACACTAAAGCCTACCACTATTTCATGGCCAACCTCACCCCCAACGACATAGAGGCAGATGTCAATCTGGCTGTGCCTTTTGAAAGTGCCACGTGGTTTAACCCCATGACGGGCGACATCACCCCTGCCTCCGTCAGCAATGGCAAGGTGGCTATCAGTCTGCGCAGTGGTGAAAGCCGCATCCTCCAGACTTCTCTGACTGGTCAGAGTGTGGCGTCGCAATCTACACAACCTTCACCATCTGTTGCGACTGAGTCGCAACCCTCCCAAGTGGAATTCCCCCTCCCTGGCCCCTGGCATCTTTCCTTTATCGAGGAAACCCCTCAAGTGCTCAAGAGTTTTGCTCTTGAGTCCCCCCAGACCTGGGAGATGCTGGGTGACTCTGCCGCTGTCACCATGGGCACAGGCGTCTATACCACCACCTTCCAGATGACCAAGCAACAAGCCCGCCAACACTGGATGATTGACCTGGGCGATGTCCGCGAATCGGCCCGCGTCTATATCAACGGGCAGTTCATCGGATGTGCCTGGGCGGTTCCCTTCATCCTCGATTGTCGCAACACCTTGAAGAAAGGCAAGAACGAGTTGCGCATCGAGGTCACCAACCTGCCCGCCAACCGCATTGCCGACTTAGACCGCCGGGGCGTGAAATGGCGTAAGTTCAATGAAATCAACGTGGTGGACATCAACTACAAACACACCACCTACGATGGTTGGCAACCCGTAAAGAGCGGCCTGAATGGCATTGTGAGGCTGTTTACAAAATAAAACGATTTTAAGTTTCGCATTTGCTCAACTCTTTTGGAGTTAAGGAGTTATGGAGTTAAGGAGTTATGACATCAGTATAGTATCTCCTCATCCTCCATGGAATTATCAGTGTAATGGGTATTGTCTTAACTCCATAACTCCTTTAACTCCTTAACTCCTACAACTTGAGAAAGTTGAATAAAACGATCAAAAAACAAGATACGAAAAAAGCCGAGACATTCCGTCCCGGCTTTCAACTTTAAACTTTCAACTTTAAACTTTCAACTTAATACACTTGTACCTTGTTTTTCTCTTTCACATAGTCCTTATCCATGTATTCACGTTTCCCTGACGACGCTCGGATCATCTGGGCCTCCTTCCAGTTGGGATGCATATACACATACGCCCCATAGGCACCACTGAGATACGGGATGGTCAGCATACCGTTCAGCTCCACGCGTTGGTAGCGTCCCCGCAACTTATTGTCACTCGGCACGTAGAAACACTCGTCGCCAAAGGCCTTCACGGGGAATACCGCACCGGTACCCTTCACGATGACCACATCCTTCATCCATAGGATGTATTTGTTATACCATATATCCTCCTTGCCGACCGGTTCCTTCAGGTAGGTCGTATGCTGGCGCAACAGGTATTTGCCGTTCTGGCGTACCATCTCCACGCCCCCGACGGTCTCAAACTCCGGCTTGGCATCATAGTAGGCCTGCCCTACCCCGTCCCAGTATGCGGGGCGGCCTTCCATATTTTCTCCTTCCACGACATCACCCTCGGCAACCACCTTACCGAATAGTCTAACGCGCAGGTCCATACCACTCTGGCTGATCACCGTCGAGCGGCCCTTATAGACCTCATACGGATAGGTGGCAATGGCGAAATACGGTCCCTCCGGGATGCGCTGGATATGTTCAAATTCGGGTTCACAGGTCACCTTCCCGTCTTTCAGCACACCATAGCGACCATCCTTGATGAATATCTCCACACCCGTACTCTTCTCACCATGGCGTTTGATACGCACCATCTCGAGGTTCACCAGCGTACGCTCGTTACCCTCACCGCGGATGATGTAGCCGCGACCGCTGCCCTTATGACCGCGTCCGGTCATCTTTCCCTGAAACATCAGGTTCCAGTCGCGGTCCTCGGTAGGCAGTCCGAAGGTCTGGTACATCCCCACCTGGTCCAGTATCACCACATAGTCTTTGTTGGGAATGTAGCGCATGCCACGACCCACCTGCTGCAGGTATTTCGACAGCGACAGTGTCGGACGAGCCAGTTGGATGAATTCCACCTCGGGACAGTCGAAACCCTCCGAGAAGATATCCACGTTGACGATGACGTCCATGCGTCCTTCGCGGTAGGCATCCACCAGTTGGTGGCGTTCCTCGGCAGGTGTCATCGCTTCTATCCAACAGCATTTCACACCTTTCTTCATATAGTAGTCTGCGATATGCTGTGCATGTTCACGACTGATGGCATAGATGATGCCCTTCTTTCCTTTGGCAAACTGTTCGTACGACCGGTACAGGTGGGCTATCGACTCGGGGGAGTCCATCACGGTGGCCATCTCCTTCGTCTGGTAGTCTCCGTCCACCCCACGCTTCTTCAGTCCTGCGATACGTCCCACCAGTATGTTATCGGGTGTTACCGAGACATATTCAAAGTCACTCAGCCATCCTTTGTCGATGAAATGCTGGATGGAGTACGACTCCAATAGCGTGTCAAACAGATCCGTGAATCCGGTATAGTTCAATCGACAGGGTGTGGCGGTCAGTCCCAGGAATTTCGCCTCCGGCCACACATCCCACAGCAGCCTATAGGTCTTCGCCACGGCATGGTGCGCCTCATCCACGATTACCACTTTTGGTCGAAAATTCGTGAAATCCGTGCCATCCGTGTTCTGTATACGCCTCGACAGCGTCTGTATACTCGCCACGACGACCTGATGCTCACTGGTAACCTCATCGATATCCTTCGTCCATCGGTCTATCACGCCATGAGGCACACCAAACGCGTCCAGCGTCTGCGAGATCTGTCCGATCAGCTCCACGCGGTGTGCCACAATGAGCACGCCCTCTGACCTCTCACCTCTAATGACCTCTGCCATCAGATACGTCTTACCCGTACCTGTCGGCATCTGCACCATCACGCTACGATACTTCTTCCAGGCCGTTTCCAGCCTGTCCTTCATCTCTCGCTGATAATCCCTTAACATAAAATCACGAAAGTTTTTCTTATATTATGTCAAAACAATACACATTTCTGCTGAAATGCATAGAACGTCAAAAATTACTGCAATCCCGGACTCCCACTCCGAAATTACATTTTTAAAAAACCACTTTGGAGCAGATTTTTCAATATATCAATTAATGGAAAATTAATGGCTAAATTAGACGGAAATTATATGTTTATATCTTCAACATTAATTATCATGTAATCGCCCATGTAATTATTCATTAATTTAATCTTGCTGCGAAGCAATTAACGGTCATTGCACCGCCACACTCACCTTTGACATTTGACATTTCCGTGTTCGACTTCTGCCCTCAGACATCAGCCCTCAGACTTCATCTTCCATCATCCTTCTTACTTCAGACATCGCCTTCTCGATTTCTTCGAGGTGACGAGGAACTGTCCCGTGTCACTTTGATGCTCGCATCAATGACCGAGTCGCGTTTGAGGTCGACCAAAGGTCAACGCTCACCAAATAGTTCATTCATTGTTATCGCCACGGGCGAGATCTCCGAATACATATTGTCTTTCAGCGCGTAGGTGGTCACAACCGTTGCCTGTACGCCACCCTTGTGTCCGGTCTCATTGCTGAACACTTCCATCCGCCTCACAATCTTGCGGTACTCGTTCTCTGTAAGGCGATAATCGTCCTTCGAATACTTCATCTCGCAAACCGTCACGATACCGTCAGCCCTATCTATTATCATATCTATCTGCACCGCAGGTGTGCTCTCCTTGCTTCGCCACGAGTAATACTCATGCGCGATGGTGTCAAGATGCAGCCCACGTATTATCTGGCTGATATGCCACATACACACCTTTTCAAAAGTCAGCCCATACCAGTTATTCTGTTCGGGCGTGCCCAGATGGTTTCTCCAGAAATGCTCGTCCGTCACTCTGCGATGGCCGTAGTGGAAATGGAACATCGAGAAGAAGTCCATCAACTGATAGATGCCTCCATTCTGACGCTTTCCATTGTTGTAGCAACGTATGAAATCACATTGTTCCAAATCCTCCAGCATATCGCCCAATGCGCCATTGTCCGAAACATCCAGTTTCTCAGCTATCTCCTTACGTGTAAAACCATCCCTGTTGGTACTCAACAAGCGGATAATCTCCATATATGTATTCGCACTCTTGAACAGCGATTTGAACAGCCGTTGGAATTCTCCTTCCAATTCTGCTTCCGTAGAGAAGAACAGCGAGTCGATATTATCAGGCACATTCTTCTTCGCGTCAAGCAGACTGAGATAATATGGAACGCCTCCCAGCACCATATACGATTGCAGAATGGCCAGTCTCGGCCAGTGGAACTTGCGGCTGATGAGGTATTCCTCCGTCTGTCCCAGGGTGAAAGGCCGCAGGTGTATCGTGTGTGTAGTACGCTTGTGCAGGCCAGCCTTGTTGTTCACGATGTTACGCATCATCCACGATGTAGCAGAACCGCACACCACAAAATAGATATTGCCTATCCATGAAGCCCTACTGTTCCAGAACAAGTCCAGTGCGTGCAGGAATCCCGAACGCTTGGTATCGAAACAAGGCAGTTCGTCAATGAACACCACGAGCCTACGCTGGCGGTTGCGGTTCTTTCGCTCCAGCAGACTGGCCAGATTGTTGAAAGCCTGAATCCACGAAGCAGCCTTCGTTCCTTTATAGCCGTAGCGCACCAAGGCGAGATGGAAAGCCTCAAGCTCCTCTTCCATCGAGCCATCGATGATGCCCGTGGCATAAAAGTCGAACTTGTCCTTGAAGAAACTGCGGATGAGGAAGGTCTTGCCAACACGCCTACGGCCATATATGGCAACAAACTCACTCCTACCAGACTCCATATAGTCCGACAACTTACCCAGTTCTTTTTCTCTACCTATAATCTTTTCCATTGCAATAAACGATAGTTAGTTTTTGCAAAAGTACTGAAATCTAGGTAATTACCAAAATTATATTCTGCGAAAATAGTCAATTTTAACAAACTTTCGCCAATTATAACCCCTCAGGCCTCTCAAAGAGGCTCGTGAAACCGAGAACTGGCTTAACCTCTTCCACGATAACGGATATCTTACTCCCATCCAGGCCGAGTGCCTTGCCTTTTCGCTTAGCTCGTCAAGTAATTTTTATCAACAATCATGAACCTTTCACCATTAATCATGAACCATAAATAAAAACGCAGGTTCCAACAGTAATTTGGTTTTGAAGCTCGTTGGAGACCGCAGATGCTGACTCACGACAGTAATGGATTGTAATACGCTATCGCGCTTCTCGATGTAAACAGTATTGCGAAATTATTTGTTCTTTATTTGTTCCTACTGTTTTGCTCCGTCCCAGCAAGCGACTACTCTCGCTCTACCCATACTCTACCCATACTCACCGAGTATGCCTAGAGTAAGCCTAGAGTATGGCTACAAGCAGCCTAGAGTATGGCTAGAGTATGGCTAGGATATGGTTATCTAAGTATTACTCTAAATCAAAACTCTCATACTCCAGTTCCAAATCCTCCACTGTTTTCACCTTCCTGCTGGCATAGCGCGAGAAGGAATGCAAAGCATAAAGAATAGTACTGTCCTCAAGGGGGAATATACTACTTTCCCTCTGCCCCAACCCACTAATGGAATTAAGAGAGATACCCACACGTTTATCATTCTCATCATCTACGCAAATCCAATAGCGGTCGTGGATGGGACCACCATACGATTTTCCGACACATTTTACAAGAATAACCTGAATGGGTGTTTTCACACCAGCAGAGACTTTGCGCCACTCGTTTTTGAAATCCTCAATACAGAAATCGCCTTTGTGGGAAAGTATTCTTATAGTGAGGTCGTTGTTCTCATCGGTTAGCTGCTTAATGACAGAAAGATCAGACGGCCTGAAATGAGGGTCAATAATTGTCAGCTCGTCATAACCACAATTCCTATACCAGTTGAGCAGATAATCGATAGCCTTTTGATATTCGCCAATTCCAATAAAACTATCGGGTACTGCTGGAGCATTACCAAACATTTTGTTTACCTGCTCCATGCGTTCTTTAGTGTCGGAAGCGAGCGATAACACTACTCTAAGATTGTAGCGAATGACCTGATGCATAGAGAGCAGTAGGTCTTTACAATTCTTGCTCATCTTCTGACGCTGGCTGATAGTCTCCAAAAGATAATGGATGGCAGGCATAGCGTCGGACAGGGTGCTGCTGTAAAGATAACCAATGGTAAGTGTAAAGGCGTCTTCCACTGACAAGACCTGGCCCTTTCCATTCTGGAGATTCTTCAGACGTTCCTCAAAGAATTTACGCTGCTCTTCACGGTCCAAGTTGCAAACAGAGGTAATATCCTTCCCTGCCTTGGCAATACGCTTGACGGATTCCAGATGATATTGCAGTTTCCGTTTATTATAGACGCGAGCCGGGTCTTGATCGAGCTTCACCATGATGCTCTCTGCCAGTTCGGGTTTGTACTGGTGAATGGTATCAAGCAATCCTTCATATTGCTCTTCCGTACCATCCGCCTTGAGACAGGAGATAGCCTCTTCTGCCACTGCGGGCATCAGCAGTCCCAGATTGTTGATGGCACACTCGGTGAACGCCATGTCCAGGCGGCTCACACGGTCAAAAGCAAAGTGGACATCCCTTGTCACCTCAATACCCCTTCGAAGGAAATCCTCCTTGTCAGGGTGCTTGGCAAAGAATGGTGCAATATAGAAATAGAGGAACGCACGGTCAGCTTTGTTGTCAATAGCATGCAATCGTCTGTCCCAAACTTCTTTCTGGGTAGTATTAAAAGCACGCGTGGAGAAATCAAGAATGGCCTGGCAGGCTATCTTATAGCCCTCGTGGCTGATACCTCCGGGTGCGGGATACTTCTTCTCGACAATGGCTGCTGTTGCTTCGCGAACAGCATTCTTTTGCTGCGTACTCAAAGGATCCAACGTACGGTTGGTTGTACGCAGACTACGCGCAATGACTTCAACAATCTGGAAGATTTCATTCTCGTCCGTCATGTGATCAATGAGCATGTTGAGGTCATTGAAGTCGCTGTAGGTAAGTTCGTAGGTGGTTTTGATGTCAATCTCCATCACATCGAGTTTCTTGGAGATGACAAATGCACCAACGCGTTTTAGGCAGACGTCGCGGAATACATCGTCGTAGTCTTCAAGCAGGGTGAAGAACTTGAGCTCACCACGCAGGTAGAGCGTTGGAGCAATCTGGAAGATAAGCCACTTCTGTTCGTCAGGTGAGAAATTACTGTAATCTGTGGGCAGGAACTGGTCGCCCACAGATTTGAACATATCTTCGTCTCCGGCAAGATGGAACGCTAACGCTATCTTTCCCCACATACAGGCCCGCTCACTCTCGCTGACCAGGTCGCTCTCGTCTTCCTTGAAGGCTTGCAGTATAGTCTCATCGCAGATACCACGGCTAATGAGCGTAATCAGAGAATTGACATAGAGTGAATGGCAGTTGTAGAATGCATCCACACATGATAAAGAGGAGCATAGGCTTTGATGACGCAACTGGGAGCAACGGGCTATCATCTCTTCAGCCTCATCCTTGGAGCGTCTTGCCAATATCTTTGCTATCTGGAAACCTCTTTCAATCTTGTCCTGCCGCTGATTGATAGCCTCCCACCACTTCAGCATCCGGTTTTTGACGTCGTCAACAAACGGATCGTCAGGGAAATGGCGGACAGCCCATCGGTAGAGTCGCATGCAAACGGTGCACTGGAGCCATACATCTTCCAGCCTATCAACAAACTTGATATGCGTCTTTACATACGGCAGGAGTGCTGCATGGTTAAACTTCTCACCGGTAAGCAACTTGTTGGTGAGCATACTGAGCGGTTTACCACAGTCGCCGCGTTTGATTTCCGCCTTGCTCAACAAGCGGAAGAAATAACCGAGGTCCAGTTTGTCGGGCTCTACGTGAACCAGATACTTCTCTGCTGCATAGGAAAAGGCACGGCTGCGACGCTCGGCCGTATTGACTTGTGCAATGAACGTCTCTATCAATTCCGGCTCTGTGCAGACAAGAGCGTCTATGGGCCCCTCAACCACCTTCATGTGGTACGCCGTGGCAAGGAACAACTGACTGGCCTTTGCTTTTAGCTCAGTCCGCAATTGGTCTTTTGTGCCAATGGTGCTCTCAACCATACGGATATCACCAAGGCGGTCAAAATGTCCCAAGAGTTTGGAGGTACAGGTGAGCCACATGCCCTCGTCCTTCAGGTCATCCACAAAGATGTAGAGTGTTTCAAGCAGTGCCTGACTCTTCTCCGGCAGCACGTCGCGGCTTCCTTCGATGACTGTAATTATGGCATCTACATAGTCGGACGTGGGCCGCATAATGGTATCGCCCAAGGAATTGATGTATCGAAGTCCTTCTTCCATCTGTTCCTTGGTCATGGTGCCCATCAGACGGGCAATATCGTTAAGCTCACGGGCCTTGGGCATATCGGTATCGGAGTCTGCGACAATGAGGCGCAAGGCTTCGAGTACCACCTTACCCACATCTTCTTTATCCTTGTGGGCAGGGAGCCAGTAACGAAGCAGGCGCAGCTGCTGGGCATAATTGGGAAGGCGCTTGAGTTCATCGAGGAACGTATCCACGTCGTCCTTTTTGAAGAGGTTCTCTGTAGCATCAATAAACTCACGCAGACCGGTGTCCTGTATCTTGGAACGGGCCAAGTCGCGACGGGCATCATCCTCTTCCGGGTCAACCGGTTCAAAGAGGGAGAACTGAGAGAATATCTTATCGGTGTTGATATCTTCCTGGTGTGCCTTGTTGATACGGTCAACAATGCCAATAGCAGCCTTGTAGTCAATAGGCAGCAGCAACTTGGCCAGCTCCATGGACTTTTCGGGAATGTCCTCAAAACGGATTTCCTCTACCAGCTCTCGGATATTATCTCTCAATACAGCATAGTCCTCAGAAGACAAGCCCTTGTGCTTACGGGCAATGAGCAAGTAGCACTTCAGGCGTTCCTCAGAGAGGTAGACGGTATGTGCCAACGCCAGCGCCTTGGCATGCTGTCCAACGGCAATAAGTGCTGCGATCTCGTGATCCCAGAGTTCGTTACGTTCAATTTCACGCGATGCAGCCTTATTAAGAGAGTAACGGAAACGGCTGGACAGGTGCTTTGTGGGAACTGCCGCACAAGCCTCATAACCAAAGCGGCACTGTACATTGAGAGCAGCCTGTGAATGGCCTTCGGCAAGAATGCGCTGGATGTTGTCGGCATTCAGATACTTGATAAGACTGTCGTTCAATCCCGCAGAGCGGTACAGGGAAGGAAGTGCCATGGCATAACCCGTACCCACGGTCATACCCTCTAGAACACGAATCTGACGCAACTCCACATCACGCTTATGCTCTTGAAGTCGTTCGCATAGGTATTTGCGGAAGACTACGGAACGCAAGGAGATGACGTTTTTATTCTTAATCTGGATATAATCAGAGTACTTTTCTACCAGTGCGTTTACACTTTCGGGAGTAATGTCGAGCACCTGTGCGGCAAAGTCCATCTCAAACTCAAACTCGGCATAGGCCAGCAGCGCGAATAAAGGAATGACTGCAGGGTCCGTGTCAGCACAGATACGGTCGAAGTCTTCCTGATTCAGATCGCTATCTTCATCAATGTCAGCATTCATCAGCTCTTCCAGTCGGCCCGTGCATAAGAACTTGGTGCGAAGATCATCCATGCGGCTGGCATTACCACGAGATATCTTGTAGAGTTCAAAGAGTTGCTCCCTAGTGAGGTCTGGCTTAACACGCAAGAAGTAATCGTTGGCGTCGGCCTCACTGAAGCGGACCAAAGGAATTTCGTAAATAGACCATTTCTTGGTTTGTTTGAACAGGCCTTCAATCTGATCAATCTTACCAGAAATAAGGAAATGAGCTTTCTCCCACTGCAGTTTCTCAATCAGCTTGCAGATGTTCTCCCTGTGTTCTGAAGGGATATCGTCAAAGCCGTCGAAGACAAAATACATGATGCCGTCCTTAGACTGCTTCAGTTGTCGCAATACCTTGGTATAGACTTCGTTGACATGCTTTACTTCAAACGGGCAACTGCATTTGTTGGCATACCAATAGAGCTGTTCGGTAATATCTCCCTCCATTACCTCAGAGTCCAACTGAATGCGGTCAAATCCGTTATAGAAGTAGCTAACACAGTTATCGTGATGTTTGCGTGCAAACTGAGAAAGGAAAGTGGTCATACCAACTCCTTCCTCGCCAGTCACACATACGACAGTATTATCCTTAAGTTTTTCCTCGCAAAGCGATAGATGGACCTCGCGCAATAACTCATGTTCGACCTTCTCTGGGAACGTGCCACTATAAGAGGTCATATCGAGTATTTCAGTTTGCAGAGTCTCACCTTTTGCATGCTGCATAACCTGCTTGATGGCTGAGTCTCCAATGAAATACTGCTTGCCCTCCTGGGCATTGGGCAGTATCTGATTGGTTCCGTCGTTTACATTGATGGTATTGTCTGGCATACTATAAACCTTTTTATCTATTCCTGAGGGCGCGCTTACGCTCCGCCCATGCATTATTGATATAGTTCCGAATATTGTCAATGCCTTTACCGGACTCTACTCCCGTCATAAAGGGAAGCAGAACTTCGATGAAAGCCTTGGTAACAATACGCTCCTCATCAATCCGGGACTCGTTCTCACACATGGTGGCAACGACCTGTCCCACCTCAGCAGAAGTCTTGCAGGCCTTGAGGCTGGCCACATAGTTGCGTACGGACTCCTCTGTATCCACGTACACAGCCAACCGCCGTTCTTCAGCGGTTAACGGCGGGACTTCAGGTGAGCCTTTCCTCAGCGCTTCTTTGGCAAACTGATCACCATAGAAATGCTGCTCTGCTTTGGTGGCATTGGGCAGTATCTGGTTGTTGCCACCAGAGATGTTGAAAATGATGTTGTTTTTATCGTCGGGCATACTGCTTTTTCGTAAATCTTCAACCATTCTTCAATGGTTATTCAACTGTTATTCAACGCCTTTCAATAGAATTTTAAAACGGGGGTTGGCGTTGTAATTTTGCACCAGATTTCAGTTCCGAAGTGCATCCCGGGTAAGTCACGGAAGGCTGAGATCAAGAGTTAGTAAACGGAGTCACGAGACTCTGAACTCTCAACAAGTTCAACTGTCTCTAAACTCTAAACGTTAAACTTTAAACTTTATCAAGATGAACAACATTCAATTCACCCCGCACTTCGAACTCAAGGAGTTCACTGAAAGTGCAACGGCTCGCGACCACGGACTCGACAACACACCTCCTGCTGAAGCAGTAGAGAATCTGCGAGCACTCTGCGTCCACACGCTGGAGCCGCTCCGTGAAGAACTGGGCTCGCCGCTCATCATTACCAGTGGTTACCGCAGCAAGGCTGTCAACGACCTCATCACCCATCATTCCAGCACCAGCCAGCACATGAAGGGTCAGGCTGCGGATTTCCATGTGGCGGAACCCAAAGATTTGAACCTTGAACCAGGAACCTTGAACCCAGCAAAACCGACTCGTCGGGAATTGCTGATTAAGGCCTTCCGCCTCATCATCACATCTGAGATAATTGACTACGACCAGTTGATTCTCTATCCGACCTTCATTCACGTCAGCTACGTCAGTCGTGCCAAGAATCGCCACAAGCTCACCAAAGCCAATGGCCACGGCACCTACTGCGCCCTCACCCGCGCCCAGGCGCTAGTATTAGTGTAGTGTTCAAAGTGTAGAGTGTAGAGTCAGTAGGGAGTGTTTAGAGTATAGAAGTATGGAGTCTTTCAACTCTCCGAGGGTTTGTAGGAGTTCAGAAGACCGGACAGAAGACGAGCGTTTTCTTCGATTAACTGGTCAATACTTAAACGGTCATCAGCTGTTATGTAGCCAAGTTCTTCAGCTACCTCCATCTGCGATGACACTTCCATCAAGGAACCATAAGCTATTTCGATGAAATGAGCCTTGTCTTTGACAGAGAAGCGGTTTACCCCTTCTGCTATGTTAGAGGTAACAGAGATAGATGCACGCCTAAGCTGGTCACACATCGCAAAGCGTTCCTCAGCCGGAAACTT
>Ga0310695_10006289_pt1 | contig 19763 bp, 10 predicted proteins | sample RumenRJG_04DNA_FD_203882 | JGI IMG/M metagenome (GOLD analysis project Ga0310695, IMG submission 203882) | Bovine rumen microbial communities from Lethbridge, Alberta, Canada - RJG_04 (v2) (version 2) | ecosystem: Host-associated > Mammals > Digestive system > Stomach > Rumen | place: Canada...
GGGATTCTACGACGAAGGTATAGTTGCCTGGAGGCACTTCATTGTATGCAGCGATGCGATGTGGACCAGGATAGTGCCAGTCTCGATCGTAGCCTTCCAATTGATAACGATAGCTGGTCTGTGAATGATCCTGGAATTTCAAGGCAGCAAATTCTATGATAAATGAGTTGTGGTCGTGTTCCAACTCTATTTGTTCACTATAGGGGATGGCAATAGGTCCGACATACGACAGATTATCTGTAATAACATCAATGATGCAAGTACGATAATTGGTCTTACTGGTTTGCAACTGCTCTGGATTGAATGTGAGAATACCCTGATTGGTGCCAATCCAGAGATGTCCGTCGGAACAGCACAAGGCAGATACTTCTTCCATCTGAACATCAGGAATGCCATCGTAGCGATTGAAGTTGCGAATGCGTCCGGTCTGCTGATTATAACAGGAGAGACCCGCTTCTGTGGCAAACCAAAGTCGTCCGTGCAAGTCTTCAGTAATTGAGAAAATGACATCGTTGCGCAAGCCTTCACGAGGACCAAGGGGCTCAAAGCGGATAGCTTGATCATCTAGGACAAGGCGTTGCAGTCCACCACCAAAGGCTCCTATCCAAATCTGCCCCGTCTGGTCACGATGCAGGGTGTAGATGTCGTTGTTGGCAAAGGTAGCCATTGGTGTGTTTTGGTATGTTTTGAACTGGATATCCTGTGGCTTACTGAAATTGCCATTAATGCTCATCAGTCCATCGATGGTTCCAATCCACAGTCGTCCTTGTTGGTCTTCCGTGATGTTGCGAACCTCTGTATAAAGACCATAGGCAGGGTAATGCTTAAAACCATGCTGCTTGTTATAGAAAGTTAGTTGTCCGTCTGTGCCCTCCGTGATTAAGTTCAGTCCACCATCAAGCGTACCAACCCAAATCCTGTTTTTCGAATCAAAGAAGGTATAGTATACATTATTCCCACTGATACTGGCAGGATTATCTTTCTGATTCCGATAATGCGTCAGCTGATAGCCCATAGGCTGTGAACTGTCTGGTGTGGCAACAATCAGTCCGTCGCCTTTAGTAGAGAGCCACAACCGTCCACGATTATCTTCTATAGCATGATAAACGGCTCCAATACCAAATTGTTCATAAGGCAGTGTCTTCAGCAGTTCGCCATTGATATTGTAGATGTACACATTACGACTTCGAGTACTAACCAAAATCTGTCCGTTGCGCATCTGATAGATACAACGGACACCCGTCATGTCATTGTTAGGCAACGAAATTAGATGGAAAGTATGGCGAGGCGTACTGATACAGTAAAGACCTTCTGAGAAGGTGGTCACCCATACCAAACTGTCATTGTCTTGGTAGAGTTGTTGGTACTTATCAATACCAGCCTCTGTAACCAAATGGACTAGATGTTCCATCTTCAACTGTTGCTGGACATCGTCTTTTGCCATCGCTTCTGCCAGTGTCATCTTTCCTTTTTTCAGGGTAAAGATACGATAGTCACGACCCACATAGGCCCAATAGTCCTTCGTCTCCTGAGTGATATCCTCTCGCAATTGGAATGTCTGTGGGTCAATCTTTCCCTTAGCATCAACAAGCTTCTGTATGCTGATGTTTCCCTTTTTATCCGTACAAGCCATCAACAAGGTTTTGTCCTTTGTCAGCAACAAGATATGCCCTTCGTCGTCGCGTTGTATCTTGATGACCTGTAGATTCTTGGCATACTCTTTCAGTTCGTTGTAAACGGCATGAAAATGGAGCGTTCGAGGATTAAAGGTATAGAGTTTCCAGTCCACCGTTTTCAGCCATAAGGTACCCTGTCTGTCTTCTGCAATACTTTCAATCTTACGGGGCGGATTGTCTGATGCTGCTTGTATGGGCTGATTATAGGTAACAAACTTGCCACCATCAAAGCGACAAAGACCATACCAAGTGCCTAACCACATAAAACCATCATGGCTTCTCAGGGCACAAAGCACATTATTGGAGGGCAGTCCGTTGGCTGTTGTATAGTGCTCAGAAATGACGGAAGGGACTGTCTGCGCCATGCAGACAACCATTGACATCACCCCTAACAATAGGGTTAAAAAGAACCTTCGTACCCTTGTCATGGCGACAAAAGTACGAAGATTTTTTGAAATCGCAAAATATTTTCTTATTTCTGTATGCCGAAGTCAGCTTGTTGGGCCTCTACTTCCTGCAACATTTTGGCTTTTTCTGCTTCGGAGAGGGTAGATTGTCTAGATTCTCTTGATTGTCTAGATTCTCTAGATGGACTAGTCTCACTAGGAAGATAGCACATAGGCATATCGTAAGCAATGCTCTCTATTTCCATTTCAGCTGGAGTGGGAGCGTGAGTGCCAGGGAATTGCACTTCCGCCTTGATCTTTATCTTACCAGCCTTCTTGGTACTGCGAATGAGTACAGGTGCAGAGCCCCATTCCACAGCTCTAGGGTTGGCATTGATGTTGGCGTCACCAATGATTTCGCCTTCGCCCTCTATGGTGAAACGGATGTTCTCCTTAGCCAAACGGCGGACGTGTCCTAGGTCATCCGTTACTTCGCAGACTACCACTATGAAATCTGAGCCATCAGCCACCAACTTCTTGCCCATCTCATCGACATAAAGACGAAGCTTGGTACTTCTGCGTGAAGGCATCTTTTCTTCTTTGCAAACAACCTTGCCTCCCATGATGCCCTCAGCCACCATCTTCACATTCTGCCAATTGCGCTGGGTATAGCTCCAGTTGCGGGCTTCGAAGAAATCCCAGGCATCTTTGAAAACAGCCAATCCCTTGTCAACAGGAAGTGTCCAGCAATGTTCCCCATCGAACATGGTCAGTCGAACGCTGTCGCAATTGCTGAAGATGGTGACATCCTTTTCAGAGAACTGTGTCATCTCATGGGCAATAGAAACCATCGGTTGTTCTATAAGTTGCGACTCGGATGCAACAGACCTGGAAAGAACCGCTGCAAACATATCAAAGGCAGTTTTCTTTTGACGGAAGGCATCGTAGATACCACCCCAATAGGGGTCAGGATGATAGCCTCGCTGATGATCGAAGGGGTGCCATTGACAACCTCCGATAAACTGGCCTGTGGTATTGTAGAGCTCCTGCGTAGAGCGATAGAGACTCATGGCTTGTATCAGCATAGGTCGCTCGCCCCACGAACGAGACGCACGATTCAGGTTGTTGTGGGCATACCAGTCGTCTACCAACTCGCCAAACTCTCGCGTGAAGATGCATTGCTTGGGCTTATCAGCCTTGAAGTCATCACCAGGCCATCCATACACCACGTCGTAGTGCTCTGCAACTCCAGCGGAATGTACATCAGCAGCAGCTACAGGACGATAAGGATAAGGGTATTCATCCTTTGTAATCTGTAATGCCTTTAGGGCAAAGTCCTCAGGATAGCGTGTCTCATTCAAGATAGGTTCCCACATCAAGACGCTAGGGTGATTCCTGTCGCGACGGATGATGTTGCGGGTATTCTCGTGCACCTTCTCGTCCCACCCAGCATCCTTGTTCCAATACTGCCATCCAGGCGTGGCTACGATGATGAACAATCCCAGTTCATCGCAGGCATCCATGAACGAGGGGTCTTGGGGATAGTGGGCTGTACGGATAATGGTAAAGCCAGCATCACGCAAGCGCTTGGCATCACGCCATTGTTGACTATTAGGCAGAGCATTGCCCACATAAGCGAAGTCCTGATGACGATTGGCACCCACCAACTGATGATACTTCTTGCCATTGAGATAGAAGCCCGGTTTACGACCTTGGGCATCATCCGTGCGAACAAATTCGAAACTACGGATGCCAATCTTCGTGATACCACCATCAATCGTTTGCTTGCCCTCCTTGATGCGAGTGGCTATATGATATAAATTAGGTTTCTCTGGACTCCAGAGCTTGGGGGTCTTCACGAGGAAGCGTTGGGTGATGGTGCGCGTTTCGCCTGGGGCTAGCTTTAGCTTCGCTTGTTTTGTTTGTTGCTGTGCCACAGCAATATACGGAACAAGGGTGTTTTCCACTGTCACAGAATGAGGTTTTGCGTCGCTGTTGCGCACTTCGGTATTGACGAAGACCTCCGCGCTCTTTTCGCTGATGTTGGCATAATGGATGAAGAGACCTCCCCCAGCCACCTTGTTTTCCTCAAGAGCATCCGTGATGGCTACCTTGTTTTTGGCGATGAGCCATACATCACGATAGATACCACCATGATAGGCGAAGTCGAGGGTCATTTGTTTCTTGCCAGGAGGGTAGGTCTTGTCGTCGCTGTTGTCAGCCTTTATGGCGATGCAGATAGCCTCGCCTACGGAACAACCGGAAAGAGAAATCGTGATGGGCAGATAGCCGCCTTCATGCTCCTTCACCTTTTTACCATTCACGTAGATGGTTTGTTTACCCATGATGGCTTCGAAGTGCAGGGTCACATCACGACCAGCACACTCCTTGGGCAATACAAAATGCTTGCGGTACCACGCAATGCCTTGATAGTTGCGACAACCACTGGCCTCTGCAGGCATCAGCTGGACAGTATGGGGCGTTGATATTACTTCCCACGACTTGTCGTTGAATTCCTTCGCCTCAGCACCAGCTACATCGCCCAAATGGAAGCGCCAGCCAGCGTTGAAGTTCCATACCAAGCGTCCACTGTTTTCTAAGGGAAAGAGTCCAGCAACGGAGGTTTGAGCCTTTAAAGGTAAAAGGGTCAGGAGGAAAAGAGGTAAAAGAGTGAGGATGCGTTGCATATTCTTTGTTATTTCGGATTATTATAGTCTTCTTTACTATTGTATTGATTCGTAGGCTTGTCCCAATTGTCCGTTCTGAATGAAGATACAGGCAGTCCGTCGTGCATCAGGTCGCCATCCACCCAATCCTTAAAGGCATAGCGCACAGCAACGGGCTTCTTGATTTTATCGCAAACCACATAGACACGATTGCGACTCACCCACACCTTGGTAGCAGGATGGAACACCTTGTCAGCACCAGCTACCTCGAAGTTCTTGGAAGTGGTGCCATGCTCGAAGTAAACCCATTCCTTGCTCCTGTCGAAGGCAACCACAGCGGTATCGTTTTGGAATGTCACCTCTTTATAGACTGCGAAGTCAGGCAACCCCTTCACTTCGTAGGTATTGCTAAGAGCCAGCAGCGCCAATCGCTCACCAGCCTGACGTTTCTTTCTGGGGTGAATGCCATATTCCAAGCCTGCATCCATCAGTACAGCCATACGGGCGTTGCTGATCATCGATTCAGCCTTCTGTTGCTGTTCACGCAGATATTGACTGCCTTCCCATTGAATCAGCGAATAGTCGTAAGGAGCTATCTGACAATAGTAGAAGGGGAAATCGCCCTGTTTCCAATCCTTGCGCCAACCCTCCACCATTGCTTTCATCAATGGAGCATAGAAATCATAGCGAGGAATATTATCTTCGCCTTGATACCAGATGGCACCACGCATAGTATAGCCAAAAAGAGGTTTCAGCTGTCCATAATATAAAGCGGTAGGACAACGTTGCTGAAGCTTCTTCATATCCTCCTCCGTGATAGTCTGTTTTACCTTAGGGAATGCCTTCAACCACTCAGGAGCCATCCAGGCCTCACAAGCAGAACCACCCCACGAAGTGCAGATCAATCCTACGGGAACACCCAGTGTCTGTCGCAAAGCCTTGCCAAAATAGTAGGCTGTGGCAGAGAAGTCGCGAACACTGGCACTATTGGCTTCGTTCCATTGCCCAGTGACGTCTGTCTCTGGAACCAGCGACACATGACGTTTCACCGTAAACAGCCTGAGTTGAGCGTCCTTGCATTGCAGAAGCTCTTCGGTCGTCCCCTCCACAGGTTGCTGTTTAAAGCCCTTCATCTGCATCTCCATGTTCGACTGACCAGCACATATCCACACTTCGCCAATCATCACATTGCTAATCTGCACGTAGTCCTTGTCTTTGAAACCAATGAAGTAGGGACCTCCAGCCTCAGGGGTCTTTACCTTTAAACTAAATTGCCCGTTCTTGTTGGCCATTACAGAATGCCCCTTTTTATCCCAAGAGGTGTTTACGATTATTCTTGTCCCAGGTTCTGCCCAGCCCCAGATGTTACACTCCGACTGCTGTTGCAGTACCATGTTGTCAGCAAAGAACTTGGGCAATGTTACCTTCGCATTTGCTGTGATGGCTAATAACGCCACTATGGCGCAAATCCATTTTCTCATTTTTACTTCTCTGTTTTAAGTATGGGTTGTTCGATGAGTCCTGCAGGCAACAATCCATCACCCTTCGTGCGATACTTGGCATTCGTCCATATTCCATCGTATGGAGCCTTGCCTTGATCAGCACCACGCAGTGCATTGTGCCATGTATTCACCACCTCGATTTCTATCTTGTTGCTACCCTTCTTCAGGGCTCCAGTAACCTCCACCTCGTAGGGAGCTGTCCAGGCATAACCGCAATCCTTGCCGTTCACCCATACATGGGCAATGTCCTTCACGTTGGGGAATGCTATCCAAGAACGGTTTTTCGCGGCCTTCTTGTTCTTTACCGACCATGTTGTCTTATAGCGGGCATGTCCGCTGAAATAGCGTATCTTGTCGTTCTGATGCTTGCTCCAGTCGAACAATTGCTGGTTCTTCAGCACGATGTTACTCTCCTTGAAGGTGATATCATAAGTGTTTGCGTCGAACGACACCACCATTTTCTCTTTAGGCAACTGTTGCTTTTTACTTGGGTTGCCACTGATATCTCCGAAGGTAACAAATGCAGACTCATAAGGTGCCAAGGTGATAGTGCCCTGATAGTCGTACGAATCATCAGACAGAGGATAGTAAAGCGTGCCCCACGCCTTGCTCTCACGGAAGGTTGGTCTGAAGGTCTGCGTCTGGTTCGTCTGGTTCGCAAGGAAATAGATGTCCTTGCCATCATCATGGCGATGGTTAAAGGCAATGCCTTCTGGCAACACCACATCAGGAGCAATGCCCTGCAGTTGTGAACCATGATAAGTCCTGTCAATCACCAGCACACCCTGCTTTTGCAGTCTCTCAATGCGAGTCTTGGTCTCTTTTGAAAGCTGTGTGCCCTCAGGAATGACTAATACCTTGTAATTAAAGGTCTTGGTGAGCAGGGCATCTCTGTTCATTGAATCATAAAGATAGCCATGCAGCGGATTAATCCAGTCCTTCAAATCCAGGATTCCGGCAGAGTGGCGCACCCCAACGGGCGATTCCTCCATCGGTTGTCCGACATTGGCAAGACGTGCTTTCTCTGAAGCCACACGCTTGTCGCCAAACAAGCCAGGAAGCATCTTCACCACTTTGTCTGGGGTAAAGGCACGAGCAGGAAGGTCCTCACCCGTATAGACGGCAATATCCACCACAGGCTTACCCTTTTGCAGAAGTTCCTGACAGCGGGTGATATACTTCACAAGACCCTTTGCCTCAGAGAACCAAGTCTGGTCGCGCTGGAAGAAAAGTCCGATGCCATCCAGTGTCATTCCTGGTTTTCTGTTCATCCATGGGTTATGAGTGTTCACGTGGAAGAAAAGACGATTCATGCCCAGTGCAAAGTTTCTGTCCAGCAAGGGCTTGATCATAGCGGGTGTCTCGTCCCAAACGCCACGAACCTCCGTGAATCCCTCTGCCTGCACGATGTCCTTGCCATAGACGTGAGCAGCACTTATGGCATCCAGCATATCGTTGGGCTTGTCGTGGGTAGGCGAGTTCAGCCAGAATTCGCCCATCGGAATATCCACATTGCGATAGTGTGACATACCATCTGAAACCATCGTAGGAGCCACATTCTCGCAGGATAGTTTTACATCATATTTGCGAGCCATCTCAGCAACGGTATTGAAGAAAGCCTCGTTCTTCAACTCATCAATCGTCTTACGGACATGACGCAGTATCAAGTCAGCATTGTCAATGGGAACACCAGCCAATACAGGCAATACGGGTAAGAGGTTGTAGCCACGACGACGAGCAAACTCATCCAGGAAATTAGGCGTCCAGTTCTGACTGCCACATTCCCAGGAATCGACGTGCATATACTTGATGACATCATGGTGAGGACGCTTCATGAATTGTCCAAACCAGTTCTCTATCTGCTTCTCAACAGCCTTGCGCGAGAACTTGTCGCACTCCAGTCCCTTGCCACCGCCAGCCGTAGCGTTGGTGTGACCAGTGGATGTGTAGCCCATTCGCAGCACGCGATACGTTCCACCCAGAAGGTTCAGGTCTACCATATCACCTTTCATTGTGGTGGTTACCATCTGATAGCCGTGTACGTGCTGCTTGCGATTCAGGTGTTCAGCAGGTGTATCAGGAGCAATGCGCCAAACAAAGCCTGCTTTTCCTTCCCAGTTGTCAACGGCAGGCAGGGTACCCAGCCGGATGTCCTTTACGCGCAATACGGGTTTCCATTTGGCAGCATCCAGGTCTTCAGCGCCAGGTTCTGTGCCTTCTGGTGTCCATTCCAGACGGAAATACTTGGCACGAGTGGGGGGAATGCTGAGGGTGGTGTTATAGCCTGTGTTCTGCCATCCTTGTCGTGGAGGCGTCAACTGCTTCACCTCGTGGAATATCACCCCGTCGTCAGAAGCCTTTACTTTGAGGCGCTGGCACTGGATGTTGGTGCCTGAGGGTTCTACCTCTATATTGAATATCAAGGTTGGCTTCTGCAGTTCGTATTGAATCCAACAGGGATTGTCAGCGCAGAAAACGCCTTTGTCGTTGATGGTGACCTCATTGGAATAGGTAACCTTTGACCCACCCTTCAGAGTATACTTCTGCTTGAGGTCGGCATACCTCATGGCAAACGTTTCCACGTTTAGGTCGGACACAGGGAATGCGTAAACAGCAATGTCCTTATAATAGTCCTTGTAATGTTCGGGTTTGGGCATCTTGAAATGGTGGTGACCTCCGCGAACGATTGTATCGCAGAAGACCACCTTCTGCATCGATTCCTCAGGCTTGATCCAAGGACCGCCAGCCAGTGCGAAACCATCGCAGATGTGAATACCCATTTCCAAGTCAAGTTTGTCGGCCTCCTCCAAGGCACAGTCAACCATCTTCCAGAATTCATTGCTCATTGCATTGGCCTGACCCTGGTATTCAGGACGCTCCTCAGCACCACGAATGGGCATGAGATAACAGCCTCCCAAACCCACATCCTTCATGGCCTGAAGGTCTGCCTTGATACCTTGTTCTGATACGGCACCATACATCCAGTACCAGAATGTCCAGGGTTTTGTGGTGTCGGCAATCGCCCATTGCCCACAGCCAATAACTAATAGCAATAATAAAGTCAGTCGTTTCATATCAATTAAATCTTAATATAGCACTAATTCTTCCTTTTCCTTTGCTCCAATGGGGCTGGGCAGAAGGACCGTTGAGGTCGGTCGTGTTCACCTTGTTGCGAACACCAGGGATGGCCTTCAGAATGGAGATACCCGTTTCAGGCAGGGTGTAGAGAATATGGTCTCGTCCATCGCGAGGGGTATAGACTCCTATCTTTTCACTGATGCCCTCGATACCAATGGCACCCTCGCTGGTGTTCAGCTTCATCCAGCTGACATTCGAGAAATAGCCCTTGAATTCAGGATATTCGAACGACTCGCCAGGAATGGGGTCGTTGTAGTTGTTCTCCCAATAGCCATACTGTGGACCCTCCATGCGGTTCTGCCAAACGCGATAGGGACCCTTGCCCACCCATTGCTTGCTCTTCACCATCTGTTCAGGATAGTCGAAGCAGATGCCCATCAGGTCTACGACACCATTGAAGTAATAGTCAACGTTCATATACGCACTTCCATCAGCCAGGAAACGCCACGTCACCTTATTGATAGAACCATGCTGGTAGTTGACTACTAAGGTACTGTCATTGAAGGTGAAGCCAGCAAACTGACCCTGGTCAGCATATTCCGTATATTGTGTTTTCTTCTTTTCTGCCTGCTTGTCGTCGTGGTTATAGAAACCATCGTCTGAACGGTCTGAGCGCTTAGCAGCCACAAAGCGGGGTCCGTTGCCGAACGAAATCTTCTTGCCTCCCACACTAACGCTCATCAGTCGACCTGTCTTCTTACAGAAGAAATACTGTTGAGTGCCATTCTGAACCATCATTTGGTTGTCGTCCTCTGTGTATGAATACTTCTGGGTGTTCTCTTTCAGATAGGAATACTTGAAGTGACCAGGCTTCGTCATATGCTTGCGACTCCATGTGAAGATTTCCTTTCCATACGGGTCTATGGCTTTCAACTCAATCACGTCAGCATCTGTTCTTTCTATCTTCAGTTGGGCTTTCTCACCTGGTGCAGCATCAGGCGAAGGCAACTTCACTTCTTTGATCACCTTCACGTCTGTCTCTCCGTATTCGGGCATCTTGAGCAATCTATAGCTGAACTGACAATCCTTCAGATTGATGAAGTTATAGCAATTCTGAACGGTGAAAGCATCGCTGTCAAAATACAACACCTGCACAGGGCTCCACACCTCGCGAATGGTATAGAACGAGCCTTCCTTCTCCATGTGAGGACCTACGATACCATCAGCACCAAAATTGCCCATGCAGTCCACGATGTTGTTCATATCTGTGCGAACCACACCCTGATCCATCAAGTCCCAAAGGAAACCACCAGCACAACGCGGATTCGACATCATCAGCTTCCAATAGTCCTTCAAACCGGCACCATGTCCTCCGTCATACAGTCCATGCAGGAACTCGGTAGGCATGAATATCTCCTTCTGTCGCATATATTCTGCCGTCTCACCCCACGAGCGATAGTGCTTGGTCTCGAAACCATTGCGATTAGCCCACGGATACAATACCACGCGCTGTTGGGGGTCGTTCTTGGTGAAGAAGGGTTCCAGTTCGTAGTTGAAACCTCCCTCATTGCCATTGCTCCAGAAGATAATCGATGGATGGTTCACATCGCGCGTCACCATCTCCTCCACAATCTTCGAGCCCGTAATGGTCTCATGAGCCCAGTGCCATCCTGGCTGTTCGCACTCTACATAGAGGCCCAGCGAGTCGCAGGCATCCAGGAACTCTGGGTCAGCAGGATAGTGGCTCAGACGGACGGCATTCATATTCATGCTCTTGATGAGCAGCACGTCTTCGATGTTCTTCTGCTTCGACAGCGTGCGACCCGTCTCTGGACGGAAAGAGTGACGGTTGGCACCCTTGAAGATGACTTTCTTACCATTGATGAACACACCGTCCTCCTTGTCGCCGTTATAGGTATGACGATACTCGATGGTGCGGAATCCAAACTTCTGGCGTTCTACATGAAGGGTCTTGCCCTCTGCGTTCTTCAGCGTAAAGACAGCCGTATACAGGTTGGGCTCCTCAGCATTCCAAAGCTTGGGGTTCTTGACGGCAAAGTCCACCTTGGCACCATCGCTGGCAACGGTGAAGGCTGGGCTGGTGGCGACCTTTTTCCCATTGGCGTCGACAACATCGACACATACAGAACCATTTGGTAGGGCGCGGTTCAGGAAGACATCAGCCATGAATTGGCCGTCGCCCTTGGCATTGATGGCTACACGCTCAATGTTCTGAGCAGGCTTGCTGATGATGAATACAGGACGCCAGATGCCTCCGAAGTTCCAGTAGTCAGCCCTGCGCTCTGCCAGGTTCACCTGCGGATTGGTGCTCTCCTTCAGCACTTCCACTTCCAGGCGGTTCTTCTTGTTGCCGAAAAAGATGCGGTCGCTGACATCGATGGTATGACGCGTAAAACCACCTTGGTAAGTGCCATTGCCAGCCTTACGCCCGTTGATGGTGGCACGCATCTCCGTAAACACAGCCTCGAAGACGAGCAGAATCTGTCTGCCCTCCCAAGCCTTGGGCAATGTGAACTCATGCTTGTACTTGCCCACCTCGTCGGCAATACCCTCTGGGGTGGCCTTGCCGTAGAAGCGCATGCCATACTGGTAAGTGCCGAAACCTTGCAGCTCCCAGCACGAGGGCACGCCTATCTTCGTCCATTTGCCACTGTTATGCCCATCGGTACACATGAAGTCCCACTGTACCATATCGTCACAACCACGACCACTCAAATACTGTCGCTCAGTTTCCACAGATGACTGAGCCATCAGCGTCAACGAACACGCCAACGCAGCCAAAATAAAAATCCGTCTCATCGTATAGCTATACATTTATTTATTTTAAAGACGTTTATACAGGGGTGATGTCATCAGCATTTGAACCTGCGTCCTATTTCATATATTCTCGTTTGAACCACATTCTGAAAATGGGGTCTTCGAGATAGACACCTTTTGCATTTGTTTCAATGATTTCTTTATCTAACAACGACTCTCTTAAGCGGGAGATGTTTGACTTGCTGCCTAAATGATATTCTTCGAGCACTTCTTTGCTTCCAAAATCAGAATGTACACCGTTACAAATGGCGCGAATGAAATTCATCTGATAGGATGTCAGCCCTTGTAATTGCTCCTGAAACAATCCAGAACATTGAGTCATCAATGCTTCGACACCATTGTTGAAGTCTTGTTCTGTTACCTCATCCTCTGTTTCTGCCAAAACATTCCAGGCTAGCTGCTGAACGTATGATGAACAATTCTCTACCGTTTCACATATTCTTACTGAAAAATCTTCAGATATCCTTTTTCCTTGTGATTCGAAGCGCGACTGGATGAACGGCACCCAGTCGTCAGTAGAAATCTTCTCTAAATACATCATCTCGCCAAACTGATAGAGGGGCATTTTGCGATTCTGGAACAGCTTAGTCATCAGATGCTTTTTACTGCCAAACAGGCAATAAGACACGTTTTGCTGATGCTGCCAAACGCCTCGTATACGCTTCTGAATGGTCAGCGAATCAGGAATCTCGCCTATTTGCTGGAATTCATCAATACATACTACGATGTGTTTGCCCTGCTCCTTAGCTATCAACTCTGGCAACTGTAGTATTTCTTCTGGCTGATAGTTCTGAGGGGTGATACCCAGTGACAGGGAAAAATCCGACATGGGCTCTGGTGAGAATGAAATCTTTGGAGTCAGTCGTACCAGGAAACGCTTGATATTCTCTATCATGTGTTCTGTTTTAGAGGCGGTTTCTTTTATCAATACTGTGGCAAAGCGGTTATAGAAATCATACTCGCTACGGCAGTCATAAATGTCCATATATACCACTTTTATCTCAGGATTTGTTATTTCCGATTTTACCTTCTTCACAATCGAACTTTTACCCATTCTACGTGGTGAAATCAGAATGACATTCATGCCATTCTCGAAGTTCAACTTCAAGCGTTTGGTTTCCTTTACCCTGTCGGTAAAGTTCTCTCCTTCAACGGAAATACCATAAACAAAAGCCCTTCTCATAAGTCTTTTCTTAACTATTTGGGCACAAAGATACACAAAAAAACATTGGTACACAAACTTGTGGACCACAAACTTGTGTACCATTTGCATTTTTTAGGGTTTTAGATATTTTTCGCTATTCCCCCCATGACCCTTTTGGAGAGCGATTATTGATTTTTAACCCTGGAAAAAATCTGATTTCAGTTTTTCTTTATACACCCTTCACTCTGATGGCTTGAAACACCGATATACAAAGAGATTGAGAGGAGTGGGGGGTGTTCGTGACCCTTCATCACCCCTCACTCCACCTCTCACTCAGACGTCACCAATCGTAGTCCTCCACATAACTGTCGAAATGGACCTCGTGGTTCCAGCCTGCTTGGCGGAAGAGAGCTCGTATCTCCTCTTGGATGGCTGGATGGATGAGACGCGTGCCGTTGCGGAACTCATAATAGTAGGTCTTGCAATGACTCGCGATGAGATTGGTGCGCACAAAAGGTTCTATCTTGCGTGGCATATCGTTGTTGAAGATATGCATCATGCCTTTCGCGAACTTGACCTTTTCTGAATGGCGGAAAAGCGGGCAATGGTCTGTGCCTACTCCCTGATAGCGCGGATTAACACAATGATAAGTGCTTCGTGTGTCTGGCAACTGCTGCCCCACCAAATAGTGCAGGCAATGTCCCTTCAAAGGGCATTGCTCTGCAAAACATACCGTGTAGCCGTTTAGGGCTTTCTCTTTGTAGATTTCCTGTTCTGTCATCATTTCTGGTTTTTTCATGCAACTTTCAATGGTACTGCCTTGTAATACGAGATGTGGCCTCGGTTGGTGCTGTCGTACTCCAGCAACTTCATGGCCTTGCCCAGACGAACCCTCGTGCTCATGTTGTCTAGAATCGTTGGGTACTTGTCTTGAATGACACCCAACAACTCTGAGGTGTTCATCGACTTCACGAGTTCACCTTCTTCTGGCTTGCGGAAGCAGACTTTGATAACGACGCATAGCGAGGACGGTCTTCCTGGGCACAGCTATAGATGGGTCGTCCGTTCACCTTGTTCTTCGAGAGCGTCTGCTTCAATGAGGCATGCTGTCTGGGACGGAAAACCGGTTCCTGCCCTTCGGCAGGCTTAGCAGAAAACTCCACCTTCCCGTTCAGCTGGTTGCGACGGAACAGGTAGTGCTCGTTCAGAAACTGCTCAGCGGCTAACGCTGAGGCCACAGAGGCTTGAAGTGCCTCACCCTTGATGAGTAACTCTTTCTTCATAAGAAATAGATTTGTTAGTAAGTAAATAATGGTTATCGGCTACGCTTTTCATGGCGTGCTTTTCGAGGTACAAGGATGGTGCCAACGAGAGCAGAATCAAGCTCGCTTGAATTATGCCGAGTGCAGCCCATTCTCGCAGTAATTGACTGCAAAGATACTAAAAAAAATTGCGGTTTGCAAGTTTTCACCCCAAATACCATGTTAAAATCTGTAAAATTAACACTTCGTCTAAGCTGAAAAATAGAAAAGGTATTAAGGCTGGCAATCGTTACTATTCATGAAAACCATCAGTCCGTCGGGCACGGACTGCCAGTCCGCTCACTACGGAATCAGAGTTCGCTCCCTACGGAATTACGACGGTACAGGGAAAGCGTATCCGCTCTAATGAATAAGCTCATCCGGACGCCTTGACCCGTGTCGAACAAGCGAGTGAGGGGTGAAGTGAAGGGTGAGTGAGGGGTCAGGGGCACCCCTCACTCGCCTCAATCCCTTTATACATCGGCATTTCAGCCTACCAGAGTGAAGGGTGAGGGTTATAATTCATTACGTCACCCTGTTTATAACTTGGCGCAATCTTAACATTTTTGCGAGATTGCGTCAGATTATAACGTTATTATTTGGCGCAATCGGGCTTTTTTGTTACTTTTGCAGATGATGGACTGGGAAGCATTTGAGAAACACAAGGCGTTTGCAGGGGAGAAGAAACCCTCGATGCTCAGGCGACGCGTGGGACATGACTACGAACAGCGGTGCGTCTATCTCGTCACGATGACAGTGGAGGGGCGCAGGCCGCTGCTGGGCCGACTCGTAGGTGATGCAGGGGCTGAAAGCGGGAGCCTTGACGCGCCACACATCGAGCTGTCGCCCTTAGGCAAGCAGGTCAGGGAGATGTGGGAAGCCATCAGCGAATACTACCCAGAGGTGAGGGTACTGGCAACGATGGTAATGCCCGACCATCTGCACGGCATATTGTTTGTAGAGCGAGCGATGAACCAGCCGCTGGGAATGGTTATCAAGGGCTTCAAGGCTGGGTGTAACAAGGCCTATCGGCAGGCAATGGCTGCGGGTCTGTGTGCACCTATGCTGCAACATTGTTGCAGCAAAGAGGACAGTAGCAGCACCCCCACACAAACCAAGAGCAAAGGGGACACTAGCAGCAAAGAGGACAGTAGCAGCACCCCCACACAAACCAAGAGCAAAGAGGACGCTAGCAGCAAAGAGAACAGTAGCCGCAAAGAGAATGGGCGCACGCACGGCTTCCTTTTCTCACGCAACTACAACGACCACATTCTGGAGGGTGAGGGTGAGCTGGAACGGTGGTTCAGGTACCTGGCAGACAACCCTCGGCGACTGGCTGTCAAACGCCAGCATCCAGAGTTCTTCACCATAGTCAGAGACGTAATAATAGGCGAGTGGGCGTGCCAGACGGTGGGTAACCAATATCTCCTCTCCTATCCTGAGAAGGCGGCCGTCATCGTCCATAGTGCCTATAGCGACGAGGAATTCAGAAAACTGAAGGCCCAGTGGCTAGCGTTGGCAGCAAGGGGTGGCGTACTGATTAGTGCCGCTGTCGCCACGAGAGAGAAGGAGGTGATGCGCGAAGCCATGAATAGCGGCTACCGACTGATAGCTCTACGCGAGAACGGCTTTTCCCCACTTTACAAGCCCGCTGGCGAATCATTCGCTGCCTGCTCACAAGGAACGTTGCTGCAAGTCAGTCCGTGGGAATACCACATGAACCGTCGCACCATCTCTCGCGAGCAATGCCTGCAACTCAACAGAATGGCGGAATGGATAGCGGAACATTAACAACAAAAAGAATCGCTCAGGGAAGATCATCCTTGAGCGATTTCTTGTTATACGTTGTGTTGCAAAGTTGCAATAAGGAGCCTCATTTCTTCGGGAAAATAACTACCCAGCCTTCATCGCCTACATATTGGCGTTCTCCAAAGACATCGATGTAGTCAACAGAATTGCCATTTTCGTCGTAGAGATTGCACAGCAGACAGGAATCGATGGCTCGATAGATATGATACACCGTTTCGCCATGAATGCCTGTGGCGCGACGGATGCTATAGTATAAAGAGGGGTCTCCGCTAAAAGTGAAATGTAGGATGAACGGACGTGTGAAAGGTTATAAGGACCAAAAGCAGGGATAAGGGGGTATAAATAGTTGAAAGGATTAATACTTGAAGATTTTTTTCTTAGCTCAAAAATAGGTGAAAGCGTGAAAAATGTGTATATTTGCATGCAAAACAGACTTGATGGAACCAACATTCCGACATAAACAATATTTGATAATTACTACCTGTTTGATGCTGCTGACGGCCTGCCATGAGGGTCGTCAGCAGTTGATGCCTATGCAACAGAGCATGGATTCGCTGAAGATGTGGTTTGGGAAAATGCAGGGCGACTCGATGAAAGTGAAGGGTGAGCAAGTGGCTCATTTCCTGCAACAGCATGAAGGTGACCGTAGCGAGCCCATGCGACGACTGAGGGCAGAATGGCTGAAGGCAAAGGGTGTGTGGTTTTCTGCTATCAAGGGTATGCCTGATTCTGCTTTATTGTATACAGACCGTGCTATTGCGGAGATGAATGGATTGAGTGGGGTAGACGAGCTTCGCATCTTGGCAATGGCCAACCGTGCTGACTGCTATCGACAGTTAGGACATCTAGACTATAGTGTGGATGGTTACCTGTTGGCATTGGAGACTGTAGATTCAACAGGACTGGGCGAGGAGATGAAGATACCACTCCTATTGGGCATCAGTACGGCTTATACCTTTATGGGTGACTATCAGAACAGTGCTGTCTGGTGGAAGAAAACAGGCGAGCTGGTGGGGCAGATGGAGAAGAAAGACCAGTTTATCTATTACAACAACCTGGGCAATGATCATTATTACCAACAGCGCTATCAGGAAGCCTACGGCTGTTTTGTGAAGGCAGCGGCACTAGTGAAGTACGATGAGGCGAAGCAGTGGGACTACTATACGGCGCTGACCAATCTGGCTGAGATAAATGTCTGTCTGGGAAATGCTGGGGATGCACGATGGATGACTGAGAAGGCTGATTCGTTCTTCCGTAAAGTTGACTTGCCCATACTGTTGCATTACATCGAGACGATACGCATAGAACTGACCCTGTTGGAGGGGCATACGAAGGAAGCACTCAGGATGGCAGAGCACAGCGAGTTCAACGAAGTGTCGATGCCTTACGTAAAGGGTTTGCGACTGAGGGCTGTAGAGCAGGTAATGAGGCAGACGGGCAACATTCAGAAAGCCTATGAGGCGCACCTGCAGTGGCATGCGCTGAACGACTCGATACAGGATGCCAACGTCCGCATGCAGATGAGTAGTCGTACGCTACAGTATGAGCACGACACAAAATTGTTGGAGCAGCAGCGTACCATAGACCATGAGCGCATGAAAGTAAGGTTGGCATGGGCTTTCTGTACGGTAGCATTACTGGCTATTGGATTGCTGAGCGTATTGATATGGTTTTGGCGCAAACGTCAGAAGATACACGATATGGAGGTGAGACAACAGATAGTGGGGATGCGCATGGAGAACACGCGAAACCGCATTACTCCACATTTTATATATAATGCCTTGACTCATGAGATGCTGGCGCAGATGGAAGGGCGCAAAGTGAACCTGGAAGGGCTGACGCAATTGTTGCGCAGAGGTGTGGAACAGGCTGACATGTTGGAAACCACATTGGCAGAGGAATTGGCATTTGTCGACTATTATGTGGATATTGAGCGCCAGCAAATGCCTATTACGCTGTCTTACCAAAAGGAGATAGCCAGTAATGTGAATCCTCAGACTGTTCGGTTGCCTGCTATGACCATCCAGATATTCGTTGAGAATGCTATCAAGCACGGGTTGAAGCGTCAAGGTGGCATGCTGACCATTCGCGCCAGCTGGCAAGACGGTGCTACGCTGGTTGAAGTGGTTGACAATGGACAGGGACTTGACTCTTCCTATCAGGAGCATACGGGTATGCGTGTGGTCCGCCAGACTATCCAGATGTTGAATGAGCATAACCACCAGCAAATAACCTTTAGTATCGACAATTTGGAGCAGGGATGTCGCTCATGGCTACTATTGCCCGATAACTATAATTACAACATAATCAAGAGATGAACAACAAGAAACTGACGAAAGCCTTTATTGTAGATGACAGCCATGATGCCGTAGAGCTGTTACGACGCATGTTGGAGAAGAACTATTCCGTAGAAGTTGTAGGAACAGCTTTTGATGCAGAGGAAGCGGCTACTAAAATCGTGAATACTGATCCTGACTTGATTTTTCTGGACGTGGAACTGCCCACGATGTCAGGACTGGACTTCTGTACGATGATACGCAATGAGCTGAAGCCAGAGACAAAAGTTGTTTTCTACACAGGATACGACAAGTATATGCTGGAGGCCATTCGTCGTCAGGCATTCGATTATCTGCTGAAACCACCTACGGAGCAGGAGTTGAGCCAGATAATGACCAGATACTATGAAAACAAATTGACGGGTTTTCCACATTTGGCATATTCTGAGAACCGTCTGCCTCTTATCTTAGTGGTGAATGCCTTGAATGAACATCTGACGCTCCGTTTGACGGATTGCGCCTTCTTCCGTTATAATCAGGAACGCAAGCTTTGGGAGGTGGTTTGTATGAATGGTGAGACTTGTATGCTTCGCCACCGTACTACGTCAGATGTTATACTGAATTATTCCGCTGATTTAGTACAGATTCATAAGCGCTATATTGTCAATGTCAACAATATAAAAAAGATTCAGGATGCGATGTGCATCCTGAATGAACCTTTAGATAATAACCGTGAGCTGAAAATCAGCAAGAATTTTAAGCCGGTATTATTATCAGCTTTCTATTCGATGTGATTATAGCAGATTCTTGATGGCCTCTTCAAGATTCTTAATGGTTTGAGAGCGACCTATAAGATTGTTGCCACGATCAATGAGAAAGAACTCAGGAACACCCTGAACGTTGTAGATGCGGAGGGTTGAGGAGCTCAAGCCTGCCTCTTCGCGAACACTAATCCAAGGAAGGGCAGAAGTCTGCTGTTTCCAGAAATGTTCGTCTGGGTCAAGACTTACCTGATAGATTTCAAAGCCCTGGTCGTGGTACTTGTTGTACAACTCGCGGAGCAACAGAATGCGGGCAGGTGAGTCGT
>Ga0310695_10006291_pt1 | contig 19760 bp, 17 predicted proteins | sample RumenRJG_04DNA_FD_203882 | JGI IMG/M metagenome (GOLD analysis project Ga0310695, IMG submission 203882) | Bovine rumen microbial communities from Lethbridge, Alberta, Canada - RJG_04 (v2) (version 2) | ecosystem: Host-associated > Mammals > Digestive system > Stomach > Rumen | place: Canada...
ACACCCGATTATTCTTCTTACCTGCTATCACAATGGCATGCTATTCTTCATCGCAGCTCCGGCATCTTACATTAGGCAGACTGTTTTTTGGCTGATTTGCGGACCTCTTCGTGGTAGAAGTAGTTACACACGATCGGCGGTTCACCGAAGGGGGAACGGTGCTGATCATCGTCGCGCAGGTAGGTCATGTGCTGACGCGCCGCATATTCCCTGAGCTGCGCGTCAAGCCTGATCCAGTACTCCCGGCTTCCTTTGGTATAGATCTCATGATAAAGCCCGTCCAGCTCCGGATGGTTTTGGTGGATCCAGTTCAGGATCCGCCCTTTATAATCTCCGCGCAGGTTCAGGTTTTCCAGCCAGACCAGATTGCATTGACCGTTGGCACGGTCGATGATCGCCTCGACATCGGTGATGCCGGGGAAGATCGGGGAAATGAAACAGGTCGTCTGGATCCCGGCTTCATAAAATTGCTTCATCGCCGCCAGTCTGCGTTCGATGCTGACACCGCGGTCCATCTCCTTGCGGAAATCCTCATCCAGCGTGTTGATGGACCAGGATACCTGGGCATGCGGGAAGGACTTGATGAGCTCCAGATCCCGCAGGATCAGGTCCGATTTTGTCGCGATGCTGACGCTCACTCCGCTGTCCTTCATCTGCTCCAGCACCATCCTCGTACGCCCGTATTTCTTCTCAAGCGGCTGATAGGGATCCGTAACGGAACTGAGAAAGATCTCCTTCCCGGCGTACTTTTCCGGATTTTTGATCATCGGCCAGTTTTTGACGTCGACAAACTCTCCCCACGGCTCCGGATGGTTGGTGAAGCGCTTCATAAAGGAAGCGTAGCAGTATTTGCACGCATGCGTGCAGCCCACATAAGGATTGACCGCATAATCCGAAACCGGCAGATTGGTTTTCGTCAATACACTTTTTACTTCGATTTCCTGAACAATCATTTTAACCCCTGCGTGACAGTTGTATCAGGTGCGTCTGTAACATGGTCCCTTATTTTTTCGCGTTTGCAATTACGACATTCATCGTTTCGACTTTGATATCCTGCCAGACATTGGCCTTTACGTAGGGTTCATTGGCAAGATATTCATCCAGCCCTTCCCGGGAAGGGAAATCCATGATGAGGACAGAACCGATCAGTTTGCCGTCACTGTTGGTGATGCCTCCGGCACAGATCACATTGCCGTTTTTGTTAAGGTTTCCCATGTTCTCCAGATGCTGCGGGCGAACGCTCATACGGCGTTCATAGGCACCTTCATCTTTACCGTCATAGGCGTTGATCACAAATTGCATATTGTCACTCCTTTTCTTACATTCTCAAATCATTTTTTTTAAGGAAATACCGATGATCTCCGATTGAGTCAAAGCAACCTGTTCCGTTGACTCAAAAAGAGTCAACGAAAACAGGTCACTTTGACTCATTTATTTTACAGCCCCTTTTGAAAGACCTGTTTCCCGTCCACATAAGCCGCAAGCACGGAAATACTGTTCAGCTGTTCCGGTTCAGTCCGGAAGGGATCACGGTCCAGGATCACAAAATCAGCCAGCATCCCCTCACGGATACGCCCTTTTCTGTCTTCGGAGAAGCTTGCATAAGCCCCTCCGGAGGTGTAACTGTCGAGCGCTTCCTGCACCGTGAATGCTTCCCGGGGAAGAAACGGTCCACAGCCATCCAGGGAACACCGCGTGACCGCGCACCGGATCCCGGCCATCACATCCGGAAGTTCAACCGGGCAGTCAGAACCATTGGATACCGTGACGCCCATCTGTAAAAGCGTCTTCCAGCTGTAACTGAATTCCAGAAGTTCCGCGGGCACAAGTTTTTCCACAATATGGTTATCATAATCCAAAAAGATGGATTGCGCGTAAACATGCAGTCCCAATCGGTCCATGCGTTCCAACTGATCCCTGCGGGAAATCTGGCAGTGGACAATGCCATGGCGGTGATCCCTGCGGGGATATGCTTCAAGGGCTGCCTCATACGCATCCAAAACTTCATCCAGACATTTGTCCCCGATGGCATGCACCGCAGCCTGCATCCCATGCCGATGTGCACAAAGGACCATTTTCTTCAAATGCTCAGGCGTGAAAAGTGAAAATCCCGTGTTTCCTTCTCCCTGCACATAGGGCCGGCTCAGATGCGCTGTCCGGCTGCCAAGGGAGCCATCCCCGAGCAGCTTCAGAGAGCCGATGCGGAAAAAATCACTGTCCTTTCCGGTCACGTTCCCCGCATCCAGAAAGCTTTGCAAATCCGGGAGCTCCGTAAAATTACACTGCTCCGTGACCCGCACCCTCATTTCTCCCGCTTCTTCCAGCTCCCGGTAGGCTTCATTGACCAGCTGCCAGGGAACTGCACGGAAGGTGCTGTAGTCATCGGATTGGACGCTGGTAACTCCATAACGATTCGCCTCAGCCATTGCCAGGCGCAGCATGTTCTTGATCATTTCTTTGTCCGGTTTCGGCTTGACGGCGTTCAGCAGCTCGATGGCGTTTTCGTAAAGCCGTCCATCCGGTTCTCCGTTAGCATCACGTCCGATCGTGCCGCCTTCCGGGTCCGGTGTGCTGCGGCCGATCCCGGCCAGTGCAAGCACAGGTGTATTGACGACACAGCAGTGCCCGCAGGTCCGGCTGATCTGAATGGGAATTTCATCCGATACGCTGTCCAGGTCATGCCGGTCAGGCATCCGTTTTACATCGGAAAAATAGTCCTGATTCCATCCCCGTCCGGTCAGCCATTGTCCGGAATGTACGGGGAACTCCGCAGCCTGGCTTTTCAGGTAAGAGAGCATCTCCTCAAGCGAGCCGGTATGTTCACCCAGCCGGGCCCCGTAAAGGCTCTGGCCGAAATTCAGCAGATGCATATGCGAATCATTGAAGCCGGCGCAGACAAAATTCCCCCGCAGATCAAGGCGCGGTTCATCCGGAGAAAGGCAGGCAAGAACCTCACTATCAGTCCCAACCTTAACAAAAAGTCCGTCTTCCGTCAGAAAGGCCTCCTGCAGCGGAAGTTCGCCGGTATATACTTTGCCGTTGAAGTATGCTGTTTTCATCGCCTTTTCGGTTTCCTTTGTGGTTTTACAAGTGTATATTCTCAATTCTAATACAGGAAAACGAGGTCTTGCCATCCATCCGGAGATGAGTGTTATTTTAAAGGAAACGATGAACAATGATCATCTCATAGTGAATGAGTCAACAAAAACAGGTCACTTTGACTCGATCCGGAAGAATCAGTGCTTGGCAGGATTTTCAGGATCATGTGAAAATAAAAAAGGCCGGTTTGCAATCATGCCTGAGCACTTTGCAAACCGTCCCGGAAGATCGACTCATCCAAAGCTGGGTTTGAGCGACTTTTTCTCGTAATAAGGATGACTTTCGATTTTACGGACGGTATAGCCCGTTGCGTCAATTGCCCGCCTGATCAGATCACTGTCCGGAACACCTTCCGTCAGGATCACTGTTTCGCCCTTTGTGTGGGAAGACTTGATTTTCCTGACCGGGAGAGCTTTCCGGACGGCATCATTCACATGAGCCTCGCACATTCCGCACATCATGCCTTCAACTTCCACACGCGTACGGATCAGCAGCGAATTCCGGTCATTTTGGATCTTATGAGCAGCAGAGCACCCGCTGCATCCTCCGCAGCCGGCACAGCTGCCGCAGGATGATTTGCCCGCTTTCTTATCGCGGATCATCCCCCGGACCAGCAGCCCGACAACCAGGACCAGAATGGCAATTATGACGATGTTTACTAAATTTTCCGATAACCACGTCAACATCCGGAACCTCCTTGTTGACAGAAGTTCCGGAACGCCGGGAAAGAATTCCGGTGTTCCGGCAGATTACAAATCAATGAACCGTCAACCTTTCAGCTTCCTTATAAGGGCGGAAGAGCTGGAAGATCATCGCACAGACGATCACAACCGCCACGATCAGACCAAAGGTGTTCACGCCGCCGGCGAAGACTTTACCGATCTGGAACACTGCCAGGCCGATCGCATAGGCGAACAGACACTGATAAGCGATGGCGAAAGCGGTCCACTTTGCGTTATTCATCTCACGCTTGATCGCACCGATCGCAGCGAAGCAGGGAGCGCACAGCAGGTTGAAGACCATGAAGGCATACGCTGCAAGCTTGCCATGACCGCCGGAGATGCTTTCAAAATCTTCTCTGACACGCGGCCAGATCTGCTCACCGTTCTCTTCCAGTTCTTCTTCACCATCTTTGTCATCGTAGTTATAAAGGACTGCAAAGGTACCAACCACTTCTTCCTTCGCAACCAGACCGGTAACAGTGGCAACAGTCGGTTTCCAGGCGCCGAAGCCCAGCGGGCGGAAGATCGGAGCAGCGACATTACCGACACCCGCCAGAACAGAGGCATCCATCGGGGTGACTTCTTCCACAGGAATGTTCATGCGGTCCGCAAGTGAATTGACATATTCTTCCGTGACCAGTTCTTCGTCTTCAAAGAGTTTGTCAACCATGCCGAAGCGACCGTTGACTGTGCCGAAGCTGGAAAGGAACCAGATCACGATCGAGCTCAGGACGATGACGGTACCGGCACGCTTGATGAAGGACCAGCCGCGTTCCCATGTTCCGCGCAGGACATTGGTAAGGGAAGGCATATGATACGGAGGCAGTTCCATCACAAACGGAGCGGGATCACCGGCAAACATTTTGGTCTTTTTCAGCATGATACCGGAAACGATGATCGCGGCCACACCGATGAAATAAGCGCTTGTGGAAACCAGACTGCTGTTGCCGAAAAGCGCACCGGCGATGAGGCCGATGATCGGCATTTTTGCTCCGCAGGGGATGAAGGTGGTCGTCATGATTGTCATACGGCGGTCACGTTCGTTTTCAATCGTACGGGAAGCCATTACACCCGGCACACCGCAGCCCATGCCTACCAGCATCGGGATGAAAGACTTACCGGAAAGGCCGAAACGGCGGAAGATCCGGTCCATAATAAAGGCGATACGGGCCATGTAACCGCAGTCTTCCAGGATGCACAGCAGGAAGAAAAGGACAAGCATCTGCGGGACAAAGCCCAGCACAGCACCGACACCGGCAAAAATGCCGTCAGCGACAAGGCTGGTGAGCCAATCGGCAGCGCCCAGATTCTGCATGATGGTGCGGGAACCTTCCTGCAGCCATTGTGCACCAAGCACATCATTGGTCCAGTCGGTCAGGAATGTGCCGAACGGACCCATGGCGATCCAATAAACCAGGAACATCACCAGGGCGAAAATCGGCAGACCAAGAAAACGGTTGGTGACGATTTTGTCGATCTTATCGGAGGTGGAAAGGGTACCGGCCTTTGCTTTTTTATAGCTGCCTTTGAGAATGTCTGCGATCCAGATATAGCGGTCATTGGTGATGATGCTTTCCGCATCGTCATCCAGTTCCTCTTCCGCGGCACGGATATCTTTTTCAATATGATCGAGCGTGCTTTGCGGCAGGTTCATTTTTTCAAGAACCTTTTCGTCGCGTTCAAACAGTTTGATGGCGTACCAGCGCTGCTGCTCTTCCGGGAAATCATGGACAACGACTTCCTCAATGTGGGCAAGGGCATGATCGACCGGACCGGAAAAAGTGTGCTTCGGGACAGTACGTGTACCTGCGGCATCGATGGCTGCCTGTGCAGCTTCCTCAATACCTTCGTTTTTCAGCGCGGAAATTTCCACGATCTTACAGCCCAGGGCATTGGAAAGCTGTTTGACATTGATGCTGTCGCCCTTTTTCCGGACGATATCCATCATGTTCAACGCGATCACCACAGGAATGCCGATCTCCAGCAGCTGCGTGGTCAGGTAAAGGTTGCGCTCCAGGTTCGTGGCGTCAACGATGTTCAGGATCACGTCCGGCCGTTCTTCGATCAGGTAATTCCGGGCGACAACTTCTTCCAGTGTGTAAGGAGAAAGCGAATAAATGCCGGGAAGATCGGTAACAACGACTTCTTTGTGGTTCCTAAGCCGGCCTTCCTTCTTTTCAACCGTCACGCCCGGCCAGTTGCCCACAAATTGATTGGAACCGGTCAGCGCATTGAAAAGCGTCGTTTTACCGCTGTTAGGGTTGCCCGCAAGGGCAATGCGAATTTCTTTTGCCATATTAAATCATTCCTTATTCATTACAGATAAAAAGATGGAATCTGCAAAAATTACGATTCGACCTCAACCATTTCCGCGTCTGCCTTGCGCAGGCTCAGTTCATATCCGCGTACGGTCACTTCCACCGGATCGCCCAATGGAGCTACTTTCCGCACATAAATTTCAGTTCCACGAGTGATTCCCATATCCATGATCCTTCGTTTCACGGCACCCTGTCCATGAAGCTTCACGACTTTTACGGTATCCCCGATTTTTACATCTCTGAGCGTATACATATTGCCTTGTACTCCTTCTACACCATGATTTTCCCTGCCATTTCGCGGCTGATCGCGACACGGCTTTCTTTGACTTTTACAATCAGGCTGCCGTTGATCTCCGAAACGATCTGAACTGTTCCTCCGACAACAAAGCCAAGATCTTCCAGATGTTTCTTCATTTCCGGATTGCCTCCAACTTTACGAATGTTGTTTTCCTCTCCAACATCCGCGATCATTAACGGCATCATGTTTTTTCTCCTTTGCAAAGTTTGTTTTATCAAACATTAATTAGCTTCTTCTAACTGAAATAGTTTATTACTACTAACTTTTTTTGTCAAGAGTTAGCATTATAAAACATGATAAAAGATGACAGATGCACCGGACACATCTGTCACCTTTTTATTTCGTTCTTTGCCGGATGATGTTACCGTCAGGAAAATCTAAAGCCGGATTTAAACGCTTTTGAGGAAAATGCTTTATTAAAATCTTTAAGATTATAGAGTTCTACAGGAGGAAATTTTACTTTTCCTTCTTTTAAAAGTTTTAAGGCAGGTTCAAACGGACCGCAGCGGCTGCCAACCACCGTGATCTCGCCGACAGGAATCAAACTCATATCAATGTTCGCTGTTCCCGCATAGGTGCTTTTCAGGATGATCGTCCCCATCTTGCGGACAAGATGAAGCGCCAGGTGGATACCGGACTCATTTCCGGATGCATCCACCACATACTCAAAACACTCCTCCGCACTCAGCGGACGGTATCCATCATGATCAATATATTCGGAAATCAACGCCGTACGGGCAAAGGGCTCAAACATTTCCAGCTTTTCCGGATGTTTCCCGATCACAGTCAGTGAAATGCCGGTCAGTGCCAGCACCTGGGTGATCATGTAAGCCAGCCGTCCGTCACCGATCACCGCAGCGTTCAGCGACGGATCGATGTGAACTTGCTTCGTGATTTCCAGTGCCGCGGCCAACGGTTCAGTAAGAACTGCCCGCTCTGGTTCCAGACCGTCCGGAACCGGATGGATCAGATGTGAAGCCAGAGTCATATATTCCGCAAAGCAGCCATCTTTTGACATGCCGATCACCCGCCGGTTCAGGCAATGTTTTTCCCGTCCGGTCCGGCAGTAAATACATTTCCCGCAGCCCTGGTTCAATTCACCGACCACGACCTTCCCGACCAGAGAAGGATCCGGGCTTTCGATCACCTCCCCGACAAATTCATGTCCCATGATCCCTCTGAAATCCGGACGATATCCTTTAAGGATCTCCCGGTCCGTACTGCAGATGTCAGCCAGCAAGATGCGGATCAGGCTCTGCCCTTCTTCACAGACAGGCATCGGGGCATCTTCCCGATAGACTGCTTTTTCACCATCGAAATATAATGCTTTCATAATGAACCATCAACCTTATTTCTTTTGATCAACTGTTTTGAAAATGATAAAACCGCCGCGCCGTTTGTAACCGGTATTCCACAGCTTTTTGAGATCCAGCCATTGATATTCACTATAGGTCACCGCTTTGACCAGCATGGCATCCGTTTCGCCTTCTGATGATTCGGGGATCTCGTAGCCATTGATCAAAAACCAGTGCCAGACATAATCCTCAAACTGCGGATCCCTGTGCCGCAAAATCAGCGTCGGGATCGGGAAACCCGCGTCGATCTGCGTACGAACCGCTGAACGAGCCATGGCATATGGTTCATCACCGGAAAGAACATCCATGGAAAGCACCCAGACCCCGCGGTCCCGGAGGTACTTGCCGTAGCCTTCCGTATAGATTTCCAGACGGTCGATCCCGGTCATGCGCGGCCAGAGGTATTTTTCCATCTGATGTGCGAAATCCACATACTTTTCCTGTGTCAGATGACCGGCATCAAAGGGACAGATATCCGGGATCCTCCGGTGCAGCGCAAAATAAATGCTGCTGTCACAGGCTGTTTCCGCACCGCATCCGCCGATACGCATCATAAAAGTACGAAACCAATCCTGATTGCCGCCATAGGAATCCCCGATCATAAAGTGTTCCAGTTCCCGTCTCATCCGCATTGATCCAATCGATTTTCGCCAAATCCAAGCTGATCTTTTTTCACTGCACCAATAGTATAATATAGAAAATCACCTGTTTACCATTCAAAGGAGGTGCTTATGAAAGAAAAAAACGGCAGCCGCCTGATGAAAGACGGACGGAAAATATACACCAAAACATGGCTCCCGGACCGTACCCCACGAGCCAACATCATCCTGGTCCACGGCATCGGAGAATACTGCGAACGCTATCAGCATGTGGCTGAATTTCTCACCGGCAACGGTTTGGCGGTATACGGCTTCGACCACATCGGGCACGGCAAAAGCGACGGCAAACGGGGCTGCATGAGCTATGATGACGCGTTTTCCATCATCAACAGCCTCAAGAACGAACTGGTCGAACAATCCCCGGATATTCCCGTGATCGTATACGGTCACAGCATGGGCGGGGGCGTCGTGCTTTCCTACGGGACCCGGTATCCGGAAAATGTAAAAGGGATCATCGCCACCAGTCCGGCAGTCGGTATGGCAAACCCGATGAAGCCGATCGTGGTCAAATTACTGCGAATCTTAAAGAAAATTGCGCCAAACGTCACGGTGTCCAACGGTCTCCCCGCGGATGGCATTTCCCATGATAAAAAGGTCGTTGACAAATACTGCAGCGATCCGCTGGTCCATGATAAAGTCTCCGTCACGCTCGGGCTGGATCTGATGGACTGGGGTGAGGCTCTTTCCGCCTATGACGGGGAGTATCCGGTGCCGCTTTTCGTTGCGCAGGGAACTGAAGACAAGCTGGTAGACCCGGTGGCGGCAGAAAAGTTTGCTGTCAACGTTCACGGAAACGTGACCTACAAACGATTTGAAGGCGGTTACCACGAGCTCCATAATGAACCCAACAAACAGGAGCTCTTTGATGCCATGCTCCGATGGATCGACAAAACGATCGCCAGACAGGACGAGATCTGATGAAGCACGATATTCTGGTCAAATACAAGCCCGAAATCACGAAAGAGAGAAAAGCTGAATTGATCCCGGAGATCCAGTCACTTTTCGACCGCACTTTGGAAATCGACGGCATTCACGCGGTCAGGCTTTATCCCAACATTGTGGAGCGTGAAAACCGATATGACCTGCTGATCGAAATCGATATGGAAAGGGAAGCGCTTGAAACCTATGATCACTGCGAATGGCACCAGCAGTGGAAAGACCGCTACGGCAGTCTGCTCGAGAAAAAAGCCATATTCGATCACGAATAGGCTGTTTTGCGCTTTTTAATCACCGACAGCAGCCCCCAAAGAACCGCTGCCGCCCCGGAAAGGATATGAGCGAGATTCGCAAGCGTCGTATATTGATAAAAGACACGGATCTCATTGACTTGCCCGGGGACAAGGTTCATGAGGCTGCTGCCTCTTTCTGAAAGGGAAGTCTGTATCAATTCGCCGTTCACCGTGCATTTCTGGTTCGAATACCGGAACACCGGGACATCCACAGTCACGTACTCCTCTTCTGAAGCAGGCACATCGAGGACCAGCGTATACACCGATCCGTCCGCGGAAAAGGATGGGACCGCCTCAAACGGTACCCATGCCGAATTTCCTTCCGAGATCAAAACGCCGTCAAGATAGGGCAGATGGGTTTCATCCCGGTACTGCTTGGCACGCAGCGGAGCATAATCCATAGAAGCAGCCTCACCGGAGACCACTGCTTCTTCAAAGATCCTGGTGTGATCGATGCGAAGCAGCACGAGAAAAGTCCGGTAATGGATCCCGACTGCGGCAATACAAATGACAACCGGGATCAAAACAGCCGCCTTTCGGGAGGTGATCATCTTCGGAAGATAATAGGCAAAAGCCGCCAGGATAAAGAGTGTCGGACAGGTATTCAGCCTCCAGACGAACTGGAGCTGCCGCAGGAAGCTGTGATCGCCGATCCACTCCCAAGGCACCAGCTGACTCACACTGAACATAACGAGCACACCGGCAAGGGCAAAGAGATTCATCCCCCTGTTCCCCGCCCGGTGTGTTTTTTTCACCGCATCGGCAAGATAAAACACACAAAGCACGCACAGCGCCGCGAAAACGATCAGTCCCACGGTTTGACCGGAGGTATCATTTCGGAGCATCTTGACGAACATCGTCTTCAGATCAGGTGCCGAGCGCAGCAGTGAGAGCCCGGTTCCGCCGGGGATCTGCAACTGGTCGGATGAGAACATCTGCAGCATGGGCAGCAGGGATCCAAGCGAAAGCACCACAGCCACAGCTCCGGCAAAGAAAAGTGCCCTGATCCGCTGCCATCGGTTATCCCAAAACCATACCGAAAGCAGGAAAACCAGTCCCGTTACAAGTGCGGCGATCAGCAGGGAAAGATTATGGGTGTAAGCCAGCAGCGCCATCCCGGCCGCAAGAAAACCCCAGCGCCGCCAATCGCCAAAATAAATGTGATAAAGGCCTGCAAAGACCAGCAGCCAGAGGGTGATCGCGGTCACTTCGCCCAGCGCGGAACGGTGAAACAGATTCTCAAAACGATATAACGAAAAAGTATAAAGCACCGCAAAACAAAAAGCACTCAATCTATTTCCGGAAATATTGTGCATCACATCATAGGCAAGGAACAGCGTGACGACCGTGAGGAGCAGATAATAAGCCTTGTAGGCAGTTACATAACTTCCGAGGAGCCTGAACAGCACATATGCCGGATACATCGTCAGCCAGGGATAAAAAATATTGACCATCAGCCCGTTGTGATGGAAATGCAGAAAATTGACCGGCGAGTGCCAGACATTGCTCATACCCATGATCCGGCTCAGATGGAACAGCCCGTCCTCGTAAGGGTAAAGCGGTATACCGTCAACCATCAGCTGCGGCAATTGGTAAAGAAACCCCATGACCAGAAGAGCTATCCGGCAAATGATTCTATTCTTCTTTTCGGAAAGTTTACCCATATTGTTTTACCAATGGATCTTTTTAAGATAAGAGCACCTGTTCAGCAGCGGGATTGTCATCGAAGTCCCGGTATATAGTTGGAGGGAACTGTCCACCCCATACAGCAAAAAACAGTATGAATAGATACCTGGCAAATATTTTTTAACGATGACCAATGATATTATAAAAACTTTTTTGAATTAACGCTAAACTGAAATAATATCAGGCTTAATCAAATTAAGTCTAAGTTCCTTTATTTTTTCAAAGCCATTATCTGCTGTGATCAAAACCATATCGTTTTCCAAAGCTGTTGCTGCAATGATAGCATCAGGAAGTTTTATGTTGTACTTTCTTCTGATCAAAATCGTTCTTTCTTTTATATCATTTGTCAGAGATAAAGATTTACTTTTTTCGATAAAAAATACAAAACTGTATTTGTGTCAGCGAGAAAGTCAATCCCATTCATCTCTCATATTCCTTTGAACAGCCAATCCATCAATAGGTCTTGTGATGCATCCAAAAAAACCGGATGTATCTTCCATCGAAGATAAGTTTTGTTTTCTTCGGGCTTTGTAAAGGACATAATCTACAAATTCTGCGATTTCATCCAAATATTCTTCAGGAACCGAACGAATTTGCTTTTCCACGGTTGAGTATGTCATAAGTTTGACCTTCCTTGCTTCCTTTCTTAATGGTATCTGTTCAAAATATGTTTATCTATATGATCTGCTTAGTTTTCTTCGAATCCATATGGACTCTAAGACATCAGTTCCGTTACTGGAGAGATATCTCTAATGAACGATACTGTTTTTTCTAAGTATAGCAGAAAAATCAGTTTTTAATAATTTCTGTCGTATGCACAATCTTTACAAAGGGTAAAGGTACTAAGCGATAAGCGTTTTACGGATGTTTTCCGCGAAATTATCCAGCCTTTTTTCAATTCCGGGGAGGCGCAGGGCTTCTCCGGGATCGTTGGCGGTTTCCAGCAGCGCAAAACGGGGCGGCAGGTAGAAGGATTTGTTCATGTTCAGCGCAGAAATGATCTGGCGGGCAAGGATATCCCCGCCGGAATAACCGGAAACGATGATGGAAAATACCGCCTTATCGTAAAAACGCTTCTGCCGGAAAAGTCCGGTCAGGCGGTTGATAAACGCGGTGAGATTTGCCGAAAGGGCGTCATTGTAATTCGGGCAGAGCATCACCAGCGCATCCGCGTTCAGCACTGCCGGCCAGATCTCTTCCTGCATCAGTCCGCCATAAAAACAGCGGCCTTTTTCACCGAAATGGATGCACATCGTGTAAGGACAGCCGGAGCAATCAGAAATCGTCCCGTTGCGCAGGCCAATCTCATGGATCTCACACCCATCAACGAGCCGCCCGGAGACCCGCTCCCAAAGCTGCATGGTGTTGGAAGTTCGATATGAGGAAGCATGCAGGGCCAGCAGCACCGGTTTGTTCCGCTGCGGGAATTCATTCTTCAGCAGCCGTTCCGCCAGATCACGCACTGCTGCCAGGTAAGCGCCCCGGCAATCGACACCGATCAATTTTGCCTGAACACGGAAATTGAAAAGCGAACCGGTGCCTTCCACCAGCGGCCGTCCGATCAGGGCAGACCCGGCGCAGTTCAGCGCAAAAGCCAGCTCCGTGCCGGTGGATTTGGTATAGAATTCACTGTCTCCGTCGATCAAAATCGCGCTTGTGCAGCCTGTCAGCAGATCCTGCTTTGAACGCAGCAGCAGCAGCAGCCGGGAATAAGCGGAACTGATGCCGTACCTGCCAACCGCCACAGTAAAAAGCAGCCGTGCTCCGCGGACATCAGCGGCAGCGAGATCTTCCACACCATTGAGAAGCTGATATTCAAAATCTCTCAATCCGGAAAAAATGATTTTTTCGATCCTTTCATTGTCAGCCGGATCATCCGCAGAAATTTTTATAACAAACAGCTCCATCTCCTACAGCATCCTTATCGATTTTGATCCAAACTTATATAACAGCTTTCAAGGTCCGGACCGCATCCGTCAGATGTCCGTACAGGGAGTCCGGAAAAGAAGGCAGCAGCTCCGTTTCGATTCCCCAGGGGGTGTAACGGTTTTTGCAGCCCATGTAAACGCCATCCAGAAACACCGAACCGCAGTGCCATTCGCCCCGCATTGTGAGCAGCAGCGATAAGGCTCCGGAAGAAAGAGCCGGAGCCGCGTAAGGTTTGAACCCCAGCTCCCGCATCTTCAGATTGGCGGTTTTCGTCAGTTCCGTCAGTTCCCGGGACAGATCCTCATCATAATCCGAAAGCGAATTAGCAGCCCACAAGCCTTCTCCGTGCGGCCCGTACGTACGTCCATCGGTCAGGAAGGAAGCGAAGCGTTCATCACGCTTTGCGTAATAGGCGGCTCTCGCATTCATCACGCCGAGCCCGAATCCCTGCACCTGTTCCGGCAAAAACCCAAGGCCGTCCCAATTTCCGTTCTCATCCAGATTGCTTTCCAGGTAAGCGGTCTTAGCCAGCGGATCCACCGGATCCGAAACTGCAGCCCACAGCCCGTGAAACCCCTGTTTCCGCGCCATACGGGCATACATCCGGACCAACGCGGCATTGGATTCAAATTGAGCCATCCGGACATCCCGCACCTGCGACCCGACCGGCGGAATGCCTTTGGATGCAGCGAAAACGAACACATCGCAGTCAAACAATTTTTCAGCCGGGATCGTGATGACCTCCGGGAAAGCATCGTAATTCCAGGGCAGGGCAACCTGTCCCATCTCAAATTCCCAGCGTTCTGTGAGCTGCGGGACGATATCACAGATCCCGATTTGAGCGACCACATCTGCGCCCATCAGTTTCAGACCCATCATCAGGGTGGCTCCCACGTCACCGATGGCAAGAATATTGACCCGCTTTTTTCCCGTGGCAAGCGGTTCCAGCATCCGCTCCCATCCGGATCTGCCGCAATTGACCGCTGTCAGCTTCCCGGCTGAAAGGGCAGCACTCAGGCACTCATCCAGTACAAATGACGGCAGCCGGGAGGCGTCCAGCACCCGCAATTCATCCGGAGCAGCCAGCTGCCCCGGGTGGTCAACACGGAAGCTGCCCCGGCCTTCAACCGGGTCACCGTCATAGAGGAAAAAAATTTGCTCATTTTCCCGCGCTTCCGCCCTTTCCAGTCCCGGACGTTCAACGGCACTCGCCAAAAGATGTCCGTCCCGGTTATAGTAGTGAAAAGCATGATTTCTCACCGCACACCTCTCATCAATTGTTCCAGGTCATTTTCCAGATAGACCGAAGCGGCCAGGTTCGGGTCATAATGCAGGCAGGCACCTTTGTCCGGGCAGAGCGGCAGGATCACCGCCTCGCTCAAGCGGCTGAGCGTCAGGTTGCGCTCGAATTGTTCCCGATAGATCTGTTCCAGCATCAGCATCACATCATGAGCCGATTCAATGCAGCAGCGGGAGAGTTCAAAGACTGCCTGACGCGGACAATCCGGGCCGAATTCCGGTTCGGCATAAGGCTGAATAAGATTGATCCCCGGCAGCAGACCCGGCACAGGTTCATGATCACGTTTGACCGTATCTCCGCCGATAAAGGGATAAAGAGTGGACTCCACCAGATATTGCCTGAGCGTCGGCAGGTAATAAGCCCCGTCCACCGGCAGGTTTCGCTCTTTCATCAGGTCTTTCCCGTGCCCGGAAAGCACACCCACCAGGACCAGGCGGACATCGATCTTTTCCTGCTTGAACAACGGATCCAGCGTACGGATGCGGTGCCCCGGATGCATGATATCGTCCACCAGGATCACCGGACGGTCAAAGGATTTGATGGTCCGGATCTGGTAAGGGATCGGCGGATAATACGGGAAGGCCTCGATCGTCCGCGTACGGAGGTCCGGACTGTAGACCTTGTCGGTATGAATGGTCTTTGTGACCGTATTGGGCAGAATCTTGCCGCGCAGCATTTTTCCGAAAGGCACACACATGCACTCCCCCAGCATGCGCGGCGTGAGAGGAACACTTGGGACATGGTTGAAAGCGGTGATCCGTTCGAGCAGACGCTGATGGATCACATCCGAGGAAAGCGTCAGCACCAGCGAACCGGGATAAAGCCCGGAAAGCGCGTGCTGCATTTTTGCATGGCAGCGGCTGATCAGATCGCGGATGCGCGGATCACCGGCCAGCGGTTCCTGGATCGTCGTCTCCAGATTCCGGATCAGGACGATCGGGGTATGCATATCCACTTCCAGAAAATGGGCAGATCCTTCCCGCCGCAAAAAGCCCTGCCGGAGCAGCAGATCTTCAAGCTCTTCCGTTATGCCGCCCCGCGGACTGCAGACAGCATAAACACATTCGTCCGCAAGCGAACGGGCGATCACCTCACTCAGCAGCAGCTGCGCGTCATCTCCATGTGCAGAAATGGCGGTAATAAACAGGATCTTCCCGGATGCCCGAAGACGGATCCGGTCCGCAAGTGCCGCATCACGGACGACAGCAAAAAGGTCCGATGTTCCCAGATAGCGCCAGGACAACGCTCCCACGCAGGAGGCATTCCGGCGCATGAGCAGCAACTCCTCGCCTTCCCGTCCCGCATCCGCCGCAAGTTTTGCGGTCTCATCCGTAAGCCCGAGGGTCGGATTATATGGAGCCTTCAGCCAGTCAAAGGAGATCTCCGAGGCGGCAAGCAGCGGTTTGTCCTGACGGTCCCGCAGATAAAGACCGTTTTGATAAATAAAATCCTGGATCGCCGGATCAATATAGTGGGAAATATCGCGGTTCTGATCCACATTTTCCCGGATCCTGCTGGAGCTGATGTCCTCCAGTTCGGGCGGCAGCCGCAGTTCGATCAGGTCTCCGGTCAGGTGCAGGGTTTCTTTCGGAGGCAGGGCAGGCTGGTCCGGGCGCAGGAAGATGACATGATTCATGGAGTGGATCGACCAGGGAGCCGGAGCCTTTTTATACGCAGAAGCATTGGCGATCACATCCGCTCCCGCGACAAGATAAAGTTCCAGATCACCGAAAAGATCCCGCAGACGCTTCAGGTCATGCGGATTGGCAATATTCACCGGGATCTCATCCGGGAAAAGATGCACGTGAAAATCTCCCGCCACAGACATATTGATGATCTGCCGGCGGATCAAATGAGGCTGCGGTTTTTTGGACCAGGAAAATTCATCTACCGCCAGATAGACCTCAAAACCCAGTTCGCGGATTGCACGGACGATCCCTTTATGCGAAAGGGTGAAGGGGTCAAAAGTTCCGGGGAAGAAAGCGACTTTGGTCGGGACTTCAAAGGGGAAGGACCCGTGGTCAATGCGGTAAAGGGCCAGGAACCGTTCGATGTGAGCAAGCGCGGAAGCCCGGTAGAAAAAGGTCAGGTTGTCCGTATCCGGTGCTTTTTCCAGCAGGAACAGCAGTTTCCGGCAGCAGAGCGTGAAAAGGTCTGCCCGTTCCGAAAGGCTCAGCGCACCGCCGTCAAAAAGCTGGGCGATCACCAGCAGAGCTTCCTGCCTGACCGCTTCCCGGTAATGTGCCAGCCCCTGAAACAGCAGTCCGAGCAGTTCATAACGCCGGTCCGTATACTGCGCCGGTGTCTCGGAGAACCGTCCCCGGTAGGTCCCGTAAAACTGCAGCAGCACGCCAATGGTCCGCAGCGCTCCGTGGACTGTACTGTCCGAAGGAGAGCCCAGCAAGGTTTTCAGCCAGATGACCTGTTCATTCAGCTCGCTCGGGTGCAGCAGGAGCGCCGCCCGGCCCAGATAATCCGGGATATATTTCGAAATGCCGGTTTCGCCCAGTTCGATCCCTTTTCCCAATTCGACCACCACCTCATTTCGCTGCTCACGGCGCAGCAGCGGCAGTACGGAAAGAAGGGCTTCACCAGCTTCCTGACGGACGACCACCCGTTCGGAAACCTTGACCAGATTGGAATAATGCGTGCAGATATGGAGCATGTTATCCACATGTCCCTGCTTGGCCTGGGATTTCAGCAGTTCGATACCGACGATCTTGCTCACCCAGGGCGTCGCGGTTTTGAGGTTGTCGAGGAAAATGTCATCCGCCACTTCCTGGCGATAAAAGACGGTCAGATCCTCCGCGTTCCGGTTCCCCGCACGCTGCAGGATGCTGGCTTTCAGGAAACGCAGCGTAATGCTGCTGTCCGTAATTTTATTGACGGCATCAACGATGTCCCGCATCTGTTCGGAAGCCTGCGGCAGCGGCCGCTGTGCTTCCCGCAGGAACAACAGCGCGGCAGTCTGCAGACGCGTGTCGCCTTTTTCAATAAAATAGGCCGAAAAATCAATGAGCTTCCTGCGTTCTTTTTCATCATAGAACTGCGGGGAAAGGCTCCGGATGGCATCCAGCAGGGTGAAGGCAGTGTCATCGTCCATCGCCGCCGGGTCCGTAAATCTTTCAAGCAGAGCCCGGACAAAACGCGGCTGCGATTCTGTCCGGCAGTTCCGCAACAGGGCATCGATCACAATATGCAGGGTAAACCCGATCTGCGAACGCTGCTGCGCGGTGGTCTTGTGATCCGGACGGATGATTTTTTCCAGATATTCATCCCAAAGTTCATAAGGGACCTCCTCTGCCGGGTCGGATGGAACATCCTGCGGGAGGCTTTTCCGGTACACCAGGTGAAAACGGGCAATGATCTTGCCGATGAGCTGGGCAGCCTGACGCCGGATATCCCCTTCACGATGTGTCAGCAGCTCATACAAAAAGGAAAGCGCCTGCATTTTCTGCCTTACGGAGAGGTAGGTACAGTATTCATCGATGATGTTGAGATAGACCCGCAGCTGTTTCCAGTCCCGGGAGGCATGCGCCGCTTCGATGATGTTGCCGAATTTCCTTTCGCTGGACAGCTGGTACATCAATGCCAGGTGATGCTCCATGGAAAGGTTCGTCAGCCGGTCCACCGCCTCATCCGAAGTCAGCAGTACCGGATCCCGCACCTCGCCGGCCGGCTGCGACCTGTCCGTCAGATCGATATCCGCACCGATGGAAAGGAGATAGCTTTCAAAATCCTGCAGACGGCGGTATACCAGTTCATAGCGGCGCCTTTTGGCCGCGTCGACATTCTCCAGCTTGTGAAGGATGACATCGAAGGCATCGTGGAGGGAAAAGATCACCGTGCGTTCCCTGCCGTTCTCAAAAACGGACTTGCAGCGCATATCCGCGTAGATCAGGCAGAGGGATTCCGCAGAGAGCGCGTCCAGTTCCAGGTCCCAGGTGGAATGATTGGAAGCGATATGGCTGACAGCTGCCATCTCGCGCGTTTCCAGCCAGTAACCGGTGTAGTAATAGTGCAGATGCGGAACGTTTTCTCCGGCCCGGCATCCATATTTGCCGATGTCATGGGCCGCTGCAGCCGCCGAAACCAGAGCGATATCGATCTTGTCGCCCCGCACATCAACCGCATTGGCAACAGTAGCGGCAATATGGTGAACACCGGCAATATGGCTGAGCGTGCAGAAAGGCGTCACTTCATTGCCTATGCGCATGAGCTCATAGATAAAATCAGTCCGGAAAGCATCCAGAAAACGCCGGTACTCCTCCGCGGAATCGCACTGCTCATAAACCTCCGGCGTCAGGAAACGGAAATCATAAGCCGGATCGAAGGGGAGCATTCTGCGTTCATAGTCCAAAAGCACCTGGAGGATCAAAAGAAATGTGAGCGCCCCGCGCTCAAAACGCTCCGTTTCGGCAGGCATGTCGATCTGCGGGAAATTCTTTGCCCGCAGATAATCATAGCAGAAGGAGCACCACCCCTTTTCCGGTGCTGCTCCCAAAAATTCACCGCAAAGCTCCGCCGCAGCTGAACAGGAGATCCGCTCACGCTTATCAAAAAGAACACTCAAACGTTCGGCAAGCGCCGAAATCTCTCCCGCAGCGATCTTCCGATCGCTGATGAATCCCCGCCTTTCCAACGCGGATAAGATCGATCTTGAAAGCTCACGCACAGCCCTTTGATTCATATAGGATCCTCCTGCATGGATAATTATAAATCAGGTGTCAGAGTTTCAGCTGAAATGGAAAAGAGTGATATGAAATGGATTTTACAAGCTATTCTCGTATCTTTTCTGATCGACCATCATGGCAGCCTGACGGAGTTGGGGATAACGGGCGGTGAAAAACTGACTGACGGCTTTGCAATGAATATTCAGGCCGTTTTCATCCCGCTCGCGCCGGCAGCCGTTGCGGCAAAGCGGATACCAGCGGCACCCACGGCATGCTTCGGGAATGATGCGGGAGGCGGTGATAAAGTCATTTGCTTTTTTGCTTTTCAGCATTTCTAAAAAGGACTGTTCCCCGACATTTCCGAGCTTCCATTCATCAAGGACGTAAAAGTCACAGGGGTAAACAGAGCCATCCCCTTCAATGACATATTGAACAGAGCATTGACCGCACATATTGCAGGATTCCGGCGGATCCCCCAGCATCATTGCCAGC
>Ga0310695_10006292_pt1 | contig 19757 bp, 21 predicted proteins | sample RumenRJG_04DNA_FD_203882 | JGI IMG/M metagenome (GOLD analysis project Ga0310695, IMG submission 203882) | Bovine rumen microbial communities from Lethbridge, Alberta, Canada - RJG_04 (v2) (version 2) | ecosystem: Host-associated > Mammals > Digestive system > Stomach > Rumen | place: Canada...
CTTCAGCTTGAATCCGTTCGACGTGCGGATGAGGTTCCGCGTCGTGTCCGTTCCGAGGAGGATTTCAAAAGCCGCGATGCGGCTACCTCCTGCCGTGCGGAAGAGCTTCTGTGCGATGATGCCCTCAAAGCAGTTTGCGAGCTCGTTGCGGATTTCTTTCTGGCGGTCGCCGGGGAAATACTGCACGAAACGGTCGATAGCTTCGACAACCGTGCCGGAATGGAGCGTCGAGAACACGAGATGACCCGTCTCTGCTGCGGCAAGCGCCGTCTCGATAGTCTCGGCATCACGCATCTCTCCGACGAGGATGACATCCGGGTCTTGTCGCAGGACATCGCGGAGTCCTTCAAGGAAGCTCCCGCAATCGCGCCCGACCTCCCTCTGAGAGATGAGGGCTTTCTTCATGTCGAAGCGGTACTCGATAGGATTCTCGATGGTGACGATGTGCGCTGGACGTTCCTGATTGATGGCTTCCAGCAAGGAAGCAATCGTCGTCGTCTTCCCTGCTCCTGTCGCGCCGGTAAGGACGACGAGTCCGTGGTCGAGATAGCGGAGTTTCTGTACCGACATCGGGATGCGGAGCTTCGTCATCGCCGGGATATACTTCTTCAGAAGACGGAAGGCGATGGAGATTCCACGAGAATCATAGAATGCGTTGACACGGGTGAAGAACTCCGTCTGCTTGATGGAAACGGAGTAGCTCGCGTCGATGCTCCCCGTCGTGAACCCTTCCTCCCGGAGGGACGGAGCAAGGTAGGTCTCGACAAAAAGCTTGAGCTCTTCCGTCGTGAACGGCTCTGTCTGGAGGACGGCGAATGGTGAAAGCGCGTTTGCTGGCCGTGCCTTGATTTCAAACAGGATGCCGTCCTTCCTCAGGATGGGCGGGACACCGGAGCAGATATGGACATCGGAACCGTCCTCATTGTATGCTTCCGTCAGGAGTGCGTCGATGCGCTTCCTGACAGCAGAAATGTCAATGCTTGCCATCGTTAGTAGCCTCTTCTTTCTTGCAATTTCCGTATTTCAGCGCCGAGATAACGACGAAGACAAGAGAAACTGCGAACATGGATGTGAAATAGATGCCGCCGAAGAATGCGGCGAAGGACGGGAGGACGAAGATGTCGCCCAGCCCGATGCCGGAATACTTCTGGTACTTCCTGTCGACAAGGAACGAGATGATTTCAAGGACGACGAGGACTGCGGCAATATGCCCGACAAGGAGCAGGAAGAATCCGAACGGCATGAACGCATAAATGCGCAGGAGCTCCGTCTCCAGCGTGGAGAGAAGCGGGATGTTCCCGCTGAAAGCCATGAGGATTCCGAGAAACACGACAACTCCTCCGTAGAAGCACGGAATGAATGGCAAGGAGTTCTTCGGAATAGCCTCTCCAAATTCTTCTTCGTCTTCACCTGCTCCAGCATCTTCTTCTTTTTTTTCGTGCATGTAGAGCGTGATGGCGATGGACATTACGAGATAGAAGATGCGGAGAATCATGAAATACAGGGCGAAGCGGACAAGGAAATCAGGACCTTCGAAAGATGTCCCAAAACACATCAGGATTGCGAAACCAGCTGCCTTGCGGATGTCTACCACCCAGTCCTTCGCATCTTCCAGCACCATGTCGGCGAGGATGAGGGATGCTGCAAAAAGCGATGCCGCATTGAAGATTCCCTTGTCCATGAAGCCAAGCATCGCGGAAGGTACAGCAAACAGCATGCCGATGATGGCGAGCTTCAGGAAGTGTCTGACGAATTCCTTCGGCGTGCAGTTACATCTGGTGGTCAGGCGGGTCAGTCCTTCCATTATCGAGGAAGTCTGCTTTCGTGAACTTGTATTTTCTTCCATTTGGGTAGAGCACCTCCAGCTCGAAGTCCGTGCGGCCTTTCAAAGGACGATATGTAATCTTGCTGAACAACTGGTCGTCGATTTCCTTCCGCTGGTCGAACTGGACGAAATATCCGAGGTCGTTGCGGATGGCGTGGAAGTCGGCGTCGCTCTCTGGATACAGCGGATGCGTCGGAGCATAGATGTGCTCCTTGTCCGTGTTCTTCTGCTTGATGCGGACATCGTCAGCATGAACCTGCGTATGCTTCATGGAATACTGGATGAGGGCGCGGCCTATCATCTCGACCTCTGCGGTCGTCTGCTCGGCCTGCATCTTCGGGACGATGTTTGCCTCATAATACGCAAGAGCGCCAGCACCGGAAAGGACGAGCATGAGGATTGCCAGGGCAATCTGCGTCACCCAGACAAAGCCTGGCTTCTTGCATTTCTTCTTGTACATCTTTTCTCACCTCCAGAAAAGGTCAATCTTCTGGTATTGTAGCAGGCTCCAGCAAAAGGAAAGATGGATTTTTTGCTCGAACGGCTTTGCAAAATCGTGATTTCAACCAAGGCGGTTCGGAGCAGATGCTCCTGCTGTGTCGTTGTCTCTGCTCAATTACTCCGGGCTCTTGCAAGCCCCCACCTCAAGCGGCGAAGCCGCTAGGTGGTGGGTAATTGACTAGAACAGGTTCGTTAACTCACCCACTCTTTCTTTTGCTGGCGCAAACGGAAAGGCAGGGCCTTCTGACAAGCCCTGCCTGATATATATTCCGTATTCTGTTGCGAATCAGTAGTAGACTTTGAGGTCGTCTGCGTCGCCAATCGTGCCGTTGATGCCGCCAGAGATGATGACCGGAATCTGCTTGCCGGAGCCTTCGTCCGTCTCGAACGTGAAGGAGAAGTCGTTGCCCCAAGCATCCTTGTAGGAGCCATCATGCCAACGACCCGACTTCGGGCTCATGAGGTCCTTGTGCTCTGCACCGTCGATGGACTGGTCAGCCGTAAGACCGTTGACGAGGTCAGCCGCGCTCGTCGGGCAGCCGGACGTCTCATCCGCGCCACGGGACTTGTTGAGGCCGCGATACGTCGATGCCGCCGTCTTCATGCTTTCGAGCTCCATCCACTGGGAACCCCAGCGTGCGTAGTTCAGAATCGTATCTGCGTTCATGAAAGCCGCTGCGATGATGATGACGAACATCAGGACGCCGAGGAAGGCGTCGGAGATGTTGATACCGCCAAGGTATTTGACCTTGCGCTTCTTGGTGAATGCTTGCATAACCATGTTTCAAAACCTCTTCTTTCTCTTCCCTGAGACTTTCCACTCAGGAATTGCTTGTTGATTTTCCCGTCCTTCGGGAATTGTAGCAGTTTCTTCTCGGGAGCATCGGATGTTCGTCCTCTCTCCACGAGGAATTGTAGCAGAAACCTTTTCGGCAGACTCAGTATCCGATGAATCCGATATCGTCGCCGCTGAGGTTCTTCGTCTTGTTGCCCGTGATACTCGTTCCCGTGTTCTCGTCCTTGCCGTTGATACCGATGCTGTAGACAATGAATCCTTTGTTCATGTTCGTCGTGACAGTCACGCCATCCTTGTTGACAAGTGCTCCTCCACGAGGCTCAGCACGGTACTTGTAGTCTCCGTGTGTCTTGCCAGAAACATTGAACGGGTCTTTCGGGAGTTCCTTGAGGAACGGGCCGTACTGGTTGCAGCGGTCTTTGTAGTTCCAGCCGCTGGGTGCGCCAGAGTTCGAGACGACACTGCAATCCGTGAGCTCGTTCAGGTTCAGCGGATACCTGCCGACGTCCATCTCGAACTCGCTGATTGCCTTCGCAATCGTGGCCGTGTCAGCCTTCGCCTGATTCTCAGACGCAAGGTTCAGGAATGTCGGGGCGTAAATGAGGGTTGCCGCAATGGCGATGACGAGAAACAGGACGCCGAGCGCTGCGTCGCTCACCCACATGAGGCCCCATCTTTTGTATGGTCTCACAATTTCAACCACCTCCGATTCGGGGATGCCTCCGACGGAGGCTAAAAATGTTGATTTTTTATCTGAAACGCGGGCAGGATGCCCCGTCCTCAAGCGTCGCAGGCGCTAGGGCGGGGAGAAATGCCCGCATCTCCTTTCTAAATATAGGAAAACTCCTTTTGCGATAAGCCTCCATGCCATGACGGCATGGAGTTGTAGTGCCATAGACTCGGCACAGCCACCCCCGGCGCAAGAGGCTTGTCGTCACCCAAGGCGGTTCGGAACCGAAGCTCCTGCTGCGTCGTTGTCTCTGCTCAATTACTCAGGGCTCTTTCAAGCCCCCATCTCAAGCGGCAAAGCCGCTAGGTGGTGGGTAATTGACGGGTTCGCAGGAGGGAAACACTGCCGTCAGGCTGTTCCCTATCCGCGACCATATTCTAGCAAACTTACATCGTGCCCATGCCGCCCTGGGTCATGCTGCCCATCATGCTGAAGAGCGGTGCGATGACCGAGAGGAGGATGAGGGCCAGAAGGCCGAACGTCGGCGCAAGGATGAGGTTCTGCAAGTCCTGACTGAACTGCTGGGAAGCAACGATGAGCTGCTTCTTGAAGAAGTCGGCACGGACACTCATCATCTGGCCCATGTCGCCTTTCTCGCCTGCCTTGAAGAACATGTAGAACGAATTGTCGAGAATCTTGTTCCTGTTGTGCTTCTGGAACGTCATGACGAGCGACGTGCCGTAGCGGTCGATGTCGCTCATGGCCTTCTCAATGAGGTCGGACATGAGGACGCTTCCACACGAGTCCTTCGTGAACTGCAAGGAACGGATGGTGTCGAGACCGGCGTTCTTGCAGAGGCCGAAGATGAGTGCGAAGCGGTACTGCGCCATGTTGTACGAAATCTTGCCGTAAAGAGGAATCTTCAGGATGAGCCTTTCGAGCCCGCGAGGATTCTTCTTTGCCGCAATCTTGGCAGAAGCGCCAGCACCAACAAGTGCGCCGATGATGATGAACCAGTAGTCCTTCGCGAAATTGCCAATATCAATCATGAGCTTCGTGTACCACGGGAGCTTCATGCCTGTGCCCATCATGAGCTTGCCCATTGACGGAAGCACGAGGAAGATGACGACACCGATGGTCAGCAGGAGGACGATGCCAAGGAAAATCATCTGGCCCATCTGGGAGCCGACATTGCGTCTCAGGTCAATCTGCTGTTCGAGCGTCTTGACGATGTCGTTGTAAATGTCGTCCGACTGGCCTGTGCCTTCGTTGACCTTCATCATCTCGACGATGTAATCTGGGAAGAAATCTGGATGCTTCGCGAACGCGGCAGGCATCTTGATGCCGCGTTCCATGTCGGCGCGGACTTCTTTCAGAATGCGCTTGATTTTCGGCCTCGGGGATGTCTCACCGTACATGTCGAGCGCGTCCGTGATGGAAATGCCCGCCAGCGCGTTCTGCTGGATGACGATGAAGAGCTGGTAGAGGTCGTTCAAGTCCTTCTTGCTCTGCAAATCAAATCACCTCGTTGCACAGCAAAGGAAAAAGGGATGGATTTTTTGCTCAAGACGCATGGAAAATCGCGATTTTCGGTGGCCGGAGCATGAGAAATCCCATTCTCTCCTTTTGCTGGAATCATTCCTTGCCAACAACATGGATGAGCTCGCCGAGCTCAATCTGCCCTTTGACCGCCATGTCGAGGCCCTTCTCCCACATCGTCCTGTAGCCCTTCGTCTTCAGGACATCGTAGATTTCGCCGAAACTCCTCTGGTTGAGGAGACGGTCGCGGAGCTCCGTGTCAAGGACGACGAACTCTGCAACCGCCGTGCGGCCGGAATAGCCCTGGCGGCAGTGGCCGCAGGCTTTGATGTCCTGCGGCGTCCCGCGCTCCATGAGGTGCCCTTCGACATAGTCAATCTCTTCCGGCGTCAGGATACGGCGCTCCTCTTCCGTCAGCTTGTGCGGGCGCGAGCAGTGCGGGCAGAGCGTCGCGACGAGGCGCTGGCTGATGATGAGCTTCAGCTCCGAGAGGAGCGTCGTCTTCGAGATGTCGAAGTCGAGGAGGCGCGAGATGGTGCGGACACAGTCGGCGGCATGGACGGTCGAGAAGACGCGGTGGCCCGTATTGGACGCCTGCATGGCAACTGTCGCATCCGTCGCGTTGCGGATTTCGTTGTAGAGGACGATGTCAGGGTCGGAACGGAGGGACGCGATGAGGATTTTCTCTGCTGTGAGATTCTGGTCCTCGTTCGCGGCCTTGCGCACCTGCACCTGCGTGAAATCGTCCTCGTAGATTTCGATAGGTTCCGCAATCTCGATGACGTTCAGCGGCTCCTTGATGGAGTCGAGGACATAGTGGATTTCGGCATGCAGGGCTGTCGTCTTGCCGGAACCCGTCGGGCCGGAATTCAGGAACATGCCGGACGAATTCTTGAAGAGCGCCGCCTTGATGCCAGCAAGGTCTTCCTGCGTGTAGCCGATGGAGTCGAGGGTCTTCTTGGCACTGCGGTTGCGGCTCGCCTGCGGCAGGAGGCGGAGATTGATTTTCTCCTGCCCGACCGTACCGACAGGAAGCGTCTCCATGCGGACGAAGATGTCCTGTGTGCCGCGATGCAGGTAGAACGAGCCCTCGTTCGGCATGTTGGTACGCATGATGTCGACGTTATGCGAATCATCCATGAGCTTGATGAGGTTTGTCACACTCTCAATCTGGTTCACGTCGAACGGATGCTCGGTCGAGACATCGACCATGTGGCCTGCGATACGGAAGCAGACCTGGAAGCCACCGAGCGTCGGGAGCATGTGGATGTCCGATGCGCCCTGCTTCGCCGCATCCTGAAGCATGTCGTTGATGGCACCCTTGATAGGCGTCATGTCAGCCATCTCGATGTCCTGCTGTGCCGAGGCACGGCCGACCTGATGATAGCCCGTGATAGAGTAGAACTTCGAGAGGGCGAGGCGGAGATTGTCCTCGTCGGCGAGCATCAGCTTCACCTTGCGGTTGAGGTCGTGCTCAATCTGCATTCTCTGCTTGAACGTCTGGTCACTGTCCGTTACAAGCACGAGCTTGTCGCGCTCGATGCTGATGGGCAGGATGTGGTAGCGGACGACGAGGTCGGTGTTCACGGAGTCGAGGAGTTCCTGCGACTCCTCGATGTCCGAGAGCTCCCCGTTGTAGTAGAGCCCCGCCTTCTTCATCTGGTCGAGGAAGTAGTTCTGGATGGATTCTGCGCTGCCCTGTGCCATGAATTACTTCGCCGCCTTTCTTGCTGCCTTTGCCTCATCTTCGCGCTGTTCCGTCAGAATCTTGTCGGAATACGTCTTGCCAATGAGGTCTTGCGGATTGATGTCGTCCGTGACGATGTATGGCGTCAGCATGACGTAGACTTCGCCATAGCTGTGTGTCTTGTTGTGGAAGCTGAAGAGCTCGCCGAGAATCGGGAGATTCATAAGACCCGGAATACCGTTGAGGTTCTTGATGTCGTTTTTCGTCATAAGACCGCCGATAACGAAGCTCTGGCCGCTCTTGAGATGAGCAGAAGTCGTAGCCTGACGAGTGGAGACATTCGGAGCCTTCGTCTGGCCCATCGTCTCATAGCCCGTGATGTTCGACACCTGCGTGTCAACTTTCATCATGACCGTGCCTGTTTCATCGTCGATGCTCGGCGTAATTGTCAGCTTCGTGCCGACATCCTTGTACTCCGTGTTGACGGACGTTGCACCAGTTGTTGCCGTTGTCGTCATGATAGGAACCTGGTCGCCGAAGTTCACCATGCCTTCCTGGCCGTTCATCATCATAATCATCGGACGGGCAATAACCTTGCCGTTGTTGAGCGCACGGTTTGCCGTCGTGACAACGCCGAACGTGAGCTTGCTTCCCCAAGAGCCTTTCAGCTCGGAGCCATCTCCAGAGTCGTCAGCGGTGTGTGTGTAAGACGGAAGCGTGTAGTCAAAGCCGAGAACGCTGTTCTTGCCGTGGTTGACCTCGATGAGCTGTGCGACCACGAGGCACTGGCTGATGGGCTTGTCAATCTCGTGGATGCGCTTCTCTGCCTGCGCAATCTGGTAAGCTGTGCCGGCAACAGAAACAGTTCTCTGCTCTGCGTTCGGATAGATGTCATCATCTTCAAAACCGATTCCTTTGAGTTCGCTCTTCAGGATGTCCGTGTTGAAGATGTGATGAATCTTGAACGTCTTGGACTGTTTCATGAGGTCAGACGTACTGACAAGCATGGAGTTGCCGTCCTCCATCCAATTCAGGTTGAAGGCGCTGGCGAGACGGTCAAGGGCTTCGCGATAGGTGACGTTGTGGAGCGACATATAGACGGAGCCATCAACTTTGCCGTTGACGACGATGTCCTTATGCGCGATGCGTGCGATGCCGTAGAGGCTGCTTGCAAGCGGAGTGCCTTGCCATTCGAAGTTGTAGCGGGGTTCATAGTCTCCATTCGTTGCCGCTGGCTGATTCTGTCCCTGATTGCGAATGGCTTCAAGGTTTGCTTCTCGGGCGGCTTCCTCTGCGGCGAGCTGGTCGTGATACTGGTCGAGAATCTTCTGGACGCGCTCAGAGAAATCCTGTGCGCCATCCGCCGTCTGGACGGTGACAGAAACTTTCGGGGTATCAGGGACTGCGGCGCTCGCAACTGGAGCGAAGAACATGCTGGAGCCGACAAACGCCGTTCCCATAAGCCCCATCAGGACTTTTTGTGTCAGATTTTTCTTCTTCAATTCGTTTTCCCTCCTGAGGACTTATTTGAACGGGATATTCGTGCCATTTTCCAGCACGACGCCGTTTCCGCTGACTTCCGTCACAACGGAGCCTTCATACGTGTCGCCGAGCCCAACAACCTGGCCGCCCTGCATGATAGCAACAGAAGCCCCGCTGGCATCCGTCATGATACCCTTGACAGTCTCCTGCGGGCCCTGCGGCTGTTGTGGCTGAGGCTGGTTCTGCGAAGCGTCAAGCGTCGGCGGAACATCCATTGAAAGCGGGAGCCCTGCGCTAGGAACATTCGGAAGCGGAATGCTTCCCGTCGGGCCAAACGTGACCTGCTTGCGGGCTTCGCGTGCCTCGGCGGCGCGTTTCGATTCCTTCCGCTTCTCGTCAATGGTCGAGCCTTCGAGCGGCTCGGCATCCTTGAGCTCCATGAACGGGTTTTTCTGCAAGAGTGCGTCTGGTGAAATGACGGAACTCTCGATGATGAGGTTGTCGCTCTTATCGGCAACAACATTCTGTGCCATGTTCGCCTTGTTCTGGGCCGCCGCATTCTGCTGGGCCTTCGGCTGGGTCGGGGACAATGCTTTCGAGGCTTTTCCCGCGATATTGACAGCAGTGAAGCCGATGCAGAGAGCCATGACTGCGAAGCAGAGCACCGCTCTCTTCTTGTTCTCAATTTCGAAGTTGATGTCTTCTCCTAGGATTTTCAAGTCATGTCCCCCCTTTTATTTGTAGTAAATCTTGTACGTCATCGTCGTATCCATCTTGCCCTCGACCATCTTCAGCTTCAGCGACTTGATGCCGACGAGCGTCTTCTGGTCATGGAGCGAGCCGAGGAATCTCATCGTGTCTTCATAAGAACCGTTGAAATTCACCGTATACGCCTTGCCATGCTCGCCGGAATCACGTTCCTCGCGCAGGCTGATGAGATTCAGGTTCATCGTCTGGAACGAGAAGATGATGTTCGACTGCTCACGGTCGAGATTGCTCTGGTCGATGATGTCCTTCGGGAACTTGTCAAGTTCTTCGACCTGCTTGTTGTAATTCTGGATGAAGAGCTCCATGCCAGCAATCTGGTCCTGCGTATCCGACCTGTGCTTCATCGTGAGGCCGAGGTTCGTCGTCAGGACGGAAATCACGAAGGCAAGTACGATGCAGATGCCAACATTGATGAAGAGCTGGCGGTGCGTTTGGAGGAACGGCAGGAATGCTCCGAGTTTCTCGAAGCTGAAGCCTTCTTCCTCAGGTTTCTTCTTTTCCTCTGCCATCACTTGCCCACCTTTCCTTTGGAGATTGTCATCTCTGCTGTCTTGTAACCCGTACCGGAATCCGTGTTGAACTGCGGGATGCTGACGCTCTGGAACTCCTTCGCGTCAGAAAGCGACTTCACGAAATCCTGGAACTTCAGCGGGTCATCCGCGAAAATCTTCGCTTTGACCCAGCGGGAATTATCCTGCTTCGTCGGATTTCCGACATCGAAGGATGTCAGTTTCAAACCATCAGGAATCCTTGATGTAATAGCCTCATAAGCATCCAGCGGATATTCATGCTCGCCTTCCGCCGAATGGATGACGGCGAGCTCCGTCGTCACGCGCTGGGTGTTGGCCTGTGCGTTATTGTATTCTTCCTGCAAATCCTTCGGAATCTCGATATTCGACAAAACGCCGATGGCCGCTCCCTCTGCGATGCAGGCAAAGAGAAGGGCGAAAACACCGAACTTCGTGTATTTTGTCAGGTCTTCGAAACGCTGATACCGTTTCGAAGATTGCTTGATTTCATCCGGCAGGACGTTGCCGGACTCGATGCTCTCATAGCTGTCAAGGATGTCAGCATACTTGTCATCGTTGAAGTCGATGCTCTGGAGGAGCGTACCGAGAACGCAGAGCCATTCGTCATTGTTTTCGTAATCCGTTCCGTGAATGAAGCTCGGAAGCTCATGGTCTTCCGCCTTCCTTTCAAGAAGGGCCGGATACTTGTCGATGACATCCTGAGGCATCATGAGCGTATACGGAAGGTCCTGATTCAGGAACTCAAACGTCTGGTGCGCTGCATTCTCGAACTCAATCATATACTGGCGGATGGTCTGCTCTGCCTCGATTTCATCAAGGCTGGAAAGGTACGAAACGGAAAGCTCCGGGGTATCCATCTTGAACAAGCCACCGTTCGAGCTGTATCCGATGAAGGATGCATGGCCAGCAAAGGAATAGAGGGAAAGCTCTTCTTTCATGAAGAAGCCCGTGCCGCGCAGGAACGAGATGCCTGCGGATTCAACGGATGAGAGCTGGATATGGCACCGTTTCGCTCCTTCGTAGATGGCGTCTGCAACTTCATGGCTGAGGACGCAGATGGTGGCGAGCCTCTGCTGCGGCTCAGGAGCCGTGATGATAGGCTGTGCGTAGCAGACGTCGCCGATAGACTTGTGGACGCCGGACTCGATGTGGAAGCGGATGTCGCTGTCGCTGTCGAAGCGGAAGCAGTCCTCCATCAGGAAGAGGTAGTCCGGCAGGACAATGTAGAACTCTTCCTTCTTCGCCTTCACCGTCCCGAGGACGGCCTTGAACATCTCCTCGAACAGGTCAGGCGCGTCTTCGGGGAACGCCCCGTTCGCCTGCATGTCGGGGAGGAAGGACTTCTCAATCGTCTTCGATTCCTGGACGTTCAGGATGCCCTTCTTCACCTTGGCTCGGACGACCTGCGTCGCGTCCGGCCTGAGATACACGGAAATCAATAGAATCCCTCCTGTCGGGCCTTAGAACTTCAGCCAGCCTCCGAGATTGCTGTTCTGAAGGACGGTCATCACCTTCCCGTGAGCGTTGCCCGCCGAGAAATTGTCAGGACGGACACGGTCGCGGACATCGCAGAGCATGCGGATGGACGCGCTGTCGATGAACTTCGTCTCGTCGAAATCAACCGTGACTTTCGTGCATCCGTTCTGCATGGCGACTTCGAGCTCGGAGTTGACTCTCTTGCAGAGCCCGAAGTTGAACGTGCCTTTCACCGCAAGCACGGCGGTATCGTTCTTGATGGTTACAAACTGCATATATGCGACGCGGAAGCGTCTCTCTCTCCCTTCTTCAACGCAAATCCTGCAAGCCTCGCCGCAGGCTGTTCTCATGCTTCCAGTATTCTAGCAGAATCAGAATGGCGGCTCGGATGAGAAATATGGACATGAATGGCGGAAACATCGTCGTGCTTCGCGCTTTCAAGCACCTCCCCTCCCTGATGGTCGGAAAAGAGGTCGCTCAGGCCGTCAGAAGTGAAGATGATGTCCTCCACATCTTCAAGATTGACAGTCTGCTCCTCAAAAGAGCTTTCCTTCTCGTAACCGATGATGCTTGAAGAATATGTCTGGGGAGAATACACCGTCTCGCCCTTCCTGCGGAAGAACACATAAGGAATGCCTGCCGTGCAGAACCTCATGACTTTCTCTTTGAAGTCAAAGCAGAACGCGATGGACGGCACAAGGCTCTTTATCGGCGTGAGATGGATGTAATCTTGGTTGACTTCCCCCATCACGTCCGCGAGAGAGGAAAGGTCGCCGCCCTGGTATTCCTCCATGCTCTTCCGAAGAAGCATCCACGCACTTCCGACCTGCCCGAAGCTCGACACGTTGTGCCCCTCGCAGTCGAAGAGATAGCCATAGAGATGCGACGGGTCTTTCTTCTTGTCGTACCAGAAGTTTACGCTGTCCCCGGAGAGCTTGTCAAAAGCACTGAAGACGTACTCGATGCTGAACTCTTTCTCGTAGATGAATGACGGGAGCATCTTCATCTGCTGGTACGACGCATACTCAAGCCCGTCGTTCGTGTCCCCTCCCTCGATTTTCTCGTGAAGGAAAGACAGGTCGCGCTTCATCTGCTCCATCAGGATGCTCGGGCTTGTCTTCGCATCATAAAGCCTGTCCGCCTTCGTGTTCTCAAGAACATGCGTCCGAACGAGCAGGTAGATGATGGAGTTCTCGACTTCGGTGTCCTTCAGAATGGTTGAGACAGAAAGGCCGGAAACATCGGGGAGATTCTCGTCGATGACGGTCAGCCACGGCTTTTCCCTCTGGAACGCAAAGATTCCAGAGAGGCCGCTCTCGGCCGTCACGATTTCAGCATCATCCCCGAACACCTTCCCCATCTTTCCTGCCATCGGGGCCGGGACATCCTTTATCAGAAGGATTTTCGGAATCATGATTCGTCGTCCTCCAAAAAACTTTTCTTTCTGACTTCTTTCCCGTCTTCCGTCAGGATGCGCTTGCCATCGACAAGGCGGAGCCTCCCGACGAGGGTTCGGATGGTCTTGCAGACGTGCTCCGTCAGGAACGGACGTTCCGCGACAAGCGTCACGGCCTTGCCGTTCACGTCGATGTCGACAGACCTGCACGACATCAGCATCATCCAGAAGCCACGGCTCTTGTCGGAATTACCCGTGTAGTCGCCCCATTCTTTTGACGCGATGCTTTCGTCTTTTCCGAGCGCAATCATCTTCTTGTAGAAGCCCTGCACATCGAACGGAAGCGTGTCTGCCGTCACGGTCGTCCTCAGGGAATCCGGCGTCACTTCAACGTCGATGTAGATGCGGACGCACTCATACCCTGCCTTCGCGTAGCGGGCGGCGTTGCAGACAGCCTCGTTGACAGCGATGAGGTAGTGCCCGTCCTCGTCTTGGAGATAACGGTCAAAAAGCGTCTCCAGCCACGGCATGACCTCGTCGTAATATGCGTCCTGTCCAAGCGCCTCGTAATGGCGCTTCCTCGTATTTACCATGAAGCTTCTCCTTTGCAAAACATCAGGCTGGAAGGAAGAGACTCTTTTGAGAGCCGCTTTTCTTCTTCCTCGCGGATGTCATCCAGTTCGTCCTTCGGAACGCGGAGCATCGAAAGCATGGCCCTTGTCTGAAGGCAGAGCCTCGTCAAGGCTGCGGCAAGCGGAGCCTTTTCATTTTCTGTTGTCAGGACGGCTTCGCTTGAGACTTCATCCATCGTCTCGTAGAGGGGCATGTCCCATTCCGACACGTCTTTCGGAAGCCATGAAAATCGTGATTTTTCGCCGTTTGTTTCATCCAAAGCAACCACCCTTTCTTTTGCTGACTCACTCCCACAGCTGGAGCGGGTTCGTATATTCGTATTCCCCGGAATCCGGGTTCTTCACAATCAATTCCAGATGGAGGTGCGGGCCCGTCGAGTTGCCCGTCGAGCCGACAGCGCCGATGGCGCTCCCCTGCATGACACTCTCGCCGTCGCCCACATAGATGGCGCTCATGTGGCCGTACCTCGTGTAGCAGTCGAGGGCAGGATGATACAGGAGCACCTGGTTCCCATAGCCGTCCCCGAAATCCCCCTCCTGCACGACCGTCCCGTCGAAGAGGGCCGGAACCTGCGTGCCGTAGTCATACCCGAGGTCCACTCCCGAGTGGAACTTGTATTCCCCCGTGATCGGGTGGACGCGCCATCCGAACGGGGAGGTCACGGGAAGGTCTGCGGCATGCGCCACGGAGAAGAAGGAGCATGCGAGGAGGCAGAGCCCTAGGAGCATGCCGGAGATGATGCGGAAACGGCTTATGGAAACAAGTTTTTTCATATTGAAAACGCCTCTTTTGAACGACAAGGAATCTGGGCGTATTGTAGCAGAGCGAGCAGCAAAAAAAGGGATGGATTTTTTGTTCCATCCATTCCACAAAATCGTGATTCCTAGAGAAGATTGAGCATCCGCCCGCGCTCCATGACGACGGGCGCGGGGAGCCCGAACCAGTCCGCAACCTCCCCGACGAAGCACTTCCCCTTGTACGTCGCGCTCTTGACGACAGCGACGAACACGTCGGCGGGCATCAGGAGGACGAGGGCGAAATACTGCGCGAGCAGGAAGTGTTCGAGGCTGTACTCCTCATCCTCGTAGAGGACGGTCGAAGAAGACCATTCCTCGACATCTGTGTCGTAGCCCATGACGACGAAGAGGTAGCCGAGCGCGACGGCATAGAAGTATGGGGTGTCCTTCCTGCCGAGATGCGCGGGGACGGCGATGGAGAAGCGGTGCCTGCCGAGCCTGCGGATAGCAAAGGAATCCTCAAGGAGTGTTGTTTTCTCAATGGTCCCGCCGTACTCGCGGATGATGCTGAAGATGTCGTTTTTCGACAGCGGGTATTCCAGCCCGAACTGCTCGCGGATGTCGCTCGCTGCTTCGAATACGAGATGCTTCGAAATGGTGGATGGTATGTGGTGCATGATTCTCCTCAGTCTTCGTCCTCAAACAAGCTTGGAAAGTCTTCCTCAAGTTCCGGCTTGCTTTCTTCAATCCAGTCGGCAAGAGCGTCCTGCACGAGGCTCTTCGTCGCGTCATCGAAGCCTTCCCATGCATCGCTCTTCGTGTCGCCGAGCTTCTGCGCGACAGCCCTGATGTCGACAATCTTGCGGACATCCTCGTCCCCGTCATAGACATCCTCGATGGCTTCGATGATGTCGTCATAGCTGACCGTGTAGTCGAACGGGATTTCCGACATGCGTGCCCTGCCCCCAGCGAGTTCGAGGATGCCCCGAATCTCGTCCACCGTGTCATCGTCCATCGTCCCCCAGAGGAGGAAGCGCCTCTTGCTCGGTTTCCGCATCGCCATGATTTTGCACATTCCTTTCTATGACAGCGCCCGTTGCGGGCGGTTCTTAACGTCTGTGTCCATTATTCTAGCAGAGGAAGGAAAAATAGATTTTCGGACAAAAAAAGACTGCCTTCCGGCAGCCTGAGAAAAAATCAGCCGACAATCTTGAACGGCATCTTGCGCCAGTTCTTGATACGGCATGGAATGCCGTTGTGCTCTCCTCCATCGTATGCGACGAAGTACGTGCTTTTGCGTGTCGCCGTGCGGGAAAGATATTCCTTCCTCACAAGAAAACGACGGCACGACCAGTCCGAGAAGAACAGCGGATAGTCGAACTCAACGATGTCACCGTTTTTCAGCCCCTTCGTCGAGCCAGCAGCGTCATAGCACGCCTGACGCCACTCGCGCCCCCACTGGTTGACAGCGCCATCGACGCCACCGACCAGGTCGAGGATGCGGCGCGGGCAGGTCTTCTCGACCGGTCCATCTGCATCCGTCATTGTCTTGTAGCAGATGGTGCCATTCTTCTTCGAGAAATGCACCAGGGCCACAAAGACAAGCTTTTTCCCCTTGACTTCGATGGGACGGTAGTAGGCGGAGCCTACGACAGACCCGGCTCCAAGAAGATTAACTTCGGGAGCCCAGCCATTGTCCTTATCGAAAAAGGCATCCAAGTCTTTGGCAGAGCGAGAGCCGTGATACGAAACTTCCAACCAACCCATGATATAAAACCTCCTCTTGCCTCCATATAGAGGCACAGACTGAACACTTCGATTCCATGATACGGCACAGCAAAAGAAAGGAGTTGGAAATATGCACAGGATGCCTTCCAAAATCGCGATTCCAAAGCTCAGAGGATGCGGAGCACGCGGTCGTAGAGGCAGTGATACTTCCCTGCATCGACGTCCTCATGCCAGTGTCCGAAATACCATCCCTGCACCTCATCCTGCACGAGCTCCTGCACCTCCGTCAGGATGCGGCTTGTCGGGTCGGGCATCGGGTCGATATGGAACATCTTCGGGATGATGTCCTCGGGACATGTATGCGAAAGGACGAAGTCGATTCTCCGTCCTGCCGCGTGATGGCTCTCGATGTTCTGGAGGGCGGCATACGCCTGCGCCATCGACGGGACCTCGTCGCGCCACCAGCTCGAACCTTCGACACGGAACGTTCTGTCTACAGAAGCAGCCCCTCCCATAACAAAAAAATATTTTTCTTCGAGAGAGAAGATGCTTCCTCGTTCCAGATGAAGGATGTTGCCAGCAATCCGATGCACCATGCCGCCATGCCATTCGGACAAAGGAAGGGAACGGAGCCATTCATGGTTCTCGTGGTTCCCGTCCAGCCAGAGGAGCGTGAACGGCTTCTCTTCCAGCCACTTCAGCCAATGGAAGAATGTCTTGTCTTTCCTCCACAGGAGGCCGAAGTCGCCGAGCACGATGACGAAGTCGTCCCGCGTCATGGATGCTTGTTCTGGGAAAGCCTTCATGCCAAGCTTGCCGATGTCGATAGGGATGTGCGTGTCGCCGCAGACATAAATCATATCGAAAGTTCCTTTCGCAAATACGTGATACAAAAAAGCCCCTGAAGGCTGATGGCAGCCTCAGGGAGCTCTCGTCCTCGCTCAGAGGAGGGGGACGCCGGCAGAAATCTTCGCGACAAGAAGCGCAAAGAAGCCGAGCGTGACAACAAAGAAGAAGCCAGCCGCGCAAAGGACGGCTTTCTCGTCTTCTTCCTTCTGCTTCGGGACATCAACATAGAGATTGTCTTCGGACATAAAGAACGTCTCCTTCCACGGCCAGACGCAATCAGTCTGGCAATCGTTTTTTTCTGACTACAGATAGGGATTATAGCAGAAGACGCACCTGCTGTAGCAAAATCACGATTTTGCCTCGGCGTTTGGCAAAAATCATTCTTTTCCTTTGCTGAACAACGACAGGAACGTGTCCTTTGTCACTTTGTCGAGGGAGAGGTCGATGTCCCACGCCTCATCTTCGCCTTTCTCAAAAACAGCGCCAGCACGTTCGAGAACGTCGTGGAGCTTCAGGCAGGAATGGAAGGATGTCTTCGTCGCGCTGATGACAGCTTCCTTGTTCTTGTCGTATCTGGAAACAATGGTGTTCCCAAAACGCGACTTCGCAAACCAGAACTTCTTGTTCCCTTCTTCGTCAGCTTCAAGGAAGCCGAGAAAATCGGAAGGGCCGGTAATAGATTCCTGCACGTTCAGCTTCGCCTTGTGGCAGTTCACAAGATAGTCCTTGTCAATCTGCCCGGGGTCGGCAGGTCCGAGGACGAGCTTGTACGGAACGACAGCCGAACTGCCGTCAGAAAGCTCCCAGTTCGTGTAGTTGTCGAGGTCGATGGAACCAAGGTCGTCCTTGATGCCCTCTCCAAACCAGAATGCTTCCGTTGCGCCACCGAGCTCCGCTGGAGCATCCGTCATGTCGCCAGAGAACAGGAAGACCCTGTCTCGGCGGTACTCGTCATGCTCGAACTGCGTATCCCACCCGTACTGGTACTTCGCGGAATTGTAGTGCAGGTCAAGGTCGGTGCGTTCCCCGTCCACGTTCACCCAATGGACGCCGATAACGACTTCCTTGCCGAGAGAGAAGGACGTGTTGAACGGGACTCCTCCAATGAAGCGCTTCTCGCTCGTCGGAGCCGCATAGTCAACGTCGTCAGGGAGAAAGACCTTCTTCCCTTCGACAGCAGGGCGCACGTCTTCCGCGACGGAGTCAACAACGGCATTCAGGATGGAGAGCTTGCGGCTGTCCATGATGGAAGGCTCGCCAATCTCCTTCGTAAACGACTTGCCGTTTCTCACGAAATACACCGCCGCTTTCGGATTCGATGCATGGAAAAGGAGGCTGTTCGCAACAGAGACCTTCTTGAAGGTTGTAACGCCTTTGAGTGCTTTGCGGACGTCATCCGCCGTCAGCGAGGGGTCGGAAGTGATGCGGTCGAGGACGCCAACCTTCGCGGCCACCTTGTTCTTGTCAGCCAGCTTGCGGACACGGTTCAGCACATGGTTCACATATTCAGACTTTCCCTTGAAGGCAAGGAAGACAGCCTTGTTCTTATGGCGCAGGAATACGCGGGACAGTTCTTCGATGCCTTCATCCTCTCCCGCCTGCTCCAAGAAAGCGTGGAAATACGGCTCGGCATCAAGGCGCGAATACTTGATAGCAAGGATGAGGTCGCGGCTTCGGATGAGCAGGGACGTGCCCGTCGCCTTCCAGACAAGGAAGCGGAGGAACTCCTCGGCCTTTCCCGGCACGCGGCCAAGCGCGGAATAGAGGCGGACACGGGCCTCCTTGTTCTTCACGCTTCCGATGTCAACCTTCTCTTCCAGATGGCGCACATGCAAAACTGTCATGATGTCCGACAGCGTGTCCTCGGAAAGAGCGGCACCAGAGGCCAGCATGTCCATGATGCGGGAGAAAACTTCTTCCTCCGTGATGGAACCGATGACAAGAACCTTCACGGGCTCTGCATCTTCCGGAAGTGAGAGCTCGGACGCAGGGACATACACAAGGCCATCATCAACGGCAGAGCTGTCCGTCATGTCGCCGTTCTGGAGGAAGACGGAGACATAGTGGAACATCTGCTGGATGAAGAGCTTTTCCTCGCTGGTCTCCGCGACTTCGCGGAAGCTCCGATGCAGGCCGCGATTCATCGCCACGGCATCATAACCGTACTTGCCACGGATGAAGGCAAGCACTTCATAGTTTGTGGCAACAGAGCATTTCTTCACAGCATCATCCATCAGGAAGAAGCCATAGCTGATATTTTCTGCATTGTCAGCCTTCTTGTCCGAAGGCTTCGTTTCAGGAAGCGCCTTGAAAAGGGAAAGAACGGCGATTGCATAGCGGACATCGTCAGTCATAAATCTTCATGGCGCGGAAACCCCGAGGCTTGCCTCGGGGAGGAAGCGCCACTTCCTCCTCTCACATAAAAACTAATCCTGTGTTGTGCAAGACAATCTTGCTTTTCTTTGCCAGAGCGTATGTGCCACACCCGAATCCATAATATCTGGTTCCGTTGGACTGGTTTGCTCTGAGCACATATTGCTTTTCTTGGTACTCGAACACCGCTCCGGGCATGATGCGGTTCCGGTTGTTCCTGCGGCGGGAAGATTCTCGAACCTTCAGACTCCCGACGTTCCCTGGGAACTGCCTGCGGTATTCGGCAAGGGAATATACCTGCTTGTCCGCAGGCTTCCTCGGGTCAACCTGCCCCGTCCGAAGATGGCGGTTCTTTGCAACAACCTTCCCGTCGAGGAGGTACGTCCGCTCCGTCTGCGCCTTGATGATGGCGCGGTCGTGGCGGCGGAACTGCCGGACATGCATTGTAGGTTCGTCAAGCTCCGGCATGCCCTTGACAGCATCGGCCTGCGTTGCGGCGATGCACCAGGCATCGACATAGTGACCGGAGGAACCAGACGACTTTGGAAGGCCGTATTCCCTGCGGGTCTGCGCCGTCTCGTAGCCAGTAGTGACATACGTCGGCAGGATGGCATTCAGCTCTTTCAGGAGCTTCGGCATGATTTGGTTGAGTACAGAAAGCGCCCCGTACTTCTTGGCCTGCCCCTTGAGCTTTGCCCTGAGTTTCGCCTGCATCTCCACGGAGTCGTGGACTTTCTCGTGGCACTTGGCGCAGAGACCGGCGATGT
>Ga0310695_10006293_pt1 | contig 19752 bp, 15 predicted proteins | sample RumenRJG_04DNA_FD_203882 | JGI IMG/M metagenome (GOLD analysis project Ga0310695, IMG submission 203882) | Bovine rumen microbial communities from Lethbridge, Alberta, Canada - RJG_04 (v2) (version 2) | ecosystem: Host-associated > Mammals > Digestive system > Stomach > Rumen | place: Canada...
AGGGATGGACTCCAGCTTGTCCGCGGTTCCGCCGGTGAGGCCGAGGGCGCGGCCGGTGAGGGACGGGACGGCGAGGCCGCAGGCGGCCGCGAGCGGCTGGATGACGAGGGAGAGCTTGTCGCCTACGCCGCCGGTGGAGTGCTTGTCGGCGGATGGCGGGACGGAGTCCCACTCAAGGCACTCCCCGGAGCGCATCATGGCGTCCGTCAGGTCCGCCGTCTCTCGCTCGTCCATGCCGCGGCAGCAGATCGCCATGGCGAGCGCGCTCATCTGGCAGTCGGGGATCTCCCCGGCCGTGAATCCGGCGACGAAGTCGCGTATCTCGGCGGACTCGAGCGCCCGCCCCTCTCTCTTCTTGTCTATTACGAGCTTTGCGACCATGGCTTTCTGGCGATGTGTTGTTGTTCAAACTGCCTCGCGCGCCCAGCGGGCGTAGACCCCGCTTGGGCACGACACGATGCGACCTTCAAGCATCATCTCCCCCGTCTCGACATTGTCGTCCGGGAAGTGCTGGCGGAGGATGTTCTCCGCGACCGCGCACGATAGGCCTGGGGTGTGGGAGGAGAAGAGGAAGAAGAGCGGGCTGTCGGAGAGCAGCGACTTCGCGAGCTCGAGGGTGTCCTGGAGGTCGCGTTCGATCTTGTACATCTGCCCGGCGGCGCCGCGCCCGAAAGTCGGCGGGTCGAGGATGACTGCGTCGTAGCGCCGGCCGCGGCGGACCTCTCGCTGCATGAACTTGCGGGCGTCGTCGACGATCCACCTTATCGGCGCATCGCCCAGGCTGTTGAGGGCGGCGTTCGCCCTCGCCCACTCGACCATGCCCTTCGCCGCGTCGAGGTGGCACACTTCCGCGCCGCCGAGCGCCGCGGCCATGGTGGACCCGCCGGAGTACGCGAAGAGGTTGAGGACGGACGGGCGGCGGCCGCGCCGGACGGCGGCGGCGACGCGCTCCCCTATCCAGCGCCACTGCGCGCGCTGCTCCGGGAAGACGCCGAGGTGGCCGAAGTCGGTGCCGGAGAGGCGAAGCCTCACCCCGGCGGTCTCCATCGTCCACTCCTTCGGAAGGTTTCCGCGCCCGTGCCAGCGGTTGCCGTCCTCGCGGTCGAACGAGGCGTCCGCCCTGCGCCACTCGGCCTCGCCCAGCGACGGGCGCCAGAGGGCCTGGGAGCACGGACGTGCAAGCGTGTACGCGCCGAAGCGCTCAAGCTTGCGTCCGTCGCCGGAGTCCAGCAGCTCGTAGCCGTCTTTCATTTCCGCGCCTTGGCCCTCATCACCTCGTCGTAGTCCACGTTCTCCGGGACGGACGGCAGGAAGCCGCCGGCGGACATCGCGGCGTCGAGCTCGCGGGCCTTGTCCTCGTCGTACCACCAGTAGAAGAGCACGCCCTCCTCGTCGTTGTAGCGCGAGAACGCGGCGTCCGGCATACCGAACTTGTTCCAGTACAGGAGGCGCGTCGAGGACGTGTTCCAGAGGAAGGCGCACGGGCTCTCGCGGGCTATGAGCCTGTCGATCTCGCGGTACGCGGCGGCCCGCTCCGCGAACGTCTCCATCGCCTTCTCCTCGTTGATCAGGCGGTCGACCTCGGCGGACTTGAAGCCCATCGTGTTGTTGCTCTGCTTCCTGTCCGCCTCGCTCGAAAGCCACATCGTCTCGGGCGTCTTGAACATGACTCCGCCCCACGACTGCCACGTCATGTCGAAGTTGAAGTCGTCCATGTCGCGCATCCAGTTCGCGAAGTCCTTGCGCGTGACGGACATCGTTATGCCGAGCGACTTGAGCGCGGTGTTGAAGTGGACGAGGAACCTGTCCTCGGAGGCGTTCCGCGAGAGGAACTGGAACGAGAACGGCCTGCCGTCCTTCTCCAGGAGGCCGGTCGACTCGTTCTTCCTGAAGCCCGCCTCCTCGAGGAGCTTCGCGGCGCCCGGCGGGTCGTAGAGGATCAGCGGGTTGTCGCATGGGTGCTCGTCGTCGTAGACGTCGCGGTAGAACGAGTTCTGCATATAGTACTCGTTGAACATCATCGTCCTGTTGAACATCTCGCGGTCGATGAGCTTCGCCATCGCCTGGCGGACGCGTATGTCGTCGAACGGCCAGCGGCGCATGTTCATCGCGAAGCACTGGAAGCCGACGGGGCGGTGGTTGAACACCTTGCGCTTGACTATCCAGTTCTTGAAGAACTTGGGGCCCTTGGTGTCGTTGGCCCAGATCCTCGCCATGTAGACGGGGTAGACGTCCACGATGCCCTTCTTCAGCGCGTCGAAGGCGTTCGAGTTGTCGATGTAGTACCTGAGCACGATCTTGTCGAAGTTGTAGAGGCCGCGGCATGACGGCGTGTCGACGCGCCACCAGTCCCTGACCCTGGAGTACTCGGTCTCGACCTGCTCGGCGACGTGCGATATGCGGTACGGGCCGCCGACGACGGCGTTGAGGAAGTCGAGCTTGTTGAAGTCGAACCTCTCGAATGCGTGCTTGGGCAGGATCCAGAAGGTGCCGCAGTGCATGACGTCGCGCCAGTCGCGCGGCGAGTCGCCCTTCTTGCGGAATCGCACGACGCGGGGGCGCTCGGACCCGGCGTCGACGATCTCAGGGCTGTCGAACGCGCTCAGGATCATCTTCCAGGAGCCTGTCTCGCTCTTCGACGCGGTCACGATGTCGAACGTCCACTTCACGTCGTCGGCAGTAACGGGGAGGCCGTCGGACCACCTGGCGCGCTCGTCGATGTAGAACGTGAACTCGCGTCCGTCGGCGGAGACGCTCCAGCGGTTCGCCAGGGCGGGCACGAAGTCCATCGTGTTCGGGTCGGTCGCGACGAGCGCGTCGTACATCATGGAGAACATCATCGACGAATAGGAGTTGTTGTCGATGTACGCGTTGAAGCTCTTCGGCGGGCTGGACCCGTTGAAGGTGATCGATCCGCCCTTCTTCGCCCTGGGCGAGGCGGCGGGGTCCGGCGTTTCGCGCCAGCCCTGCGCCGGGTACCATCTCACCGCCGCGGGGGCGTTCGTCGCGGCGGGTTTCGCCGCGGCGGCCGAGGCGGCCGGGGCGTTCGTCGCGGCGGGGGACGCCGCGAACGCGCCCGCAAGCGCCATCGATGCGCAGGCGAGGAGGCCTGCCCTGCTGATTTTCGCCGAGTGCATCTTCACTCCCTGTCAAACGCCCTGTGGGCGATGTCGTGTCTCATGTACATGCCGTCGAAGCCGATCTTCGCGGCGGCCGAGTAGGACTTGTCCACCGCCTCGCGGAGCGTCGCGCCGACGCCGGTGACGGAGAGGACGCGCCCGCCGGAGGTGACGACGCGCCCGCCGTCCTCCTTCGTCCCGCAGTGGAAGACGACCGCGCCGGAGGCGGCCGCCTCGGCAAGGCCGGTTATCTCCTTGCCCTTCTCGTAGCTCCCCGGATATCCGCCGGAGGCGATGATCACGGTGGCGGACGCGCCGTCGCGGACGGACACGTCCCCCTCTGCCAGGCGGCCGGTCGCCGCGTGCAGCAGGGCCTTCGCGAAATCCCCGCCGACGAGCGGCAGCACGGCCTCCGTCTCGGGGTCGCCGAAGCGCGCGTTGAACTCGACGACGTTCACCCTGGAGCCGGAGAGCGCGATCCTCCCGCCCTCGGGCGTGACCATGAGCCCGGCGTAGAGGATGCCGCGGTACGTGACGCCCCTTCTGGCCATCTCGTTGACGACGGGCATTATTATCCGCTTCTTGATCTCCGCGAGCATCCCGCCCTCCACGACGGGCGCCGGGGCGTATGCCCCCATGCCGCCGGTGTTGGGGCCCCTGTCTCCGTCGAATATCCTCTTGTGGTCCTGGGAAGGCGGCAGCAGGACGGCCGTCCTGCCGTCGGTCATTGCGAGTATAGAGCACTCCTCGCCGTCGAGGAACTCCTCGAGGAGGACCTCTGCGCCTGCCGCGCCGAAGCGTCCGTTGACGAGCATGTCGTCGATCGCGCGCTCGGCCTCCTCGCGCGTCTCCGCTACGACGACGCCCTTCCCCGCGGCGAGGCCGTCGGCCTTGACGACGACCGGCAGGGAGAACGAGCCGAGTGCGGCCTTGGCGGCGGCGGCGTCCGTGAAGACGAGGGCCTTCGCGGTCGGGACGCCCGCGGCCTCCATCACCTCCTTGGCAAAGCGCTTGGAGCCCTCGAGCCTGGCGCCGGCGGCGACCGGGCCGAACACCGGGACGCCTATGGACGTCACGGCGTCGGCGAGCCCCTTGACGAGCGGCGCCTCCGGCCCGACGACGACGAGGTCCGGGGAGTTCTCCCTGACCCACTTGACGATGCCGTCGACGTCCTCGGCGCCGACGGGCACGTTCGAGGCGACGGCGGCGGTGCCGGCGTTGCCCGGCGCGCAGAACAGCTCGTGCCTCTCGGAGTCCTCGGAAAGCCGCCATGCGATGGCGTGCTCCCTGCCTCCGCCCCCAACTACAAGAATCTTCATGTCGCGGCCTCCTTTCGCGCCAGCCGCGTCAGCGGCGCTTCCCGGTGTTTCCGCGCCCGTGCGGCTGCGGCTGCTGCGCGGGGACAAAGAGCCTCTGCCCGGGGCGGATCGAGTCGCTGCGCAGGGAGTTCATGTCCTTGAGCCTGCCGACGGTGGTGCCGAACGCCTGCGCGATTAGCGAGAGCGTGTCGCCCGGGCGGACTACGTACTCCTCGCGCGGGCCGGGGTCCGGCGGCGGCGCGGGGCGCACAGGCTGGGGCTGCATGGCGGGGAGCGCCTTGATCCGCTTCAGGATGTCGTCGACGATCTCCTTGCGCTGGGCCTGCATCTCCGCCCTGACGCGCGCGATGTCCGCCTTCAGCGCCTCTATCTCGGCGCGGACCGCCGCGATCTCGCCGCCGCCGCGCTCTATCCTGGCGACCCTCTCGGCGAGGGCGGCCTGGTTGGACTCCAGGACGTCCACCTGCCCGGACACCCTCTGGACCTCCTCGTAGGCCTGCCGCCTGAGGAACGCGTCGCGTCCGCCCGGGACCGCCTGCTGCGCAAACGCAGCCGTGCCCGCCAGGCCGGCCGCGAGAACCACCATCTTCGTATTCATCTTCATTTTCTCCTTCTCCTTGAAGTTGATTATACCACAAAACCTTCTTCCGCGCGTCACTGCGACGTCCTGTTCGCCATCGCCCTCTTCAGCGTGAGGGGGTCGGAATAGGCGACGCCCGAGTCCGCCGGGAGCCCGAACGCGAGTCGCGTGACCCTGGCGCCGGTGCCCTTCAGCATCTCCGCGGCGTAGCCCGCCGTCGCGTCGCCCTCCATGTCGGTGGAGAGCGCCAGCACGACCTCGGAGATGCCCTCGCGGACCACCCGGTCCGCCATCTCCGCGAGGCGCAGCCTCTCCGGCCCCATGTGCCGCGCAGGCGAGAGCTTCCCGCCCAGCGAATGATACCGGCCGCGGAACGCGCCCGACGCCTCGATGGACGCTATGTCGGCCGGCTCCTCCACGACGCAGAGAATCGTGCCGTCGCGCGTCTCGTCGGTGCACGTGTCGCACGGGTCGCGGTCGACCGTCGTGAAGCCGCCGCACCTTGAGCAGCACCTGACCCGCCTGCGCGCCGCGTCCAGGGCCGCCGCCAGCGGCTCCAGGAGCCGGCCCGGCTCGCGCACCAGGGCGAGCGCCGCGCGCGCGGAGCTGCGCCGGCCGAAGCCGGGCAGCCTCGCGAGCGCCTTCTCAAGCTCGTCAATCGGCGCAAGCACGGCCCGTCAGCGCCCGAACAGGCTCCCCGCCTGGCCTTCCTGCATCAGCCTCTGCATCTCCTTCTGCGTCTCCTCGCGCGCCTTCTTCAGCGCCGCGTTCACGACGTTCAGGAGCATCGTCTCGAACCTGGCCGGCTTGCCGGCCTTCACCTCGTCGTACGCGTCCGGCGCGAAAGAGATCGACGTTATCGTCATGTCGCCCCTCGCGACGACCGTTATCCCGCCGTTCGTGTGCGAGACGGTCACCTTCTGTATCTCGTTCTGAATGCGCTTCGACTCCGAGCGCATCTTCATCACTTCCCTGATCTGGTCAAGCATTCCCATTTTCTTTTTTTCCCTTTCTTGTCTGTTGAAAACCCCGTCCGCGCCTTCCCTACAAGGGCCTTCCCGCCAGCGCCTCGTACGCCTTCGCGTATATCTCGCGGGTGCGCTCGACGACCTCGTCCGGCAGCTCCGGGCCAGGCGGCTGGTGGTTGAAGCTGATCGAGTCGAGCCAGTCGCGCACGTACTGCTTGTCCAGCGACGGCGGGTTCACCCCGACCGCGTAGCTCTCCTTCGGCCAGAAGCGCGAGCTGTCCGGCGTGAGCACCTCGTCGGCGAGGACGAGCGCGCCGTCGGGGTCCCTCCCGAACTCGAACTTCGTGTCGGCGATTATGATCCCGCGCTCGATCGCGTAGTCGGCCGCGCGGCGGTAGAGCGACGTTGTCGCGTCGCGGAGCTCCGCGGCGGTCTCCGCGCCGACGAGCCTTGCCGTCTCGTCGAAGTCGATGGCCTCGTCGTGCCCGCCTATCTCCGCCTTCGTCGTCGGCGTGAAGAGCACCTCGTCGAGCCTGGAGGCGTTCTGGTAGCCCTCGCGCAGGCGCTGCCCGTTGACGGTCCCGGACTTCGAGTACTCCTTCCAGCCGGAGCCCGTGAGGTAGCCCCTTGCTATGCACTCCACCGGCAGCATCGGGACCTTCCTGACGAGCATGGAGCGGCCGCGGAGGTCGTCCGCGTACGGCCTCAGCTCCTCCGGGTACTTGTCGACGTCAGCCGTCACAAGGTGGTTCCTCACGCCGAGGAACTCCAGCCAGAACAGCGAAAGCATGTTCAGCACCCTGCCCTTGTCAGGCACGCCCGTGGGCAGTATCACGTCGAACGCGCTGATTCTGTCCGTAACGACCATGAGCAGCCTGTCGCCCAGGTCGAACACGTCCCTGACCTTGCCGCTCTTGCGCGGCACTCCGGGGATCTCGCACTCAAGCAGAGCCCGGTTCCTGTCGTATTTCATCTTTCCCCTCCGGCTTTCGCCTTTTCGTTGACTGGTTCCGCGACGATGCTGGCCATGAGCCTTCTCGCCACGCTGTTGGAAATTATGAAGACGGCGTCGGACGAGCCGACGGTCGCGAAGTACCCGCCCTGCGCCCTCCCTCCTATCAGGATGTTGCGGCGCAGCGAACCCGCGCCCTCGGAGTCCACCGCGATCGTGGTCTGCGGCTTCTCCAGCCCGTAGCGCCTGAGGTCGGCGACGGACGCCTTGAGCGTGACGACCTTCTCGGCCTCGAGCGGGTTGAGGGCGGCGAGCGCGGCGTCGATGGCGGGCGCGGCGGGCACGCCCGGGCGGCCGGACGCCTCCACGACCCAGGCCCGCAGGTCCTTGTCGAAGACGACGACGGCCGGCTTCTCGGCGTCGGCAGACGTGGACTCGATGCGCTTCACGTCCGCCGGCGCGACCTTCAGTATCCTGCGGCTGCGGAGGTCGACGAGTGAGTGCCCGGCGAGCGCGGCGGCGCGGGAGACCGCGACGGGCGGCGCGTTCGTGGTGAGCGACACGACAAGCCCCTCCGGGTCTCGGTCGGAGAACTTGAGGGACGCCAGGTGCGTCACGAAGGACTCCGCCGCGGCCTTGTCCGCGGGCGCGGCGACAGGGGCGTCAAGCCGCCATTCGCCGGTCGCGGCGTCCTTTGCGAGAAGGTAGTTGACCGCGCCGTCGGCGATGGAGACGCGGGAGATCTGTGCGACGTCGAACGGGAAGAGCCGCGAGTCGGTGAAGTCCGCCCCGCCGGCGAGGTCCTTCAGGGCGCCGGGCACCGACACCACCGCGCCGGAGTTCTGCACGAGCGCGTAGACGAGGCCGTCGCTCGCCTCCTTCCCGAACGCCACCTGGCGGTCAGCGCCGCCGCGCGAGTGGAGAGTCACAGTGACCGCGCTCTCGGAGTCGAGCCCGTAGCTGGCCAGGAGAGGGGCCGTGGCGGAGGCAGGCTCGTTGGATGCGCCGACCGGCCAGAAGAAGGCCTGCGCCTGCGCCGCGCCGATCGCGGAGAGGAGTTCGCGAATCCTGACGGACGACGCCGCGTCGCCGGCGTCCGCTCCGTCGAGCGACGCCTTCCTCCATCCTTCGCCGTCCTTCACGAACCTCAGGAACTGCCCCTTCCCGCGCTTCAAGTCGAAGGAGTCGACGCTGTCCACGCCGCCGGGGCAGATGGACTTCATGCGGAAGGCGTTCCCGCCGGCCTCGGCCAGCGCGAGGAGCCCCGCGTCCGCGACGTATATCGCCGTCTCGTCGCTCACCGACGCGTAGACGCCGTCCTTCGCGGCGGTCAGCTTGCCGAGGCCCACCGACCATTTCCTGTCGCCGCTCGACAGGGTGATCTTCACCTCGGGCTCGTCCAGTCCGTAGTCGCCGCGCTCGCGCCCGAAGGAGGCGAGCTCCTGGTCGCCGAACGCGGCCTGGGTCGGCGACACGACGAGGGCGTCAAGCATCCGCTGAATGCCGCGCTCGTCAGCCTCGGCGGAATACGGCTCCGCCACGCGCCACACGCCGTCCTTCACGAGGGCGACGACCTGCCCTCCTCGCCTCTCGACCTCGATTCGCTCCGCGGACTTCGCCGCCGGGTCAAGCAGCGTCGTGCGCCCGGCGATCAGCGAGCCCATCCCGCGCATGGACACGAATATGTGCGCCGCGACGAGGAGGACTATGCCTGCGGCGAAGAGGAAGATCACCCTTGCATTGCTCATTGGCGCCTCCTTCTGCGGAACGTGGCCGCCACGAACACGAGGAACACGGCACCTGGCATCAGGACCGAGGTGTTGACGGCGAAGCGCGAGCGGGTGGCGCGGTCCATGCCGGAGACGAGCCTCCCGGCGTCCGCGCCGACCTCGGTGAGCACGTCGCGCCCAGACAGGTACTTCACGGCGTTCAGGAAGAAGTCGCCGTTGGCGTTCGCGTAGGTGCGAAGCGCCCCGTTCTTGGCGAAGCCGACGTCGCCGACGGCCACGACCCTCGTCGGGCGGATGTCGAGGTCAGAGGACGCGTCGCCGCGCTCGACAGCCGCCGCGAGGCAGGATCCGCCGGCGCGGACGAGCTCCGTGAAGACCTTCCTGTCGGCGCCTGTGCCGGCCTCCGCGACTGCGGCGGACGGCGAAAGCGAAATCGGCTTTAGGAACACCACCTGCTGCCCCGCGAACGGCCTGGACACGGGATGCTCCGCGCCGAACTCGGACGCTATCACGTCCGTCCCGGAGATCGTCCTTGTCGGTCCCGTCGGCGGACCGGACACCCTCACGCCCCACTCGGAGAGTATCGCCGACACCGCGAGCGCGTCGGCGGAGTCCTCCAGGACAAGCAGCCTGCCGCCGCCCTTGCGCCCGTTGCGCCCCTCAAGATACGCGCGCAGGCGGTCCGCCTCGCCGGACGAGAAGTCCGTCCTCGCCCCGGCGACGACGATCATGGCGCAGTCCTCGGCTATCGTCCCGCCGCTCGTCAGGTCGACGAACTTGTTCACGTAGCCGTCGAGCGAAAGCTCGCGCGCTATGTCGCTCATGCCCTCCGGGCCGTAGTCCTCGAACGACACCTCCCCGTGGCCGCAGGTCCAGTACACGCTGCTGCGGTGGAAGGGCGTCGCTATGCGCTCGATGACGGACGCGAACATGCGCTCGCCGCATCCGCCCGCGACCGGGAAGTTCTCGATTATCCGCCCCGCCCGCTCGAAGACCAGGCTGCCGTTCTGGACGCCCGCCCTGACGAGCCGCTGCGCCTCGCCCAGGTCGAGCGTCGGGTCCACGTACCTTATCTCGATGCGGATGCCGCCGACTTCGTTCGACTCGCGCCTGACGGCCCTGAGGAAATGCGCCAGCTGGCGGAAGGCGGGGTCCTTCCTGGACATGAACGCCGTCACCGTCACCGAGCCGCGGGAGGTCGAAAGGATGCTGCGGGTGCGCTGCGAGAAACGCGTTGCGCCCACGCCGCCGACCGGCAGGTCGAGCGTCTCGTCGAGCCGCACCGCCAGCGCGGACGCCAGGACGGAGAACACCACGGCGAGGAGGATGGAGAGTCGCGTCGTGAACCTGAGGCCCGCAGCCCCGCGGCCCACGCACCTGACGAGCGCGACCGTCTTCGTCGCAACGAAGAGCGCCGTCGCTATAAACAGGCAGTACGAGATCACGGTGCCCGTCGACACGAGGCCGGAGGCGATGTCGAAGGCGTGCTCGTCGACCGGGAACTCCCCGAAGCGCGACCTGCCGATGGGCGACCAGTTTGCAAGCGCGAACCACAGCCCGCGCGGAACCGCCACCAGGACGGCCAGCGTGGCCGCCGCACTCGCGGCGGAGTTCGTGAAGAGCGCGCTCGACGCGACGGACACCGCGCACCAAAGCGCGGACTGCAGCCCCAGCGCGAAGAACGCGGGCAGGAAGCCGGAGAGCGTCGTGGCCTCGCAGAGCGCCGGCACCGAGAGGCGGAGGCCCACGAGCGCGCCCACAAGCGACAGCGCTATCGCCACCATCGTCATCATCCACACGCCGAGGAACTTGCCGATCACGTAGTCGCGCTCGCGGACAGGCGCGGAAAGGAGGATGTCCATGCGCCCCGTCCTGCGCTCGTCGCTCCAGACGTCCATCCCGAAGAGCGCCGCCAGCGCGGGAAGGAACGGAGAGACCGACACCGCCCAGACGGAAGAGAGCCTGGACATCCCGCCCTCGGCCGCCTCGAGGTTGAACGCGAAGAGAATCGCCGCGCCTGACAGGAACAGCCCGTACGCTATGGCGGTGGTGTAGAGGTTCCGCGCCATGCCGACCGTGCGCCGGAACGTGACCCTCACGGGACTCACGCCGCACCTCCCTTCATCGCCGCGTCCACGCGCTCCACGATCGTCGACACGTCGAGGCCCGCCGTCGGAACTGTCGCGGTGATCCGCCCCCCGTCCAGGACGAGGAAGCGCGTCGACCACTTCGCGAGGTCCGAGACTGCGTGCCCGGTGACGATCACGCTGGAAAACGCCGCGACGCTTGAGATTATCTCGCCAGCGGCCGAGCGCATGGCGCGGTCCAGCCCGGCGAGTACGTCGTCGAGCAGGATCACGTGCGGCCTGAGCAGCACGGCGTCCGCCAGGGCGACGCGCTTCTTGAGCCCGAAGGATAGCGAGCGTATCGGGCTGCTCATTATGTCCGCTATGCGGCATATCTCCGTCGCCTCGCCGATGCGGCGGCGGATGCGCTTGTCCGGCTCGCCCTTCAGCCGCGCCCTGTAGTTGAGGAACGCCTTGACGGTCATGTCCTCGTACAGGGCAGGCGTCTCCTGGAGGTAGCCCAGCTCCCTTCTGTAGCGCAGGGGGGTGAGGAACGCGTCGTGCCCGTCGATCCTGACGCTCCCGGCGTCAGGGGCCATGAGGGTCGCGAGAATCCTGAGAAGAGTCGTCTTCCCGGCGCCATTATCGCCCACGACGCTCACCGTCTCCCCGGGGGAGACGACGAACGACACATCCCGCAGCACTTGCTTTGCGCGGTAGGCGAAGGCTATGTTCCGTACTTCCAGCATTTCTAATATTATACCAAATATCCGCCAAATGGTCTATAGCATCAAGAAGGAACGTCTATTTTTCGTAGGCCCGGATCTCGAAGATGCGCGCGGACCTGTCGCCCCACGTCTCCTTCACCGTGACGCGCAGGGCGTCAAGCCGCTCCGCCGGGAAACGGTGGACGCGGTGGCGCAGCTGGTTGTTGCCGTCGGAGGCGAGCCGTTTCCACTTGCCGTCCGCAAGCCCCTCCAGGACATACGACTTCACGAGCTCCTTCGGCCGCGCGTACTGGCGGGCGGACGACAGGTTTGGATCGAAGGTGATGCGCACCTCGCGCAGGGTGACGGGCGCCGGGAAGTCGAGTCTTACGCTCTGTGGCAGCTTCACGCCGGGATTGGACCGCCACCCGTGGTAGACGCCGTCCTCCAGTCGCGCCACGCCGTCGATCACCGCCGCCGCGCTGGAATCGCCTTCGCGCACGAGCGCGGGCTCGGTGACGAACGCATACTGCTGAGCGTCCACGGCAGTCCACCTTTCCCGGCCCTTCGTGCAGTAGGCGCGGAAGTCGGAACTGCCGGTCGTCCCCTCGCGGAGCGCCCACGATATCCCCTTCACTGGCACGACTTCAATCCAGACGAACTTCGCGTCGACGGCGATCGAGCTCTCCGGCGCAAAGCGCACGAGGCCATTGTGCCCGGCGGGGACCGTCGCCTTGAGCACGGCCGCGGGCCTGTCGTCGGGGCGCCACAACTGGCTGTCCGCCAGGAACACGTTCACCGTCGCCTCCACCGGCTTCTTCCCGTCGTTCACCAGCAGGAGCGACACGGCGTCGAGCGTCTTGAGGCCTCCGCGCTCGAACCTCGCCGCGCGGCGGAACCCGGAGCAGTCGTGCGCAATGCCGTCCCTGCCGCGGAGACCAGGGTCGGATGCGCCGTAGGTCTGGCGCCGCGGACCGGCGTCGGACGACGACGCCCTGGCCGTACGGGCGAGGTCGAGCGGATCCTCGTTCTGGATACGCGGGATGTAGTGGTCGTCCTTGAGGAGTCGCTGCTGAATCTCCTTTATGTGCCTTGCGCCGCACTCGCGCGGCGTTATGCCGCCCTTCTCGTGCGCGACGGCGGCTGCGGTGCCGGCGACCTGCCCAAGCTGGAACAGCGTCGCCATGACGCGGATCGTGCCGAAGGCGATGTGCGTCACGCTGATGGAGCGTCCGCACAGGAAGAGATTGGATACGTTCTTCGAGTATATGCAGCGGTAGGGAATGGAATAGAGCGGAACCCCCGGATGGCTGCGCCAGAAGCCGTTGCCCGTCGGGTTCTCCATGCCGAGCGGGTCGTGGGTGTCAAGCCCCCATCCGCCGTACGAGATTCGGTCGGGGAACATCGTGCCCGCGAGCGCGTCGTTCGCGGTCATCACGTAGTCGCCGACAAGGCGATAGCCTTCGCGGCGGGCGTTTTTCCACGCGATCTCGGCCATGTAGGCGTTCGCGGCCTTGTCCTTGACGGGCGACTCGTTCTTGATCCAGCCCCAGTAGGCGTACGATATCCTGACGAGCTGGTCGCGTGCGCGTTCGGGGTCCTCCAGGTCGTTGAAGCGTCCGTTGTTCTCCATCCACCAGACTCCGTGAGGGCCGCGCACGCGGCGCGTGAACCCCTTGGGCAGGACGTCCGCCCACGCCGGGGTCTTGTACTGCACGGGATGGTCGGCGTACCCGACGATGTATCCGACGCGCCTGTCCTTCATCACGCATCCGCTCATGGTGATCTCGTCGCGCTGTTCCGGCGCGGGCGCCTCGTTGTACTCGTCCTTCGACTCGCGGCCGTGCATGTATTCCGCGCCGGCGAAGAGGCCAAGCCAGCCGTCGCCGGTGCCGTCCGCGAAATAGCGCCCCGCAAAGCGAGTCTCCCTCCCCGTGAGAGTGTTGCGGGACACCACGGCCGCGATGGCGTCGCCGTTCTTCTCGGCGGACATCACGCGTTCGTTCGGGAATTCGAAGAACCTGCCCTTCAGTTCGTCCGCCATTTCCCGGAAGGCGTCGCTGTAGCTCCATCCCTCGTGCATCTTGCAGCGCATCAGGGCCTCGCACACGAGGCCGGACTCGCGGCCCTTCGCGCCGCCCGCGCCGTTGATGCCGACCTCCATTTCGCAGTTGGCGTTGCCGCCAAGGACAGGGCGGTCGTGGACGAGCGCGACGCGCAGACCGTTCCTCGCCGCGGCGAACGCCGCGCCGAGTCCGCCAGGCCCCGCGCCCACGACGACGAGGTCGAAATCTCCGCCGTCGGCGACCTTCACGTCTCCCGTCGTCAGGCGGCGGCGCTCGGCCGCAAGCGCCTTCGCCTCCACCGGCGGGACGTACGAGAGGTCTGTGGTGAAGAGGAGAGCGTCGCAACGCGTCATCGCGCCGGTGAGGTCGACGAACCGCACGTCGCAGTCGCCGGCCGCGAGCGCGAAGTCGCCCGCCTTTTCCCATACCCACCCCTCGCGGCGCGATGCGCCGAGCGTGCCGCTGCGCCTGCCTGCGACCTCGACGACGAACTTCCCGGGCGAGAACTCAGGGAGCCAGTCCTTCGTGCGCACCCACACGCGCCATGTCCCCGCGCGGGGAACGCGAACCTTCGTGGACGCCGGGGCGACTGGCTCCAGGACGCCCGGGGCGAGCAGATACGCGCTTCCCATCTTGTGGGTGAACTGGGTGTCGACCTTCCACCCGCCGTATTCGGAGAAGTACTCCGCCTCAAGCCACAGAAAGCCAGGAATCTTCTCCTGTACCTCAAGCGCGGGGGCGCGAAAGCCGTTGTTCACGTACTCGCGGCAAGGTGAAGTTCCGCCGCCATTCGGCGCCGCCTCGCCGGAAAGCGAAAACACGGCCATGGCCGCAACTGCAACCATCTCTCTCCGTCTCATCTGTCCATTCCTTTCATGTCGCGGTTTCAAAACGAACGGGAACGCATCAGCGCACCACCTTGACGTCAGCCGGGGCGTCCACCTTCACGACGACCGGTCTACCGTCGGGGCCGCGCTCCACGCGCACCGACACGCTGCGGCCGCCGGGGAGGGCCATTGCGCCCTCAGCCCACTGGAGGTCGCCGAGGTTCGGCTTCACCTGGACCGTCCTGCATCCGACGTCAAGCGGTCTTATGCCAAGCACGTTGTGTATGCACCACGCCGCGGGGCCGGCGCTCCACCCGTGGCAGAGCGAATGGCGAAATCCCTTGTAGCAGAATTCGCCGTAGTCGCCGTGGACGTCCTTCATGCCGGCGACAGGCATGGAGTCGACGCGGAAGGCGTTGTTCGTCCAGGCGAGGTTGAAGTCCTCCCAGAAGCTGGTCGCGCCCATGTCGAGCATTCCGCCCCAGTAGTCGCGCACCGTGTCGAGGGCGCGCTGGTGCTCGCCGGCCAGGCTCATGGCCTCGATCATGTAGTAGCCGTAGAACGTGGAGACCTTGGCGTGTCCGTCGCGTCCGAGGGACTCCGCGAACATCTCCTTCGGGTCGCGGAGGCCGGAGAGCGCGAGAAGCGCGGCGGAGCTCTTGGCGCCCGAGGGGGCGGGGTGGAGCTTCCCGAGTTCCGCGGAGAGCGAACGGGCGCGGGCCGCGAGCGCGGCGTCGCCGAGGGCGTCCGCCATGAACGCCGTGTCGCGGGCGCACATCAGCGCGAGCGCCTGCGTGCCGGCCTTGGCGGCGGCTCCATTGTGCTGTGTCGGCCAGTCGAGGAAGGTGCCTGCCGTCCACTCCCCGCCCTTCATGCCCGTTAGGACGTGCGCGAATGTCGCGGATATGTACGCCGCGTGCCTGCGGAGGTATTCGATGTCGCCCGTGTAGCGATACCATTCGGCGACGTTGCGAAGCCACCAGAGTGTGTAGGTGGGCATTCCGTTCATCCACCTGTCGGGGGCGGTCGTGGCGGCCATGTAGTCGAGCGACTCGGGCAGCACGTCCGCCGCGCCGAACACCGCCAGAACCGCCATCGTCTCGGGATGCGTGTCGCCCATCCACACGAGGCGGTCGCGCTTGATGCCGTCCCAGAGGTAGTTCTGGCAGCAGAGGTGCACTGTGCGAACCGCCGTCTCCCATACCGCGTTCAGCCGGTCGTCCGACGACCTGAACGCGCCCAGCCTCTTCATCGGGCGCATGACTGAGACCGCCCTGACGTACTCGATCTGGACGGCCCCGCCGCCGACGTTGTCTATGCGCGCGAACCGGAAGCCGGACTGCCCGATCTCGCGCATCCCGAACCACGGCAGGTCGACCACGCCGTCGCGAATCGCATGGTCGTTGCACGACCCCTTCTCGCCAAGTTCGCTCATGGCCTCGGCGACGGACTCCCCGAAACGCACCCGCGCACGCGCCTGGCTCTTGCCGCGCCTAGTCCCGCAGCCAATTTGGATAGAACCATGGAGTTCGCGCCCGAAGTCGAGCAGCAGCCATTCGCCAGGCGACAGCACTGGCCCGGAGCCCCTGCCGAACGCCCCTTCGGAGACCTGCCAATGGCGCGGGCCGCAAAGCGCATCCGCACCCTTCAGGGACTGCGACGCCGCGACCACACGCGTCGGCGGAACCATCTCCCGGACGCACGGATCCATCTTGCCAGCAAACACCACGGCGCACTCAAGCGAGGCAGCCGCGATCACACCAATCGTAGAATATGTTTTCATCAGATACAGTATACACCATCATACCCAAAAATACAATATTTTTCCACTTGATTAGTTAGGGCTAATTTTGGTATAATATGCGGCAAATTACCCGAGGCTAACCGAATCACGCCTTGGATGTGAAAAAGAAAGGTCGAGAAGAAATGCCATTGTCGATGGTGAAGATAGGCGAAAAGGTGCGCATCGTGAATGTGGGAGGCCCGGATGTCGTGAAAAAGCACCTGGGGGCGCTTGGCGTCATCCCAGGGGCGATTGTGACAGTATATCAGATCTCCAGCGGCAATATGATCATAGGGATCCACGACAGCCGCCTCGCCATCGACGAAGGCCTCTCGCGCAAGATCCAGGTCGTGGCGGCGTGAAAGCCTAGGAGAGCCTGACGACGTCTTCGAATTCCTCCGGGGACATTTCGCGGAGGAACTTCTCGCCGTCGGGGACGAGGCTGCCCGCGAGCAGGGACTTTCGTCGCAGGATGTCGTCGACGCGCTCCTCAAGCGTGCCCTCGGTAATGAAGGTATGGACAAGAACAGTGCCACGCTGCCCGATTCTGTGCGCGCGGTCCGTGGCCTGGGCCTCGACCGCGGGGTTCCACCAGCGGTCGAAGTGTATGACGTGGGTGGCCTTCACTAGGTTGAGGCCGAAGCCGCCGGCCCGGAGCGAGAGTATGAACGCCGACGGCCCTTCGCATTTCGTGAAGCTCTCCACCTCGTGTTCGCGCTCTGCGGCGGACAACGCGCCGTGGAGGAACGGGAAGTCGCGTCCGAAGCGGTCTTTCAGAAACGCCTGGAGCTGACGTCCGACCTTTGCGTACTGCGTGAACACCAAGGCGCTCTCGCCGGCGGCAAAGATGGCCTCCAGGAGATCGAAGAGGCGGTCCAGCTTGCCGTCGCCGTCGCAGATCAGCTTGAGGCGCGTAAGGAGCGCGAACACGTCGCCCTGGCGGCGTTCGCCGGCGCGATAGTCGGCAAGCGCGTCCTCGTACTGCGCCCGCTGCTGCGCGGAGAGCGCGCAGTACTCCCTGACTTCGCGCTTCGGGCCGAGCTCGCCGGATATCTCCGGGTCGGTCTTCAGCCGCCGCAGGATGAACGGCTCGACGGCGCGTGCGAGGCGTCGGGCGGCGGCGCAGCCGGGGTCAATGGAGACGGGTCGCGTGAAGCGGACGTCAAACGAACGCCTGTCGCCGAGGAGCCCGGGGTTGAGGAAGCGCTCCAGGCTCCAGAGGTCCGCGACGGAGTTCTCGACCGGGGTGCCGGTCAGCGCCAGCCGACGCGGGGCGCCCAGAGCGCACACCGCACGGGAGACGCGCGTGTCGGGGTTCTTTATCGCCTGGGCCTCGTCCACGACGATCGCGGACCACGCGACGCGTCGCAGAATGTCGTAGTCGCGCACAAGCAGCGAGATGCTCGTCAGCACCACGTCGCTCTTCGCCGCCTCGCGTTTGAAGCCGTATTCAAGCTGACGCATTGCGCCCTGGTGGACGTATACCGAAAGCGACGGGGCGAACCTGGCGAACTCGCGCCGCCAGTTGGCGACGAGAGTGAGCGGGGCGAGGACCAGCACGGGGCCCCGTTCCCCGTTCCCCGTTCCCACCCCTGCTAGGGCATCGCCTTCGGCGACTCGCTTCGCTCGGGGGATACGTTCCCCGTTCCCCAGAATCCACGCTATTGTCTGTATCGTCTTGCCAAGGCCCATGTCGTCCGCCAGCAATGCGCCGAACCCGTTGTCCGTCAGGAACTTCATCCAGGCGACGCCGCGCCTCTGGTACGGACGAAGCTCCCCGGCGAGGCCGGGAATCCGTTCGCCGACCTTCAGCACGCCACCGGCGCTCGCGCCCTGCCGCTTTGACTTCAGTTCGTTGACGAGCGCGCGAAGCCCCCTTCCGGAATCCGCCGGGGCGACGGCGATTGAACCGGCGAAGCCGATTCCGCTTGCGAACGCAACAGCCTCGTTCACGGCGAGCTTCCCGCCGTCCTGCCGCTCAAGGGCGCGAAGCGCCTCCTTCAGGATGCCGCGGTCGACTTCTATCCAACGGTCGCGAAAGAACACGATAGTCGACTTCTGGTCGAGGAGAAAGCGTATCTCCTCGGCGTCGACGACCTCGCCGGCGACGCGGACGCGAAGGCGCAGCGTGGCGGAAGGCGCCTTGCCGGCCGTCGCCGCCCCCGCCGCGGCTCCGCCCTCGATGTCGGCCTCCGCAGTCACCTCGCCCTTGATGTCGCATCCGTCCACGGCATAGCCTGCATCGCACAGCGCCTTCGCGGCAGACTTGACGAAGAACTCCGCCTCGGGGACTGAAAGCGGCGCGCAGAGGACTTCCCCGCCGTCGCGGACAACTGGCTTCATGGCGCGAAGCGCGCCGAACACGAACGTCGCCTGTCCGAGTGCCTTCAGGGCCGCGCGCCCGCGCGGGACGGGGCAGACGACGCGGAAGCCATCGGCGTCCGACTCCAGGGTGAAGCGCATCGCGGAGCGCACCGCGCCGTCGTCGTCCACGCCTCCGCTCCATTCATCGAGGTCGGCGGCGAACGCGGCACATTCCGCGTCATCCCAGCGGACAAGCCCGGTGCGGCTCCTGAGGGCGAGCATCCAGGCGTCGTGGAGAGTGTCGTGACGCTGGTCCTCGGCGTCCGCGCTGAGCGGCGTTACGACGAAGTCCCTGACGAAGCCGTCAAGCCAAGGGTTGTCCGCGCCGACCGCGCGCCAGCGGGCGTGCCAGCCGTCGTCCTCCCTCACGAGACATGGCAGGAAGCGACCCTCGGCGATCGCCTCCAGGGCCTCAAGTTGTCTCGGGCTCAGTTGCTTCATCGGCGGCCACCTCGCCGAGGGTCTTGGTCCCCGAAAGGAGCGCGACGACCTGCGCCTGTACCTCGCCGAGGTTCTCCAGCCTTATGCGTGGGTCGAGAATGACGAACGTGTCTCCGTTCTTGCGGTCCTCGTACACGCGACGTATCGAGCCGTCGTCCAGCTCCTTCGCATCGCGCTCGACCAGTATCTTCGAGCGTTCGAGCATGACCGCGAGGACGTAGACGACGTTCTTCATCGCCGGATCGTCGAGCGTGATGAGCTTGCGGAGCAGCTCGCCGGCGTCCTCCTTGCGGAGGGGCTCCTTCTTCTCCTCCTTGACCGGCGCGAAGTAGACGCCATCCCATTGCGAGAAAGGCGTCCAGTCCTTCTCGGCGGCCTTCCAGCATTCCGGATGGCAGTCGAAGCGCTCGTATCCTGCGGCGGTCTCCTTCAGCGCGCTCACCACCGGCGCGCGGTCCACCAGCGGCTTCTGGCAGAAGCTGCAGACGTGTCCGCGAGATCGTATGTTCCATTCTTGTGACATGTGGATATTATAGCATAAAGGGGCGAATAATGAAAACGAAGAATGAGGAATTGATGTATACGCCACCCAATGGCATCATGTTGGAATCATTATGGAATTATGTAATTGTGGAATAGCGGAATAGCGGAATTATTCATTGCAGGGCGGCAGAGAAGAAGTCATTACCATACCATAGGTTTTCGGTCGCTGCTATCTATGATGCAAACTGCACAAAAGTTTTTTAGATGAAAAATCAATTTTTCTCCTGTTCTCGCTGTGCTCTCTGCGTCTCTGCGTGAGATTTATATGGGATGCTACTGAGAAGAAG
>Ga0310695_10006294_pt1 | contig 19747 bp, 19 predicted proteins | sample RumenRJG_04DNA_FD_203882 | JGI IMG/M metagenome (GOLD analysis project Ga0310695, IMG submission 203882) | Bovine rumen microbial communities from Lethbridge, Alberta, Canada - RJG_04 (v2) (version 2) | ecosystem: Host-associated > Mammals > Digestive system > Stomach > Rumen | place: Canada...
ATAAGGACCTCATTGACAAGCAGAAGGAGGAGAAACTGAAGGAGATCGACGAAGCCTACCAGCGCTATCTGGACGGACAGTCGGCCAAGAAGGCTGCGGCTGACGAGAAGGCCGCTGCTCACGGAGAGGAAGCTGGTAAGCAGTTTAGAATGGATCATAAAGAATAATATATAATAAATAAGGTATATGGGAAATTTTGTAACGATGGGAGCAATGCTCCAGTGTAATCAGGGTATGACCCCCTGTTCGTTGATTGTGACCGTGCCGCTACGCCCGAAGTGTATGAATATGCTGATGGCGACAACGATGGATTTCACGCCGGCTAACATTCCGACCTTCGGTATGTGTCGCTCCATGGCTAATCCGACGGTATCTGCAGCTACCTCTGCTGCCATGGGTGTATTGACACCGATGCCGTGTATACCAGTGATCACAGCTCCCTGGTCGCCAGGTAGTTCTCAAGTGAAGGTGATGAATATGCCTGCATTGACAGACAACAGTAAATGTATGTGCGCTTATGCCGGACAGATATCCATCACTAGTCCGGGTAACACTCAGGTAACGGGAAAGTGAAAACTGTTCTGCTGGCTGCAGTCTTAATGGTATGTTCGGTGTTGCCTTCGGGCGCGCAGAAAATAAGCATCGAACAATTCAAACGGGTCAAAAAAGACCTGTTGAATAAGACGCCTTTGCCAACAGACAAGAAACAGGCGACCCTTGACCTGCTGACTGACGAGAAGGGTTTCACCTTTAAAGCCGACGGCAAGGTGGACGTTCAGCCAGAGGAGGGGGAGGGCAAAGTGACCCTGCTGACACCCCACAAGACGAAGTTTATCGTGGTGAAGCATCCTGACTATGGACAGCTCACGTGGAAGGTGCCGGGAAAGAAGGGGCTGAAGAAGAAAAAACATTATCAGGCGAACCTGTTGACAGATAAGCCTGGTAAGGAATATAAACTGTCAAAGCAATGGGTGGTGTTTAAGGTGAATCCCGAGAATGCCATCCTGCATGTTGATAGTACGCTGACGCTGCTCAGAGATGGGACGGCGCAGTTTAACCTCCCAGTGGGCAAACATCCCTACTGTGTGGAGGCGCCTTTTTATGAGGAATACTCCGACACGCTGGAACTGACGGACAGCGCTAAGTTGATAGTGCCAGTCGTCCTGCAGTCGTTCTACTCGTATGTGACCGTTCGGACACCCATGCCGGACGGGATGATCTTCTTGGATGGTCAGCACATCGGAACGGGGGCGGCAACCAGCGGACATCTGCAGACAGGTGGACACCATCTGCTGGTGATGTGCAAGGGAGTATGTTACTACGATTCGCTGCTCAACGTGAGAAAAGGGGAGAAGCGGATCGTGGAACTGGCGGCGACTGACCTGAAGGAGAGACCGATGAAGAAAAGGGTGATTGAGAGTATACTGGGGTCAGACCCCTCTGCCGAGTCAGAGACGTCGGCATTTGCGTCAGACCCTGGGACCGAGTCGGAGACATCGGCATCTGGACCAGACCCGAGAGTGCCAGTGACGATTACGGCACCTGATGATACGACGGAGATCTGGGTGAACCGCGAAAAGATGGCTATCGGCAAGTGGGAAGGCCAGTTTGAATATGGCTATTATACCATCAACACGGTGAAGGATGGTCTGGAGGGGAAGCCTGTCTTCTTATGGGTGGATGAGCCGCTTCCGATCATTCTGGATCTGAGAGCCCCGCAGGCCAGCTATGGGCTCCTGAACATTCACAGCAATGTGGTGGGGGCTACGGTGAAGATCAATGGTGTGAAGGTGGGAGTGACCCCGTGCGTGGTTGAGAACCTGCCAGACGGGAAACCCTGTGAAATCACCCTGACCTGTGAAGGCTATAAGATTGCCAAAGGCACTGTGACGCCGATAGGGAACGATATGGTAGACGTGGAATTAAAGATGAAAAAAGGATGATGGTTTTTGAGCAACAACGGGCGGCTGCCGCCCATATCATGGTGGTAGGTTGCGGTGCCTTGGGAAACGAGGTGCTGAAGAACCTCGTGTTGCTCGGCGTCGGACATATCGTGGCTGTTGATTTTGACGTTGTAGAGATTGGCAACCTGTCGCGTTCTGTGTTGTTCTCCCAGAAGGATGCGGAGGATCACCGACGGAAGGTGGACGTGGTTGCAGAGCGTCTGAAGGCGATGAATCCTGACGTGGAGGTGAAGACCATCTGCGGGGACGTTGCATACGATGTCGGTCTGGGACTGATCCGACGCATGGATGTGGTGATCGGTTGTGTGGACAGTCGGTGGGCAAGGTATTGCATCAACCGCCTGTGTATGCGTGCCGGCATCCCCTGGGTTGACGGAGGCATTGAGGAACTGGAGGGTACGGCCCGCGTGTTCGTGCCGGGAAAGAACTGCTATGCCTGTAACCTGGGACCGGAAGGATTGAAAGAGCTGAGGAGGAGGATGCCCTGCCAGGGCATCATACTGAAACATGAGGAGGCAGGGTCGGTGCCGACCACCTCGATTACGGCCTCGGTGATCGGAGCCGTACAGGCACAGGAGGCGATGAAGATTGTTTCGGAGGTGCGTGGGCGCGAAAGTGCGGAGGTGAGAGATTGGACTTCGCTATGTGGAAAGATGTTCTATTACGACGGACAGCACTTGACGACGAAGCTGCTGGATTTCCAGGCCTACGATGACGACTGTGCCGTGCATGAGAGATGGGAACCGGTCCGTCAGTCAATGGTAACGACAGATACGAGTGTGGCTGATTCACTGGAGATGATCTGTCAGATACTGGCCGTGCAACAGGCATTTATCAGCCTGGAGAACGACTGTTTTGTGGACTATGTGGTGGAACGACGAGATGACCGTCGTACGGACGTGATGTGTCCGGGGCGGGCCGTGGAGCACCATGTGGAACAGGATGAGACGCTGAGGGGAATCCCCAATAGCGGACTCTATCAGCATGAGTACCGTGAGATAGGACGCTCGTTCCCCTATCAGGAGCTGACACTCGGTGCGCTGGGAATACCAGATGGTGATGTGTTGCACGTGGTGGGCGACGAGAAGGATTATTATGTGGAAATGGACTACGAATTGAAGTCATGAAGATAGGCAGGAACTTATATCAGGTCAGGGCAGAAGTGCTGTTGAACTATCTCTATCCAGAGCTGGAGGGGGATTGGATTACTCAGTACAAAGGCACCTTCTTCAGAAACTATAATGAGGATATCCTGGAGCTGTATGAGGACGAGCGTAAGGTGATACTGGCTCGTGACGGCTTCCTGCGGTTGTTGCCTGAGGGTCTGCTGACTCATGACGACGACCTGAGAGGTGAGGATGTAGCCCAGAAGTTCAAGGAACTGGAATGGCGCAGGGAACTGCTGAATGAGGCATTCTCGCCGTTCGACACCTATATCTTCAGGAAGAAACTGGCGATTGAGCGCAATATGTCGGAATTGCTGGACCAGAAATTGAATTATCTGTTGAAGATGTATTTCGATTTCGATCTGGCTGCCGAGAAGAACGAGTTGGTCAAGGAGGCCGCCGTCCTGTTGCCGTATGTCAGTCGTTGGCGTGGAGATTTCCATTTTGTCGCCAATCTCCTGGGGGCATTGATGAACTGCCGGGTGGAGATGTCGATGGGTCGTTACAGCCACCTCGACACAACCATCTGCTGGCTGCCCCGCGTCAGGTACGACCTCCTGATTCCCGGTCTGTCACCTGAGACGTATCAGGAAAAGATGGAGGAACTTGCACCATTGGTCGACTTCATCAAGGAGTGGCTGATTCCCTTTGATGTGTGGTGTGAGGTGAAGATTAAGGAGCACCATCCCATTCCGGACAAAGCACGGGTGACGCTCGATTATAATACAGAAGTGAATAGTAATGTAAGATAAGATGATGGATCTGAATTCAAAAATCAACTGGTCGCCAGGCATGGAGATAACGGCGCAGACCTTCATAGGCTTGGAGGAGAAGCTGGCTCTCCAGCAGCGTATAGCCATGCGGGCTGCCTTGGGAAGTACCCGGATGGGTATGTTGCCCGGGGCTACCTTGAGTTGTGATGGCACCTTTGTCAAGAATGCATTTGAGATAGAACATCTTCAGTGTACGGCCCTTCTGCCGTCCGGCAGGATCGTGGATGCCAATGAGCAGGTGACCGTACCGATTCCGATGCTGTTTGGTGATCGCTACTATCTGACGATAGGGATCGGTGACACTCAGACAGAATACGAGCGGGAGGGCATTGCCTATATCCGTCCACATTATGAGTATGCACTGCAGACTCAGGAAGAGGTGGAGGCCGCTGACGTGATGCCTCTGATTCGCTTCAGCGTGAACGAGGGTGTGTTCTCGATTGATGCGGAGTATATCCCACCATGCATTCTTCTGACCAGTGACTCGCGTTTTGCTTTCTTTGTGGAACAGTTTGTGGATCAGTTGACGACCATCACCTCACACCAGAATCTGGAGGACGGTGACGGTAAGCGTGCCTTACTGCACTATCTCTTCGTCATGAAGGGATATAGCCTGAAGAACACAGTCCATGATTTCGTGATGTATCTTCAGGAGATCGCACAGGCCATCAACTACTATATCATTGCCCCGAATACGGAACAGTCGGTGGAGATGCTGGAGCCGAGCCAGACGGATGTACAACTCTGGCTGACGTGGTTCGGCAACTATCTGAACGGTTCGGTGGCAGTGCTCGACAAGGTGGTGCTGGTAGACAACACCATCGACTATGATGCCTTGCTGAAACAGGCCAAGGCGGAACTGTACGCCCAGTTGCACGAGGAACTGATCGTGAAGCTGCTCTCTGAGACGAGAGAAGAATTGCTGAAACTGGTGAAGGAGGAGATGGAGAACTCGCTGGAACAGCAGAGACAGGTGCTGACGGATTATATCAACAACACCATGAAGCCGGATATGCTGGAACAGCTGGATTCTACCATCAAACGTTCGCTGGCCGTGCTGGAGGACGAGTTGTCGGAGAAGATCTACGAGCGGTTGTACGAAGAACTGTTCGAGCACCTGTTCAACGCGCTCTACGTTCCCGAACCGGAAAGCGAGAAGTTTGTACCACTGATTTAACATTAGATAAATGGCATACATCTCAATACCGTTGGAGGTCAAGAAAACGGGCCTGGCCCGAGAGGAGAAGATCAAGAAGTCGATTGATGAGTCTCTCAATATGCTGTTGTCCACACCGCGGTACAACAGTATTGGTGACCCTGAGTACGGCTTTGTCTTCAATAATATGCGTTTTGAGATTTTCGACGAGCACGAAGGTGTGATCTACAACTCGGGCGACACCCTCTATGAGAGTGGTATGCATGATGTCTATACTAAGAAGATCTCCGGTTCTTCGAAGAATATGAATACCTTTGCGGCTGAACTGAAGGAAGTGGTGAAGACGTACGAGAAGCGACTGGGTGACGTGGCCGTGACGATGACCTATATCAGAGAGGAACGACTGATTTATATTACGATTAAAGGAATCATTCTTTCGACGAAAGAGGACTATGTGTTCTCGAATACGTTGAGAGTATGGAAATAAATAGAGAAGACAAATGAAACAGACGATATTTGAAAACAGGCAAAAGGCTGACGAGTTGATACAGGAGGCGATCCGTGTCTGGCGAGGAAGCGACCATCCTGACCAGTTGGAGGGTATTGAGCAAGATCCTGTGTTCTCATTGCTGATGACGGCGTTGGCCTATCAGTCGAATGAACTGGAGAACGAACTGGAGCAGATGAAGTCGGATGTGTTGAATGAGTTCGGACACATGTTGTCTTCATATGAGGTGGGACATGCCCTTCCTGCCACGGCTGTGGTGGAAACAGCCCTGCAGACGGATCTCGGGGAGTTGGAGATGAACGAGCGTCAGGTCTTTACCCTTGTCGGTTCGAACGCGCGGTTTATCCCCCTGCTCAAGACGCGCGTGCTGAATGCCTCGGTCAAATCGGTCATCAGAATGGATGGCCGCCGGTGGAAGGTGTCCCTGAAGTTTGATGTGCCTATCACAGACCTGTCGGGCTTCTGTTTCTCGATCAAGAACCATTTCTTCAAGGATCTGAAGGTGACAATCAAGGGACAGCCCTTGCCCATCGTGAGTCCATGGGACTATTCGGAACTGCCCCTCTTGCCTTGTTTCGACATCGATTCCATCCTGTATAACCGAACACAGACCTATGCGGCGGCAGCATCATGTCTGGACCTGTTTGCCCGCCAGAATGTGAGGATGTATTGTGTGAAGCCACATAAGGCCAAGAACTTCATTCCTACGGAAACTGACAACTTGGATGTCGTCTTTGAGTTTACTGGTATCAGGGAAGGTTTCTTGTTTGACAAAGACAATCTCTCTTTGAATACGATCCTTCTGGTGAATGCACATATCCATTCCGTTGATCTCTCGACGAGTACTCCCATGGTTCGTATTGCTGGTTTCCAGAGTCAGAGTACGGAGGCGGATGGCGTCAGTCAGCAATTCCTTCACATGCTCCGTCCCTCGACGGATCAGATCTTTGCGAAAGAGCCTGTTGAGGTGCGCAGGGTAGATGCCGACCGTTTTAATCAGGGAAGTCTGGTCAACCTGCTGAACAATCTGATCAGTAAATACTATACGGACTTCTATGCATTCCAGAATCTCAGGAATGAAGCCAATGACCGTGTGATGCAAGGACTGATAGATACCCTGACCCAGATGAGAGATGCCGCAAGGATGGACTTGGAACAGCGTGTACCTGGTGTCTATCTTATGTTAAAAACCCAGACGGGTCCGCAGTCGAAACCTGTCACCCTGTCGGTAACTTATCTGACTACATTAGGTGCATCGATCAACTCCCAGTTGACCGTTAAGAGCACTTTCCAGTCGCCCAGCGGTTTCAATGCCCAGGCAACCAGACAGATTGCCGCACCAGTACCCGGCAGTGACGAGGTACGTGACAAGATGGAGGAAGAGAATCTGTCGCGCTATTATATGATTACGACCGACCGTCTGGTGACACCTGCCGACCTGAAACTCTACTGCTATACCGAGTTGCAGTCGCGCTTCGGTATCACCCGTCAGATGGTGAAGAGTATCAGCGTCAGTCATCGTCAGCAATGGGAACAGTGGAATACCGGTTATGAGATACTGGTGGAGATTGTCCTGAACGACAGTTCGTTTATACGCAGGGGCTTTGAGGAAAAAATCCCTCAGGCAGAGATGCTGCTTCAGGCCATGACACGTGTAAGAAGTACGAATATCTACCCGATACAAGTAACGATTCAAATAGATAAACAGAACGAATAAGATATGGAAGATTTCTTTTTGGATATTGCATACAAAAACAAAACGGTGCGGTTCAAAGTGGTCAATCCCGATGCTCCGTTGGGTACGCTGATTGATAACCTGCGCCATGCCATCGGTGAGGATGGCCGTCTGATTTTTGACTTCCCGTCGATTGACCAGACCGGTGCCCCGCTGGATTATTTCTTCGGCAAGGAAGATCCCGATGTGCATGAGATCCGGGTGTTGCGTCCGCGTATCGGCCATGAGGACCAGAAACTGAAGGACTATAATGTCAAGAATGGTGATTTGGTATATCTCGTGCCAGATCCTATTCCAGGATGAAGATAAAAAGAGAGAGATGATGAGGATAGAGAGTCAGCAGATCAATCCAGACATGCTCAACGGACGTAACCGTCGTCTGTGGCATGAGTGGAACCAGTTGGAAAAAGGACTGGCGGATCGGCGTGACATTTCCATTCAGGTGACGAGGAGGAATGCTGACAGTCTGCCGACAGGCTATCTCGTCAATTATCATCTGCGTAGTATCTGTGGCGTTGAGCACGAGAATGAGCTGAATGAGCCGGGCGTTGTCAACACCCCCGTTTTTGCCACGGGCTTCCAGATGATGATAGAGCTTCCTCAAGGCTATCCTTGTGTGGATGCACCTCCATCCTTGTATTTCCTGACGGCAGATTCTGCGGGCGAATCCATTCCGCATCCGTGGCATCCCAACATCCGCTATTTCGGAGCCTTTGCCGGGAGGGTCTGCATCAACATGACTGACACCTATACTGACCTGTTGTGGGGGGTGGAGCGCGTGGCATCCTATCTGCGCTATGAGACCTATCATGCAGCGATGGAACCTCCGTTTCCGGAGGATCTGAAGGTGGCGGCGTGGGTTGTACGTCAGGGAGAACCACATGATTGGATTAATTTTGAACAATAGATACAGCAGATAAATGAAAACAAATCATAGAATTGTCCTTTTGTTGTCCGGGTGGCTTTGGCTACTTGGACTTCAGGCACAGACTGTCCGAACCATCCAGGTGGCACAAGGGGCATCCTATACTGATCATATCTCCTTGAAAGAAGATAGTAAGGATATGGACTTGATGGTCAAGTTTGTGTTTGATGAGGAGAATAATACGCTGACCGTTACTTTGATATCATATCGGATGCTCTATGTGTTTTGGGATAATGTACACTATAAGCCACTGATCAAGGGCCGTACCCTGCGCCCCGATCAGTTGCCGTATGTGGCCGAATTTGACCCCAAGGATAAGTTCAAGGTGTCGAAGCTCTTCCGGGCTACAATACCAGAACCTCGGGCAGACTTCTATTTCCAGCGTTGGATAGACTATGAGGGATTACAGCCAGTTCCGCAGGAATACAAGATGGTCAATGACTTTATCACCCAACCTTTTGATATCCAGAACAAACGGTCTCTGGTGACGGTCAGGTTGCACGATATCTTCCTGTTGGATAAGGTAGAAAAGAAGAAAGGAAACCGTTATACCATTCCTTTCGGACGGGATCTGGATCTGGTGTATCATGTGACCATCGTACGCAATCCATGTTTTGGTATGGATGAGGATGTGGCAGCAGCAAAGAACGCTTTGGATGGCGTGGCAAAGAATTATACCTCATTTAAGAGTAAATACGCCAGCGGAGTCTTAGGTTCCCAGGAGTCGTTGCAACTCTTTGAAGAGTTGAAGGGAACTCTGCTTGGACAGTTCCAGCGCCATGACGCACAGAGCGACTGTCCCGATATCCAGACTGCATGGGAAAGCTATAACAATTACATCGATTCTATCAGTGCCATGAAATGTGTGGTGCAGTCTGACGAGGAATATGCCGGTGGCGGTGGTCTTACGCCTGAGAGTCTGACGATCCTGATGTCGAAGGCACGGCAGATAGATAGGATGGTATCACGCTGGCTGATCAGTGCTGACCCCATGGAACGGCGTGACCTGGAATCCCAGTGTGAGAATCTGATCACAGAAGTAAATGCGATGATCGGAAAGAATAGTGGTCGTACGGCAGAAGAGCGGCAGGCTATTGCCACATTCCGTGCGGCCGAACGGTATTATCAGAATACGTGTAAATAGTAAGAGATACGACAGTTCCAATGAATACGTGGTTTAGAAATATCGTGCTGATGGCGTTCATCGCTTGTTTGCCTGGATTCGTTCAGGCACAGGAGACGGCCATGCCTGTCAGTTCCGTTTCTTCTCTGGCTCTGTCGCCAGAGGCTGAGGCCCTGCAGATAGAGATAGCTGCCCGTATTTCCCAGTTCTCCAGTGAACTCAACCAACTGTTGGCCGTCGGTAAGGTGAATCTGACTGTGGATAGCGAGATGGGCGTCTCCAAATCTGTTGTCTCGGCCATGGAACAGCGGATGCAGAGTCTGAATCAGACTTATAATCAGATAGACGTCAAATGGAACACCTATTATCAGGCTCAGCAGATGGATATAGCCAATAGTGAAGATCTGATGGACAAGGTGGCAAAGATAGAGGAACTGAAACAGACGGTTAAGGACACGCTGGATGCCAAGACGCAGGTCGTGGAGGCTGTGGCCAACTTTGCGGCTGCCGATCAGTTTATTATCAGCCAGGTAGATGTCTATAAGAATCTGTATTCAAAGGCTTTCAAACTGTCGCTCGTCCAGCAACTTGCTCCTAAGCTGGAAAAGGTGAAGGCGAAGGAGCAGATCCTCTTCTCGGAGTTACAGACGAATTATAACCAGGCGAAGGCTGCCTGCGAGCTCGTCCCGTCGCTGTCGAAGCGCCTGGAGGTCCTTGATGAGCAGTATGTCATCATGAAGAGTGTGTCGGAAAAGGTGCAGGCTTTGGAATACCAGCCTTTTATCCAACGGGTGAAAGACTATGTGCTCGGACTGGCCTGCGTGGCAGTTATCCTTCTGTTCCTGAACGGTATGCTCACGAAGTTCAAAGCCTATAGAGAGAAGGTCGCGAGCTTGAAGAAATATAATGAAATGTTGAAGAATAACGGCAAGGATACGACATATCCTACCATATAATAAATAGGAGAATAAAGAGAAAAGATGATAAAGATGTACCGAATGTTATGGATGGCCCTCATGGCTGTATGTCTGATAGGCTGCGATGACATGAGCCCTGAAGAAGATATGGATTTGGATGATATCTTCAGTTCGGAGCGTATGGAGGAGGAAAACAAGACGGAAGATGCCATGAAGGTAATCGGTGTGAACTTCGCACCGGGCTATAAGCAGTTTACCCTGCAGACGGGAATCTTGCGTGACTTGGGTCCTTACGCCCTGACGGATACGAGTCAGGTAACGATTAAGACAACTGAGAGTGTAGGTGGTACTGTAAACCATACGCATAGCAGACCTGTTCTCGTGGAGGTGAAGAACTCCGAGGCCGAGGAAGTGGCTAAGAAGCATATCAAGGTGTTGGTGCTGGTCGATCTGGCTCAGCCCCAGTATGTCATCGATGAGGAGCGCAACGCTGTCGCTGAGATCCGGGCCGTCTTTGCGCGTGACAACCTGTTTGTGGCTTTCATGTATGGTATGAATGTGTCTGAGACGATGGAGGCTACGGACTATGTGCTTGACGCCTACTTCAAGGCACAGCCAGACAACTATAAGTACCTTTACCGCTCGCTCATGCTGAAGAAACGGGAGATGACTGACCGTGCGGGCATCTGGGCTGATGCGAAGAATATGGAATTGGTGGTGTTCTCCGACGAGAAGGTCTATGGTGAAAACGACAGTCCTATTGATCCTCAGCATTTTGAGTTGCAGGGTGCCTTGGTGAAGGATACACTGACCAACGACAGTCTTTCCATTTCCTCCGTCTGTTTCAAACAGAAAGACCGTGTTCAGGACGACGATGAGGCGAAAAGTATTATGAAGGTCGTCTGCAAGAATTCTGGTGGTCTTTATATGGAACGTTTCAACTGGACCAAGCTGAAGGAAAATCTGATTCGGCAGGACGGCCAGATGATCCTTGCCAACGAGTTTGTCTTTGAGAACCCGGACGGGAAAGTCTATCGCGGAGACCCGCATACGATGCGAATTGAGATCTATGCCAAGGATACCGACAAGATGATCGGCTCTGCCACCACAAGTATCTACTTGGGAACGGCCTACAATCCTGTCATCGTCAATGGTGGCAATATCGTTTGGATGTTCCTGCAGGGTATTGTAACGGGGCTGTTGGTGATGCTGCTGGTCTATCTGGTGTTCCAGTTCCTGATACCTTTTATCCAATATAAGCTCTTTGAGCGGAAATATGTGCTGAAATACATTCCCGGCAATATGAGTGTAGGTAATGTGCTCATCACGGAGTCGTGCTATTTCTGCAAGGGCCGTTTCAAGGAGGGTGATACGATTGTTGCGAAGTGTGAGCACGTGATGCATAAGAGCTGCTGGGATGAGAACGACCATCATTGTCCTGAGTATGGACGAAGGTGTGAGGACGGTTCACATTATTATAATGATAAGAACCTGTTTGATCCGAAGAATGCCTCTTTCTATATGAAGTGGATTCTAGTAGCCATCGTCGCTGCGATCTGTACATGGCTCGTATATATGATTTATGTGACGGATTATGATGCCCATACTCAGCAGTTCGTGGCCAAGATGATGGAGCCGAAGATAGGTCTGGCGGACGAAATGACGGGCGAGATGGCTATGTTCAATGGCGAAAGTGACTATATGGATTTCATTCCTGCATTCGGACTGCTCACTGGTTTCTTCTTTACCTTGGCCTTCTCTGCGATGGCTGTGCGCAGGATGCAGCTGAAGAAGCAACTGCTTAGCGTCGTGATCAGGGCTTTGATAGTGGCTGTGGGCTCCTATCTGATCTTCCTGGTCTTCAGGAACATCTCGCTGGCCTTTAGTTTCGTCGGCTTGTTGTCGGCTATTCTGGACTGTGTCCCCTGGGCCCTCTCGGCTTTGATGATTGTCTTCGTCTCGACCGTGGGCACTCGTATCCGCCTGAAGAAGTATGTGTTTGCGATCGCCACAGCACTGGGCGTGCTGTCGATGTTCCTGTGGTCGCTATTCTTCAAGGATATCACTCAGATGGACATCCGTGTCCTACTCTTGTTCAGCGTGATGATGCTGGCTATAGGACTTGCCGTGTCTGTGGCAGAGTCGGCACCGAGGTCGGAGCATTATTTCCTGAACATCAAGGGAGCTGTGAAGGAGATGGATGTCGCTCTCTTTAAGTGGTTCCAGAACAATCCTGACGACGTGGTGACCATCGGTAAGAGTATCGACTGCTCGTTGCAGATGTCATGGGATATCAAGGGGCTGGTAGCACCGATCCATGCAGAGTTACGGATGGTGGGCAGCGGCATCCGTATGAAAGCTATTGAGGATGGCGTGAAGGTGGAAGATCGTCCGCTGCCGGCAGGACAGAGCATCTGGCTTTACCATAATACGCAGTTCACCATTGGCGACACGACATTCACCTATGTGGAGAGAGATATATAAAAAGAATCTGCATCACCATCAAGTGATGCAGATTCTTTATCAGCTTGCATAAGAACTTTTCTTATTTGTTTTTCAGCAGGTCGCGGATCTCTGCGAGCAGCTCTTCCTGAGTAGGACCGGCAGGAGCAGCAGGTTCTGCAGGCTCTTCTTTCTTGCGGTTCAACTTGTTAATGCCTTTCAGCATCAGGAAGATACAGAAAGCGACGATGAGGAAGTCTACAATGTTCTGGATAAACTGACCGTAGGCGAAGACGGCAACACCGGCTTCCTTGGCCTGGGCCAGAGTCGAATAGTTACCATCACTGAGGTTGATGAAAAGGTCGACGAAGCTAACGCCACCTGTCAACTTTCCAATTAATGGCATCAAGACATCGTCAACGAGTGAACTGACGATTTTACCAAACGCACCACCGATGATTACACCGACAGCCATGTCCATCACATTGCCCTTCATGGCAAACTCTTTGAATTCCTTTACAAATCCCATAATCTTTAAGTTATTAATGTTTAACGTATCATGTTTGAATTGTAATCTTCGTTTTGCAAACTCTGATTTTACATCTCGTTTTTTCAATCTTTAATGTTTAATATTTCATGTTTAATCTTAATTAAGACTGAATCCGTGTGCAAATATAAGATTTTTTTTGTAACTTTGCATCCGAAAAAGGAAAAAACTTCCAAAAACAGGTAAAAAAGTTAGTAAATTAGGTATAAACCCATTTAATTAATTAAGTAAAATGACAAAAGTAGCAATTAACGGTTTTGGCCGTATCGGTCGCCTCGCTTTCCGTCAGATGTTCGAGGCTGAAGGTTATGAAGTAGTAGCAATCAACGACTTGACAAGTCCTAAGATGCTCGCACACCTGCTGAAGTACGATACCGCTCAGGGTGGTTTCGCTGGCAAGTTCGGTGAGGGTAAGCACACTGTAGAGGCTACAGACAACTCTATCATCGTTGATGGTAAGGAGATCACTATCTATGCTATGCCTAACGCAGCTGAGCTGCCTTGGGGTCAGCTGGGTGTTGACGTAGTTCTGGAGTGCACAGGTTTCTACACATCTAAGGAGAAGGCTTCTGCTCACATTCAGGCTGGTGCCAAGAAGGTTGTTATCTCTGCTCCTGCTGGTAACGATCTGCCCACCATCGTTTACAATGTAAACCACAAGACTCTGACTCCTGCTGACACCGTTATTTCTGCAGCATCTTGCACAACTAACTGTCTGGCTCCTATGGCTGCCGCTCTGAACGGTTATGCTCCTATCGTTTCTGGTATCATGTCTACGATCCACGCTTACACTGGCGACCAGATGATTCTCGATGGTCCTCAGCGCAAGGGTGACCTCCGTCGTAGCCGTGCTGGTGCTCAGAACATCGTTCCTAACTCAACAGGTGCTGCCAAGGCCATCGGTCTGGTTATCCCCGAGCTGAACGGTAAGCTGATCGGTTCTGCACAGCGCGTTCCGACTCCTACAGGTTCTACCACTATCCTCGTTGCAGTGGTTAAGGGTAAGGACATCACGAAGGAGGGTATCAACGCTGCCATGAAGGCTGCTGGTACTGAGAGCTTCGGTTACACAGAGGATCAGATCGTTTCTAGCGACATCATCGGTATGAAGTTCGGTTCACTCTTCGACGCTACTCAGACCATGGTTAGCAAGATCGACGACGACACCTATCAGGTTCAGGTTGTTTCTTGGTACGACAATGAGAACTCTTACACTTCTCAGATGGTTCGCACCATTAAGTACCTCGCAGAGCTCAAATAATCGAATCTGATTTCGGTATTAATAAAAAGCCGTTCGACATTTCGTCGGACGGTTTTTTGCGTTTTATTTGGTTATTCAATCACTTATTTGTATCTTTGTACCCAAAACCATAAAACGTGATATGAAGAGATTGTTTTTGTCATTGTGCATTATGTCCTGCATGTGCTTTGTAGCCCAGGCTCAGGGCGTTACGGCAGAAAGTCTTGTGGGAGAGTGGCGATGGGTTGGTAAGAATGTACCAGAACTGATTCTCGTGCTGGAGGCTGGTAACAAAGCCCCAGATAGCCATGGATTGAAGATCAGTTCCTTTTATCGTTATCGAATTGAGGACTATCAGGATCCTGATTGCCTGTTTGATGGAAAGACCATCCATATACGCAAGGATGTAGGAGAGAATGCCTATATTGAACTCGATCTGAGGCCTCAAGGCGAGGATCTCGTAGGACGCTGTATGATGGTAGGACTCCTGGAGAAGGATTTCGATGATGAAATATGTCTCCGCCGCAATTATTTTGAATATGATACCCCGGTGGCGTCATGCTCACTTGAAGATATCGCCAAGGGTTGGAAGACAAAACCTATTGATCATGTGCTGAATGGTAGTCTTGGCATTCTGTTGGAACGTTTCAATCAGACATGGCCTACCTGGATGGTGGGTGCCGTGTGCAAGACGATGGAAAAAGGACTCTCCAAGGAAATCCTTGAAGAAGAGACAGGTCTGACTGTTATTGCCGATGTTAAGAACGGCTATGTTGAGGTGAACGACGCTGGTACCGATGGCGAATATATGTCTGCCTGCGTCTGGAACCGTAATAATGGGCACCGGCTGTTGGCCGTCCGTCTGGGTGACCCCACGGACCCTTTCATAGAGTTTGTCTGCTTTTATGACTATGATCCGCAGAAGAAGATGCTGACTCCCGAGCCCCAGATCCTGGCAGGTTTTAAGGAGTGGACCTACGAGTGTCCGCTTTACTATGGTCTGCCGATGGTAGGTAAGAATATGCTCATTGAGGAATTCGGACCAGACGGACACTTGTGTCATACTTTTGCATGGGACGGCATGAAACCCGTCTATTCCAAAACGGAACGCATCGAAAGCTATGATGCAGTGACGGCAGGTTCTATCGTACCTTTCAGGGGCAAGCAACCAACCATCATTGATTTTGTGGACGACCACCTCAGAGGAGAGGATATTGGTGAGGCACTCGGTGAACTGCGCGACATGTGGAAGTTGTATCGTCTGGGTAAGACGCTCCCAAAGGGAAAATCGTTTATTGTAGATGTGAAGAACGGCTATGTGCGCTACGACTCTAAATACAGTGATCAGGACTGGCAGTATATGGAGTTCTGTGTCTGGAATTACGCTGACAAACGACATAAGTTGGTGGCTTATTGCAATGACTGTTTTCATGAGGGTAAGCCCATTGCCGGGCAGTATACAGGCTTGGAGTTCTCTATTTACGACAATGACACCCATCGGATGAAACCAGCCTATGCACCAGACCTTGGAGCAGAGGTTGATGTTCCTGATGATCATACGGTAACGACTCACTCTCTGCCACGAACAGGCAAGACGCTTGTCTATACCTTCTATACACCTTCAGGGGAAGTCCGGAAATCCCTGACGTGGAATGGCTCGAAATTCATACCTCAATAGAAAGAATAATATTCACAAATTAAGCAATTATCAAGATGAAGAAAATGATGTTAGCGATGTTCTGCATGCTGTGTCTCTCGGCTCAGGCTCAGACATCCCCTGCTGCCAAGGCAAGGGTGGCGGAGACCCGTAAGGCATATGCCGAAGCGAAAAAGAAAATGGCAACGGCAGAACAGTTGCAGAAAGAAGGAAAACCTTCTAATATGACGGTTGTCAATAGTAACTTTGCCTTGGGTAATGAACATGGAAAGGTGACCACTAACTATTATTACACCTGTGAAGAAGATACCCTCCTTGGACGCTATTTCTACGAACCTTTCTTTATCGTCAACAGTTATAGCGCACCAGGTAACATATACTATCAAGAGTTTCTCTTTGACAAAGACCTGGGACTGATATTCTATTATGAGAAAAATAATGGCAAAGAGACCCGTTTCTACTTTGGCAAAGAGGGTGAGGTCGGCGACGAGGGTCTGGTGTATGAGATCAATACCCACTATCGTGTCATGGAACCGACTTTCGCCTGTCGTGTGGGTGGTGAACTGATGAATGCCTTCCACTACCTGATGAATCGCGAATTCTAAGACATGATAATATGAAAAAGATTCTTTTTGCAGTGTTTTGCTTGTTGTGTCTCTCAGCTCAGGCTCAGAGCACATGGAGTTACAATGGTCATACCTATACCATGAAGGGGACGTTGACCGCTGAGGTATATCAACAGAATGCAACAGGTGTGGTGACATTCACCAACGTACCCTCTAACTATGAGGAATTCGAGGCGCTCTACACGCAGTTCCTTGGTAAGACACCTTATGGAACGGCTGCCATGATGCCGATGGCGATGGAAATCTATGGCCGTGACAATGAGGAAGGCCTCCGTTGTATTCAGCTCATCAGCTGGCCTTCGAATGTAAACTCTGTTGTTTCCCAGTTGAAGCAGAAATTCGGTACGTCGCAGTATGCCCCCGCAAACGATGGCTATCACCAGCGTTACCTGCCGGCAGCTGTCCTCAAGGGAGCCAAGCCAGAGAATGGCTATACCCCGCAACGCCCTTATACCATAGAGATGAAAGCCAGTGTGAACAAGCATCAGGATCTTCAGTTTATGGGATCGGGGCGCGTGATGTACCTCTATATTATGGGCGACGGATGGGATACCCACCAGCGTAGCGTGGAAATCATTAAACAACCAGACAGCGAGTTACATCAGGTGTTTAACTGTCCCAGTCTCTATACTCAGTGTAAGCCCATCCGGGGTCAGTGGCAGGGATTAAAATAGTTAAGTGCGTATGAAAAAGATTCTGTCGTTGTTGGTACTTCTGTTGTTCTGTTCTCTGATGAGTTCAGCTCAGGATAAAGCTAAGCGGATTCAGGAGATCCGCAAGGCGTATGCCGAGGCCAAGAAAGATATTGCTGAGAATGGTAAGAACAACAATTCGCGTATGGACGTCCGTATCAACTTTAATGATGGGGCAGAGGTTGACGAAGACTTCATCATCAACGACGAGTCGGAATTGAACTTTTATTTCAAACGAATGCGTCTGACGACGGAAACCGATCTTTTTGATCCCCATTGCTATTTCGTTGTTGAAAAGTGGAGTGCCAACGGCCATTCCAGATACCGTGAGATACTTTATGACCTCATCACGGGTCACTTGATGTTCTCCTATCTTAAATCAGAGAGTCATGCCGGGTTTGTTACCGAATCGCGCTACTATTACGATGACGTTGGGAATCTGATTGAAGAGAAGCACAAGGCCGGTGGCGAGGACTCTGGATCAGGATCTCCTTATAGCAGTGGCGGCGATCAGACTCTGGCTATGAAATATATGGTTATATTCGATGCCCTGATGCAGCAGAAAGGTGTGGAAGCGGAGAATGATGTTGCTTTACAGACGAACGATCAGGCGTCGAGGATAAAACAGATCCGTAGTGCTTATGCTGATGCCAAGCAGAAAATCGCCAAGGATGCCAAGTCTGCAATTCCCCGTAACATGCAGGTCGTGATCCATGATCAGGAAGATCCCGATCTTCCGCCTCAGACGGATGAACAGAATTTCTGGTATGAGCGTGTGAACGATGAAGGGGAAAATGGTCTCTATTTTATGTCGTCGAAATGTAATCTTGGTGATCACAGCGTCTATAGTGAATATCTCTTTGATCCGAAAACTTCTCAGTTGATGTTCTGTTTCAGCCAACAAGCCCAGAACGACGGCCCAGCTCTCGAATGGCGCTATTATTTCGATGCGAAGGGTCAGTGTATAGAAGCGAAGGGCCAGGCTGACAGGAATGGTCCGGGCTTTGCCGACAAACATGCGGCAGCCTTCTATCTGGAGTTGTTTAATGGATTTGCTAATCCCGTTGAGTAATGATAACGATCTTAGGTCCGACAGCGAGTGGCAAAACGCCAGTGGCAGCCCATTTGGCAGCAGAGATAGGTGGGGAGATTATCTCTGCCGATTCTCGTCAGGTGTACCGTCGTATGGATATTGGTACGGGCAAGGATCTGGATGACTATACCGTTGACGGGCGTCAGATACCTTATCATCTGATAGACATCTGTGAGCCTGGCACGAAATATAATCTCTTTGAATATCAGCAGGATTTCTTCGATGCCTATGAGACGATTCGGGGTAGGGGAGCTGTACCTATTCTTTGTGGCGGTACAGGTCTCTATATTGAGGCGGTGTTGAAAGGCTATAAACTTTCCCCTGTTCCACAGAACCAAGAACTGCGCGACAGTCTGGAGGGGAAGACGCTTCCTGAACTGACAGAGATACTGACAGGTCTGAAGGCTCGAAGCGGATCGACGATGCACAATACGACAGATGTTGATTCTTGTCAGCGAGCCATCCGTGCCATCGAGATCGAGACCTATAATCTACAGCATCCCATGCCGAAACGGGAATTGCCGGCTGTGGACAGTGTGATCATTGGTATCGCCATCGACCGTGAGTTACGTCGTGAGAAGATTACCCGTCGGCTGAAGTCTCGTCTGGAGAATGGTATGGTGGAGGAAGTGCAGGCTCTTCTCAACGAAGGTATTCCTTCCGACGACCTGGTCTATTATGGTCTGGAATACAAATTCGTGACAGAGTATCTGACAGGGAAGCTAACCTATGACGAGATGTTTACCCGTCTTGAGATTGCTATCCATCAATTTGCCAAGCGGCAGATGACCTGGTTCCGTGGGATGGAGCGGCGCGGTTTCACCATTCATTGGATCGACGGCACCCTGTCAATGGAAGAAAAAGTTCAAAAAATCATAAGATTATGGCAGTAGAAAAAACGAAGTGGGGCATCCTGTATTGCCCGAAGACAGGCATCACTAACAAGCGCAAACGCTGGGAGAAAATCCAGAAGGTGCTGGATACTCGCGATGTAGTTTATGACTTTGTGCAGAGTGAGACTCCTGATAGTGTGGAACGCCTGATGAAGATGATGATTTCCAATGGTTACAAGACGATTATCATCGTCGGAGGTGACTCTGCCTTGAACGATGCCGTGAATTGTCTGATGATGGAGGAGAAGGTCGTCAGAGACAGTATCGCACTGGGTGTGATTCCGAATGGC
>Ga0310695_10006296_pt1 | contig 19744 bp, 13 predicted proteins | sample RumenRJG_04DNA_FD_203882 | JGI IMG/M metagenome (GOLD analysis project Ga0310695, IMG submission 203882) | Bovine rumen microbial communities from Lethbridge, Alberta, Canada - RJG_04 (v2) (version 2) | ecosystem: Host-associated > Mammals > Digestive system > Stomach > Rumen | place: Canada...
TCTTTCCTTCGCTTTCCGTGAAAGATAAGCATCTTCCACTTTCATTATACTACCGCCGATATTCATAAACAAACTTAAGCCCTTCGTATTGAGGGGTTTATTTATGTGACCGCGCCGACCTAATACATTATCTCGTGTAATTATTCAACTATATGAATCATAACCGCAAAATAAAATTCTGTCAACAAGGAAATCGAACAGTTGTTCTCTTATTAACAGAACTCTACTCACGTCAAAGGCCCTGCTGCGTTCCTAAGTATTACTCCGGATACGACTCCAGCCCCAATGAATACCTGACTTCCGCTTTCAGCTCCTCTTCGGTCAGATCATATGGAAAAGGTTCCGCATACATTCCATTTTATGGTTAATCGGAAATTATTTTAAATATCGGATTTGATTTGCCACAAACTCTGTGCTCAAGAATATCAGCGCCCTTTTCTCACTTCCGCCCCCTGCATTATCATCATGGCTGCGACCTTATCATTCAGGTCCTCATCCTCGATGACCAAGACGCTCTGAGTCTTCTCGTTAAATATGGTATAGTCATATCCGTCCTTAATGACCACCCACTGGTCAAGTTCGTCAGTCCAGAGATATGAAAACTCCTCTAATTCCTCCGGATCAAAATCATCGCATTCCAGTTCTGTCTCGGCGTCAATCTCGTTCTCGATCTCGAAATTCCTCTGCTGCAGATTCATCAGGATCTGAAGATCGATCCTGTCTCCGTCCTCATACAGTTCAGGTTCAATACCTGCCGCTTCAAGCTTCTTGTAGCAGTCAGCGACCTTTGATAACTCCTCGTTATCATAAGATTCGACTTCAAGCACATAATCTTTATTCTCAACTGCAGCCTTTATCTCGGAAATGCTCTTTGCCGAAAACCCGCGCAGCACCTTCACAGCAGCTCCGATATTATCGCATGAGGCTATCTTTATCCCAATATTTGCCATGATCCCTCCTGTCCTTAGTACTCATATGTCTCGGTTAAATTGTATATCTCTCTAAACTCGCCGTAGTCCGCTTCCCAGACTGCTCTGTTCCCGGTGATCGTCACCGTTCCGCCCTCGACATAGTCAAACTCAGTACAGTCAGCCGGATAGTCATCGTTCACGTGCCAGTACTCGCCCCATTCGCCCGCAGACTCCAGCATATATTCGATAGACGAGGAATTGCCCTGCCTGTAGACCGTAAGGGTCCTCACCATCTCCGTATCGCCGTCGTGGATCAATCCGTCGCATGCGGAGAACTCCCATCCGGTATCATAGAGATATTCATTCCCGGACCATTCGTAAACATATGCCGTGCCATGATCTCCGATCTCACTTTCATTCGAGCCATCGCCGGAACCGTCATTTCCTTCGGAAAATTCACCGTCTTCCTCATCCATCTCACGAGCCTTATCCTCGTCAGACTCTTTGTCATCGTCCTTCTCATAAGGAGTCTCGTCCTCATCGGACTCCTTCTTATTCTTATTATCCTTCTCCTTATCCTCATCATCCTCGTCATCTTCATCGCGCTCAGACTCTTCTCTGTCTCTATCCGCGCGACCGGAATCTTTTCCCGCGCATCCGCACAGGCATACACATAAAGATGTTCCAAACGCCAGCATAAATTTGAACAGTTGTTTTTTCATAAGGTATGCTCCTCTCTGTTGGTGTTTATGCTTGATTTAAAGTATCAAAAATAATTCAGCAGTCTTTTTGTTATTCTATGAATCCGTTCCGTAAAATCATGAGCATACTAAGTAATATCGTAGTAAATGTTTGCTCCTATCACAATTCTATTCACGCATGGACAGCTACCACCGCAGCAATTCTTGGCTTCACAGTTACTATCTGTTGAACAGACCACCTTTGCTTTTGTTGTTATGGCATTTAACGAATAATCCGAACATATACCCCAATTCTTTCTATAGCCTCCATTTGGGATTAAAAGGATACTATCACTATTCATTCTTCGGACAAAAGAATGATAATAACCACGAGTTCCATGATGTCCTACTTTTATAGCATGATACGTTGAATGCATATCACAGCCAGCCGTGCTGTCAGCATTAGTTTCAATATCATTCCATAAAGCAGATGGTTTTCCAAAATCACCGGTAAACAAAAGATTTTCAAATATATTAGATTCCTTATTCTGAAATACGATACTTATATTATTCCCAAAATCACCTAAAATAACGTTAACTCGTGAAGCATTATCAAAATTAAAATCCCAATTCGTATTAATAAAATTTTCTTCCGCCCGATCTATTTGGCTAATAAAGTAACTCCGATTTTCACTGGACGACATAGCTTGGACAACTTGGATTAATTGGCCGGAAATCTCGTTAAGTCGATCAATATAATCCGCATTTTCGTCATTCCTAATTCTATCTAATAATGATTTCGATTTCTTTTTTATAAAACTTTCGCTTGGCCACAATGCTATATATTTATTTTGTATAGGCATCCCTCGTTGAATGAAATGGATCTTGCCACTAGAGTTACAAATAGCCTTCAAAAAGGAAAAGAGCGTTGTTCCACCACTTAGATAACTCTTATCAAGTATCATTCTAAGTAAATGAAGAGATACAGCAGGAATATTTCCCTTAAAGCTCCAGATATCCGGAATATAAACATTTGAAAAACTATAGTTACCTACCTTCTTAACCTTATTTACAACATATTCAACTCCGTTATAATGATCCTCATGATAATGACTCAGGAGAAAATCTAAGCTGTCATTACATATATCATTATATATATCATCAAATCTGTTTATTTGATTCGATGTACTTGTACATGTTCTTTGTATCCCAAAATCCACAAGAAGATCATTCCCTGAATCATTGGCAATTCTGAAGCAATCACCAAAATAGCAATTATACATTCGGATATTCATTTGTGTTTCTCCATCCTAATCAAAAGTTTTATCAAAAATGCTCTTTTTATTTATATCTTCAATTTCTAATTCTTTAACAGTTTTTCTTTTAGTTGCATATCCAATTATAAAAATAATATATTCTTTCAATTCAATAATCCCCGAACTAAATAATGATAATAAAGAAATATTTCTAGCAATAGATCCGTCTTTGAGGTTTAGCGATACAATCATCAATATAACAAATCCAATAGAACACGCTATGATCCAAATAATCCCTAACGTAATATATTTCCATCTATCAGAAAGAATTATATTAACCAACGAATATACAAGAATAAATCCAGACGCACTAGCAATAAGAAAATCAACAATTGTATCAATCCCTTGAACTTTAAGGTTAAAGAACAAATACACAATAATTACTAAGCAAAATATAAACAAACAACACGGAATAATTATTTCTGCTACATCTAAAACAAAAGACCATCTTGAACTAATCCGTTTTTCCTTAATTAATTCAGCTTTCCGTTTTTTCCTTTTAGCGCTTAATTTCGTAACCCAATTCATCAGTTACCCCCCCCTAAAATCTAATCAATCTGTAGCACAAAAATCATCCTATGCCGTTATCGATACAAACTATCACTCTATAAAACGCAATTATTAATAGCATATTTTCTGCAACTGATTAAATAAATACATGGTATTCTGCGTCAATATACAACAGTCAATCTGCAAATAATCATTTATAGGCAAACATTTTTTATCTGTACCATAACGCCAAGATATCCCTTTCTCATCAATTCGAGACACTTCATCAATAAAACCATCTAATTCACTTATTACAGTTTGTTCCATTTTAGATTTATCTATCAAGTCCCATAACTCCTTAAGATTATGAGCATTTGAGTTTGAATTGCGTTGATAGCTTAGGCAATGTTTTAATTTCAATTCAATTGCATGCCTACATAAAAACGAGCAAGGATTAGCATAAGAAGATAGCATATCCGGTATCTTCCTTTCCTGTAAAACAAATTTTGCCAATACAATGGCAGAATCAAGATATTCTTTTGATAAAAAAAAATACAATTGAGATGCATATTCATCTCCGTTATATTTTCTTTCGTTTATAATAATACATTTACCATCGACTTCCTTTGCAATCCCATTGGTAAGCTTTCCAGCCTCATAAAGCCGATGATAAACATCAATAGAATTTAAATCAACTATTTCTTTGACAAATATTGTTGTAATAGAATAGTCATCTAATATTTCTTCGTACAATTTTGCTTCCATTTTTTATCCTTTTTTAAATAACAATATTTCCAAAGCCCACGAGCGCGACTTTTCTGTATTACATTTTCTTTTGTTCTGCAATTATCAAAATAACTATCGATTTATCAATACTCGTTAAACTTCATATGTCCCATGCCAAGAACATCAATCTTTTTCCCCTTTAAATTTAACGAAATACCTTTTATTACAGCAGGTAAGCCTGGTATCTCTTCTTTCTCTTTCAAAGACATGATCATTTTTTCAAATGCTTTCCCAAGATATCCGATCTTATTACCACTTTCATCAAAGATTACGAAAGTACCACCTTCAACAACTATTGACACCGAATATAACCCATCTGTTAAATTGACAATATCTTTCATATCCGTTTCGTTAACACAAACATGCGTAACCCCATACATATTCCTACAAGTCCAGCGACTAAACTTATCATATTGGAAGTTGTAATAATCTCTTTCGCCGATATTCAACTGTTCAATTTCACTTTTCTTAGCAAGTTCTCGCCAAGCCTTAAAATTAGACTTCTTGCACCCACTTTTTAGAACGGTATTAGTTATCATTATGTGTTTGTAATGTGAAAATCTCTCGAAGTCATCTACAAGCGCCAGCCTTACTCCTTCATCAAACTTGACACTATGTTTTATTTCGGTTTCAAGCAATGTCCCCGACACAAAAGATAGCTCTGCCGGATTATCACACAAAATCACAGTATCAATTCTATCTATATTCTCATCCCCTAATTTGGTCAGTTTGATCTCACTGCTCACATTTCTTCCCACTGTATTCTCAAAATCTTCTTGGCGAAAATAATCAGGATCTGGCTCTTTCTCTTCGGACAGCACTTGCTTCTTCTTTCGCTGATTGCAAGTCTCTATTTTTACTATTCTCTTAGCCTTTTTCCTTACAATTGGAATCTTTTTATCCTCAACTTCTTCAACGTACCCCCAGATAGGTACTAATTCTTCGTTTTCATAGTTTGCGTTGTCAGTGATCAACCACTCGTGACCAATAATCACCATCTTACGCCCTGTTAGAGGATCGATCTTTATCTTAGCTGTAGAATGTCCCTTTGCTCCACCGTCACTTAAAATAGGTGCCTTGGGTACAGAATATTCATATCCCTCGTTTCTCGGATTTGAATCATACCTTGTCATTTCCTCATCGGAAATCATATCTACAAAATAATACCTCGGCTGAAAATCAGGCTTCCCGTACTGATTTTTCTCTTCATCTGATGTTGTCCAAAATATTGCATCAGCTTCTGTATAATCAGGGTTACATTTAAATATTTTCGAACAGGCTCCGTTAATGCACGCACATCGAACACGATCACCGTCTTTATCTAACCCCCAACACGGATCTTTTTTTGCAAAAGTACATCTCATATCGATTTCTAACATCCTTCTTTGACTATCCGAAAATGATGCAATCCACCTATCAGACTGTCGTTTAGATTCAATATGCTTCAGAAGCTCGTAATCCTTAATCTGGGCAATAAAATCAGTATCCCAATAAGGACTATCCGTTCTGCTTAAATACACATTGCTTTCTGCCACAATGTTACTTTCCAGCATGATCTACTCCTCCTCAGCTATATCATTCTCTTCAGGATTGGGCGGATCGATTTCATACGATACTTTCAAATTTGAATATGTCCACACCCTAAAAACATCATCAGGCATTCTATTTGAATGAACCTTCATTCTAAATACCATATCTGCATCTATATAACATGATATATTCAATACCTCATCACTAAAGCTGCGTAATTTTACAGGGAAATAATCTATGAAAGTCTGGGTGTCAGAATCTTCTCCATCTGACAATACAAATCTAGCTTCATCTGTAGATTCAATCACGCCAAATTTGACTTGTTTTTCCTCTGTAGGAACACGTTGACCGATCTTCAACAACGGATAAAATTTATTATTTGATTGGATAATACCAATAGGTTTGTTCAAAGTATAACATCCCGGTCTAAACGCAATCTCTGCAGCACCAGAGCCTATATCCCACATAGCAGTACGAGGAAAGATCAGTTTGTCTTTATCAAAGTATTCAAATAGTTTCCTTTGAAGCGGTCTAAGTCTGCTGGAACCGCCTTCACAAATTATACAGTCAATATTTTCCCTATTCATTCCAGCATCCGAAAGAGCAGTCAAAAGACAATCAACCGCCTGATCCACTTCATTTTCAATAAGGAGAGAAAAGAAATCGTAATCCAATTTTTCCAGTGCTCTACCATATTTATCTAATTTAGCGACAGATATAGTTGCAACATCCTCATCCGCCAGATTACACTTGGCTTGTTCGCATAAATCAAGGAGTCTAAGTTTAAACTCAGGTGCAAGATCATCAAATGTAAACTGTTTACCATTTTTCTCTGCTACTCTTAAACATATTTTCTCCGCAATCTTTTTATCAATATCATTTCCTGCAAGCGTCAAACCTGCCGTAGCAAGTTCATTTATCATATTATCTTCTATCCTTAGAACTGCTACATCAAGAGTTCCACCGCCCCAATCAAAAACTGCAACGTTCTTATACCGCTTCATCTGATCAAGTCTGCTACAATATGCCGAAGTGGGTTCACTGATGAACATAGATACTTTTATTCCCGCTTCATGAGCCGCCCTTCTAACATTATTTTTCTTTTTGGGTGAAAATCCGACAGGAACAGCCACAACAGCTTTATCGATTTCCATAACGCCGCCGGTCTTTTCCTTTACATTTCTCTTAAGTGCTTTAAATAACTCCGCAGCAATGTCTATCTGTGTCCAAGTTTTTCCTGCGATATTCCAACTTTTATCCTCATCGATCACAGTCTTTATTGATGAAAAAACATGATATTCTTCAGAATCAGAAATTGTCCTTTTCGCATCTAATCCGGTTTTAACCTCACCTGTAGACTTATTGATTGCAACAAAAGATGGCAACGGATGTCTATCATCTTCTCCGATTTTACGAGGTTCACCAACCATCTTCCCATCAATAGCAGAAATCGCTACAACCGCACTATTGGTCGTTCCAAAATCAATCCCGAAAAAATCAGCCATAATTTCACTCCATTCTTATTCCTTTTTTTGCGAGAATTTTAAAGATGTTCCTCAGTTTTTCTCTGTATATTTCTCCCAACTGTTCGTCCATCGCATCATTTTCTGAATCCTTAAAATCACTGAATTCGGCTTTGAGTTCATTAGCGATATCCCTAAGCAAACCTTCTTCATCATTCTTCTTTAATGCATCTGCAGCCTCATTAAATTTTTTTCGTTCCGCAATTTCAATTTCTTTTTCCTTGATCATCTCCTGATGTTCAACAACATTCCCCTTTAGATAAATTATTTCTCTTTCGAGAGATCTTTTTTCTAAATTTAATTGACCGATTTCATCCTGAAGTCCTTTAATGTCTTTTTCAAGTTTTGCAATTTCGTAAACGCTTTCCTTTAATTGCATTTCAACTTTCGTATAATGATCAACCAGCGCCTGTAAATCTGAGATCTTACTCTTTGGAATCTTTGCTTCTATAACCTCTTTCTCTATTTGTTCATTTGCATATCTCACTCCTGAAGACGCCCATCTACGGATGATCATATATTTTGCATCAGTTTTTTCTTCAACAATTTGGCTAAGAGCAAGTGCAAATCTCTTATTTACATTCCCCGGTAATTTAAGGGCATCCCAATTAGGAAGCTCATCAAGCGAAACAATATCTTCCACAAAAAAGTCTGATAATACTGAAGAATATGACTCCTTCGTTATTGGCTTCTTTTCATCTTCGATCATTGAAGTCAATTTTGTGATTATGGTTTCAGTCAAACATTCTATGTTTCCCACTTTCATAACCGCAAGACTTAACAGTCCTGCAATAAGTTTAAGTCCATTATTATCAACATTTTCTGCCACCGTCTTGTTATCACGAATCTGTTTCCAAGCATTCTGTACATCCTTTTGTGTTAACGATTCCAGATAATCAAACAGATTAGAAGCTCGGTCTATATCTATCCTATTAACAACCAACGAAACCAATTCATCATTTAGCTTATTCTCACTTAAATATGCAGAAATCAGCTCCGTATATTTTTTTATTAATTCATCATTTTCAGAATTTTTAGTCGTTTCTTCTAGTATTTTTTTAATATCACTAAGTTCCATTTTTATTTCCTTTCATTTAAGCAAATTTTATTAATCGCATTATTCTCACTCATAATTACATCTTAAATATCTTGCATTTTGCCCCAGGCACTTATCTATGTTCTTTTATGATCTTCATCGCAACTTTTGACAAATCATTCCCTTCATATGTCGTAATCAATTTTCCGGGGAAGTTCTTTTTATACCATTTTTCCTTTTCTTTCCAATGAGACTTGTAACCAGGCAGATCGAGTCGTCCAACATGTTCCCAATAGTAGGTTTCTCCCTTGAACTTTACAGTAAAATCAGGGAGATACATTGATCCATCGCTCGCAAATAATGGTTCCTCATACACAAATGGAATATCTTCAGACACCAACATATTTGCAATAATAACCTCAGATTTCGAACGAACAAAATATTCAGATAAAGTAGCCATTTTCCTTTCTTCTTTATACCAATTATTAGCACAGAAAATCTCGTCCGGAAGCGGCGAGAATTTAAACACAGAAGAATTTATCTTCCTAACAGCCGATTTCTCAACATGACTCATTGTTGTTAATGTACTTATGTCCTGCTGCAAAAAGACTGTCACATGCTGCTGCGCTCTGGTAAGCGCTGTATACAAAAGTTCCATGCTCAGCAAATGGCTTTCTCGCTTCGGGATAACGATATATACATAGTCAAATTCTGATCCTTGAGACTTATGCACACTTATAGCATATGCCAGCTCCAGATTATCAGTTACCTTTTGATCCGGTACATATTTACTCCTGTTCCCCAATTTCTTTCCATATAAGTAACTAAAATTAGCACGATTTGTTCCTGAAAATTGTACTTGAAAATGCTTTATGCTACTTAAATAATTAATTTTTTTACTTTCATATGCCATCGGTCTTACCGTACCAATTTCACCATTATAGACTTCATTTCTCGCTATTTTATTCTGATTCCAATCATATACATATGCTTTATCTGATGATGGACGGTTTCTTATCTGTATGACCTTATCGAATAATCCTACTCCTTCAACATTCAATCGACGGCTCCAATATCCGTTAAATGCAGATTGAATAAACGTATTTATAGACATTGTCCCATAGAACTCTCCTCTATATGGTGAGATAATTTGAATCCTCTCAGGCTTATCCTTTGTAGCCTCATACCATAATTTATGTTTTTCCTGTTCCGTCTTGACTTTTATTCCCGTAAGCACCCCCATATCTTCTATTAGGCGCTGTTGTAGCAAGCTTTCTAAATCCTCCTGCTCTTCCCAAAAATACACGCTCAAGTCCTTATCTATCTGACCGTTTCCATTTTCAAGAATTGATGTGAAGATTTTTTCTTTTTCAGATTTCAAAACAATAGCCGAATCGCAATCATCATTAGCCACTTGCTTTTCTTGAATAAAAACATTTGCAAGATCCAAAATTCCGGTTCCATTGCCATTAACCCTATTAACCAATTGTCGAATATTTTCAGTAAGTGTTCCAACATTATCCTTATAATCATCTTCTCCTTTTAACCATTCAATCGTATCCGCAAAAACTCTACCTCTTCCAATTGGCGGAAGCTGATTGGGATCTCCAACTAAAATCAATCGTTGAACACTATTCCAGTTTATAGCTCGAATTAATGTGGCAAATAGATTCAAATCAACCATTGAACACTCATCAATAATTAGAGTATTAACATCCTGACTTTTTCTCCCCCCGTCTCGCTTTAATGTCATATTATAGTTTAGCCATTCATTTTTTGCCAAAAAAGAATGTATTGTTGAAGACGGCTTTCCGGTTTGAACCTTGATCCTTTCAGCAGCTTTTCCTGTTGGAGCCATTAATAAGAAACTTGTCCCTGCCCCGTGTATACTTTCTATAGTATCAAGAATAGCTTTAATGACCGTAGTTTTTCCAGTTCCTGCGGCACCTGATAAAACACAGATAGGTTTTCTAAAAATCTGCATACAAACTTCAGCTTGTCTATCTAATATCCGTTCATACTCCTCAGCAGTTTCTTTTTCTCCTAATAACTTGAAATCATCTTTTCTAAGCCCCATTTTCTTGAATTTTTCAGGAGAGATTTTCAACTTCAGCTTAATATCCGGCCTATCAGCTAGTTCTCTAAAGACTTTTTCTACAATTCGCTCATCCTCATATACTGTTTTTAAGTATATAAATTGATTATCATTATCATCTTTTTTGAAAGCTATGCCTGCTTCCAGGATTTCCCTATCAACATTAAAATGTCTCATATTATAAGAATACCTCTTCCATTCGGGCATTCTATCTAAGCGCATATTAATTGACTTGAGAATTATCTCTGCTTTTCCAAATGAATGTGCTGCGGTTTTATTAAGTTCGTCAATACATAAAGCCCTTAGCCTTTCCGTAGAGCTTGGCCCATCATAAAGAACATTATTCAGACCATATTCAGGTGAGGGAATCATTCCATTATCAATTTTATAAAATGGAATAACATCATCGGAATCATCTCCTATATACTGTTCAAAAATAATATAAGGATTCTGTAAAATATCCTTTACAGATGCCGTAACAGACCAATTCTCTCGTTCATCCGAAATAATACATTCCACCTGCTTTGTTGATAAATCAAAGCGCGGAAGCATATTCAAAAGAAGACACTTTTCCTCATCGTATAACATCTGGAAATTCTTTCTTATCACCCTCAGTTTTTGAGAATCCAACTTAATTTTTCCAATACTATCAGTCTTCCCATCTAATAAAGCCACCAATTGGTCGTAAAACTCTTTTTTCTTCTTATCATTTTTCAAAGTGTAATACGGCTTTATGAGTTCATTTAATCCCAGTGCTTCCATAACAGATGCAAGTCCAGGATATGGTCCTCTATCCTTCCAGAGTTCATTCAAGAGAGAATTCAACCATTCTTTTCTCTTAACCCAGTCTTCCGTTTTGTCTCCGATTCGTATCAATTCATCGAGACATTCAATCATCTGCAATATCACTTCTATAGCATCATCATCTGAAACTTCTCGGCTTCCATACTTAAATGGTGCTCTATTAGTCGGCTTAATTACTATTTTTTCTAATAATTCCTCATCATCAATATATTTCCAATATGGAATACAAAATCCCTCATCCGGATAATTCGATGTTACGGGCTTTTGCCATGCAAATCCGCCAGCATAATCAGCTTTAATCTGTTCTGATATATTTTCATAATAGTAGAAATCATCAATTTGTTTGATTCTTGAAATCCCTACAATAACATAGTTGTTTTCTTCGCCCTCTGAAAACGGATTACTATATCCAGCATAATAAAAAACTAAGGATTTTCCTTCCTCAAATTGCGAGAAATACTCCTTAGCATTCTTCAACCGCTTATCATAACTGTATTCCCTTCCACTACCATCATCAGCAGATACATCCTTTTTATACATGGATTCATAACACCATGTACATGCAGTTGATGGAGGTAATTCAAGCACAACATCATCACCTTGCTTCCACCAATCAGGCGGAGCTACAGACGTTGTTACTGTTTCTTTACCAAAAGCATTTATACTGAGCCCACAAGCAATTTTAAATGGATACTTTTCTGCGGATTCACCCACATGATTCTTTTCAAAATCCAAATCTCTCTTACTAGCAATTAAATCCCCCGGATATGAATGCGTACCAACACAATATGGGTTATTGCAAGGATTCTGACATATATGTCCATCCCATCCATGATCATGCCATGCCAGTCTAAGACTCATATGTACCGCCATGATTACTTTCCTCCTTTTTATGATGCCTTACAAAAGGCGAGGTTATAATCCGCCCAAACCAAGCTCAATTAAACACTCTATTTGGGATAACAATCAGTCCATGCCCCACTTTGGTGCATCTAACCGTGCTTTTTTATTTCCGGTATCCATATTCAACAAAATGCTGCTCATTATCCCCCCTTTCATAAATCATTCAACGTCACTAGCCGGTATCTCTAACTCATCAACAAACTTTCCCTTTGCCATTGCTACAACAGCTTCCACCGATTCCAACGGACATCTGGTCAAAAGAATAATATACCGAATAAGTGAAACGGCTGGATTATCCACATTCTGATTAATTGATTTTCTAATCTCGTCATACTCTCCTAAGGATATCTTTTCAAAAGAATCGATATTTCTCTTTTCCAGAAACTCAAAAAAGTCTTCTTCATCACTTCCATTACATAGTTTGTCAAAAATATCTTCTTCAGAAATATAAAAGTTTGGAATACCATTAACTTCAACATTCGATATCCAAAAAGAATCATCCCCCTCTTTAACATTAATCGAAACAATTACTTCTCCGGTTCCTGGACCACATGACATTCCGCCTTTGCCCAAACCACATTTCACATCCTCAACAAAAAACTTTCCCATAAAGCTCCTCTCTATTGATTCTTAACCAATAATCCAATTTCTCCACAACTTAATATTTGACACTTTACTATTCCCTTTTACGTGAATTTACATATATTACATTCTATACCCTGAGAGGTATATTGCCAACAGATAATTGTGCATTTTGCACGGAAAAATCTGCCGCCGTGCGCTTTTCTATATGCATTTTCGCCATTGGTAATTCATCTTTTCCTTTGTTGTTTTTGTATGATTCAATAATAATTTTCATAATGTACAATAAAAATGACAGCTCGTTTTTGAGCTGCCATCGTTAAATATATTTTATTAAGCGCCATCGCTGCCATGTTTGAGCTGCCATACTTATCAATCTCTTGTCATTTAAACTTCTTTTTTCAATTCGCCACCCCAAAATCATACCTAAGATACTCCGGCAATTCTTCTTTCATAGGAATATCATAAAGATATGTTATGTTCTTATTTCCGGAAGTCCGATCTATCTTCTCCTGCTTTCTTTCGTTTGAAAAGCTACCTTCCCCAACATAAGTGAAGGGCAATCTCACGCCATGTTCCTCATTCACCTTACGAATGAATAAGTGTACATATTTGCTAAGTCTAAGAGCCTGCAAGTCACGTTCAGAAATATTATTTTCACACTCCCATTGGAATGTTTTCGAAGTCAAAAACTTATCTTTATATGCTAGCTTTTCTTCGATAGATGCATCTTTTTTCAATGAAGCAAATACAATCGCTTCATCCCCATAAAAATATGTTCCCTTCTGATTATGATCCGGATCAGAAAGCATCTTAAGTAATACTTGATCCATTCTATAATTATGCCACAGCACAAATTTTTCAGTATTTCTGTATGTCGTCTCATATTGTGTGATACCGTATTCCAGGATATCTTCAATTTCTTTTATTAACTCGTTATCCAATGTAACATTAAGCGAATACATCCCCGCATTCTCTATCAAAGCCCCCTTCTTGACCATAAACTTTATCGTATGATCCACTTCAATCTGATTGCATCCGGAAACATTATTTAACAATAATACGTTTATATCATCCCTGCTCATCGTTCTCCCAAGCAGCTCTTTTATCAAAATGAATTCATGTTTCCGAACAAGAGGAAGCAATGACGAACAATACTTTATGAACAAAATCTGATCGTCAGAAAATGATGGAAGGTTATCTTCTCCTATCCCCTGCAAAAATGAGTAATAGCATCCCATCTTCTTTCCGCCGATCTTCACCTGAAGAAATCGCATCAGATCCGGAGCGCAATCATTATTAATGTAGTCCATATGCTTAGGCGGATACTCTGAATTAATATACTTCTTGAAGTTATAGTAATCCTGCTTCAGATAGGAAAGACTGTTAAAGTTCTCCTGATCAATGTATTCTATGATCTCCTTCTGACTTTCCTCATCAAACTTAATATCCACTCCATACTGTGCAAGTCCCAATGCAGTAAAATTATCTTTCACAAGAGATTGCATCAATCTCTTCTCCATAACAAAATTCTCAGCCAAGCTTCCCATAGCAAATGCAATTTGCACACTTCTCTTATAGCTGTTTCCGATAAAATCCAATACCGTAACATAATCCTTGTTATTATATTTTCTCAGACCTCTTCCAAGCTGCTGAATAAATACTGTTGAACTTTCAGTCGGCCTTAAAAATAGAACCATATTGCATCCCGGGATATCAACACCTTCATTCAGGATATCTACTGTGCAAAGTATCTCGAGTGGCTTCTCATCATCCTGAAGATCATTATATGCACGGATTCTCTCTCCAACAGAATTCTTACCGGTCAGATATGCCGTATGATAATACTCAGATAACTCTTCAGCCATCATTCTGGCATGAGTAATATTTCGGCAAAAAGCCAATGCCTTCAGCTTCCCTGCCGGTCTATGCTCTTCGATGCGATCCCTTATAAAAGCGCAGTGTTCTACAGACGCGAGCTGAGAAATCATCTTTCGCTCCTGCGTTTTTGTCAATCCATAATCTACAAGACTATCTCTTATTCCATAATAATGAAAAGGAACAACCAGATCGTTTATGATCGCATCTCTAAGACGTAACTCATATGGAACGTTCGTATCAAACAATTCAAATACATCTTCATTGTCCATACGTTCAGGAGTTGCAGTTAAACCTATCATGAATTCAGGTTTGAAATAATCAATGATTTTCCGATACGATTCCGCAGTAGCATGATGACACTCATCAAGACAAATATAATCAAATTCATCCTCACGAAATAATTGAAGTGACTGACTAAGTTTGATATTTCCTGCAAAAATGAAATCAGCATCCAGATCAGAATGATCTTTATTATAAAGACCATACGTCACAGAATTTCCAAATACAGATTGAAAGGTTTCAAGTGATTTCTGCATGATGGAGCCTTCATGAACGATATATAACAATCTTTTAGGATTAAAATTCCTTGCATCAAAAGCAGCAAGATACGATTTTCCGGAACCTGCGGCAGCAACTACCAACGCTCTTCTCATCCCCATAACGCGGTATCTATTTAGCTCCTTCATAGCTTTCCGCTGCATATAATTTGGCTTTATGTTTTCTGAAGCGGCATCATAATCCATATCCCACCGCTCTATAGCGTAATTAAGCTTGTTAACATATTTAGAAATAATATCTCTATCCAAAGGATAAGTATTATTCCATTTCTCTGTAAACTCCTCTATCATCTGCGCAAAAACATCGTTATCTTTACAATCTGTTACAACAAGATCCCACTCGACATTCCTAAGAAGCGCATATCTGGTAATATTGGATGATCCCACTATTAGCTCCGCTTCATCAACAAATTCAAAATAATAGCCTTTTGAATGGTATCCAATCGTCATATAGCCATCATCATGGAAACTCTCGAAATCAAGTCGGCAAGAAAATCTATCATATCTTTCCTGCAAAAGAAGAAATGAGCGCAACGATTCTACATCCGTAAAATTCTGATAAGTAGATGTAATTATCTTTCCCGCAGCTCCACGAGCAAGTGCCGCCTCGATATCCTTGAGTAGAAGAACTAAACCAGCCTTCTTGATGAAGCTAACAGAAAACGAAAAGGATTCACACTTCCTCAGATTCTCACGGATCCTGTCCAGAAATGTCTGTTTAGTGTAATTTGTAAGAAACAGATTGTTCATCTTCTAAAGATACCTCTCCAATATCTCATTCAAAGAAAAAAATCAAATTTATAAAATAATCAAAAATTATTAATAATTCTTCACAATCACAAATGAAACCTCACACATACCCGATAAAGCTTCTTCTCCAGCTTATACCGACTCATAGTTTCCTCTTTTAAATACTCAATGTCGTAATCCTTAAAGAACCTTTTTATATCCGCCTCATCAAAGTATCTCTTAAGCATTCCTGTCTCAGTTTCATATAGATGAGGTTCTATTTCAACGCCTTGCCCTGCGCCGTGATTTACATCGTTTACGGAATTCACTCGCATCAGCAAATGTCCTCCAGGAATTAATATGCGCGCTATCTCAGAATTGATTCTTGCCGTATCCTTTTCAGTAAAGTAATGCAGGCACAGATCAGCAACTACCACTTCAAACGAGTTATCCGGAAAAGGAAATCCATCCAACATATTGAAACGCTTAGTTTCTTTGATTTCCGGAAAGTTTTTTTGAATCATCGCTATAGCCTTTTCTGACTGATCACACGCGATTACTGACTTGCCCTTATCTATTAGATAAAGCGTATTATTTCCGCCTCCACAGCCCAGATCCAGTATTGGTAAGGATGATCTGTCTATAATATCTTCGAATCTATCCAGCCAATCATCAACCCTAATTGAGTTTCTGGCATAATTCTGTTCATCGTGAATTTTCTCCCAATACTGGAGTGAATTATCCCGGTAATCTCTATCCATTTGCTTTCCCGATTCTTTCACCTATTTCGGTCATCATATCGTCTTTTATAATAATCCATCGTTCGAAAATCAATCACATCCTTCATATGCTTAGCAAAACCAGGTTTTCTTACAATTTCGTCCAGTTCTTTGCTTAAAGATATCGCCGCCCCATCCCGTTGTAATAAAAATCCTTTTCCGGATTCTTGAAGAAAATGAACCGGCATCTGCAATATCTTTTTTATATGCTCCCGATCAGTTATGCTCAGGTATTTCTCATAAGTCATATCCTTATCCAGATCACGCCAATTATTACCTGTATTGAAGAATTCTTTCCAAGTAGACAAGATTTGTTCTTCCGTGACATCCATACGGATATTTCCATGATTGTAAAGAGCCATCAAAACAGGCATTTTATAAACTTTAGTCATACTGGTCGTTTCAAGCATGTTGATAAATTCTCTTCCGATACCATCATATAGACTCTTTTCTTCCTCTCCCAAATCCCCCTGTTCATCGAGATATTCCAAGTATCTCCGAAACGGATTATCCTTAGAATGCTCGATAGCAAGTTGATAAACTCTTTCTTCCATATATGTAAAAAGATCCATTCGCGATGGAATACGGCCCAATTGCTCCTTTATCCGTACGTATTCATTTCGGATTTGATCTCTCACTTTTACGAGTTTCTTATCCATCTCGCTAAAGAGATCGATCAGGCGCATATCGAAATCTACTATACAATCATCCGGAAGATCTTTTTTATTTGCCGGATCATATTTTTTTCCTTCTCTTTGATAAGCACCTGAAATATAGTATCTAACATTACCTGCTTTTTCATAATTGCCGATAAAATCTAAGACATTTAGATATTCTTTTCCCTTATTCCGTCTTAATCCCCGACCAAGTTGTTGCAAAAATACCACCGGGGATTCCGTAGGCCGTAAAAACATAACCATATCTACCGACGTAATATCTACACCTTCATTAAACATATCCACAGAAAAAATCGCCCTGATTTCTCCTGATTTGAGCATATTAATCGCTTCATTTCTGTCTCTGGAATACTCTCCTGTGGCAATGCTGTAAACTGCTACGGAGGGTATCCCTCTTTCAGAAAAAGCTCTTGCCATATCTTCTGCATGCATTCTTGAACAACAGAATCCAAGAGCTCGTTCAGATCCGTATTTACAATAATACTTGTAAATCAGATCATACCTGCGTTCATTTAATATATATCTTTTATTCAACTCTTCTTCATCAAAATGCCCTCGCACCAGATGAAGCCCCTCGTAATCTGTAGTATCATCATAAATGCCATAATAATGAAATGGCACAAGCATCCCTTTATTTATTGCTTCTTTAAGTGGAATTTCGTATGGAACATTATAATCACATAATTCATATATACTTCTTCCATCCATACGCTCAGGTGTAGCCGTCAACCCCAGCATAAACTCCGGCTTGAAATAATCCACTACTCTTTTGTATTGTTCCGTGACTCCGTGATGAATTTCATCAACGATCAGATACTGAAAATAGTCAGATTTAAAATACTCTTCATTCAAATACTTACTATTTCCCAGTGTAGAAACAGATGCGAATATAATTGGCTTATCTGTACATTTTATACTACCATTAAAGAAACCATAATCTTTGGTACCTCTGATATTTTCAAATGTAAGCGCAGCCTGTTTTAATATTTCCTCTCTATGTGCAACAAACAGGATCCTATCATATTTTTTAGAATCAAACGCTGCAAGCGCAGTTTTACCCACACCTGTAGCCGCCAATACAAGCGCTTTCGAAGCACCTTCCGCCCTGGTATTCTCAAGCGCACAAAGTGCCTCTATCTGTGCACCTCTCGGCTCAAAAAATGGAACAACTTTAAGATCTTTTTCTTCCTCATCATATTCTTCAAGATCTTTTGCAGCCGCCGGCTTATGCCAGTTCTTTGAATACTCTCTTAATCTTTCATCATCAATTACAATAGAGTGGTTCTCAAAAAGATCTTCAAATGTTGAAAAGAATTTATCATAATTCTGACTATCAGTGATGCTACTAAAACGATAATTCCATTCGATCCCAGATGTGAGAGCGCTTCTTGAAATATTGGAAGATCCAATGTAGATTTCGCTATAGTCTTTATAATGAAAAAAATATGACTTAGGGTGAAATGAGCGCTCCTTCTCATTATAGAATCTCAAATCCACACGATCCTTAAGTTCATGCTTTATCAGATACAATGCCGAAGGTTGTGTAACTCCCAGATAATTACCTGTAAGAATCCTTACCCGTGCGCCACGATTCAATGCACTATTTAATTCCTTCAAAAGCATTTTGACGCCCGATTCCATTAGAAAAGAAACGATTATATCTATCTGATCGGCTTTACCCATGCTTTGAACAAGCTGATAGAATAGATGCATCCGTCGGTCTCTATCACCTGTCATTACATCCGTATAAGCTATATCTATCGGCGCATAACTGTTTTCCGTTGCTATCCCCAAATCCACCTTTATACGTCCCCACTATCCCATTTGAATTACTGATTTCAAGTATAACTATTACTCATAAAATTGTTAACAAACTATATTTTAAATTATATCACTCCACCCTTGATGTACATTTTTGTAATACCATTATTCCTCTATTTTTCCCAACCTCTCCTTCGCCATCATCGAATGCTCATCTCCATACTCTTCCCCCTGCTCTACAGCCTTTCTGTACAGCTCTATAGCTTTTTCCTTATTTTGGTCCACGACTTTCCCATCATCATACAGTCTGGCCATATAGTAAAGGCCGCAGGGATTTTTCCCGTCCATATGCTTTAGGTGCTCGTAAGCCTTATCATATTCTCCGCGATTGTAGTAGAGCTGCCCCATGCACTCATGCCCATAGGCTACTCCCTGATCGACTGCCGCCTGATAATATCTGATGGCAAAGCTCAGGCTCTCCTCATCACCATCAGCATTGTATCTTTTTTCCCAGTAGCTTCCGGCGATTATGAGCTTCCACGGTTGGATATCTGCATCCCGGTCGTATGCCATGCCGAAGTATTTTCCGGCTTTATCATAGCTCTCGTGAACGTACTCACCGTCGAAGTACATATTTGCCAGGGCATACATGGCCTCGCCGTCATCTTCGGCCAGGGCCGCCTCCAGGTAGAACTGATAGGCTTT
>Ga0310695_10006297_pt1 | contig 19741 bp, 19 predicted proteins | sample RumenRJG_04DNA_FD_203882 | JGI IMG/M metagenome (GOLD analysis project Ga0310695, IMG submission 203882) | Bovine rumen microbial communities from Lethbridge, Alberta, Canada - RJG_04 (v2) (version 2) | ecosystem: Host-associated > Mammals > Digestive system > Stomach > Rumen | place: Canada...
TATAAAACTGTTTAACAAAGAAACGATACGAGAGGCTGTACTGAACGCCATTGCTCATAGATCCATGATTGTACAAAACGATATAGTTATTAAACTAAGTCCAACAGAACTAACGATCACAAATGCCGGTGGTTTTCCTGTTGGTGTGGATATAAGCAATGTTCTAACCGTGAATAGTACGCCACGTAGTAAACGTCTTGCTGAGGTATTACAGAAAACTGGGCTTGTGGAAAAATCTGGTCAGGGTGTAGATAAGATGTTTACGAATTGCATTATGGAAGCCAAACCTCTCCCGGACTTCTCGGATACAGACGACTATCAGGTAAGTCTTACTTTCAGGACAGAAATCAGAGATGTACCTTTCTTAGTGTATATTAGGCAAGAACAGGCAAAACGGCCTCAACATCATAAACTGAGTATTTTCCAATTAATGGCTATATATAATGTGTGCTTCGGTGATGGATTGGAAATTAAATCGTCTGTTATTGATGTTTTAGTGAAAGATGGAATATTACTGAGGTCTAAAGCCGGTAAGATATCTATGAGTAAAGACTATCAAGGTATTTACTCAGAAATCTATTCTACAAAAGATATCGATTGGCTTGGTGCATTAAAAGCGTGTGCAAATAAGTATAATGATGTGATTACACGTAGAACATATATGAATTTCCTACCAGATAAAGTTTCGGTGGACAGGGTTAGATATATTATTGCGAAATTAGAATCTCTACATGTGTTGCAGAGAGAAGGGATTGGTAAAGGAACCAAATATAAGGTTATCAAAATGCCTGATTACATTGAGTTGTAAATTCCCCATAAAATTTTCAAATTCCCCAAAAATCAGAAAAGAAACGACTGAAATATTAACGCAAATTGCTTATTGTCAACACCTTATGAACACAAATGGTTTCCCCGCAAAATAAAATGTAAGGTATATAAATAACGATGACATACGATGACGATGAAGATGACGATGACCTCTTCTTACGATGACGATGACGATGACGATAACATACGATAACGATAACGATAACGAAGACAATAATTATGAAAAAAGCACGGAATTTCAGGGATTATCCTGTTTGGCAACAAGCAGTAGAATACGCTACAAAGGTATATTCCATCACTTCAGATATGCCTTATTTTGAAAAGAAAGGACTATGCGACCAACTACAAAGAGCTGTCGTTTCTATCTCTTCTAATATAGCTGAAGGAGCAGCCAGACCAACCGATACCGATTTTGCACATTTCCTAGATATGGCACTCGGATCTGCCTATGAGGTGGAAACTCAATTACTGATTGCAAAAAATGTTGGATATATAAATCCAAACTTATATACTCAGTTGACGAACGACCTGATGTCCATTGAAAGACAAATTACTGGATTCATCAATACTGTGAGACAATAAAGTCATCGTTATCGTCATCGTTATCGTTAGAAATTAATGCGAATCGCATATATCATCACATCTCCTAGAGACTGCGGACCAACAAAACTGTTGCAGACACTTTGTAAGGTCATGATTGATCACGGACATGACTGCAGGGTGTACTGTTTAAAAGAAAAGGAGGGTGTTGACTTCGGCTGTCAGACAGAGTTTATATCCTTTAAGAAAGGATTTGACTTTGGTGCGTATGATGTGGTGCATAGTCACGGTCTGTTGCCTAATTTATACATTCTGATTCATAAGCCTTTTCTCACAAAGGCACGTTGCATCAGTACTCTACATAGCAATGTCTTTGAGGATATGAGATATGCTTTCGGGGCTTTTAAGGGCTTTCTCATGGCTTGTCTATTCCTACTATCAGTATTACGTCATGACAAGTTGATATGCCTTGGACAAAACGGGTATAACTATTATAGCAGATGGTTCAGCAAGAAAAAGCTGGTTGTGGGATTCAATGCTATCACGTTAGACAAACAACTGAAACCAGACGAGGCTGACCAAGAAAAGATAGAGGCGTTTAAAAAAGACAAGATTCTTATTGGAAGTCATCAGCCTCTGCTTGAAATCAAGGGAATAGATATTCTTATCGATGCCATGAAACTACTCCCAAAGCAATACCGGCTTGTAATCGTAGGAGATGGTCCACTACAGACAAAACTAAAGAAACGCATCCAAGAATTAGGCATAGAAGAAAGAGTTTTGATGATTGGTTATCGGAAGGATGCCTCTCGCTACTTATCACTTTATGATATATTCGCACTTACCAGCAGAAACGAGGGATTTTCGCTTTCGCTGTTGGAAGCGGCTCATTATGGAAAAAAATGTGTTTGCTCTGATTTGCCAACCCTACGTGAGTTCTATAAAGATAATGTGCTCTATTTCGAATTGCCGTCAGCTCATTCATTAGCACAGACTATTGAGCAAGCAGCGTCAGAAAAAGAAACATATTTAGGGGAACGACTGAGATCAATGGCACAAGAAAAATATAATTTGGAACGTTTCTATCAGAAACACATGGAAGTGTATTGTATTGGTTAAGGGTTATTGGTTAAGGGTTAAGGGTTATTGGTTAAGGGTTATTGGTTAAAGGTGATTGGTTAATGGTTAAGGGTTATTGGTGAAGGGTTAATGGTGAAGGGTGATTGGTTAAGGGTGATTGGTTAAAGGTGATTGGTTAAAGGTTATTGGTTATTGGTTAATGGTTAATGGTTAAAGGGTATTGGTATGTTTAGTTTTGAGAGATTGGATGTGTATCAGAAGGCAAGGGAACTGGTGAAAGATGTGTATCAATTACAGAAACGGTTTCCTATGGAGGAACGTTATGAATTGGGTGATCAAATCAGGCGGTCAATCGTATCGGTATCTTCAAACATTGCTGAAGGTTCAGGAAGAGACAGTTATAAAGAGAAAATCCATTTTCTTGAAATTGCTTTTGGTTCTCTCATGGAATCATTTAGCCAACTACAAAATGCTCTGGATTTAGAATATATTGATGAAGAGGATGTGGAAAAACTAAGACCACAATTCGAAGATATAGCAAAAATGCTCTCTGGATTAAAATCTTCATTCGAGAAAAAACTTTAACCATTAATCATTAACCATTAAACTGAAAATGAAAGTTAAAGTATCATTATTTTTAATTTCATTTTTTCTGCTTATTTCAAACGGGGCATGGGGACAGGATAAGTTCGTGGAGAGATCGACGGACGTGTTGTGTGTGGTGCCGACGGCAACAGGACTGATTAAAGCGGTGGTGGAGAAGGATAAAAAGGGAATGATACAACTGGGACTGAGTACGGCAACGACGCTTGCACTGAACTATGGACTGGAGGCGATCATTAAAAAGGACAGACCGGATGGTACAGGGCATCATGCGTTTCCAAGTACTCACGCGGCCATAGCTTTTGACGGTGCTACGTTCCTGATGAAGCGTTATGGATGGCAGTGGGGGGTGCCGGCCTATGCACTCTCTGCGTATGTGGCGTGGGGACGTGTGCATGCGGACCGCCATGATTGGTGGGATGTATTAGGAGGGGCGGCGTTAGGGGCAGGATGTGCGCTGATTTATACGCGTTCGTTTGCAAAGGAGAAGGAGATTGTGATTATGCCGTCTACTTTCGGAGATCATTCGGCGGGAGTTACTGCAAGGGTTCTGTTTTAATTTTACGGAACACTAAGATTTATAACGATGACCATGACGTTTTGAGCCCCTTGATAAGGGGCGGCTCTAAAGCAGGGATATTTAACGGAACACAAAGACACGAAGACACAAAGTTTTTACTGTCCACGAATAGACACGAATGATACACTAATATATTACTCCCACGAAATACACAAAAAACACGAAAAAAATTAAAGAGCGAAATGTAAGTCATATCCATGACTTGTTGATGTAACTGTAAGGGCTGTCACTTGAGAACAAGTTCTCAGATGCCTACCCTTCCACTTACAGAATCGTTTCTACGATTCCATTTCGTTCTTTAATTTAAAAATACCACCAACTATTTTATATTTATTATATCAAAAGTGGAGGAATTGGTCTCCCACAGAAAACGCAGATGAACACAGAAATTGTACGAGCCGGTGGCTCGTTGATTGAAGACAGGGCGGGAAATGTTGTTGCACAACGTTTCCGTCGTTTGCAGAGCTTTGTCATCTGAAAGTGAACTTTCAAGTGACATGGCTCTACAAATGACATACAGATGCAGCGGGCTGCATCTCGCCACATCTTCAATCTATAAATGAAATTTCGGATATATCTTTTTATTATGGTCATGAATTTCGGGAATTATTCATTAAATATTTGGAGGGATTCTTTGCATAAAGAATCCGTTAGTGGCAGCTTACTGACACTTGAAAGTTTACTTTCAGATGGCAGTAAGCTGATACTAACAGCGGGTGCAGTCCTGCACCCCTACAAATATTTAATCCATTCGTGGAAATTAGTGTGCATTCGTGGATAAAAAAAGAAAGATTTTCGTGAATTCTGTGTATTTCGTGGGAGAAGAAAGAAGATGTTGAGGAAGTGGTATAGATACTGGACGGAGCGAAGGTGGACCTTGGGAATTGCACTGAATCCACTGGAGGGGATTATGGAGGGCGAAGACTTCCAGATGCGACCCTTATGGTTGGAGGTGGAAGGCCACTGGTTTGCGGATCCGTTTATTCTGCTTCAAGACGAGAAGCGTCTGGTGCTGCTGGTGGAGGATTTCAATATCAAAAAAGGATACGGATGTATCTCCCGTCTGTGCTTTGATACGAAAACCCTGGAATTACAGGAACGAAAGGTGGTGTTGGACTTGGGTAAGCATATCAGTTTTCCCTTTATTCTCAAAACAGAAAAGGGATTCGTGATGGTGCCAGAGTGTTCGACACATGGCTGTCAGTATTTCTATGAACTGGATGCTGAAGGGGAACAGTGTCGGGAGATTGCCAAGATAGAGGGTGTGGAATGGTCGGATGCGGTTATCGAGAAAGGATTGCATGGCTGGCTACTTTATTGTATGGAACCGCCTCATATTAACGGCCAAAAACTGCATGTCTATGCGTTGTCGGAGGATTTCAAGCAGGCGACCTTCGTAGAGGAACGGGTGTTTGAAGAGAATATCGCCCGGATGGGTGGTGATTTCTTTACTTATCAGGGAAAGAAATACAGACCCGCGCAGTTCTGCCATCATTATTATGGAGAGGGAATCTCTATTCAGACGATGGATGGAAAGGAGGTAAGGCGATTGTTTTCGCCGTTGTCTGAATGGCCGATAGGGCCTCACACGTTCCAGGTGGGCAAAGATCTTATCGTCGTGGATATGTGCCGATTTGTGCATCCATGCATCGGAAAAATTCTGTACCGTCTTGCACATATTATTATACTCCCACGAAATACACAAAAGACACGAAATTCTTTTATGTGAAACAGACGTGCCGTCGGCACCTCTGAATTCCTTCCAAGTCTATCCCAGCTGAGAACAAGTTCTCACTGCTGATAGCCGTAAAAGGAACAGCTTTACAAGCTTGCTTCACATAAAAGAAAAAAATAATTACGATTACAAACGATATGAATGGAAAGATGAGAAACGATGGATTGTATACTCAAGAGACGTATGATATAATAGGAGCTGCCATTGAGGTACAGAAAGTTTTAGGTACAGGATTTCAAGAGCCTATTTATCAAGAGGCATTAGCTCTTGAGTTTAATGCCAGGAATATTCCCTTTGAACGTGAGAAAGAACTGACGATAAACTACAAAGGTATTGAGCTCAATAAAAAATACTATGCGGATTTTGTCTGCTTTGGAAAGATTATTCTTGAACTCAAGACTGTTGATCATATCATAGATGAACATTATTCACAGGTACTTAACTATTTGAATATTACTAAATATCGGTTGGGCCTTATTATTAACTTTGGAGAAATACCTCTAACAACGAAAAGAGTTATACTCTAAATTTAGCCCCCACGAAATACACAAAAGACACGGAGATCTTAACGTTTTGAGCCCCTTGATAAGGGGCGGCTCTAAAGCAGGGATATTTTTTACGGAACACAAAGACACGAAGACACGAAGTTTTTGTCGTACACGAATGTACACGAATGATACACAAATGTTTTTTCTCCCACAGAAAACACAGATGAACACAGATATTACACGAGCCGATGGCTCGTTGATTGAAGAAGTGGCGGGAAATGTTGTTGCACAACGTTTCCGTCGTTTGCAGAACTTTGTCATCTGAAAGTGAACTTTCAAGTGACAAGATTCTGTAAATGACATCTAGATGCAGCGGGCTGCATCTCGCCACATCTTCAATCCATTCGTGAGTATTCGTGCATATTAGTGGATCAAAATAATGGAAATGAAGAAGACAGAAGAGATATTTTTGGAACTGATTAAAGTGGGACTGTGGGGGAAGACCCTCCCCATTCCCCCTTTAGAAGGGGGAGCGTCTAACTTTGCAGACATTGATTGGGAGGGAGTGTATCAGCATGCGGTGGCACAGACCATGGTAGGCGTAGTGGCTGACGGCATGGCGGCTGTGGGCATGAAAGAACTGCAGGTGCCCAAAGAGGTTAAGCTGAAGACGCTGCAACAGGTGATGCGGATTGAAGAAGGGAATGAGAAAATGAATGCCCTCCTTATTCAACTCTACAAAGTTTTAAGAAAACACGGACTGGAACCTTGGCTGCTCAAAGGACAAGGTGTAGCACAATGCTATCCAAAACCTAATCACCGACAGAGCGGTGATATCGACCTGTTTTTCCTTTCCACAGCAGATTACGAAAAAGCAGTGGAACTGTTAAGTCCCTACGACCCGAAAGCAAGAGTCAGGGATGAACTGACCATCGACGAGATCTTAGTAGAACTGCATCCCGATATTCTGGCTCGTACAAACCGAAAACTGGAAAAGAACTTCGGGGGATGGCTACAGGAAATGAAGACTCAAGAAGGAGAACGAAACGTGATAGAAGGAGTGGTGCTTCCACCTGTCGCCTTCAACACTATCTATATCTTTATCCATACAATGCGCCATTATTTTGACGGGGGTATCGGACTGCGACAGGTGAGCGACTGGATGCGATATCTGCATGTGAACAAAGACCGTATCGACCAGCAACATTTGGCTAAAGACTTGAAACGACTGGGGGTTATGAAGATATGGAAGGTGTTCGGAGCTATGGCGGTGGACCATTTAGGATGTCCTGCCGATTCCATGCCTCTCTATGATGCGCATTATTCAAAAGAGGGTCGTGTCATCCTGCAGTATATCCTGCGCTCCGGTAACTTTGGCTATTATGATGACCGGCTGCAGAACCGGCCAAAGAACTTCTATTTAGGGAAGTTGTATTCTTTCTGGGGACAGATACGGATGATTCTCCGGAATGTGTGGATGTTTCCAGAGGAGAGTCTCCGTGCTTTGCCGGTGTTGATTAAGGGGGGAATGGAAAGAGTGATGGAGAAATAAGGGTTCCACGAAGTTTTTAACGATGACGATAACGATGACGATGACTTACTGTCCACGAATGAGCACTAATGATACAGAGATCTTAACGATGACGATAACGATAACGATGACATTTAAAATGAAGAATGAAATGTAAAGAGCGAAATGTAAGTCATATCCATGACTTGTTGATGTAACTGTAAGGATTGTCACTTGAGAACAAGTTCTCAGATGCCTACCCTTCCACTTACAGAATCGTTTCTACGATTCCATTTCGTTCTTTAATTACAATATTATAGGATGCCAAGAGTAATTTTCTTCACTAACAATATGATGTTTATTGATTAAATATTTGGAGGGATTCTTTGAATAAAGAATCCGTTAGTGGCAGATTACTGACAATTGAAAGTTTACTTTCAGATGGCAGTAAGCTGATACTAACATTAGGGTGCAGTTCTGCACCCCTACAAATATTTAATCCATTCGTGAATATTATGACTTACGTTCATGAATCTCGGCTGCACTCGGCATAATTCAAGCATGATTCTGCTCTCGTTTGCACGAGATTTCATGCATATAAGTGGATAAAAGAGTTTCTGTGAATTTTGTGTGTTCTGTGGGAGAGAAAAGCATCAAAACTACCCGTCAATGATGATGACGATATAGATACAGTATCAAATAAAAAATATTTTTTTTTGTGAATTGAAGAAAAAGCCCTAACTTTGTGCCCAATATTATTGGGCCGTTATTAAAAATTAATTTTTTATGAGTATCGCATATTGGTTTCTGTTAGCATCTTTCGTTATGTCATTCTTGATGGGATGGTGGCTGATTCCGCGTGTACTCATTATCTCCTACAAGCATAAACTGTTTGACATGCCAGACGAACGAAAGGTGCACGACCAACCGATTCCGCGTCTGGGCGGACTGACTTTCTTCCCCGTTATTGTCATTACGTTGAGTCTGTTGATGGGTATCCGCTACATGCATGGATGGGATGTGGTAAATCTCCCATCGAAAGAGGTTTTTGTGGAATATATGATGCTATTGGCGGGATCATGCGTGCTTTTTATCGTAGGTGTGGGCGATGATCTTGTCGGTGTAAACTATAAATGGAAATTTATAGCGCAAATTATCTGCGGTTGTCTGATTTCCATGTCCGGTCTGTGGATGCATAACCTTGGTGACTTCTTAGGTGTTGATGAACTGCCGAAGTGGCTAGGCTATTTAACTGCCATTTTCGTGGTCGTGTATATCACCAATGCTTTTAACCTTATAGACGGTATCGACGGATTGGCCTCAGGACTGAGTGCTATTGCTCTGTTTGTGTTTGGTTGCGTCTTTGTATGGGAACGTCAGCTTATCTATGCTATGATTGCCTTCGCGACCTTCGGCGTCATTGTACCGTTCTGGTTCTATAACGTGTTTGGCAACCGCCGTAAAGGTAAGAAGATTTTTATGGGTGATACTGGATCCTTGACACTGGGTCTCATCATGAGTTTCCTCCTGCTGCGCATTATGTTGACCAGTTATCAGCAGCATGGAACGCCAGGTTTCGTCCTGGTGGCCATCAGTGCCTTGCTGATTCCATTATTTGATGTTGTCCGCGTGGCGTTCCACCGTATCCGAAAGGGTCGTAATCCCTTTATGCCCGACCAGAATCATATCCATCATAAGCTATTGAGAACAGGAATGAAGATGAGGTGGGTACTGTTTACCATCGTCGCTATGGATATCTTTTATATCCTCCTGAATTTCGTGCTGTATCATTATCTGAACAACACTGTCATCATCATCATCGACCTCATTCTTTGGTGCATTCTGCATTGGGTGTTGAATAAGAAAGTCAAAGGAACGTCGTCGGTGTCCGACTAAGTTTCAAGTTTCAGGTTTCAAGTTTCAGATATTAAATTTACAAAAACTAATATGGGTAAAGTTAGGCAATTTGAAGATTTAGAAATATTTCAAAATGCACGATCACTAAATAAAAAGATATATCAGATTACAGAAAATGGAGATTTCCATAAAGATTCCCGATTTGTTCAACAAATCCATGCAGCTTCTGGTTCTATTATGGATAATATCGCCGAAGGATTTGAACGGGACGGAAATAAAGAGTTTGTAAATTTTCTCTATATAGCTAAGGGTTCATGTGGTGAGGTACGTAGCCAAATTATCAGAGCCTCAGATATTGGCTTTATTGATAATGAAACAGCTAAAGAACTATACAATGAATGTTTATGCCTAAGCAAACAAATCGCCCATTTTATTAATTCTCTTAAAAAAAGCAACATATCAGGTCAAAAGTACTTGAAACTTGAAACCTGAAACTTGAAACAAGATTTTCAAGCATTATGAAAGAACAAATACTTGTTAGGATTACGGGACAGGACAGGCCGGGACTGACTGCCTCGGTCATGGAAATACTGGCGAAATATGATACGCAGATCCTGGATATTGGACAGGCGGACATCCATGCGACACTGTCACTGGGCATTCTTATCCGAGTGGATGAAGAGAACTCAGGACGGGTGATGAAAGAACTGTTGTTCAAGGCCACAGAACTACAGGTAAACATCGGTTTTTCACCCATTACAGATGAAGAATACGAAGCATGGGTAGGACGACAAGGAAAGAACCGTTATATCCTTACCATCGTAGGCCGTCATCTATCTGCACAGCAGATTGCCTCCGCTACTCGAGTGATTGCACATCAGGGATTCAATATCGATTCTATCCTCAGATTATCTGGAAGAACACCTCTTAATCCCCCTTCTGGTGAGAAAACACAGGCTTCTTCCATTCAGTTTTCTCTTCGCGGCATATTAGAAGACCGGACTCAATTACAGCATGAGCTGATGAAGATTTCGTCGGATAACGATATGGACTTCTCCTTCCAACGTGACGATATGTTCCGAAGAATGCGGCGTCTCATCTGTTTCGATATGGATTCTACACTTATTCAGACAGAGTGTATCGACGAACTGGCTATCCGTGCCGGTGTAGGCGACCAGGTAAAAGCCATCACCGAGCGTGCGATGCGTGGAGAAATTGACTTTAAGGAGAGTTTCACCCAAAGAGTAGCCCTGCTAAAAGGACTCGACGTGAGTGTGATGCAAGATATTGCAGAAAATCTGCCTATCACAGAAGGTGCTGACCGTCTGATGGAAGTACTGAAACGATGCGGTTATAAGATTGCTATACTCTCTGGTGGATTCACCTATTTCGGTGAATATCTGCAGCGTCGTTGGGGCATCGACTATGTATATGCCAATGAACTGGAGATTGATGAGAATGGTAAACTGACAGGTCGTTATGTTGGTGAAGTGGTGGATGGTCACCGTAAAGCCGAACTGCTGAAACTCATCGCACAAGTGGAGAAAGTAAACTTAGCACAAACGATTGCTGTGGGTGATGGAGCTAATGACCTGCCCATGATCAGCGAGAGTGGTCTGGGCATTGCCTTCCATGCTAAGCCGCGTGTGGTGGCCACAGCCAAACAGAGTATCAATACCATCGGATTGGATGGTGTGCTGTACTTCCTTGGATTTAAGGATAGTTATTTGATAAAATGACACAAAATTTTTACTGTCCACGAATATTCACTAATGAAACACTAATATATTACTCCCACAGAAAACACAGATGAACACAGATATTGTACGAGCCGGTGGCTCGTTGATTGAAGACGGGGCGGGAAATGTTGTTTTACAACGTTTCCCGTCGTTTGCAGATGAATGCCACTTGAAAGTAAACTTTCAGATGTCATTACTCTGCAAATGACATCTAGATGCAGCGGGCTGCATCTCGCCACATCTTCAATCCATTCGTGATAATTCGTGCATATTAGTGGATCCAAAAAAGAAAGAATTTCGTGAATTCTGTGGATTATGAGCTACGCTATGAATCTCGGCTGCACTCGGCATAATTCAAGCAAGCTTGATTCTGCTCTCGTTTGCACGAGATTTCTGTGGGAGAGAATAACGAAAAAGGCGGTGCTAATATATTCTGCATCGCCTTTTCTTTATTTAGTTAGGTTATAGGTTTTCGTTTTTTGCTTGCTGATCTTCTTTGATCAGCTTTAGGAGATGCTCCACGGCTTCGGCTTCGGGGATATTCTTTTCTACACATTCCTTCTGGCGATAGAGACTGATTTTGCCGCGACCAGCACCGACGTAACCGTAATCGGCGTCAGCCATCTCACCTGGACCATTCACAATGCAGCCCATAATACCAATCTTCAAGCCCACCAAATCTTTCGTGGCTTCCTTAATCCGTTGGATGGTAGTGCGCAAGTCATAAAGCGTACGACCACAACCAGGACAGGATATATATTCCGTCTTTGTAAACTTAATGCGGGCGGCTTGTAATATGGCATCGGAGAGAGCCTCCTCCTGCCCCTCCTTCAGGAGGGGTGAAGTAATCTGAAGTTCCGTAGCAAGACGGTCGATTAGGATAGGACCAGCAATCATGGCGGCTTTGAGTTGCAGCGTTTCGTAGTCTGGAGCAGTGATGTTTAAATGAAGGGTAGGAAGACCCTCTTTATCCCCCTTAGAAGGGGGAACTATATTAGCGTATTCTGATTCTCCATTATTAAGAGATGTGGGGGGCGTATTATTTTCGGCTTGTTCTCTTAATCGGGCACATTCGGGAATGAGTTCTACGAGTTTTCGGGCTACGGGAATTTCGGCCTCGGGCTCTTCACTTAAAGAGACGCGGATGGTATCGCCGATACCTTCGGTGAGAAGGGCACCAATACCTACTGCACTCTTGATACGTCCGTCTTCACCTTCTCCTGCTTCCGTCACACCCAGATGCAGAGGATAATGCATATCCTCCTTGTCCATGGTCTGCACCAATAAACGTACCGTACGGACCATCACTACTGTATTACTGGCCTTGATGGAGATAACAACATCATTGAAGTTTTCCCTCCGACAGATGCGTAAGAACTCCATACAACTCTCCACAATGCCTTCAGGTGTGTCACCATAACGGCTCATGATACGGTCGGAGAGGGAGCCGTGATTAACACCGATGCGGATGGCGGTATGATGCTCCTTACAGATATTCAGGAAAGGCACAAACTTACGTTCTATCTTCTGTAACTCGGCAGCATACTCTTCATCGGTATATTCTATTTTCTTAAAGACACGCCCAGGATCGACATAGTTACCCGGATTGATACGCACTTTCTCACAATAGAGGGCTGCGATATCTGCGGTATGGGCTGTGAAATGGACATCAGCGACCAAAGGCTGTGAATAGCCATCAGCTTTCAGCTGTGCGGAGATGTTCTTCATATTCTCCGCTTCACGGGTTCCCTGCGTCGTGAAACGAACCAGTTCACCGCCTGCGTCGATGATGCGTTCAGCCTGTGCCACCGAGGCTGCCGTGTCGTTGGTATCGGTAGTGGCCATGGATTGGATTCTGATGGGATTGTCACCGCCAATCAGAATATTGCCCACCCGCGTTATAGATGTTTTTCTTCTTTCCATATTATTAAAGTGAAGAATGAAGAGTGAAGAGTGAAGAATCCACCCTCCCTATTCAGGGAGGGATGGGGTGGGTCGCTTATATTTGTATTCAAGCTTTGCTAAATCAGCATTTGCCTTTTCAATTTTCTGACCCAAACCTGCCTTGTAGGCTGCCATTTTCTGAGCCAGAGCCTCATCGGCTAAGGACATCATCTGACAGGCTAGAATGGCGGCATTCATGGCTCCATTGATGGCAACGGTGGCGACAGGGATGCCAGGAGGCATCTGAAGAATACTGTAAAGCGCATCAACACCATCCAACACACTGCCTTTAATAGGTACACCAATGACTGGAAGAGTTGTATTGGCAGCAATAACGCCCGGTAAGGCGGCAGCCATACCAGCACCTGCAATAATAACCTTAATACCCCGGCCTGCAGCCCCTTTAGCAAACTGTTCCACAGCCTCGGGTGTACGATGAGCAGACAAGGCATTCACTTCGAAAGGAATCTCCATGTCATCCAAGAATTTCATGGCCTTTTCCATTACAGGCAGATCGCTAGTGCTGCCCATGATGATGCTAACCAAGGGAGACCCACCCCAGCCCTCCCTGCTTAGGGAGGGAGTTTTATTTTCTTTTTCCATACTTTATTTTATTTATATTTCATTTATTATATAATTACTATTGAATCAACAAAACTCCCTCCCTAAGCAGGGAGGGCTAGGGGTGGGTCTTCTAAATCCACAATATACTATAGTAGGCACAAAAATAGCCGACAATAAAGCCGGCCACGACCTGAGCCAAGGTATGCTGACGGAGAATCATACGGGCAGTACCTAAGACACCCGCTAAAAGAATGGCTATACATAACCACCATACCGGATTATAGGAGAAGGCGAAGGAAAACGCAAGGAGAGCTCCCGTGACGCCTCCTATGGCTGCTGTATGCGTGCTTATTTTCCAATATTGATTGATAAAACCACAGACAACCTGGATAATCAAGGCGGCCATCACGATGCTTGCCATAAAATGGGGAATACGGAGGAACTGCATGAGATAATAGCAGAATCCATAACAAACAATGGCAATGACATAAGGCACCATACGGCGTTCCTTGACGCCTAATTCTATCAATGACCATCCCTGATAACGACGATAGAGATGAATGAGGAAAGTGGGAAGAAGAACGGTACACATATACACCAAGGTGATGACCTGCAGTTTGTAGGCCCACGGCAGCAAGTTCAGATAACTGAAAATGAACAGTAGGATCAGTCCTATCACGGGAAGATAGAACGGATTGAACAGTGCACTGACAATCTTTGCTGCAAATATGATATCACGTTCTTTCATTTTTTTAAATAGGGACCCTCTAAATCCCCCTTAGAAGGGGGACTTTTGGATTAGGATCATAAATTTTGCTTTATTATATTTATTACTTTTTCTAAATCAAATAGAATTTCTTCATTATTAAAACGTAAAACTCGATAGCCTTTCTCGTGAAGATAATTTTCACGTTGTAGATCGGATTCTTGTTGTCGTGGCTCTGAATGATAACCACCATCTACTTCAATAATTAGTTGATGTTCTTTACATATAAAATCAACAATATAATCACCAATAATATACTGACGAAGAAATTTTACTCCTAACTTTTTATTAGAAAGTAAGAGCCAAAGGGCATTTTCTGCTTCAGTCATATTATTTCTATTCTCTTGGGCAAATTTTTTAAGAATTCCGTATCTATCTGGTGAAGCAACCTTCCAAACAGGAAGATGACCCTCTAAACATCCCTCGCTGCGCTCGCCACCCCGTAGCCTTCCCCCCTTAAAAGGGGGACTTTTTTTTATAGGCTTGGATTTATTAATACACATATATTAAATTATAATTAATTGCTGAGAGTTGAAAGTCCCCTTCATAAGGGGAATTTAGAGGGTCTTTCTAAGCCGAGAAATTGGAATTCCTAATTGTTCACGATATTTGGCAACCGTACGACGAGCGACGGGATAACCTTGTTTTTTAAGTTCTGACGACAGAGTATCATCATTGAGAGGATGTGATTTGTCTTCTTTGTCTATCAATTCTTTCAACAGTTGCTTGACCTTTCGGGTGGATAGTGTTTCACCTGCTTCCGTACGCAAACCTTCATTAAAGAAATGACGAAGGCGGTAGGTACCCCAGCGTGTCTGACAATATTTCACATTACAAACACGGGAAATGGTGGAAATATCCAAACCTGTGCGATCGGCCACATCCTTCAACACCATAGGACGAATATCACCTTCATCACCATCCTGAAAGAACTTCAGTTGGAAATCAATGATGGTCTTCATGGTCACATACAATGTATGACGACGCTGTTTGATGGCTTCAATATAATTTCGGGCACGATCTACCTTTTCCTTTGCATAAAGAAATGCTTCTTTCATTTGGCGATTCATCCCTGACTTATTATGCTGATACTCTGCCAACATATCCGTAAAGGTTTGCGATACATATAAATCAGGTACACGACCGCGATTTAAACTGAAGGTCACCGTTCCGTCATCAGCGGTATCTACAATAAAATCCGGCGTTATCTGTTGTACATTACGACCTTCCGTTTCACCCAAAGAAGAACCAGGTTTGGGATTCAGTCGTAAAACCTCTTCCTTCAATTGATCCACAACATCATTGGAGAGTTTCTTTTGCTGGATGATTTTCTCCCAACGATTACTCATCAGATCATCGAAACAGTCAGCTATAATCTCCCGCAGTTGCAGCCGAACAGGGTTTGCCCGTTTACGGTCTATTTGTAACAACAGACATTCCTTTAGAGAACGCGCACCGATACCTGCCGGATCAAAACTTTGAAGAAGTTCAAGCACTTCCTCGAGTTCCTTTTCCGTTGTATCTACATTCTGATAGATAGCCAGTTCATCACCCAAAGTATCCAATGATTTTCTGAGCAGACCGTCATTATCCAAAGAACCGATGATATATTCCATTATCTGCTGTTGTTTATCGGTCAGTTCCAATTCGCCCATCTGTTCTTTCAGCGTATCATAGAAAGAAATTTGATTACCATAGGTGATTTCCTCATAATCAGCTTCAGCGGAAGTTCCTGGTTTTAAATTCCAAGTTTCTGTCTGCAGTTCATCATCGCTCGTCATCCGTTCCAAAACACTATCGAGTTCACTCTGACGTTCCTCTTGTTCTTCGGTGGATTCTATTGGTTCTATAGAATCTACTGGTTCTATAGCATTTTCATCAGGAGAAACTTCTAATGCCGGATTATCATCTATTTCCGTCTTAACAGCCTGTTCAAATTCAGCCAAAGGCATTTCAAGCATACGCACCACCATCATCTGCTGTTGCGTAAGCCGCTGTTGCTGGACTAATTTTTGCTCTTGTGTCTGAATTAATTCCATAATAGAAAGCCCTAACTCCCTATGTAAGGAGATTTGGGGTAGATATTATTTAAAATATTCTTTTAACTGCGCTGCATAAGCAGCCAATTTTTCGGGATTATCATTACCGTAACGCTTCCATATGCGATTACAAGGAAGTACAAGAGGAGAGGTGAGTAATTCCACACGATTCAGATAAGGATCACAAATCTGATAAACCTCCATAATCTCTACTATTAATGATGTATCGATTTTCAGTAGCCGGGCCAACTGTTGAATTTCTGGTGTACTCTTAACCATGGTATTCGGTGTCAAACGGAAATAAAGGTCAAGAATCATAATCAGTTTAACAGGTGTAAGATCCGGATTCTCTTCTATGGGTTTAAAATCCAATTCAAAACTCTCATGAGTCTCCACACCTTCATAAAAATCACCAGCACTACCCAAACCTTTCATTTGGCGCAACATCTTTATTCCTTTTGCCAATCGTTTAGGATTATTGCCATAACGTTCCCATAATTTCTCCATACGAGGAGTATCCAGACTCCGAAGTTTGAACATCTGCTCGTACAAAAATTGTGGTGGAATATGAAGTTCCAAACTCAAATTCACCATTCCACGAGAATAGAGTGGTTTTACACCTTCTGGCTTTTTCAAATACAACTGCATCAAAAGCAACCAATATTCATCTTGCCAACGAACGTTCTTTGCCATAACTCAAATTATTTATGCCACAAAGTTAGTTGTTTTTTAGGAATTTATATCATCTTTATCTGAGAATTTTCTAACAATCTTTTTATTAACAACGATAACGATGACGATAACGATAACGATGACTATGACTATAACGATGACGATGACAATAACGATGACCATGACGATAACGATGACTATGACTATGACGAGTGTTCTTATAATATTCATAAATATTTATTGTGTGGAAAAAGGTGTGGATAACTCTGTTGATAAGTTTGTTAATATTCACCGGGTTTTATTCTTTAACACTGATTCTGTGGAAAAGGACTATTTTATTCCTATATTTTATAAAAGTTTTCAACGATTTTAGTAGGAAAAAAGATATAAACTTATTAACTTTGCATCGAAAACATAAAATGTGGATAAGTCACGTAACTTGTTAAGAGTTTATGGTTTATGGTTGATTGATGATGTGGATAAGTAGTGAATAAGATGTTTATAATGAAATAACCAAATTTTTCTATGATCAGTTATCAACTTTTCAACATCACATCATCCTACTCTTTTGTTTTCTTTAAAATTAAAAATAAAAAAATAATAAAAATATGAAAGTTAAAAACGAGTGGAAAAAGAAGGGGTTTATTGAAGAACCCGTGGAAGAAGGTCTGGATTTGAAGACTGAAATTCGCAAAATAGCTAAAGAAAAGGATGCTGTGATTCTGGCTCATTACTATACAAGAGGTGAGATTCAGGAAGTAGCAGACTTTATCGGTGATTCCCTGGCTTTGGCTCGTAAGGCTGCTGAGACAGATGCAAAGATTATCGTTATGGCAGGCGTTCACTTTATGGCCGAAACCTGTAAGATTCTCTCGCCAGAGAAATTGGTACTTTGTCCGGATTTGAATGCAGGCTGTTCATTAGCTGACAGTTGTAAGGCAGAAGACCTTCGTAAATATAAAGAGGAGCATCCAGGTTATATGGTTATCAGTTATGTGAATACTACTGCTGCCGTAAAAGCATTGACTGATGTGGTGGTTACCTCTGGTAATGCCAAGAAAATTGTGGATCAGCTGCCTGAAGATGAAAAGATTATCTTTGGTCCTGACTATAATCTTGGTTCTTATATCAATGGCGTAACAGGTCGTGATATGCTGCTTTGGAATGGTGGTTGTCATGTTCATGAGCGTTTCTCGGTTGCAGAAATCGTTAAACTTAAGGAAGAGCATCCTGATGCGGTTGTACTGGCTCATCCTGAATGTAAGGGTCCTGTATTAGCTATTGCTGATGTGGTAGGTTCTACAGCTGTTATTTTAAAATATTGTATTGAAAGTGATAAGAAGGAATTTATCATTGCTACAGAGGCTGGTATTTTGCATGAGATAGAGCGTCAGTGTAAGGATAAGACTTTCTATCCTGTACCACCAGAAATCAGTGAAGGTGGTGTAGGCTGCAGCTGTAATGAGTGTGACTATATGAAGATGAACACGCTGTTGAAAATTTACAATGCTTTAAAATATGAATGGCCTATCGTAGAAGTTCCTGAAGATATTCGCAAAGAAGCTGTGAAGCCTATTGAGCGGATGCTTAGCATGAGTTGACAAATAGAAGACCTATCCCCTGCCCCTCTCTAGAGGGAATGGAGTAGATAGTTATTTATTTGAAAATAAGGATATTGATGCGATTACCTATCTTTAGAATGGGAATGGATGCTAAATAGCTGATTGTTATCAATACAAGCCAAATAAGCAAGGGATACTTGAATCCGTAGATAAAGTCCTGAAAGAGATAGACCGCAAAGAATGTGTGTGTCATCCACATGGGCATTGAATTTAGCCCTAACTTATAGAATACATTGTGGAAAAATCTATGCAATTGCAGATGACTTATGCAGAAAATAATGATGAATGCATACAGTCCGTCTGCAATTGTTACTTTTATTATGCATTTTATGATGAATAAAACGATGATAATAATAAAGTATATTGTGGGTTTGACGGCTTTAAGATTAGCTGGTTCGTTTTCTAACAGTCGAAAAAGCAATATGCCGAGCGAGAAATAGAAAGTGAGTTGCACGATGAAGAAGGGCTGTAATAGTAGCGTTAGTAGTGTTGTGTTTTTCAGTTGATGATAGACGATGTATCTCGTTGTGAGAAATACAATGGAATAAATGATCAGCGTAATAATGATTTTGCGCTTTTCGTTCAAATGATAGACAAAGTCTATAATCCACCAAGAGAGTAGACTGATGATGGCATATGGTAAGAGAAACCAAGTTTCTCCGTTGTAGGTGCAGCGTATGCCGACGATGTTTGCCAGCACGTGAAGAAGGTCGCTGGGATAAATGTCGGGCTTGATGAAATGGCCTATGGTTACGAAAATGAGCAATATCAACCAATAGTGTACGTAGAGTTTCAGTATTCTCTTGCTCTGGATGCTCAGGCTGAGCTGATTCCTTTTGTAGCAGTAGGTAAGTCCGTAGCCGCTCAGAATCATGAAGAAAGAAACGGGATAGCAGGCATTAGAGAGGTATTTCACTAACGGCGTGTTTCCTATATATAATAAAGGTGTACACAAATCGCCCAAGTCGTCTCTGCCAAACAGATGAAAGAAAAGCATCATTATTATGGCTACACCTTTTATTATAGTGCTTTTTTCCTTATTCATTCATAGTGTGCTTATATTTATTGGCAATGAATAGGGCGCTGAGCATCACAACAAAAGGCATGATGGGTATATGAAATCTTGACTCTCCATGTCCCATAAAGAGCAGCAGGAGCGTTTGAAGGATAATAA
>Ga0310695_10006299_pt1 | contig 19736 bp, 5 predicted proteins | sample RumenRJG_04DNA_FD_203882 | JGI IMG/M metagenome (GOLD analysis project Ga0310695, IMG submission 203882) | Bovine rumen microbial communities from Lethbridge, Alberta, Canada - RJG_04 (v2) (version 2) | ecosystem: Host-associated > Mammals > Digestive system > Stomach > Rumen | place: Canada...
ATGTTACTACTAATGACCAGAGAGTAATGAGATACCTATATGAGTTATTTAAGTTTATGTATGAGTCTTCTGGTTTAAACTCTAATAAGATATCCTATAGGCATAAAGCATTTGATTATGACTGTTCTTGGGATTCTATTACCTATGAGAGAAAACAGGGTACTATAGCTAAATTCCATAGGTTTACTACAGAAGGTTTTGAGGAAATAAGAGAAGTAACTCAGACTGTCTGGGTTACTTCTACCTATGCACCACACCAGGAAGAAGTTAAAACCAAGAAGAAAGTACCTGTACTCAGAATAAGAAGACAAATTAATCCTTATGAGTTTGAAGAACTCAAAGTAGTTAATTTTGTTTATACCTCTTATAACAATGGTAAAGGAATGAGTCGTAGTATACCTTCCTTTTCTAACCTAAAACCTTATACAGCTAAAGATATAGCTAAACTGAAGACTGATGAAATAGATGAAGAAACCAGTGAATGTTTAGTGCCTGTATTACCTGTTATTATTAAAACCAGAATAGGTAATATAATAGGTGGAGATATCTTATCTATAGCTATGAGGTCTGTACATAATACCTATGTAAAGATTAAAAAGAAATGGTATCAGACTAAATGGTTCGCTGTAATAAGATATGTTGTTTCTGCTGTAATTATAGTATGTTCTTTTGGTACTGCTACACCTCTAGTAGTATTAGCTAATATAGCTATAAACATTTTAATACTACTAGCTATAAAACTAGCTATAAAAGTACTATGTAAGATATTTCATCTTAAAGCATTAGAACAGATACTAAATCTTGTAGTAGATTTAGTAGCTATATTCTGTTATGGAGTACCTCCTGCTGCATGTAGTATTAGTACTTCATTAGCTGCAGGTCAATTAGACTTAAACTCTCTTTTATCTAATATAGCTTCTGCTCAATTAACTGCTGCTGGTTTCCCTATGGCAGCAATAGCATTCCAGATTGCCCAAGACCCTTCATTCTATCAAGCATTAGAGAATAAAGACTGGAGTACAGTAGCTATGAAAATAGGTCCTCTAGTTATGTCAGCTATAGCTACTGCTATGCCTGATACAAGAGCTGTAGACAGTATGGGTAAATTACAGCAGACTAAAGGTAGTTTATTAGACCCTATAACTAAACAAGTAGATTACACTAAGATAGACTTTAAACCAATAAACAGTGCTATTACATTCAAAGAACAGTTAGAGTATGTAGGTAAAGAACTAGGTAAAGTACCTCTAGGTATCATAAAAGATAGGGAGGAAAGGTATAAGGTAGCTAGTGAAAAACTAAGAAACAATATGCTTACTTTATCTAATCAAATGAATGTTTTTAATCAAAAGGCTTCATCAGCTCTTGCATTTAATAATTCAATGAATCTCGCATTCATTGTAGATGAAATGAATAAAGATGATGATTTAGATTTTTATAGATTTAACAGAGGGTTTGTATAATGGCTTATTCAATAGGACCAAATGGTAATTTTATACCTGACCAGAATGCCCCATGGTATCAAAACATGTGGAATAGTACCATGTATGCCTGGGCACAGAATCCAACTGCTCCACTTCAATCTATAGGAGATTGGTGGGGAGCATTTAATACCTATAAGATGGCTAGGAATAATTATAATCTTACTAAAGATTATTATAATTTCCAGCGTCAATTAGCTCAGAATAATGAAGATAGAATACAACAGCGTTTTGACTGGCTTAAACAAGCTAGAGCAAGTTCAAGTTTATAAGGAGATGTTATGGCAGATTTACCCCTAAATGCGTATGGTTATATAGATGGAAGTCCTGTTGACCCTAGAACACTACCAGAGGTTATAGATAGGGCTAATACACATGGAAGACTTACTTATATACCTATACAGGCAAGACCTGAATACTATAACTATAAAAATGGTTTACGTATTCCTTTTGATAAAATTCCTTCTAGTCCAGTAACAGGTAGTTATTTACCAATACCAAGTGAACCTACTTCTCCTGCAGTAGACCGCCTTAATATTAATGACTATCGTAATATGCGAGCAACTAGTCCACAAATGGCTAGAACTGCCCCAGTAAATCCAAGGACATATCCTGTAATAGAAACTCCTAGAACATATCCTGTAATGGAGACTCCTAAAACATATCCTGTAACAGAATCTTCTAGGTATCTTCCTACTTCTGCTCCATCTAAATTTGGTTGGCTTAAAGCAGGTGGTAAATTGTTAGGTCCTATTGGTGCTGCATTAACTGCATGGGATTTAAGCCGTGGAGTAGGTGATTATTTAAATGATAAAACAGGTGCTTCTGATTATTGGCTTGGCGATGCAGGTAAAGCTGATTTATCTGAATTAGCTGGACGTACTGAAATTCCAAACCAAGGTAATTTATATAATGGTGAAATATCTGATGACGAATTTAATAGCATGAGTCATGCAGATAAATTAAAGTGGTTAGCTGATAGAAGACATTATAGAGAAAATGCTAATTATGTACCAGCTTCTCCTACAGCTACTAATGAATATGGTGAAGGTAAGACTCCAACAGGTAATGTTGTATTGGGTTCTGAAGCCCCTACAGATGCTATGTTACCAGATGGTACTATGGTGCATGATGGTGTAACTGTAGCTCCAACAGTACCTACTGTAGATACTCTAATTGCTACTGCTAATAAACCAAAAGTAGCAAATAGAGTAGCAAATAGAACTCCAGTAGTACCTACTACACCTACACCTACATTTAATTATGGTGGAAGTGCTCCTACATATGCATCTTCATATAACTTAAATAGAGACCCTAATTATCAGTATTCTGAAGCATATGCTTGGAGAAATAATCCTGCACCTGCACCTACATCTACTACATGGAATAATGGCTGGGCTAAACCTAATCCTCGTGCTAGTTCCATTACAAATTACTATGCAGGTATAGGATATTAATTGTATTGAGTTAGGTAGGTAAATGAATAAATTATAACTATTATTGTTGGAGGTATTTTAATGGCATCAGATATACCATATGATTGGAATAATGCAGCCGCTTTAAATGGACTTAATAAAGGTAAAGCGGCTATAGATTTTACTAAATATGATGGAGGGTATAGGTGGTTAAATACTCCCACACAACCAGGACTTACTAATTTAGAGTCTGGAGACTATGATAGTATTTGGTCTAATTTAGGGGCTATACCTCGGTTATTCAAAAATATGGGTAAAGAGTTCGCTAATTCTAAAGACTTATATATTAAACAAGCTGCATATGATTTACATACAAGTGAAGATAATCCTAAAGCTCAAGCATTAGGTAGTCTATGGTATGCTAATTCTTCTTGGGCTTTAGCTAATAATGGTGGAGAACAGCCTTGGAGTCACTTATCTCAAAACCAGCAAAATCAAATTCCATTATTCTTAATGAATAAATATGAGAATGACCCTAATTTTAAAGCTGTAGTAGATGAAGGGGACCAAGATAAATTTCGTGCTTATGTTTCCCGTTACTTACAAGATGTAGGGGAAGATACTGATTTGTTAGCTAGTCCTGATTCTATTCAAAACTCATTAGCTCCTACTCAAGGAACTCATGCAGCAGATGACCATGCTGCTGAAGTAGCTAAGAAAACCTATGAAGATTTTATTAGTCCTGGTATAGATAAAGGTTCTGAAGTAGCAGCAGCTCTTATAGCTAATAATCAGAAAAAACAGCAGGAAAGAGTTCAACAGGAAGGTAATCTTACTGATAGTTGGTATGATAGATACAGAAAGAATCCTCGAAGGAATAACAAAACTATAGAGGAAATAAACCAAGAAACAATTAGAGAATTTGGGCGATTAATATAATGTATAGTTTAGATGATTTCTTATTGGATTTACGTAATAGAGGGGAGAATGCTCCCCTCAATGATATTAATAATAGCGTAGGTAGTCCTACACCAGTTCCACAGCTACAAGGAGATATAGCTAATATGGATTTTAGTAACTTTAATTATGAAGATATAGATAATGCTAATATCTATGAAAAAGATGGATTATACTATTCTGATAACCCATATGTTAATTCTATTATAGGTATAGAATCAGGTCATAAAGCTAATGCTCATAATGCATCTGGTGCTGCTGGAGTATTTCAGTTTATGCCATCTACTGCGAAGCAGTACAAGTTAACTAATGCTTATGACCCTAATGAATCACTTAGAGCATATAAGCAGTTAACCAAGGATAATATTAGACAGATGAAAAGAATGGGTATTCCTATTACTCCAACAACTATTTATATAGCACATCAACAGGGTGTACAAGGATTAGCTAGGATTATGACTGCTTTACGTACTGGTTCTGAATTAACTGGTGCTACTTTACGTAATGTAAAGAATAACTCTCTAGGTGGTTATAAAGGATTACAGAAATATTATGATGATTGGGAAGCCAGAATTAAGAGAGGATAATAATGGGTATATATGATAGTTTTGATAATAAGTCAGATCCTAATCATGCATTATGGGCTGTAATGACAGCAGGTAATACCTTAGCTGATAAACAGAATAACCTAATTAAAGAGTCATACCAGCCTATTGTAGACTGGGATAAAGCCAGAGCTAAATCTACTACTCAAGCTTATCTGGATTATTTATCTGGTTTAACTGATAAACAGTTAAGTGATGAATTTATGAAGGGTGAAACTGACCTGTTAGATTCTACTAGGTCTGCTGCTATGCAAGGTGGTATTAGATTAGATTTAAGTGATGAAAACTGGAAAGAAATTCAAGCTCAAAGAGATAGAGCACAGAAATTTGCTCAGGGTGAATTTGATACTGAATTTAATAAGAACCTTACTAGAGAACAGGCTGAACAAGCATGGAAAAATAACTCTCAGAATGCTTTAGCAGAACAGGCAGCTAAAGTTTATAATGGTAGAGTAAGCCTGGATAATGCTAAACAATCAGTAGATAATATGTTTGATACTGTACGTAAAGAAGAGTTATTAAACAGAATGTCTAAAGGAGCTTCTCTAGGAGATATCTATAATGATGATAGATTTGTACGTAAAGGACATGAAACTGAAGATAGACTCTATAACTATGATATGGTTAACTCTGCTAGATTAGAGTCTATTAAGGAAAAATTAGCATCTGATATTAGAGCTGCAGGTATAGACCCTAATGATACTAATTCTGTAATAGAGTATATTAGAAACCATAGAGATGAATATGGTATTAATCCTGATAGATTAGTTACTAAGATGTCTACTTGGTTTGCTCCTGCAGGAGCTACTGTTAAGGATAATAGTCAAGACCAGATTGCTCAAGCTGGTAATACTAAAGTTAAGAGGTATACTGATTTACTCAATTCAGGTAAAGAATTAACTACAGATGATTACAATACTATATTTAGTGATTCTGATATAGTTTCTGCTAAAGATAGTAATAAATTGTATGGTAGAGCAATATCTGAGTTCTTAGGTAAAGACCCTATTTTTACTGATGTTAGAAAAGCATTCCAGAATAACTTTAGAAATTCTCAGGGTGATTTAATGTCATTTGAATTAGTTCAAAGGAGAATTAATGAAGCGGGTCTTAAGGGTAAATTAACTCCTGAAGCTATGCAACGTGTTAATACTGTTGTAGGTACTATGTATCAAAATTCTCTTCGAGCACATACTGAAGAGAAATTACAAAAGACTCAACAGAATCTATTTAACACTCAAAATAAACTAAAGAACTCAGGTATGAGACAGCATTCTGCAGATGAATGGATTGAAGGTGGTGTATTCCCTGGAGGTATTTTACAAAATTCTCATGAAGCAACTACTGATTTAGCTAATCAAGTATTTACAAGCTATAAAGATATTATTAAAAATGATGATACTAGATTAAATGCTTTAAATGATTTATTAGCATATGCAAGAATCCCTAGAAGTGAAGTACAAGAAGCTATTGAGGATTATGAAAATGGAAAGAGTGGTAAAATAAATGACCTAGCTAAAAAACTTAGCCATAGTTTGAGTGATCAATCTATTAAAAGTTATTTTACTAATTTCGGTAAAATGGCTGATATAACTAACGACTATAGAACTCAATCTAATACAAATAAGGTACTAAGTATGTCTCAACAGTCCAAATAGTAAGTATTGACTTTTGCATTTTTAGAATTTTCTATTGCCATAGTTTTTAATCAGAAGGATTATATTCTATGGCAAATTTTTTAGATGAATACGCTAATGATTTATCAAATACTCTGCTTAAAGGGGTACAACTTGAGAATGAACGTGAGCAAAAGAAAGACTATTTAAATAACTTATATTCTCAACTCCTAGCAGGAAATCCTAATCTACCTGCTCCTACTGCAAACCAAGCTGATTTAAACTACTTCAAAGCAGTACAAGCTCAGTTAAATGATATAGCAAATAAACACTTATTCCGTTCTAAAGAAGAAGCCAAAGAGTATATCAAATCTAATCCATTCTTAAATGAATACTATAATCAGTTAGGTGAAGAAGAATTAGATGCTGCTTCTAATTCATTAAGTACTAGAAGCCAGACTAAATATAATCCTACCTATGACCCTTATCTGGATAGAAATGTAGATGATGAATTAGCAGATGATATTTCTCCAAATATGCTAGTAGAGAATCCTACTTTACTTGGTTCTGAAACTCTTGGTTCTTTATGGAAAGGTGCTAAAAAATCTGTTGCTGGTATTGGTGAATTTATTGGAGATGGCTTAGACACATTAGGTATTTATACTCCAGATAACCTTAAATACCAGAGAGATTTAGCTAATAATACCAGAGCTATTGATGCATTAGGTAAAGATACATGGACTGGTAAAAATAAACTTAAATCTATAGAAGACCTCAATGCACAGAATAAAGAATTATTAGGTCAGATGGCATTAGCTGACCCTGTTAATGCAGCAGCTATTCAACGTCAAATCCAGAATAACAATGCTAGAATTAATGCATTATCTAATTCCTTAACTGATGCTGAAAAGCGTTCATTAAGCTTATATGGTGATAGATACGACCAGTTAATGAATGAACGTAGTGCTATAGAAGCTTCTAATCCAAATGCATTCCAAACTACTACACTAGATGAATTTGATAAGTCTCTTGTAGATAAGGCTAATAATATTCAGTCTAGAATTAGAGGTGGTTCTGGTAAGTTATTTGAAGACTGGGAATACACTAAGAATTGGTTTACTAATAGAGCTGGTTTAAATGATATAGCTGGTTATGTTGGTGAAATGTTACCTTGGGCTTTAGGTGGTGCTGAAATTGGTGCTGGTGGATTAATTGGTGCTTCAGGTAAGTTCCTATCATCTCTTGGTAGACTTACTCTTAGTACAGGTAAATCTCCTATAGCTAAAGCTGCATTTACTACAGCAGTTAAAGACTTAGGTAAACAATTTACTACTGTAGGTGGGTTATCTAAAAATGCTCTTATGGGAATAGCTTATGCTGGTGCAGGAAACCAAAGAGCAACTGAAGCATTAAATGAGTTCTTTGCAAGAGAAGGTACTCTGGAAGGTTTTGATGAAATGAAAGCCTATATGATGGGTATGGCTGAACATTTTGCTAACTTCTATGGTGGTAAACTTACTACTGGTGTAGCAGGTAAATACTCTAAGCAATCTCTTGAGAAGATGCTTAAGAGTGAAGCTAGTCAGTTATTTGAAGCCACTAAACCAATGTTGTTATCAGCTAATGATAAAGGCTTAATAGCTGGTACTATGCTGGGTAACTTTATGAGAACATTATCTAATCCTTCTGAATGGGGTAAGATATTATCTGCTAGGTCTGAAGTTGCTGCAGCTAGATTAGTAAGTGAAGGTAAGAATGTTCAGGCTGCAATAACTAAAGCCAAAGGAAAAGTAGCTCATGCAGTAGGTACTGTAGCAGGTAAGGCTTTATCTAATAAAACAGGTTATAGTGTTAAAGCTATGACTGAAGCTGGTGTAAACCTTGCTGCAGATAACATGTTAGCTAATATTGCTCACCAACAGTCTACTATGAAAGAAGGTGACAAGATTGATTGGGAACAGGTAAAAGAAGCTGGAGCAGAAGGTTTATTAGCTGGTGGTTTTGGTCATCTTGGTTCTCAGACTGCTGCATATGGTAAAAAGATTGTAACTGAAAGTGCAGGTAAAATCTCAGGTAAACAGTATGTAGATTCTCAGGAAGTAAGGGATTTAAAAGATGCTTCTATTTCTGAATTAGAAAAAGAAGAAAAATACGATGAATTAAACTCTTCCCTTAATAATGAAATTTCTCTCCAGGATAAGAGACTGGAACAGATAGATAAAGATATCTTAAACCAGAAACAGAAACTAGCTAAAAAGTACCCTGAAATGTTTGCATTCAATGCAGATACAGGTGTAATAACTCCTATTAAAGGAGCTAAGATTTCCTATGTAGCTCAGAAGAAATATGATGTTATTAAACAGTATGAAGATACCAGAGACTCTATTGAAAAGAGAAAAAATGAGTTCATTGAAAAGCAGAAACAGATAGCTAAGAAACAGTATCTTAAGGATACTGAATCTGGTTTTGATTCAGAAGTAGTAAGACAACAGTTTGATGGCATTGAGTCTGATACTGATGGTATAGCTAAAGTCAAAGACTTTGATGATAGTTTATCTGATGCTCAAGCCAAGAGAATATGGGATTCTATCAAAGAGAATAAAGTATCTGAAGCTAAAGATTTAGGTGTATCTGAAGGTGCTTATAAGACTGCTGAAATCATGGGTAAATCTACTAATACCTTAGATGATATAGCAGGTAATACTGATGCACAGCAAGCATTAGCAGATAGAGATTTTACTAAGTTTGGTTCTGAAATAGATAAGATTAAATCAGCTAATGAAACCAATATAAACAATATTAAAGCTAATACTGCTCTATCTGAAGATGAGAAAACCAAACAAATAAAAGAACTGGAAAAGCAGAATAAGAGATTAACTAAACTTAAGAGTACTTTCACTCAGAAAGAGTATGATAAGTTATCTCAGAAAGTATCTATTCAAGATGAGTTAAGAGATTTAGATACTCTGAAGAAAATTAATCCTGATTATGCTCATGATTTACAGTCATTAAATAAAGCAGCTAATACCAACTTAAGACAGAAAGATTTAGATGCTATCCAGAAAGAATGGGATAATACTAAAGGTACTCCTACCAATTTAGATAATGCTGCAGATACTTTTGCCTATAACAGAGAACAGCAGGATATGACTATTAAGGCTAATTCTACTGACCCTGCAGTTAGAAATGAAGTTACTCCTACAGCAGAAGAATATAAGAAAGCATACAAACAATTCTTTAATGACCTTAATGCTAATATAGATGCTCATAATGAAATTGCTGCATCTGGTGTACAGAACAGAGCAACTAAAGCTGAGGTAGAAAAAGAGCTTAAATCTAATAAAATCGAAGATTTATTCGAAGCCAGAGAAGTACAATTTAAAACCAAGAAAGGTATAGTAACTAAAGCATATGCTAAACAGAAAACTATAGCTAATTCAGAAGAGGTAAATAACCTTAATTCTATTGGTTCTCAGGCTAATGCAGGAGCTAGTTTTACTGATATCCTAGACCCTAATGCAGGTGCTACTTCTAAGGCTTTAAGAGATACTTTAGATAATATATTAAAGAAAAACTCTAAGGAAATTAGAGCTATGGGATATACATCAGATAAAGAATTTGATGTAGAAAAATTCCTTAAATTAAGTGTTAAACAGCAGAAACAGTTATTCAATAGAGTAGCTCAAGGTGCTCAGGCTAACATCATAGCTAAAGCTATAGATGCTAATAAACGTATAGCTAAAATAGATAAAGCTTCTAAAGGTACTTCTATTGTATCCCACTTTAAGACTGGTTTTGATAGTGCTAAAGTAAGAGCTAATCAGGCATATAGTGCAGCACAGAACAGAAAGCGTATTAAGAAAGCACAGGAGGAAAACAGAAAGAATAATCTGGAAGAATCCAGACTTAATTTAAATGGTGTAGTTAGTTTAGATAATACTCAATTAGCTAAGAATCTTATAACCAGTTTAGATACCTATCTGAATATCTGGGATAATGGTATTTCTCAGAATAGGGGATTATTCCCTTTATTAGAGAATATACCTACTACAGATACTACTGCTATTCAGAATGCTTTAAATACCTGGATTGGTGATATTAGGAATACCTACAATAAAACAGGTAGAGACCAGATACAGCGTATAATATCTATCATTAATAGCAGAGTAATTCAAGCTGGTGATAAGTCTGAGACTGATTTAACTACCTTAAAACATTTACGTACTGTATTACAGTATATACATGACCATACTGTAGATACTCCTAATGGTAATGAATTTTACTCCCCTAACTTTACTGAGTTCTGGTCTAATGAAACCAAGAGAACTGAAGTACTAAAGAAGTTAGATGTAATTTCCAAGGATATTGAGGTAGTAGCTCCTAACATAAATACCGATACCAGAGATATTTATGAGAATGCTGATTTAATCGAAGATTACATGGGATTAAATGAGGATATCCTAAATAAGGAAACTCAAGCTGAATTAAATAAACCATTCAGTAGAATGTATAATTGGGTACATTCTAATGGTATATTGGCTTATGGTAATCAGTATATAGGTGAAATTAATAGAATATTAACTAGACAATATGACCATGAAAAAACCTTTTATGATATATTGGCTTCTAATGCTCCTGCAGAAATTAGTAAAGCATTTGCGGGTAGAAGTGGTGAATTTGAAACCAATTTCCAACCACTCACTAATAAAGAAAAAGCATTAACTCTTAATTATATTTTCTCTAATGAGAGAGTATTACGTGCTTTATTTGCATCACATCTTCTAAACCAGAGAATTAATGCTAGTGATTATAGAGGTATATTCCAGACTATAGTTGATAGGGTAGATTCATTAAATATTACTCGAATGGAAAAGGTAGCTATGAATGCTTATTTCCTTAATAAGATAGCTACTACTGGTATTATTGACCCTACTACAGCTATGTACACTAAATATCGTTATGCTGCTATAGCTCATATGGGAGTTAATTTTGAATCACTACCTAATGATACTCAACGTGTATTGAGGATATTAAACTCATTTAATATAAATACTAATAGGGTAGATGATACTGTTTTAGCTAATGTAATTAGTAATATTAGAGTTACTAATACTAATAGATGGATAGAACCAAATAATTTAGGTGACTCTTTTACCGATAATTTTATTAGAAATAATTGGGGTAAAATAATATATGCCACTATTCTAGCTAAAAATGCTCATGATTTAACTGACCCTAATTTGAGTACTGCACGTTTTAAAACTCTCAATGAAGAGTTAGAAATGGCTCATTCATTTATTGATGTTAGAATACCTAACTATAATGCTTATAGAGCAATAGATACTACTAAGGATATCTCTGCTGATAAGTTTGATGAATACAGAAAAGTATTGCATTATGGTCCTAACATAGATGCAACAACATGGAATACTGTTTTAGCTAGGAATACAACTGCTTTAGGTATTTCTGAAAATAGATTAAATGACTTAAACAGAAATAATCAGTTATTTGAAATTACTCCTACAAACCAAGTAAGAATAAACTTAGATAAGACTGATTTAAACCAGCAAGATAAAGCTGCTATAACTAACTTATTTGCTCGTATGATTAATGGGTTAAATGATAGTGGAGTTACTGTACCTAACATCAGAACTACTCGTAGAGGTAATGGTACATTAAATGAACCTATTAATATACGTGATACTCAGTGGATTAATAGTGATAATTCTAGAGCAGTTAAATCATTTAATAATATAGCTGATACTAACTTTCAGGCTACTTACAATAAGTTTAATTACACTAATGGAATAAGTGAAGCTATTAGTGGTGCTAATGGAAACCTAGGAGAATTAACAGATAAATTACTTGATACCATTGATGATGTTAATAAATTAGCAGATAAACTAGTATTCCAGAAAGTAGATGGTTATGTAAATCTCATAGAATCTGTAGATGGTGAACACTTTGATAGAGGTTACTTACAGACTGTAGCTGCAGTAGCACTTCAGACATTCCCTTCTATATCTACTCAGGTAACTGATGATTATTATGATACCTTACTTAAACGATTTAATCCTCAGGTAGCTAATGCCTATAGGAATAATAACTTTACTGACCAGGCTGATTTAATTAATCATTTAGGTGAAGCTGTAGCTCGTGCTAGAGGTATTAAGAGAAATAGTGATTTATATAGACCTTATGTAATGCAGGCTGGTGCTCATGCTTTAATGGCTTTAAAACTAGGTGGTTATGTTGATTTAGTACGTGTAGATAATAAGGGTAATGTACTTAGAAATGCTTCTGGTAAAGATTTAGCTGGTACTATGAGAGCTGTAGAAATCAAGAATTTAGATGCTATGACAGCTCTTAGAGATAGAGATACCTATATTTCTACTAGAGGTACTGAGTCTATATTTGATTATCTGTTGGGTTCTAATACTCACAGAGAAAAACTTCCTGATATGTCTATTCAGGAAAGAGATGCTAAATTCCAGAGAAGAAGACAGGAATGGGACGCTATTCCAAACCAGAGAGCTTTAGCAGATAATGCAGCATTAGGTTCTATAGTACACTCTATAGATGATAGTATGGTAGCATTCAGAATCCATACAGATAATGGTGATCAATGGAGAATCTACAGAGAAAGAGATTTACATAAAACTGATGATACCTATATCACAGATGACCGTATGATGGACTTAGCTGTAAAAGAAGAGCAGGGTAAATGGCTTGATGTTAAACTGGCTCAAGATGCATTTTCATGTTTCTTTGATAACGGTCAGCTTAGATATACTTTAGATGATGCTGCAAACGTAGATGCATTAGTTAAAAGTAATCCTCAGTTAGCTGCATTAATTGAGTATGATTATAACCCTAAACACTTCAATGGAGTACAAGCCAAGAACATTCACACTAAGAATGTAGAGAACTTTAAGAAGAGATTATTACAAGCTCAGATATTACAGGCTAATGGTGTAATGACTTCTACTAGACCATATATCAAGATGTGGTTTAATGAAATCAATACAGTTAATAACCGAGCATTTGTAGATAACTTACCACTTAACTATCGTGAAGATAAGTTAATGCGTTCTTTCTTCCATATGAATGAACCAACAGGTAATAACTTTAGTTTCACTATAGATAATTCATCTAATACTGCACCTCATACACTAGAATTACAGTATGTTACTTTAGCTGCTCTTGGTTTAGATAAGTTTGATAAACTGTTAGAAAGTGAAGTTAAAGGGGCATGGGAAACATTAGCTAATTCTGAAGGTTTTAGAGAGTTACTTGTATTAGCTGGTAACTATAACAGTAATCCTTCTACAAATAACTATAATGCATTTGTAAGAGCTTGGCAGAGTCTTAATGCTAATCACTTTGGAGTAGATGCTGACCACCCTGCTACCTATCCAAGAAGAGGAGGAAAAACCAATCTAGAATTAGGTGAAGATGGTGAATTTTCATATGAATGGTTTAATGCATTTAGACTATTAGCTAATACTACTGTAAATGGTACTACTTTAGCTGATATAGCTTCTCATGGTAACCCTATGGCTAATATATTCGATAGTGGTAATATCGGAAACTATATGCTCAGGGTAGAAATTGATGGTTTAACTAATGGTTCTGGTATTAAGAATCTTATTAATATTGGTAATAGAGATGATGCTGCAGCTAGAGTTATGCTAGGTGCTGTAGGTGTATCAAGTAACTTTACCAACTTTAATGATATGGCTGTACAAGGATTCTTAGATACTTATGAATTGGCTTCTGCTTCTGCTAAGTATGACCAGAATATGCAAAGTGCTATTCAGTCTATAACCGATAATTATAAGCAGAGTGATGAACTTACTTATGTACATCAGATATTTGGTAAAGGAAACCCTAACTATGTAGAAGACCTATATGATGTATTAAGTACTATTCTTGCTCGTTCTATGATGAAATTCCCTGTAATGTACATTGGATACTCTGCAGGTAAAGAACATATTATCCTTAAATTACTGGTAGAATTTGATAAGAAAATAGCTGGTATGCTAGGTAACCCTAACTTTAATAGACAAGCTGTACAGGAATGGATACACAATGCTATTAAGTTAAATGGGGGTAAACCACTTACTTTCATAGATGCTGAAACCAATGAATTAGTAACTGTAAATGAACGTGGTGAAGTAACTGGTTCTATGGCAGGTATTGATGGTAATATCCTGGATAATGAATTACTGAGAAAGAGATTAGGATTTGATTCTAATAATAATGCTACACTTAAAGAAAACTTAAAAAATAACATGTTAAGTGGTATCTATGATAGTGTACAGCGAGTAATGGGTATTTCTCAGGAATCCTATGATTATAATACTAAGGCTTCTGAAGTAACTGCTGAAACCTACAATGCAGTATTACTTAATGAAATAAGCCAATTCTTAGAACAGAATAAAAACCTCAATAAGATACAGTTAATTAATAGAGTAGGTGAAATTGTACGTAGAGTACAAGGTCAGATTAATGGTATTTATCAGGTAGGTGATGCTGTATTAAATACCTGGAAAGACTCATTAACTGCAGATATTATGAGTGTACTCAGTGTAGTAACTTCTACTAAAGATGGTACTGTATTTGTTAAATCTAAGTATAACTTAGCTAAGAAAGAGTCTTTAGGAGCTGGAGAAACTCCTATGGTAATTCACTCTTTTGATAGTCAGATTATCCATAGATTCCAAAGATTTATGGCAGAAAGACAGCAGGATATCCTAGCTGTACATGATGCTATTATAGTAGACCCTACTCAGATACATAATTCTCCAGAGGTAAATAGACAGTATTTATTTGCTGGTATAGAACAGCTTAATACTTTTGCTTCTAGAGATAACTCTTTATTAAGTGCTATTAATGGAGTACAGTCTTCTGGTTTACCTGATGCAGTTAAAGCCAACTTAATTAACAGATTAAAAGCTACTCATGCTATGACTTCTGCTAATACTTTAACTCGCATATTTGAAATCCAAGATGCTATAAATAATGCTTCTCTACAGAACTCTACTAGCAATCTAAATAATATAAACCAGTATTCTATGTTAGCTAGAACTGTATATCATATAAGTCCTGCTGATAGAGCTACAGCATTAGATAGATTAAATACTATATTAGATACTCTAAAGGGTACTGATTATTTAATCCAACAAGCTGAAATGATATTAGCTCATAATCTGCAGCAGATATCTTCTACAGCTACTAGAAGAAGAATTGAGAATGCTATATTTACCAAAGATGGTAAACTTGTTTCTGGTATTAGAAAGCAGGTAAATTCATTACCTAGCTTAATCCAAGCAATACAGCAATCTTTACTTCCTCATGATTCCCTTATACTCTGTAGGAATTTAAGACAGGATATTCTAAATAGAGTACGTACTTCCAGAGATAATTTAATTGATGCTCTAGGTACTTCTAATACCACTAGAAAGAATAGAGATTCTTTACAGCATACTGATGTACAGAATGCTACTAGAATGGATAATGCTTCAGTTAATGAATTTATAGGTAATACCCTAAATACTATTAACTATACTACTAAGAGTTTAGCTGCAGAATATGATGCTAATGGTAAGGTTACTAAAGAAGTAACTATTATAGGTACTAGAGACTATATTACCAATCAGACTCTAAGAGCATTACAGAAAAACAGTAGTATTTTATCTAATCCAAATACTAGGAATTTCTTTGGTTCTCTGAATATAATTCAGGAAGCTACAGGAATTAGTAGATTATCTAATCAGGAAGAACATGATTATAATCTGTTAATGCAGAATCTTCCTTTAGTAGGTGGAACTAACCACTTACAGTTAGATGATTTTAATACAGATAAGAATACCTTCTGGATAGCTAGTGATGATTTTAACTACTCTACTGTATGGTCTGATGTAAGTTCTACAGCAAACAAAGCAAGAATAAGAGGTAATGATGCTTCTGAATCTGATTTGGTTCAGGAATGGTTTACATCTAATTTCCTTATGCCTATGACAGAACAAATTAAGGGTATTCCTGCTGGTTCTCAGATAGTTATTTCATTACGTTCTAAAGCAGATATATTGAACCTGTATGCTTTGAATTACTTGAAACAACAGGGTAATTTAAAGAATGTATCTATTACTCTTAAACCAGAAATAACTGATATTAATAAGTATGCTCCTAAGGTAGATAAGGAAGTAGCATTCTATCAGCAGTTAAAAGCCTTTGTTAAAGGAGGTAAAGTTAATGCTATATACAATACCTTACCTCATAGTTCTAAGAACCTTAACCTACTCTCTACTTTAGCTAATAGAGATATGGACCGAGATACCTTAGAAAGAAAGAGTGAAACCAATAGAAATAAACAGGTATGGGCACTTAATAGTGATGCTTCAGATAGTATAGCTACTACCCGTGATACCTATACTAAAGATTTAAATGGTAATAGTTTAAATGTTTCTATAATCCAGAGAGATGAAGTAGGTAATATTAAATATACCTGGAGTAAAGATACATCAGGTAAAGAAGAAGGTGAAATCAATCCTATTATACTTACTACTACCCCATTAAGAGATGCTTTAGCTAATGACTATGAATATAAGGATATAGCTTCTGATTCAATAGATACTACTAAAGCTAAACTCGAAGAAGGTGAAGATGGAATAGATTATGATGATTACGCTGAAACCAGAAATATTCCTACTAACTGGACTGATGGTACTAGTCTTGTAGATATCCTATCTAATAGAGAAGGTAAGAATGCAGTAGTAATTAACATTACCTCAAATGGTGATGTAATTCACAATACTTCTAGAATTGCAGCAGAAAGTGATTCTAAATTCTCTCTATCTAAAGCTATTGTACAGCTTAAGAATGAGATGGACGCTGACTATAAGAAATACTTACAAGGTAGTATGTCATGGGAAGAATACACTAGAGCTAGGGTTATTTCAGTATCTAATAAGGGTACTGGAGATACTGCATATAAAGCTCATTATATCTTCCAGGTAACACATGATACTTCTGTAACCAGGGAAGAATTAGCTCATTCTCTAGAGAAATCTACATGGAGAGGTAAGACTACTTATAGTGGTGTTGTTAATGGTTCTGCTTTCTCTTATTGGCTTAATAATGAACATCTTACTACACCTGAACTGGTAAGTTCATTTGTTAGAAATAACCAGTCTACAGATGTAAGAGATATGTCTAAGAGAGTACGTATTCCATACAGTATGTTAGATACAAGTAAGTTAAATATTAACTCTACTCCTGAAGATTTAATGTGTAGAAATGCACGTTATCTGGGTAGAATTAACAAGAAACTAACCCAAGCAGGTGTAAGTAATATTTACTTCTTACATGATACAGATAACTCCTTAATAGGTAATGTACCTCAGTATCTACCTACAGATAATATGGCATATACCTGGGTTAATACAGCTAATGTATCTGCTGAATCAGCTAAACAGTTATCTAAAGATGTTAGTGATGCATGGTATAAAACCATATGGAATAGTGCTCGTAAATACATGGACGAAAGAGCTAAGAAGAAACAGCAAAGAGCTGGTAATGGTGTTCCATTAAGTAATACTCAAGTCCATGGTATGCGAGGTTCTGTAAGCTCTAATAGATTTAATTCTCTTGGTTCTATGGCAGGACAACAGTTAAATACTGAGAGAGACTATTCTCAGGTATTTGACCAGTTAATGACTGAAGATACTAACAATGGAGTAGATAACTCTCATTTGAGTAATGTTATTCCTAAGTTATCTAAACTGGCAGCAGATGTTACCCTGTACATAGATAAGTCAGCTAAGACTGTTCAGGACTCTATGGAACAGTATATTGATGAACCAGCAAACCAGAAAGAAAGAATCTACTTAGGTTGGGGTCAGCAAAGTGAGTCGAAGACTACAGCATTTGCTCATGAGTTATTGCATGTAGTATTCAACCAGTTACCTAAGAACTCTACTGCATATCAGCAGGCTCTCAAGTTATTCAGAATGGTTCAGAATAACCTTACCTATGATATGTTTGACGAGGGTAAAACCATAAGAACAGAACAGATTATGAAGTCTATCTTTGGTGCTGAAACTGAGGATAACTTATCTGAGTTCTTGGTTTATGCTTTATCAGACCCTACCTTTATGAAAGCTATGCAGAATATGAAGGTAGATGATTCTGTTAAGAAAGCAGTATCCTCTAGAGCTACAGGTATATTTAACAGAATAGTAGATACTATATCTGGTTGGGTTAATGGAGAGAAAGTAGATACTAACGGTATTAATGCATACCAGTCAGTAGTACATATTTTCAATGCAGCATATGATACCTGTAATGACTTCTGGAATAATGCTAAAGTAGATAATATCTATGAAGGTAACTTAGCTGTTATGAGAGAAGCTACCTTATTAGGACAGTCTAAACTGGCTCAGACTATGAGAGACTGGGCTGGTAACTTACCTTATATAGGTAATTTAATAGATAAATTCTCTGTTGCTCAGGTATCACTGACAGGTACTCCAGATAAAGAAGGAAACCCTGTTAAAGCCTCTTTAAACGATGATATTCCTGCAACAATACTAGAACATACCCAGGCATTCTTTGATGGTGTAGGAGAGCAATACAGTACCTTAAAGAGTGCATTTATTACTGACCTGTTATCCTCCATGAAAGGAGCTTCACCTGACCAATTTGATTACCTGAGATTACGTATGGCAGGTAAACAGATTATTGATAATCAGCGTGAACAGGCAGCTAGTGCAATCAATGATACTGTTAAACAAGTACTTAAAGATGTACCATCTAAGTTAGAAAGAAAACTTACTGATTACTTAATTAAAGCTGATGTAAGTTGCTTATTTAACTCTACTATGACTCCAAACCAAGTGAAAGAATTACTCACTAATTCTGAAACCAGACAGAAGAAAATAACTGAATTAGAGTCTATAGTAAAAGGCGGTACTTGGGGTAAGGTATATATTAACTTAACTAAGGGATTAGCTAAGTATCTTACATCTGGTTTTAATCCTACTGGTTTAGCCTATAGGAATGCATATGAAATAGCTAGTTTAGCTGGTTCTCAGTACCAGATGGAAACTGAGTATAATGGTCCATTAGTTAATGCTATAGACCAGTTAGCTACACTGTATGCAGTTGAAGATTTAGCTAATGCAGATAATACTGTATATGAAGCATTATCTCCTAAAGTAATAGAAGATATGTCTAAGATTCATAACCATATCAAACAGAATGAATTTGATACAGTATATGGTGATAGTCATCAGAAATATCATATTCCTAAGGGACAGCTTAATGGAGGTAAAGTACATGGTAGATATGATGTTATCCCTGAATCTCAGTTAAAAGCAGCAGAATGGACTGGTTTAACTAAGATTAAAGATGCTGAATTAGACCCATATTATCAGTCTATTGCAGGTGAGAAATATGTATTAGTTGGTTCTAAGTTTAAAGCTCCTGTACCTGTTACAGCAGGTGTAGCTATTATGACTGATGTATTTAAGGGTAGAAATACTTCTGGTTTAGCTATGAATAAGAAGTCTATTACAGACCATGAAATAGATTTCCAGGAAACCAATGAATATGCTCAGTTACGTAAGCATGTAAACCAGAGAATTAATGACTTAAATT
>Ga0310695_10006300_pt1 | contig 19730 bp, 17 predicted proteins | sample RumenRJG_04DNA_FD_203882 | JGI IMG/M metagenome (GOLD analysis project Ga0310695, IMG submission 203882) | Bovine rumen microbial communities from Lethbridge, Alberta, Canada - RJG_04 (v2) (version 2) | ecosystem: Host-associated > Mammals > Digestive system > Stomach > Rumen | place: Canada...
AGACATGCAAGGAGCACGAAGACTGGTTCTTGCGTCCCGATGGTGGCAAGCGTCACCCCTGCGGGGATGCCGAGCGTGCTGGCTTTACAGGTTATGGTGATACCTACACGAAACTGGCGATATTCACAGAGGCAGTAGTGGAACTATATTGTCACCTACGCCAAATGCCAGACCTCTCAAAGCGCATGGCAGATGAGATGGATATCAACCTAGAAGTGTTCAACCTCGAAACCGACTTCTTCGGTGACCTGCACTGCAGCTCCCGCTTCACAGACATGCTCTGTGATGCCCAAGCCCAATATGGGGAATATTCTGAGTTGGATATGTGCCCTATGTGGGGGATGTGGGTGAAGGAAGGGGGAGAATGAGATAAAGGCCCTACGGAAAACCGTAGGGGCGGTGGCTGAAGAAATAGCGCGATAGAATCGCTGAGCAAAAGACGAAAGAGACGAAAAATAATTGTAAATATAACGATTTACTTCACTCTTTATTCCTGTTTGTGTGTGAGGATATCTGAAAAGCCCTTCAATATTTTACAAAGAAATCGGTAATACGGGAAAGCCTCTGAGCCTAGAGGCTCTTTATATCATCTTGATAATGCGATCAGACAGTCAATAGTGAAATTATATTTGCCTAATAACGAATGCACAAAATGAAAAGACCATGGAATAATCCAATTAAAAGTCTCAATGGCAAACTTATGCCTGTGCCAAGAGGACTGACATTATTGGGTATTAAATTATATCCAGTAGAAGACTCTGATTCTCAGAAAAACAAAGTTTTCTGTATGCAGAAGTCTTTGTTTGGGAGTAATGACTGGTTCTATTTCTATAAAGGAGTTAAGATAAAACGGAATGAAGATAAGAGGTTGGAAGCAAAATTGCCAGATGGAATCTTCGACCCTGACTTTTTTCTTTATCGTTCTCATAAACTAAAAGACAAGGATGAACAGTATAAGGAGAAGAAGTTTTTGCAGAATATTAATATTAATGCAATTATTGGAGAAAATGGAACAGGTAAGAGTACACTAGTGGATATGGTAATTAGAGTTCTCAATAACTTTTCTGCCGCAGTTTTTGGTGAGGATTATATCTATACTAGTGCTCAACACTTACATTACATTGAGAACGTTCATGCTTCATTAGCCGTGTTTATTGATGACAAGGTGAAGATCCTGACGGTTAGAGGACATAATATTATCATTGACTCGCTTCTTTGTGATTATGAACAGGATGATAAGCGTTATATGCTTTATAGACAGGTAGGGATGAGTCAATGGGTGTTAGAAGGTGGAAAACATCACTTGCCAGAGGAGGTTTTGGGGGGAAATAATAACATGGTTTCTTTAATGAAGGAGTGGTTTTATTCTATCGTGGTCAATTATTCTCTCTATGCTTATAATTTTAAGGACTATAAGTCGGAAAGAACCTGTCAAGAGAAAATCAATGCCCTAATTAGCAAGATGGATGGTCAACCTGTCGATGAGGATTACTATTGGCTAAAAGGAGTGTTCCATAAAAATGATGGATATCAGACTCCCATCGTAGTAAACCCCATGAGGGAGAATGGCTATATCAATGCTCAGAAAGAAAACAGGCTAGGAAAGCAGAACCTAATATCATTGACATTTGTTGCTGTAGAGAACCATCTTAATGGTGATGATTGGGACGTTAATTTCCCATTTAGGGTTATTAATCAGACCCACCATATTGTCAGTTTTGAACACCATTGGGGGTATGATTGGATGGATGATGATAATGAAATTCTAAGTAAAGCAGAATCTGTTTTTGATATAATCAAAGGTTTCTGGAAGCTTCAGATATTCGGTCAAACGGATGTGGTCTGTCAAGAAGAATCAGATGCAGAGAAGATAGCTTGGCTTTATGTAGTCTATAAGACTCTTAAAACTCTTAAAAACTACATTGTATATAAAGATGACTGGAGTTTTTTTTTAGGTCATCAAATAGAAGTGGAAGGAGCTGCAGACCATTTGAAGAATTTGATGATGGACTCAACTCACAGGACAAGGAAGCTAAGAAGAACGCTGGCATTTCTGAAATATCAAGATAGCCACTATTCGGTCAGAAAAGGAAGGCAGGATGTGGATGATATATATGAATGGATGAAAGGCCTAGTGGGTAAGAATCTGTATGAGACGAATGATTATCATAAGATAGAGGTTGAGGATCTGCTACCGCCACCATGCTGCAATGTATCATTAGGATTGGTTGATAATAAGCATTTTGAGACATATAAAAAGGAAAAAGAGGCATATGAGGACATTATTCCGTTTGAGGGGTTAAGTTCCGGTGAAAGACAAATAGCCTATAGTATATCGAGCCTGATGTATCACCTGATTAATATTGACTCAACCGTTGACGACAAGAATCCCATGGCAATGGAAACCATCCATTACGAGCATGCCAATGTCATGATGGACGAGGTGGAACTCTATTTCCATCCAGACTTACAGCGCAGGTTTGTGAAATTGCTGGTGGACTCGCTGAACAGTATGAGGTGGAGATACTTACAAAGTGTGAATGTTACGCTGATAACGCATTCGCCTTTTGTGTTGAGTGATATCCCTATGACGAATGTGCTTTGTCTGACTAGAGACGGTGTGAGTCCGTTTTATGATAGAACCTTTGCCGCCAATATCCATGATTTGTTTAACAATACATTTGTGCTGCCAGACACAATTGGTGAACTGGCAAAAACGAAGATTAAAGAATTGGTAGATTTCTATTATCAAAAGAAGAAAGAATTGGATCTTGCGGAAAGGGATGATAGCTCGGAAGTCTCTTGGCCATCTAGAAGTGAGACAAAGTATTTCAAGTATCTTATAAATATAGTAGGTGATGAGTACTTGCAGTCTGAACTTGAGGATATGTGGAAAGAGTTATTGGACAATTATCGTGAAATAGAGTCGTGAAAAGGATTGAGTATAAAAGGCTTTCAACTTTGGAATTGAAAAAGTTCAAAGTTCAGTTTGAAATGCTATTCAAGAAAGATTTAGCTGATAGTGTCAAGACAGGTGTTGTTGTGCCGGGATTGGAAACGAGATGGGCTGATTGGAAAAAGACTCATGATAGAAAAGGAACTATAAAGGAAACTGTAAAGGATTTGCTGACAGCGAATTTTCACCAATTACTTGATGTCTATGAAAGATTTCTGGCGCTGGGAATTCCAGTGAAGGTGAAGAATTGGAAAAACAACTGGGTTAGGAATCCGGATTTAATAAAACTCGATGAAATCTTTGACTATAGTCATAAATATGATGATAGGATTGCAAGGTTCTTCAATGTGTGGAGCGAAAAGTTAGGCATTACTTCCTGCTATTATTGTGAAATGGCTTATGTTAACACATATGTAGCTGATTTGAAAAAGGGTAGGAAGGTTATTCTGAAGAGACAATTCGATCTGGATCATTTTCTTCCTAAAGTGAAGTGTCCTTGTTTGGGATTGTCGTTGTTTAATTTTGTCCCATCATGTCAAGTATGCAATTCACGTATTAAAGGAGACAGAATGCCACGAGGATTGGTTCCTAGGGATTATGAATTGATTTCTCCATCATCAGACAAAGCAGACTTTGATAATAATCTGCATTTCAGACTTAGAATGCATCCAAAGGGAAAATCGCTGTTGGCTGGCAGGTATATCTATGTGAGAGCAAATTCACCTTATAAGGAGTATGCCAATTTTTTCCATTTAGGGGAAAGGTATAGTTTTCATAAAAAAGAGGCCTTCCGCTTGAAGAGACTAAAGCAAAGGTACCCTGACAGCAAGATTAAAAAGATTGCCAACCTACTGCACTATAGGCCAAGTAAGGTGTATGATGATATCTTCAATGAAAAATACCTCTATCAAGAAGGGCGATGCTTTGAGAAGTTTACGAGAGATATGCTGGAGTGAGGGTGATGAAACAATAAATGTCCCTCGACATTTTATATTGTGTCGAAAAGTATCCTAAAGGCTCATGGGGTGCAATTAAATTTTATCAGATGATTGACTTCAAGTATGAAAATGGTTAGAGAAATATATGATTTTTTCCTGAATCATCCTACAAACTACATTTATTCACTCGAGGAATTTATGATAACAATTCCCGAGTTTACAAAAGAGGATAGTAATGGAAAAAAGAAAGGCAACCTGTCACTAGCACGGGAGTACTATGCTATTTGTAGAAAGATGTGCGATGACTTGTTGTTGCGAATTTTTCATAATGATCCATATTCTTTTGTTAAAAATAGGTTTGAAGGAATATCGTTGACAACATGTTCAGAGCCTGAAGAGGTGCGTCGGAAGATGGAATATGGTGATTTTGATTTTAAGTATAGAGGGTTTACATATACAAGAAATTGCTTCAAGAATTCGGTTCTTCCAATTGAAGGTGTTAAAGAGGATGGGGACCTAGACATCGGGACAACATATTATATCGGTGATAATCGATTTGTTACAGCTGCTCATTGCGTGCGGGATTTTGAAAAGTTCAAAATTTTGAAGGGTGAGAATCCACTTACACTAAGGACTGTGAAGTTTGCCCAAGGAGAGGACGTGAAGATATATGATTTGGCAGTTGTTGAAGTAGACGGGGAAATAGACTGCAAACCGTTTGAGTTGGCGACGCCGTCAGTCCTAGATGATGTACTTACAATGGGATTTCCCCGAATCTCTGGATTTGATGCAATTCAGATAGCAGAAACTGCAACGATAGGCGCGTTCCAGAAGGCGGCAGAGGGACAGATATTAGGAGAAGGATTAGAACATGTAATGAGAATGGATTGCTTTTTAATAAATGCCAGGGTCAAAGGAGGAAATAGTGGTAGTCCAGTTATTAATAGAGAGGGACGGGTAGTCGGGACACTGGTTCATCTGCCGATGGATGATCAGGCAGGAACTGATAATCCCAGATATGACCTGATGGGCTATGGGGCCTGTCTGCCATCGAAATATGTAACAAGACTACTTGAGAATCCTGACGTGCATGAACTTATTCTTGATGGAGATTACTATCGCATATGACTATATTAGATATTAATACATTACAATTATCATCAAGTCCTCATTTGTTTATGGGGACTAAGAGTATTGTCAGGCCTGAAACTGCAGAGATTGGGAAGTGGCTAAGGATGATGATACCGCAGAAAAATGCCAAGAAAGTCTGTCTCCTAACAGGAACAGCAGGCATGGGGAAAACCGTGGTGCTGCATCAACTGCTGGAAGAAATGGCCCCATATGAAAAGTTCCATCTATATGCTTTGAAGGCAGACTTAGTAGATTTCAATGATTTGAAACCAGACGAATTTATTTCTTTGTATTTTGATGAGTTCTCTGCTTTGTCGGATAGAGGTGAATATCCTGTTTTGATTATTGACCAAATAGATGCTCTATCCAAGACCTTGTCAGCTGACCGTAAGCCTATAACTTTGCTGGATAGTCTTGTTAATGCAGTGGCCAGAGTACCAAACGCGAGGTTGGTAATATCATGCAGACCATACGATCTAGATTTTGATCCACTTCTGAGCAAATATAAGTATGAGCAGAAATTCAATCTGGGAAACCTTGGATTTGAGCAGGTGAACGAAGTGCTGGCTGAGTTTGGTAGGAAAACCTATTTCGAAAACTCAAGGATGGCAAAGTTCCTTAGTACACCCATCAACCTTGAACTTTTCTTGGAATATGGGAAGGATGATTGCGAGATTTCTTCACTACAATCGCTGATGGACGAACTGTGGAGGGTTAAGATTGTAGGAGCATCTGAAATGAAAGGGATGGCGGTAGAGAAGTTGACAAATTGCTTAAGAGACGTTACCTATATCATTAACGAGTCGTCAGGATTGGCCTGTAGTAAGAAGAGGCTGGAGATGAAATATGCCATACAACTGAGTTATCTGATTAGTGAAAACATCTTGGTAGAGTCGGGTGACAAGAAATATGTTTCATTTGTGCATCAGTCACTCTCTGACTATGTATCTGCACGTTTGCTTTATGAATCGGGTATTACCATGACTGAGGTGCTGAAGAGTCAGCATCAAGGCTTATATGTCAGGAACAGAGTCAAACAATACTTCTCGTATATCAGGGAGGCCGCATTTGATGACTATATCAGGGAATTTAAGGAGATATTGGTAGGAGATGAGAAAGAGCAATACAGGGTTCATATTAAATTATTGCTATTAACAACCTTGGCTGGATTTGAAGATCCTTTTGATGAAGAAAAAGTGTTTGTAGGCACATATATCCTGACAGACCTGTTGTATAGGGACATGTTTGTTGATGCTGTCTATAAGAAGGAATGGTTTAATTATATCACCGAACATCCTTTTATACAACAAGCCGTTGACAGACAAGATGAATCAATATTGGAACTTCTAAGGAGTTTGTGTTATAATGTGCTGATGTTTGACGGAAAACCCGTCAAGGATTTCCTCCTTGGCCAAATTAAGCCAGGAAATACTGCGTGGAACCAACAGTGGATGGATATTGTTGAAAGGGTGGCCAACGAAACGATTCTTAACGACTTGAAACCGCTATTTGAGGCTGCAAAGGGAGATAATCCCATGAAGTATGATAATTATTTGCAACACTTGGCAAAGAAAGATTATGAGTATGTGGAAAAAGTGATTCTTGAACACATAAAATTCTCTTTGGAGAAGCAAATGGCTGAGGATAAAAGTGAGTATTCATTTTTGGGGCTGACCTATTTAGACCAGAACACCTACAATTTATTAGAGGACCTGAAGGGGCAAGATGAGCATAAAGCTGCGATGACTTACCTTAAAGCCATCAAGCAAATAGACGACGTGACCCGTTTTAAGGATACTAGGAAATATCACCATAATGACAGTAGCGCCTATCTCTCTTATAGTGGTAGTTCCTACTATAGCTATCATGAACAACTGGTGGCAGATTTTATAGCGTATGTAATCAAACATGTAGATAAGAATTATGAGGGAATTGACCAAATAGTGAACGACTGTCTTCAGGATGAGCGAGGTATTGTTTATTATATAGGCATTAAAATCTGTAGGAAGAAACCTCTTCATTTTATTGGAGAAGCCATGCAAATCCTGTCTCAAAAGGATAATTTAGAAGAACTTGATAGCAAAATCAGCTATCAACTGATGAAATGGCTGGAGGTGGTGTTTCCTCTTTTGTCAGAAGAGCAAAAGGGCAAAATCGCAGACGCAATCACGCAGGTAGACCCGAAGTGGGAACAAACCCCCATGCCAGACTTGAGGAAATACCATATACCTCTATATCATATAGGGAGGCGGAAACAAGAATTGCTGACCTGTTTGCCCCAGGACTATCTGATACAGAATAGGCCCCAAGACTGGAAATTCCTGCAAGAGAAAAACAGAGATTTTAGGAAGGCAGAAATCAGTGAACCCTATAAGACCTATACAAAAGTAGGATGGAACGCTCATAGCCTTGATAAGATGAGGGCTATGAAGAAGCAAGATATGTTAAAGGCGTTCAGGAAATATAAAACCAATGCCGTAGTTGGTATGGAAGAAACGCCTACCAAGCAAGGCGAATGTATGAACTTTGAAAAATTGGTGACAGAGCATCCCCAAAAGTATATTGAAGTCATAGAAAGTATATTAGATGACCACGGGATAGACCTGGAATATGCTGCATATGGTATTATCGGACTGATGAAAGCCGACTACCGGATTGACAGAATCAAAAATCTGACAGACCGACTCATCATGGAAATAGAGAAAGATCTATTCAGTGAGAATAATCTTTATACAGTGATGCACGTTTTAAGGGAAATGGACTATTTCACCCAGAAGAAAGAGGTGACTCAGGCCATGATGGATTTTATGTGCAGAGTAGCCAAAGAATATCCAGAAGAGATTAAGGAAGATGAAGATTTGGATCATCAGGCGGATGTTTATAATACTGGTGTCAACAGGGTAAGAGGGTGCGCGGCATACCATCTTGTATTAAGCTATGGCATGCCACAATACGAAGAGCAGATATTTGAAGCCTTGGAAGCGTGTGTGGATGCTACACCTGCAACAAAGGGAGCCATTATCATGTATCAGGCTCTGCTAAATAATTGCAATACGCAAAGAAATTTTGAGCTCTATATGAGTCTTATGAAGAATTTGACTCCTTCATTGGCTATGATACCACTTAATGACCTTCATCCGCTTGTCTATTTTATCAATACGAATTTTGACGATATGAAAGAATTCTTCCTTAAGCTATACGACGTGAAAGAGTCGCATGATGTTCTGTCGCAGATATTATGGATAGCTTGGGTAAGAGGAAGAAATGGAGCGGAAGACTTGTTACATGGACTGCTGGATCAATCAGAAAAAGCGAAAGGAAATTTGATTAAATATTTCCAGAAAGAAACCGTTAATGACTATTATAAATATGTTAGGCCTGTGGCAGAATGGTGTATGGACAGTGAAGATGAGAAAGTTGGCAGGATGTTGGACTTCCTCATCAGAGATTTAGAGGACCAAACGTGGGATACGGTTTCTGAATTTATCGACTTGTATTCTAGCAAAAACGCATTCCGTTATGCCAGCCATAACTTTCTGGAATATATGCAAGACAATGCCGCTTCGCATCCCCAGGATGTGCTGAGGTGGATGAGCAGATATTGTCAGGTGGATGTTAAGGAAGAACAGAACCACCACACTGCTTCCATCACAATGAGTATTATGGTGGCTGCCTATAATGCGATTAGGAAATATGATAAGAGGAATGAACTACTTGAACAGGTGTTGGACCAGATGGATATCCTGATGACACATGAACAGGTAAGAAGGAGTATGAGATACTTCTTGAATGAACTCGATAATAAGTAGGAGTATGAGTTTGATTAGTAATCAGAGCGGTGCTCCTAAGGGAGGAGGAAATAAAGCTGGCTTGTCATATCTACAAGAAAGCGAATGCTTCATAAGGTTTTTTAAAGAAAATACCAGTATTAGCTTCGACAAAGATTTAAAAAAATATTTAGATCGCTTTGTTAAACTTTATCAGGAAATCGGTTTTAACGGATATAAAATATTGCCAATAGTGATAACCTCTACCACAAAACACGTGATGGGGAGAGTCATGACTGACCTCGCAAAATTTGTATACAACGACAAGGATTTGAGATTTCTAGCAAAAAAACTTGGCGAATTTGCTGAAGAAGACCAGACCGCGTATGATATATATACAGATTATATTGAGAAATTATGTTTAAAGAGGCCAGTTCTCTTGGTTATATCAAACTTCTACGAAGAAGCAGCTCATATAACAGACGAAGACTTTTCGCTCCTTGCACTTATGTTAGATAAGTGTAAGAATGTGAGACTATGGATATGTGGGGAGGACGTGATAGATGAAAATAGACATTCTGCCTATCGCCAATTTTATCGCATACTTGATCCTGTCCCATTGACACTCTTTAAGGCTATGCAAAACAATGAATGTCTACCATACGTTTATTTCTCATATAATTGGGAGGCACGATCTAATGAAACAGTAAATAATCTATGTGAAATAGTACGTGATAACCGCTTGCCACATCGGAGAGATAAAGAAGATTGCAAATATCGTTCAGACATTCATGAGTTTATGAACCATATTCGAGAAGGCAAATATGTTGTTGTTATTTTAAGCAAAGCGTATTTGCAATCGTTTTATTGTATGTATGAATTGGCAGGGATATTAAATCACGATGACTATAAGGATCGTATCTACCCGATATTAACAGAAGAGTCTGTACGTGATGATGGCTTTTATTATGAGCTTATTGATTATTGGAGAAGTAAGAAGCAGAATCGACTATATAAGGATATGCTGAAAAATAAAACAGTCAAACGTTTTACCTTAAAAAGTAAAGATGCTTTAATTGATGACTATATCAATAAGATTCCAATTATTAAGGATTATGTAACAAAGATAAATCCGAATAGTTATAAGTTCCAATTAGAATCTAACTTCAAACCTCTATTAGAAGACCTGTTGAATGCTAACAGACTGAGAATATGAAAAATCGATGGTGGATAAATTTGTTGTGGCTGGTATTGCCATTGGTACCAGTAGCTCTTAACTTTATTATTGTTAAGGGGGCAGGAGACTGGGCTGTTGCAGGAGATGAGGCCAGTTGGGTGAGTTTCTGGGGAAGTTATGCAGGAGGTTGCGTGACGTCGGTTATCTCGTACATTATTCTTAGACGAACCATCGATTATTATAAGAGTGAGAATGCCTTGCGAATCGATGAAAGTCATAAAGAGCGGCTAAGGGCAGATGTTTCGAGCAGGTTAGCTGTGCTGAATACGAAACGGTTTATGTTGTTGTATATTAGATTGGCGCAAGGTGAGGCTGCAATGTCCATCTGCCAGATACTTGATGCTACAAGTATTGAGATTGAGAATCATCTCAGCTCGTTTAAAATATTGTATATAGGACAGTTTGATGACTTCATTGCTGAGTATGAGAGATTGGCCCATAAAGTACAAAGGGCCATTAATGATACTGCAAATGATATTAGAGATATTCCCCAAAAAGACGTTTCGCTGACAAGGAGGGATATGGTTCTGAACTCAAAGCGGTACTTTGAATATTTGGAAGGGATGCAGAAGGAGGTTGATAGTTTCTGGGCTAAGGCAGCGGAGATGATAAGGTGATGGATTTTGCATGATAAAGAGATAGTAAAATTTGGTGGTTTCAGATTTTTGTTGTATCTTTGCCCCGAAAATGTGATATTATGGCAGATATCGTAACTGGTTTTTATGTGGATAAAGTGGTCAGTGGATTGACTGAATTAGCGTGTAATGTGTCTGCACGCGGAAAGTTGAATCTTACCGACATACATCATCATGCAGAGAATTTCTTTGCAGGGCTGCTCAATATCATTTTTAATATTAAACTGCATAATGCCAACCTGGAAGAGCCGAATGCAGAGGGTATTGACCTGATAGACGAGGAGGCCCAAATTGTCATTCAAGTATCAAGTATATGTACCAAACACAAGATAGACTATTCGTTGGAAGAGCTAAAAGGACGTTATGCAGGCTATCAGTTTAAGTTCCTTCCTATTATTACTGGAAGTGCAAAAGCACAGATTAATAATACCTATAATGTTCCTGAAGGAATAGATTTCGACCCCAAAAGGGATATTCTTGACATCCCTACACTATCGAGAGTCTTGGCTAATGATGCAACAGGTAAAGCTGAAGAAACCTACGATTATCTCAAAAAGAATCTGACCACTGCTTTCTCAGTTGGAGTGCGTTTGACATCAGGGTTGGAATATGTGATCAAGGAATTGTCAAAGGATGGAATTAAAGATGATGATTTTGATGCGACAGATTTTAGAATAGAAGCAAAAATTGCATTTAATAATTTGGACTATGGCAAATCGATAGTCAATGAGTATGCCAGCCAATATTATAAGGTGAGTCGCATATATGAAGAATATTCCAAGCAGGGACAGTATAAAAGTAAGGCTGTCCTGCAGAAGCTACATAATATTTATCTGAGAAATAAGAGCCTTTGTAGCGGAGATCAACTTTTTATGAGGATAGAAAAGGAAATCTGTAGTAGTGTCGACGTTAGTAATATGCCTGATAATTTTACGCAGGAGGAACTTGACATGTTTGTGGATATACTCATGGTGCATGCGTTTATGGAGTGTCAGATATTTGAAAAACCTGTATAAAAATGCTTATTCCAGACAACATACGCCCAGAAGACTCAATTTATTACAATGGTGCCAAGGTACTAGAGGTAATGCAGGCAGAGAAACATCTGCCTATTGGGGAATTATATGTTAGGCTCCGCGAACATCTTGGTATGAGTTTTGCTACTTTAATGCTCAGCCTTGACTGGCTGTTCCTGATTGATTGTTTAGAAATAAGAGGGGAGGAGGTCGTATTATGTTCTTAAAACAACTTAGGATAGAGTCGGAAGATGGTCTTGTCAGAGACCTGAATTTCCATCAGGGACTTAATCTCATCGTTGACGAAACTCCAGATAGCAACACTGAGACAGGTAACAATGTCGGAAAAACGACAGTTCTTAGACTGATAGATATATGTCTAGGTAAAGAAGCGAGGACTATCTATGTAAGCCCAGAAGACAACCGGACTGTGAATGAGCAGGTGAAACGTTTCCTCGTGGAGAAGAAAGTTGTAGTTACGTTGACTTTGGTATCCGACTGGACCGATCAAGCGCGAGAAGTACGCATACGACGTAATTTCCTAAATTATGGTAAGGCTATTCGTGAGATAAACGGAGAAACGGTTTCGGATAAGGAATATGTAACAGTGTTACAGCAAGTCATTATGGGGGAGGTTACGGATAAACCTTCTTTTAGACAGTTGATAGGTCATAATATCCGTTATTCTAACGTGGCGGTGAATCAGACTCTGCGTTATCTGGAAGGAACAAATTCAGACACCGTTTATGAGGCATTGTATCTGTACATGTTGGGATGTGATTACAAGAATGCAGATCTCAGACAAGAGACAATGGACAAGCTTATTACGGAAAGCAGGTTTAAGAACCGACTTGAAAAAGAGAAGACAAAAAATATTCTCGTAACAGAGCTTGGTATCATTAAGGCAGAAATAGAAGAACTGGAAAATCAGAAATCGCAGTTGCACCTGAACCCTGATTTCGAAAAAGACATGCAGCAACTGACAGACTTGAAGGTTGATATTACAACCTTGTCAGCGCAGATTAGTAGTCTTAAATTGCGACATTCAATCTTGACAGAAGCACAGCAGGAACTGTTGAATCAAAAGTCGGATGTAGATTTAGAGAGCCTTCGACAGATTTATGCCCAAGCCAATAGATATATTGGTAATCTGCACCATTCATTTGTTGAACTGGTGACTCACCATAATAATATGATGGACAAAAAGGCTGAGTTTGTAGGTAATGAATTACCTGGACTTGAGCAGCAAATTGGACATTTAGAAAGCGAATTGGCTGAGCTGAGAATGATGGAACAGTATTTCAGCGATAAATTACTGCAGTCGTCCTCATATGCAGATTATGAGATACTTATTTCCGGGCTAACCCAAAAGCACGAGAAACTAGGATCTCTAGAGCAACAAGTCAAGCAGATAGAGGAGGTCGATGGGGAGATGGCGAAATTGCAGTCTATTCTAGACGATATCGACAAGGATCTTTTTGCTGGTGCTTTTCAGGAGAAAGTACAGGGCCAACTTGACAAATTCAACAAGTATTTTGCCAGGATTTCACAACAATTGTATGGAGAGAAGTATGCTATGACTTATAGCGTGGTAACAAATCGTACTACTGGGAAGGAAGTGTATAAATTCAGCATTATTCCTATTGATTCTGGTACGGTAAACTTCAGCGCAGGCAAAAAGCAGGGAGAGATAACTTGTTTTGACATGGCATATATCCTATTTGCAGACCAGGAAGGAATTCCTTGTCTGCACTTTGGACTCTATGATAAGAAGGAGCTTATGCACGATCACCAGCTTATTGAGACTGCAAAGTTCGTGGGAAGTCATCTCAATTTGCAGTTTGTCATGTCAATTCTTCAAGACAAGTTGCCTGAGAGTTTGAATGATAATAAATATGTTGTTGTGAAACTAAGACCTGACGATAAGTTATTCAGGTTTTAAATGAAAAGCTACCTCGAAGGGTACCCGATTCTGAATGACTCTCTTGAGTATCTGAATGAACTAGAATATATTAGGTTTTACAATGAAATACACAAAAGGCATATTCAAGAATAGGCCGAGAGCCGAAATAAAGGAGCCAAGAGCGCCTTTTCACCGCTGTTTTCGACCTGTAATATACGGTCTCTCTGAGAGGGATTACCTAAATGATGATGATTATGCCCAGAAACCTTATTCTTTTACCAAAGCTTTCCTGACGCTACAAAAGGAAATAGAAGAGCTGTTCTTGTTTGTTGAGCCTGCTGATGACAATAGGAAATCTTATTCGTACAGGATACAGCAGCTATTTATAAGGGTGTGCATAGAGTTGGAAGCGAACTTTAAGGCCATCATGAGTGAGAATATTTATTCGAAGGATAGTAACTGGTGGGATATCAATGACTATTGGAAGATAAATGTGTCGCACAAGCTTAGCGAATACAAAGTGTATATGCCGAATTGGGAAGGGAAGGACAAAGAGTTTACACCTTTTGCTGACTGGAAGAAATCGCCTAAATTGAAATGGTACAGGGCATTCCAACGCACAAAGCACAATAGGGCATCACGCCTTTATGAGGCGAATCTTGGTAACTTGATGAATGCCTTCTGTGGTTTGTTCGTGGTGCTGACAGCCCAGTTTGGGGAGGAAGATTATGCAACAGGACCTGTACTTGTGGCAGTTAGTGGTAGTGATTCATATTACGGGTGTGATTTTGGAATAGGAGATATGTTAAAACCGATATATCCAGATTGGAGCGAGGAGGAAAAGTATATAATTAACTGGCCTGAGGTGTGCGAGAGCCCTGATAGGTTCAGGAAGTTTAATTATGATGAGGTAGAAGATTATAAAGGGAAGGAAGATACGTGAAAGAGAATCTGCGGAGAACCGCAGGGAACGGAGGGTGATAAATTAATGAAATATGGCAGTAAAGCGTATATATCTGAAGGATCTGCACCAGATGCTGGACGGAATGAGCATCGAGCTGGCGGAGAAGGTGCATCTGCTGTTCATGAATAACTATATCAGCTACTCGAACTATGGATTTAGGGATGAGTGGCATGTGGATGAGTACATGTCCGTGTACACAGGGGCTCGCCCCTGTGCTAGGGTATACAGCCCTTTCAGGGCGTATCAGGGAGAACCTATCAGCGGGGCCTGGCTCCAGTGATAGGTGTCATTAGTGATGGGTTTTGGAGGATTAATTGTTAAAAAAATAAAACAGGAACAATTTTGTTCCAAAAATATTTGGTTGTTTGGAACAAAAACGTTACCTTTGCACCAACATTCACGTCATAAATAGAAATAGATTATGAAATTCAGTGAATTCTACAAGCTACTCGAGGAACATGGGTGGCGAAAAGATGGAGGTGGTAGGCATGAACATTATGTGCATCCTGACTATGATCACTTCATCCCGGTGGGCAGACACCCTTCGAAAGAAGTACCGAAAGGAACTCTCAATAAAATGCTGAAGGATGCCGGAATCAAGAAAAAATGAAAGGACATGGTCCATTACCATCCCTTTAAACTGCCAGGGGTGGTTTTTGATGAAAATAATTAAAAAAGCATAATTAATAACAACAAACAAAACATTTATTCAATAACGAATACAAAACGCTATTCACTAAAAAACGTGGCTTATGGAAAGAAAATTAGTCGGTGTCATAGAAAAGGCAAGTGACGGCGGTTACGGCATCTATGCACTTGAAGATGTGATTCCTGTAACAGGTTACGGACTCACAGAGGAAGAAGCAAAGAAGGACTTTGTGGAACAAATTAAGGAACAGGCCGACTATTACAAAGAAAGAAAAGGTACCTATCCTGAGTGGTATGAAGAGAATTTGGAAGTGGAGTACAGGTATGACATGTCAGCCTTCTTTATGAGTTTTCCATTTATCAATGCTTCAGAGTTGGCAAAGAGTCTGGGTATTAATCCGTCTCTCATGAGAAAGTACAAGAGTGGACTTGCAAAGGCGAGTACCAAACAAAAGGACTTGATTCAAGAGAAATTCAGCGGATTGGTTGAAAGGCTTGAACTAGTGAAATTCTAATCATTTTGGCAGAAAAGAAAAGGAAATGGGCTGCAAGCAGTTTGCTTGCGGCTCATTTTTTGTGTAATGAAAGGTGACAGGCTTTTGGGGCGGGGTATGAAGTGGATAAGAGGGTGAATCAATACATTTGAATGTACACAGGGGCGAGCCCCTGTGCTAGGTTATACGGCCCTTTCAGGGCATCATTAAAACGGGGACCGTTTTCGTAGGGGCATGCCCCTACGCTAGGATATATAGCCCTTTCAGGGCATTGGCCGATGCAAGATTAATGCATCGGCTTTTTTTTTATTGGGTGAAGGTAGAGTGGATGGCGAGTTGAAGGAGGTGGAGGCGATCGTTGAGGGGGATGGTAGGGGTGTTAGGATGGGGGTGGTGGAAGGCTTCTGGGATGCCGAGGGAGGGGAGGTGGCGCTGGAGGATCTGGTTGAGGATGCTCAGGCAGTGCCAGTAGGGGTCTTTGACTTTGTCGTAGTCGTTTTTGTTGATGATCTCGGTGAGGAGATTTTGAACGGCAATCTTTTCATATTCTTTCAGGAAGTGGCGGTTGATGAAGTTCATTATGAGGAGGCCGTTGCGTTTTTTCTTGTCAATGAGGCCGAGGTCGCGCATGGCCATGGCCCAGGCCGCGTAGTGGTAGCGGTGGCGGAAATCAACGTTTTGGGCGATGACGGGAACGAGGAGGGTGGCGAGTTCTTCGGCGGCTCGCGAGGTGAAGAGATCGATGTTGGCACGGGTGGCGGGAAGGCACAGGTTGGTGAGTGTGTCGTGGAGGCCGGGGTGGGATTGGAACATCTGGGCGTCGGCATCCATCTGTTCGAGGAGGCGTATCATGCCAGCGAGACCGAGGAAGGTGATGTCGTACATCTTATAGGCGAAGGCGGTAGCATTGAGATTGACATCGGTGATCTGGTCTTTGTCGGAAAAGGGGAGTTGCTGAAGTGGCAGGAACTCATGGTAGACCTGCATGACTTCATCGAAGGAGGTGATGGAGGGATAGGCGTTGTAGTTGCGGTAACGGAAGAGTGGTAAACGGTCGAGTATGCGCTTGAGGGCACTTCTGGATGCATCAAGGAGTGCAATCATGCGGATGTAATCGAGGGAGGCGTGGTTGAGATGGGCGGACTGGGACTGCATTTTGAGATTGTAAACGCCGGCGGAGGCGATGCAGATGCTTCCGAAGACGCTCATGAGGCGTCCTTGCATTTCGAAGTTGGCATAAGGTGGCTCCTTGACCATGCGGAGGGCATAGTCGTGGATGCGCATGATCATGCCATTGATATCGTGATAATTATTGTAAATTGTGTTCATGCTGTTAACGTTATCCTAAAAACAAACGGGTTGCAAAGGTAGGCCTTTATTGTGGAATGTTAAAGAATTAAAGAGAAAATCACAGATTTTAACAATGTAATCGATTGTATTTTTTAATTTTCGTTTTGTTGAGGGGTTGGTAGATTAAAAAACTGTGCTTGTTTTTGGATTGGGATTTAGGGGAAGGTGGATGGGGTTTAGTTTTGAAAGGTTTTTGTAAATTTCTGGAATTGTATTGGAATTACATGTAATTTTGCAAGTGTCTAGTAAGTTCGAAGATGCGATGAAACCTGTGGGTTTATCGCGAGTCGTCGGGAGGACGAGGTGAAGCATTGGAGGCTGTGACAGGGCCTCCTTTTTTGTAAGTGGTTGATTCTTAGGATGTTCAATGTTGGCGCTTTAGATATAAGTGTCGGGCGGAAGATGGACAGACGAATGGACGGATGGAACGGAAGCCCGGGATTTTAATAACATAATCATTAAAATAAAAAAGGAGGTTGTACATGACAAGAGGAACGAAACTGAAACAGGGCTACAATAGACTGGACGCTGTGAGCCCAGAAGAGATGCAGGAAGCGATGAAACTGGCGTCGCTCTGGCTGACGTACAAACTGGAGGGTCGCACCGAGCGTGGTCCATTCAGTGATGTGGTTCTTGGCGAACCTGCCAGACTCTACTTTCCGAAGCGTGCCTATATGGCGCTGAAGAGCGGGGCGTGGAAATGGAAGAAGGGTTTGAAACTGAGTACTCAGTTGATTCGTATCATGAGGAGTGATATGCACCATGCGATTGAGGCGTGGAAAGCGCAAGGGGAGCCTGAGGTTGTGGTGGCGAGCAGGATTGAGCCTGGCGTGATGGGGGGCGGTTTTATTGTTAAGCCGGACCTGGAACTGGCCGAGGATTTGGCGGCTCAAGCATATCAGCGGAAGTTAGGTTATGAGATTGCGTTTGCGGCTGTGAAGGATGATCCGAAGTTGACGCTGTACGTTCAGCTGGTAAGGGATCTGAATGACTATCGGGCGATTGCGTTGAAAATGAGGGTTTCGATTTCTGAGATTAAAGAAATGGAGAAAGAAATTATTGAATTGGTTTCTAGGGGTTGGAACCCCTAAAACCCCATTTCTTCTTTTCGAAAAAGAAGCAAAAGGAGTTAGGGGATACCCCCTAAAACCCCAATCTGTCCTTTTCTTTTGTCGCGAAAGAAAAGAACTAAAAGAAAACACGACCCTCTAAATCTCCCTTTCAAGGGAGACTTAATTTGCTACGGGCAGAGACCGCCCTACGCAAAGGTTTGGGTATCGCTCGCAAAGCCTGTGCCCTACGGGCGAGCGATGGATGTTTTACAAAGCTTTTTTGCGTCCCTGCGGGATTCGCCTTAGTGTTTCGCAAAGCCTGTGCCCTACGGGCGAGCGATGGGGGGATGTGATTTGAGAAATAAATAAAAATTAATTAGTATATGGAAATGGACTTATTGGACAAGATTGATGAATTGAATGCTAAGGCTGTAACGGCTGAGCAATTCAAGAAAGTTTGGGGTGTGACGATAGAGGAGCAGCTCAAGGAACTGATGGGGTTTGTTGAAGTGGCTTCTTTGAAAGAAGAATAGAAGAAGTTTTTTGCAGGGCTGAGCTCTGCAGGAATTCTCCTTTTCTTTTGTCGCAAAAGAAAAGAAGTAAAAGAAAACACGACCTACCAAACCTCCCTTTGACCGCTGGCCGACCTCTGTCGTGACTCGGCAAAGCTGATGCGAGCATCGCTCTGCTCTCGCTACTCCATCGGTTCAAGGGAGACTTAACTGACTTTGGCCAGAGACCGGCCTACGTCAGGGTCTTTGTAAGTTTTACAAAGCTTTCGCCCTGACGGGTAAAACTTGATTGTTTAATGTTAATAAGCAAGATTGAGAGATGAGTAAATATTTTAAGATGGAGGAATTGGTGCCGTGCTTCAGGGAGAATGGGGCACGGTGCAGGGGGTGTAGGTTGGTGCAGCCGGCGATGCAGTTGCCGGACGGTGTGGAGGGGAACTTGGTTTCGCTCGTAGGGGAGGTGTTGGAGCCGGTGAGGGAGCGGCTGGGGCGTCCGATCATCGTGAATTCGGGGTATCGGTGTCCGATACATAATGCTGCGGTTGGTGGGGTGGCGAACTCGCAGCATCTGCGGGGGGAGGCTGCGGATCTTCTTGGAAAGCCAGAGGCTTTAGCCAAGGCGATTGTAGCCAATGGTAAGTGGGATCAGTTGATACTGTATCCCGGCTTTGTCCATGTCTCGTATAAACGTAACGGCGTTAACCGAAAGCAAGTGCTTTACAAGCACTAAATTTCTTCCTTTCTTCGGCGCGAAGAAAGAAGCTTATTGCAGGCTATGCCTGCAGATATTGTCCTTTTTCTCTGGCGCAGAGAAAAGAACGAAAAGAGACATCCACCCTAACCAAGGCCTTCCCCTATATGGGAAGGATGCAATTTGCTACGGGCAGAGCCCGCCCTACGCAAAAGTTTTTGTAAAAATCACAAAGCTTTCGCCCTTCGGGTGATTTTTGTTTTTTAATTGGTATGCCGGGACACGGCATGTATTTCTTATTAATAAAGTAAAAGGAGGATTTTGAGATGATGGATTGGACGAATGTGATTATGGGGTTGATTACCCTGTTGGGAGGTTGCGGGTGGGTGATAGACCGCAAGAAGCATAAAGTGGAGTTGCGGCGGCTGGAGGCTGA
>Ga0310695_10006303_pt1 | contig 19723 bp, 15 predicted proteins | sample RumenRJG_04DNA_FD_203882 | JGI IMG/M metagenome (GOLD analysis project Ga0310695, IMG submission 203882) | Bovine rumen microbial communities from Lethbridge, Alberta, Canada - RJG_04 (v2) (version 2) | ecosystem: Host-associated > Mammals > Digestive system > Stomach > Rumen | place: Canada...
CACCGATTTCCTTTATCTGATCCCAGCGAAGTGAATAGGACGGAATAAAGAGAAAACTGCGCTGAACGCCCTCTGCATTGATGCGAAGGACTGAGCCGTAAAGGACCATGATCCAGCCAAAAACCAGAGCGATACACAAAAAGAGGACAGCCCAAAAGGTATATCCCTGCGCAAACCCTCTCCAGACCAGAAATCCGCATACAACAACCGTGAACAGCGCTGCGAAGAATTTCAGCGGGTCGATCATGATATGATGTTCTTTGTTCATGGCATCCTCCCGTCAGGCGTGCAAAAAATATTTTTCAACACAGCAGGCAGCAGCTCCCACTGCTCCGGCGTATTCTCCCATGTCTACGGGAACGACCCGCAGGGATTCCGGATCGGCGAGAAAAGCTTTTTCTTTCAGTGTCCGCTCGACGGTTTCGGCATTCTGCAGGTTCGTGAAGATGGCTCCGCTGAGCAGTACCAGATGCGGGTTGATGATATCGACAATGTTTGCCAGCGCGATCCCGACATAAAACATCGCCTGATCCAGGATCTCACATACCATCGGATCCCCCTGCCGCTGTGCTTCCAGGACCTGAGACAGATGTAAATTCTCAGACTCCGGACAAAGTTCATTAAGGATCGTCGCTTCTCCCTGTTCCATGCGCTCCCGGCACTGTTTCAGGATCGCATACACACTTGACAGGGCTTCCAGACTTCCCGCAGGAGCAAATCCAACTTCTTCTTTCAAATATGGGCGCAGGATCATTTTCCCGATCTCACCGGCTGCATCCTCCGCTCCGTTGAACACACGGTTGTCCAGCACAAAAGGACAGGCGATCCCGAAGGAGACATAGCACAACGCAAACATCGTATCGCCCTCCAGCAGTTCCGGCCAGAACAGGCTGATCGCACTGCTCCGGGCTTTCACGTTATTCGCTACACGCACAGGAAGACCGGTGAATTTACTGATCTCTTCCCCAAGCGGCTGATTGCACCAGGAAATCCGCTCTGAGCCATGATTTTTCAGCTGTCCCGAGTGAGCATTTACAACTCCGGGAATCCCCAATCCGATCCCCAGCAGTTTTTGCCATAGATCATTGTGCTCTTTCTCGATCAGGCTAAGGATCCCCTGGAGCTGGTGGATCATCACACTGTAGTCATCATTCATGACTTCATAGATTCCCTTAGCCAGAACCTTTCCCCGCATGTCTGTGATTGCGTAACGGGTACTGTCACGGCCCATCGAAACACCCAAAACCGTGAAGGAATCACGCTTCAGATCGATCAGGATCGGCCTGCGTCCGGTAGTGCCATGAGCGGCAACTCCCTCATCGCTGATTTCTTCCACAACACCCTGATTGATCAAAGCTGATGTGATGTTTGTGATCGTAGCCGGCGTCAAGCCAAGATTAGCGGCAATTTCCGCACGGGAAATCGGCGCTTCCCGATACAGCATCAGCTTGACTGCTTCCATATTTTTTTGTTTAACAACAGCGCTGTTGGTACCTGTTCGTTCCGCCATCCGTGACATTTCCTTTCCGAAAATTTATTTACCACATCTATTATACAGCTACACGACGCTGTTTTTCAAATAAATTAAATAATTCGATCAACAGGTGTAAAAAAACCGCGGCTTTTTACACCGCGGCTGATATTTGTTTTTTATAATTCGTGGACACGGCAGCAGGTGACAAAATGTCCGGAGGACACTTCCTCCTGATGCTGCTGTTGGTGACAGGCATCCTTCACATACGGGCAGCGGGCAGCGAAACGGCATCCCGGTTTCGGATTGATCGGGGAGGTCAGTTCGCCTTTCAGGATCATACGCTTGGTCGGGTTATGGATATCGACCGAAGGAATGGCCGAAAGCAGCGCCTTAGTATAAGGATGCAGCGGGTTCTTGAAAAGTTCCTTTGACGGACACTTTTCCACGACCTGGCCCAGATACATCACGCAGATGTCATCGCTGATGTGCCGGACAACGCTCATATCGTGGGTGACGAACATATAGGTCAGACCCTTGTCCTGCTGCAGTTTCTTCAGCAGGTTCAGCACCTGCGCCTGAATGGAAACGTCCAACGCAGAGACCGGTTCATCGCAGACCACGAATTCCGGGTTCAGCGCCAGGGCTCTTGCAATGCCGACACGCTGGCGGCGTCCGCCGTCCAGTTCGTGCGGATAAGCACGGCGCAGACGTTCATCGATCCCGACCAATGCCATCAGTTCATCGGTTTTTGTTTCGATTTCCGACTTGGAGAACTTTCGGGAAACGATCAGCGGTTCCATGATGGTCTGTTCAGCAGTCTTCCGGGGATCGATGGAGGAATAAGGATCCTGGAAGATGATCTGCATCTTTTCGCGGGCCTTTTTCAGGGCATTGCCGGAAAGATGGTTCACCTGTTCGCCGTTGAGCTTCACCACACCATCGGTGGATTCGTGCAGATGGATGATGGTTCGTCCGAGCGTGGATTTGCCGCAGCCGGATTCACCCACAACACCCAGTGTTTTGCCTTTTTCGATCGTGAAAGTCACATCATCCACAGCATGCAGCAGGCCGCGGGGCGTTGTGAAGTACTTTTTGAGATGTTCAACTTCAATTACCGGTGTCATTTTTTATTCTCCTTCACAACAGCGTCGATATGACAGCAGCGGCAGTCATGTCCGTCTGCAGTTTGATAAACCGCGATGGGTCCCTTCTCGCATTCCGCGGTGACGTATTTGCAGCGCGGAGCAAATGGACAGCCCTTGGGCAGGTTGGTGGGATCCGGCGGGAGTCCGTCGATCGGGTGCAGCCATTCTTCATCTTCGTTCATGTCCGGGATCGCACCGAACAGACCGATGGTATACGGATGTGTCGGATGGTCGAAGATCTGTTCCTTCGTTCCGTATTCCACGATCGTACCGGCATAGATCACCGCGACTTCATCACAAACGGTAGCAACAACGCCCATATCATGGGTAATGAGCAGCATGGCGGTGTTGTACTTTTCGCGAAGGTCTTTGATCAGGTCCAGCACCTGCGCCTGGATCGTCACATCCAATGCAGTGGTCGGTTCATCAGCAAGGAGCAGGTCCGGATTACAGGCCAGCGCGATAGCGATCACCACACGCTGCTTCATACCGCCGGAGAACTGATGCGGATATTCCATATACCGTTCGGCGGGAATACCGACGATTTCCAGCATTTCTTCCGCACGCTTTCTTGGATCGGTATGTGTATCGTTATGCAGACGAACCACTTCCGCGATCTGGTCACCCACACGCATGACCGGGTTCAATGCGGTCATCGGGTTCTGGAAGATCATGGAAATATTGTTGCCGCGGATCTTGCGCATTTCATTCTCATGCAGCTTCAGCAGGTCTTTCCCGTTCAGATGAACTTCACCGCCCTTGATCTTACAGCCGACATCCGGAAGGATGCGCAGGATCGATTTGGCGATGGTGGTTTTTCCCGCACCGGTTTCCCCGACCAGGCCCAAAGTGCGTCCTTTTTCCAGCTTCAGACTGACGCCGTTCACCGCATGAACGATCTGACCGTCTGATTTATATTCCACGACAAGATCTTTGACCTGGAGGAACTCATTATTATTGCTCATTTTTCTGTTCCTCTCTTTCTTAGTTCTTCAGTTTCGGATCCAGCGCGTCGCGCAGACCGTCACCCATCATGTTCAGGGCAAGAACGGTGACTGCAATCGCGAGACCCGGGAAAATCACCAGATGCGGTGCCTGGCGGATGAACTGACGGGCACCGGAGAGCATCGCGCCCCATTCCGGGATCGGAGGCTGAACACCCAGACCGATAAAGGAAAGGCCGGAAGCTGTCGTAATTGTCTGAGCGACACCCATGGTTGCCTGAACGATCATCGGGCTCATGCAGTTCGGGATCAGGTGATCCATGATGATGCGGAACTTGGAGCAGTTGATGGAGACAGAGGCTTCGATATACTCATTTTCACGCACCTTCAGCATCTGGGCGCGGAGCATACGGGCCATACCGGGGATCGTACCGAAAGCCATGGCAAAAATGGTGTTTACGAAACCGGGGCCAAGGACCGCGGACATAACGATCATCATCACCATACCCGGGATCGCCTGGATAACATCCAGAATACGCATAACAATGTTATCGACCTTGCCGCCAAAGAAACCGGCGACAGCACCGATAGCCATACCGATCACGACACCGATCAGCGTTGCCAGAATACCGCAGCTGAGGGAGTAGCGTGCACCGATCAGGATACGGCTGAAGATATCGCGGCCGAGATCGTCACAGCCGAACCAGTGCTGTGCGGAAGGCGGCGCAAACATGTTCATGATATCCATCTGAGTATAGTCATAAGGCGCAATGAACGGAGCCAGGATTGCCAGGATGATTTCAATCACCAGAATAATGAGCCCTACCACAGCCATTTTATTGCGGCTGAGCTGTTTCATGACACGAAGAAATTCGCTGTTCTTTCTGGGCTTTTTGCGGGTTTTAACAGTTGCTTCTGCCATCATGCTTCAGCCTCCTTCTTGACTCTTTTCTTATTCTGACCTTCATACTGGGCTTTGATGCGCGGGTCGACTGCGGCATAGAGCAGGTCGACGATCAGCATGATCAAGCTGAAGGTGATTGCGAGGAAGATCGTACCGCCCTGAACGACCGGATAGTCGCGGTTATTGACGGCGGTGATGATATAGGTACCCATACCCGGGATGGCAAAGACGGTTTCGATGATCATCATACCACCCAGCATGTGACCGAAGGTGGAACCGAACATGGTGATGATCGGGATCAAACCGTTTTTCAGCGCATGCTTATAAATGACTTCACGTTCCGGCACACCCTTGGAACGGGCGGTCGTAATGTAATCGGAACGGATCACTTCCAGCATGGAGGAACGTGTCTGACGGGCACAGGTAGCAAAAGCACCCATCATGGCCGTTGCAGCGGGAAGAATATAGCTCTTCAAACCATCGTTAATTCCCATAGAGGGCAGCCAGCCCAGACGGACCGAGAACAACAGGATGAACATCAATGCCAGCCAGAAGTTCGGAATAGCCACGCCGACAAGCGCGATGATCATGGAAACCGAGTCCTGCCACTTGTTTTGATGCGTAGCTGCCATGATCCCCAGCGGAATACCAAGCCCGAAAGCAAGGAACAGGGTGACAAGTGTCAATGTCAGGGTACGCGGCAAACGTTCACCGATGGAAGTCATAATGCTGACGTTTGTTGCCCAGGAAGCGCCAAGGTCACGTTTGATAAACACATCCACAAGATAATTTCCCAGACGAACCAGGAAAGGATCATTCAAACCCAGTTCCTGAGTTTTGGCAGCCAACGCTTCTTCTGTCGCGGTGCTTCCCAGGATGATCTCAGCCGGGTTGCCCGGACAGAAGGTCATCAGGGTAAACACCAGAATGGCTACACCAAGAACGATCGGGATCATCCATAGTATTCGTTTTAATACATATCGTCCCATAGATTTACCTCACAAGAATATGGTAAGGAAAGAGGGGAAGCTTTCGGGAATCCGGAGCTTCCCCTCCTGTACATTTATTGTTTCAAATCAGATTACAAACCGGTGTAGCTGGTGGCAGCGGGGGCGATGGTGCCGGCGATTTCGTAAACTTCGTCGGTCACGCCGATTTCAGAGCGCCATACACAGTAGTTGTAAGGGTTGTAGAGACCGTAAGCAATGCAGCTTTCCTTCAGGTAATTGTGAACCTTGTCGATATTTTCTTCAGTATAGCCTTCCGGAGTCCAGGTTTCATAAAGCAGTTCGCCGAGAGTGTAGTCTTTGCGGCTGGTGCCGTCACCGGTGGAGTAGGCATTGGGGTCATAGCGGATCGCCCAGGCGTCAGCGAGGTAGGTACCGCCGATGGAGTTGATGAACATATCATACTTGGTGCCGTCAAGGCGGTTGGCGACGATGTAAGCCATTTCAGCAGCGTTGATTTCAACATTGATGCCGGCCTGCATCATGAATGCCTGAAGGACCTGAGCCAAACGGGGCATATCGCCGTTGCCGGAGCAGAGGATGGAGAGGGTCTGACCCTTGTAGTCAGATTCAGCAACCAGCTGCTTTGCCTTTTCGACATCGTAAGGATAGTTTTCTTCATTTTCCCATTTCGGGTTGTAACCGATCATGATCGGAGAGTGGACATCAGCAAGGCTTTCGCCGTTTCCGTAGGCAAGAGCCTGGATCATGGCTTCGTTGTTGATGGAGTAGGCAATAGCCTGGCGAAGCTTCTGATCATTGGCGACAGGGGAAGTCTCCGCACCGGAGAAGAACAGCTGATAACCCTGATGACCGGAGGTTTTTTCGACAACGTAGTCCGGGTTGCCTTCGTACTGCATACCGGTAGCGATCGGCATACGCATGACCATATCAACAACGCCGGTTTCCAGAGCGATACCCATCTGGGAAGCTTCAGCGATCTGGACCCAGTGGATCTTGGAGACAGTCGGTTTTACGCAAGCGGGCATTTCGTCCAGGGACTGCCAGTAATCTTCGCGCAGTTCGATGGTAAATTCAGAGGATGCCACAAAGTTGGTGACTGTGTAGGGGCTGGTGGAGATCAGGGAAGAACCGAATCCGTCAGCACTGGCTTCGAAGGAAGCTTTGGTGATACCGTAAGTTTCGGTCATGATCTTTTCGAAAGTACCGACGATGTTGCTCTTCAGTTTCAATGTGAAGGTCAGATCTCCGGTCTTTTCAACGCTTTCGATCTTGTTGAAAACCGGTTTCAACGCACGGGCGACAGATTCCTGAATGAACCAGACAGCGTCATCAGCTGTGAAAGCGTTGCCGGCAGAATCTTTGATGCCTTCACGAAGTTCAACAGTATAGGTGAAGCCGTTGTCATCAGTATTCCAGGACTTGGCGAGCCAGGGTTCCAGGACTTTGTCACTGTTGAAAACGCCGAGAGATTCGCAGATCTCAGTGAAATACGGGGCGTCGCGGTTGACTTCCGGGCGGAAGGGCGTCAGAGAATCCGGAATGATGCTGTAAGCAATATCCAGAACGCCGTCCTTCGGGGCGGCAACGGCACTAAGAGCAAGCGCAAAAACAAAAACGAGCGCAAGCAGGACAGAAAACGACTTTTTCATTATCAATTCCTCCTAAAAATTTACATGAAATGACTTGATTCATTCATTGAATTAATTTATAACCGATGTATTTTTAGATGTCAATAAGTATTCAAAAATATCATTACAATTTTACTGAAATATGATTAATGTCATATTTATTTTATGGTTTTGTCATATTTTCCGGCGTTTGTAATGACTTGCATTGACAACTTCTTATATTTCTGGTAATTTTATTTATTGAATAAATTAATTGTTCAGCAATAATTCTCTTGCAGTTTGGAAAGGAATTTATCAGATGGAACTCTATAAGGACAGCAGCAAACCTGTTGCAGAACGTGTTGAAGACCTGCTCAGCCGAATGACACTGGAAGAAAAGGCAGCTCAGCTCTGCGGTGACCTTCCCGCCGGTTTTATGAAAGACGGCAAAGTATCACTGGAACTTCTCCGTGAAAAATATCCGGACGGGCATGGCCGCTTCACCCAGTATTCCATGGCCGGCATCGTCGATCCGGTCCAGATCGCTGAGATCAGCAACACCCTTCAGCATTATTTTATGGAAGAGACCCGTCTGGGAATTCCCGTTGCACTGCAGGCAGAAAACCTCTGCGGTTATCCCGGTGCCGAGGGAACACTCTTCCCCGCACAGATCAACATCGGATGCACCTGGGAACCGGAACTGGCGGAAGAAATGGCTGCCGTGATCGGTCAGGAAAGCCGTGCGGTCGGCATCAACAGTGCCATGAGCCCGGTAATCGATGTCTCCCGCGACCCGCGCTGGGGCCGTACGTATGAAACCTACGGTGAAGATCCCTACCTCATCAGCCAAATGGGCATTTATTATATTAAAGGAATGCAGGGCGACAAAACCAACGGACCGGCCTGCATCGCCAAACACTTCCTTGGATACGCGGAAAGCCAGGGCGGGCTCAACTGCGCTGTCAGCCGCATCAATGACCGGGAAATGTATGAAACTTTCGCAACACCGTTCGAGGCAGCTGCCAATGAAGCGGATGTCTCCGGCATGATGGCCAATTACGGCGAAGTCGACGGCATGTGCATCGGCGCGAACAAAAAATATGCCCGCACCCTGCTGCGCGATACGATGAAATTCCGCGGCATGCTCACCTCTGATGGTGCGGCCATCATGAAGATGTACAATTACTTCCACATTGCTCCTACATATAAGGAAGCAGGATTACTTGCTAAAAAGGGCGGGCTGGATACCGAGATCCCGGTAGGCGGCGCTTACCGGCAGCTGCCGGATTACGTACGCTCGGGCGAACTGGATGAAGCGCTTCTCGATGAATCCGTCCGCCGCATCCTGACCATCAAATTTGAATACGGCCTGTTTGAGAATCCCTATGTGGATGTCGACAAAGTCCGTGAAGCCATGACAAATGAGGCGAAAGCCGCGCTCAGCCGGAAGATCGCTGCCAAATCCATAACCCTTCTGAAGAACGACGGCGTCCTGCCGCTGAAGAAGGGGATGAAGCTTGCCGTGATCGGTCCGCATGCAGACAACATGCGCTATCCCATCAGCGGTTATACCTATCCTGCCTATATTGAAATGATGGTAGCCGGCGCGGAAGATGATTCTTCCGTGACCTTCAACGGGATCGCAGACGAAGCAACAGCAGCGAAAGACTCCGGAGAAAAGAAAAAAGCAACCGGCCTGAATATGTTTGCTTCCATGCTGGCTCTTTTCACGGAAGAAGACCGTAAAAAACTCAATGATCTGCCCACCCTGCTCAGAAAGATGGGGTCCCGCAGCCTGAAAGAAGTCCTGGCCGACCGTTTTGATGTGAACTATGCGCAAGGCTGCGACATCATCGGCGAAAACACCGATGGTTTTGCCGAAGCGGTCAAAGCTGCGGAAGGATCTGATGTTGTGATCATGGCCATGGGCGGCAACTGCGGCTGGGTCAATGTGACCGGCGGCGAAGGCAAGGACCGCTCCAACCTGACACTCCCCGGCGTACAGCAGCAGCTGCTCGAAGCAGTCGTAGCCACCGGAAAGCCGGTAGTGCTGGTGCTCTACGGTCCGGGCGTCTTCGCGATCCCGTGGGCAAAGGAAAATGTTTCCGCGATCGTCCAGGCATTCATGCCCGGTGCGGAAGCCGGTGTTGTGCTCTCTGATGTGCTCGACGGAACCGTAAACCCCGGCGGACATCTGACCTTCACCGTACCGCACCATATCGGCCAGCTGCCGCTCACTTACAACCATCATGTGGGATCCGGTTATTCTGCCGGCAGCGACGCCTCAGCCAGCCTGATTTTCTCCGGCGGATATGTGGACGACACCGACAAACCGCTCTTCCCCTTCGGCCATGGCCTGAGCTACACCAGCTTTGAAGTGAGCCCGATGAGCCTTTCATCCGACACTCTTGCTACCGACGGGTCCATCGAAGTTTCCTGCACGGTAAAGAATACCGGGAAATGTGCCGGTGATGAAGTAGTCCAGCTCTACTATCACTTCTCAAACGCCCATGTGATCCGCCCGAACATGCAGCTGATCGCCTTCAAGCGCGTCCATCTGGATGCCGGAGAATGCAAGACCGTCACGTTCAATGTGAAAGCCTCCGGACTGGGATACTACAACGAAGACATGGTCTACGGTGTGGAACCCGGAAATGCCGAGCTGAAGCTTGGTGTCAGCAGTGCTGATATAATTGATGAAAAGCATATTACGCTTGCAGGTGCCCCGGTTGACCTGATGGGCAAACGTTCATACACCTGTGAAGCGGTGGTTTGTTAGACTAAAAGCCTTGTGGCAATAGAATTCTAATATTTGAAGTTGTTGGTTATCATCCCGCAGATTCCGCTTGATAACCAACAACTGATTACAAAAAGCTAATAGCAATTTATAAAGAAAGAGGTGCAGGTATGTTAGTACCGATGAGGTCGATTCTTGAAGCAGCGGACAAATATCATTACGGTCAGGCTGCTTTCAACATGAACAGCGCTGGACAAATCGAAGCGGCTGTCCGTATCCACGAATTGCTGCGTTCCGGAGCGATTTTGCAGGGAGCAGAAGCTTCCAACGCCTATATGGGCGGAGCTGAAGACTTTATGCACGGCACGATCGAACAAAAACAGGCCGGTGCCAAAGCCATCGGCGACGCAGTCAAAAAATACGGGGCAGACAGCCCGATCCCGGTCGCGCTGCACCTGGATCACGGGAAAAGCCTGGAAAGCGTAAAAGCCTGCATTGACGGTGGTTATACCTCCGTGATGATCGACGGCAGCAGCCTGCCTTATGAAGACAATGTAGAACTGACCCGCGAAGTCGTGAAATATGCCCATCCGTACGGCGTGTCTGTCGAAGGTGAACTCGGCGTCCTGGCGGGTGTGGAAGATCATGTATTCTCCGTCACCTCTACCTACACGAACCCGATGCAGGCCATCGACTTCTACAAGAAGACCGGCTGTGATGCGCTTGCTATCAGCTATGGAACGTCCCACGGCGCGACTAAGGGCAAAGATGTGAAGATCCGCCGCGAGATCGCCATTGCCACAAAAGAATGTATGATGCATGAAGGCATCAACGGCTTCCTTGTCAGCCACGGCTCATCCACAGTCCCGCGGGAATATGTTGACCAGATCAACGCCCTCGGCGGCAAAATCGAAAACGCCAACGGGATCGATGTGAACCAGCTGGCTGACGTTTCCCGTGTCGGTATCAACAAGATCAACGTGGATACCGATATCCGCCTGGCCTGCACCCGCAATCTGCTTGAAATGTTCACAAATCATCCAGAACTGCAGAAGAGCCCGTCCATCGGGAAAATTTACGAAGGAATGCGGGCAAACCCGAAGAACTTTGACCCGCGCAACTATCTCCAGAGCATCATCGAGACCGTGATCACCGGCGTTATTCCTGACGCAGACGTCGAAAAAGTTGTCAATTGCATGAAAGACGGCGTGATGGAATCCGTCGCCCCGCTGCTGGTCCTGTTCGGATCCTATCGCAAGAGTTACCTGATCCAGCCCTGCACGCTCGAAGAGATGGCTGACCGCTACAAAAAGGAAGGAATCTGAAATGAAACATCTCTGCCTGAACCTGAAACGCTTTGATGTTCCCGCCGCCATGGGTGGTGTCAATCGTCTCGCCAATGGTGCCGATTGGGCGCAGACGATCATTTCCAATGTCGATGCCGAACTGAAAAAATATCAGGGCAAAGCCCGTTTCCCGATGTATTTCCCGGAAGCGCATGTGATCAATGCCGCAAAAACTGTTTCACCTGACAGCCTGATCGAAGTCGGCTGCCAGAGCGTTTACCGTGCGGATGTCGCCCCGGGTGTCAACTTCGGTGCTTACACCACCAACCGCCCGGCTGCCGCTATGAAGGCACTGGGCGTGAGCAGCACCATCATCGGCCACTGTGAAGAACGCGCCGACAAGCTGGGCGTCCTGCAGGAAGCCGGCGTCACGGATACCGCTGCAGTCAACCGGCTGCTAAACAAAGAGATCCGCTGCGCAGTGGCTCAGGGTTTGACCGTGACCTACTGCATCGGTGAAAAAGCTGAAGAACGGGAGCACTGGCAGGATGTCCTCTCAGAGCAGCTCACCATCGGGCTGGATGGCATTGACAAAGAAAAAGTCATCATCGCCTATGAACCGATCTGGGCCATCGGTCCCGGCAAAACCCCTCCGGGAGCGGATGTCATCGCCCCGATTGCGCGCTTCATCAAAGAAAAGACCGGCGGCATGCCGGTGGTTTACGGCGGCGGTCTGAAGCAGGATAATGCTGCCATGCTTACCTCCATTCCGGAAATCGACGGCGGGCTGATCGCGCTGACCCGCTTCCAGGGTGAGATCGGTTTTTATCCGGAAGAATATCTGGAAATCATCCGGATCTATATGGGAATTTAGTGGGCAGTGGCCAGTGGTCAGGATTCAGGGGCCAGGGGCCAGTGGTTTAATGAATTTTTACTAACAGCTAATAACTAATAGCTAAGAGCTAACGGCTAATCACAGGAGAAAGAATGAACCTTCAGTTTGAATATGGTAACGGATTTATGTCCGCGAATCTGCCGGACAACACCGATGTTTTTATCCCCGGAGAAACCGTCCCGGATCCGGAATGTCTGCCGCAGGATTGGGACAGTCTCTATCAGGCCACTCTTGAATCCCTCCGGCACCCGATCGGCATGGAACCGCTTGCGGAACACGTCAAGGGAAAGAAGACGGTCGTCTTCGTGATCCCGGATATCGTCAAAGGCGGCTGCCAGCCGACCAGCCACCGCAAAGTTGCCATCCGTGCCTGCCTGGATGAGATGTACGCTGCCGGCATTAAGAAAGAGAACATTCTGCTGCTTTTCTCCAACGGTCTGCATCCACGCACCCCGATGAATGAGGCGAAGCAGATCCTCGGTGAAGAACTGTTCAATGAATTCTGGTACACGGGGCAGATCACCAGTCATGACAGCGAAGACTATGATCATCTGGTGGATATCGGCTATACCGATCAGGGCGATCACGTGATCATGAACAAATATGTCTACGACGCGGATGTGGCTATTCTGATCGGCCATACTCAGGGGAACCCTTATGGCGGATATTCCGGCGGCTACAAACACTGCGCGACCGGTATCAGCCACTGGCGCAGCATTTCGGCTCATCATGTACCGCAGGTCATGCACCGTCCGGACTTCGTCCCCGTCAGCACCAACAGCCTGATGCGCGACAAATTTGACCGTCAGGGTATGCTGATGGAAGAAAAGATGGGAAAGAAATTCTTCTGCTGTGACGCGGTTCTGGACACCAAATCCCGCCAGATTGAGATCAATTCCGGCTGGGCGAAAGAAATGCAGCCTGTTTCCTGGAAGACCGCCGACAAGCGCACCTATGTACATTGGGCGGAAAAGAAATATGATGTGGTGGTCTTCGGCATGCCGACCAACTTCCATTACGGCGCGGGCATGGGGACGAACCCGATCCAGATGATGCAGGCACTTTCCGCGCAGGTGATCCGTCATAAGCGTGTGCTCAGTGATCATTGTGTGTTCATTGTCTCCAGTATCTGCGACGGCTGGTTCCATGACGAACGCTGGCCGTACCTGCGTGAACTATACGAAATGTTCCAGCATGATTATATGCAGACACTGCCCGACATGAACCGTTACGGCGAATATTTTGCCACCAACCAGGAATATATCCGCAAATACCGCTTCGCCAATGCTTTCCACCCCTTCCACGGGTTCAGCATGATGAGCTGCGGACATCTGGCGGAAATGCACACCAGCGCTATCTATATCGTTGGTGCCCGTGAACCGGGGATCGCCCGCGGCATGGGTCTCAAGACCCGCGCCACTTTTGAAGAAGCACTGGAAGATGCAAAGCGCAAGATCGTCGGAGACAATCCGAACATTCTGGCACTGCCGAAGACCTTCACCACCGCAGCGGTTCACCTGTGCATGAAGAATCCGGAAGAAAACAGCCATTACCGCGATGACGCACCGGCACACCCCTGTGGGTGCTGACTGTGGGTGCTGAACGGGACTGATTAGGAGGTCATTTTGGAAGAGAGAAAGGATCAACATTCCAGAGGAGAAAAACTGCTGAAGCTTTTTTTCAGCATGCTCTACATCAGCGCATTTACCTTTGGCGGTGGTTTTGTGATCGTCACATTCATGAAGCGGAAATTTGTCGAAGAGCTTCATTGGATCGATGAAAAAGAGATGCTTGACATGACGGCTCTGGCACAATCCTCACCCGGATCAATTGCTGTAAACATCGCAATATTGATCGGCTGGAAGGTTGCCGGTTTTTTAGGGATGGTTACAGCTGTATTGGGAACAGTTATCCCACCAATGGTGATCCTTTCTGTTATCTCATTATTCTATGAGATGTTTGCGACAAACCGTTATGTGTCACTGGTACTGAAAGGAATGCAATCAGGCGTAGCTGCTGTTATTCTGGATGTTGCAGTAGGATTGGGACAAAAAGTTTGGCAATCAAAACAGTGGGTCCATATTGTTGTAATGGCAGCTGCATTTACTGCGACATTTTTCTTCAACATCAATGTGGTATGGATTATTTTAGCCGCAGCTGTTATTGGTATAATTGCTGCTCTATTGACCCAGACAGGAGCGCAGAAAGCATGATTCTTTGGCAATTATTTCTGAGTTTTATGCAAATCGGTTTGTTTTCAATTGGCGGCGGATATGCGGCGATACCGTTGATTCAAAACCAGACGGTTACCATACATAAATGGCTTACTGAATCAGAGTTTCTGGATTTGGCTACAATAGCGGAGATGACTCCAGGCCCTATAGCTGTCAACGGAGCCACGTTTGTAGGATTGAAAATTGCAGGAATTGCAGGAGCAATCGCGGCAACATTTGGCTGCATTTTACCTTCAATTATTATTGTCTCGCTGCTTTCTTATATTTATACACATTATCGTGAATTGCCGATGCTGCAAAGTGTGCTCGCCAGTCTGAGACCTGCAGTTGTTGCACTGATTGCCGGAGCAGGATTGAACATGTTTCTTCAGGTTGCATTTGGCGGAAAAACAATGATTAAACTCGAAAACGCACGGTGGATCGGAATTGCTTTATTTGCAGCGGCATTCTTTGTTTTGCGTAAATTCAAGTTAAACCCGATTCTGGTAATGGTTCTCTGCGGAGTCGGTAATTTGATCCTTGGCCTGATTGGTCTGGTTTAATCAATAACGAATGGTTTTGGGAAAGGGAGGAAACTGCCTTGAAAAAAAATTTGGTCATTATACATGGCGGCGGACCGACCGCTGTTATCAACGCTTCTTTATACGGAGCGATCCGCGAAGCACAGGAAAACCCGGAAGTGGACCGCATCTACTGCGCGATTGGCGGGACCGGCGGATTGATGAAGGAAAATCTGCGGGATGTTACGGACCTTACCGACAATGAATTGAAAGGTCTGCTGACCAGCCCGGCTTCCGCTATCGGATCTTCCCGGGACGCGTTGGAAGCTCCTGAATATGAAATGATGGTCGGCATCCTGAAAAAGTATGGGATCCGTTACGTTCTGATGAACGGTGGCAATGGGACCATGGACACCTGCGGAAAGCTCCAGCAGCATTGCGAAGGTACCGGCATTCGGGTGATCGGGATCCCGAAGACCATGGACAATGATCTGGCCATCACGGACCACGCACCGGGATTTGCCAGCGCAGCCCGCTATATGGCCGGCAGCGTTGCGGAGCTTTGCTGTGATGTGGACGGACTGCCGATCCATGTGGTCGTCATTGAAGCGCTCGGCCGCAATGCCGGCTGGGTCACAGCTGCCTCCTCACTGGCCTGTGACAGCTACGGTCACGGACCGGACCTGATCTATCTGCCGGAGCGGAATTTTGACGAGGCGGCTTTCCTGCGGGACGTACAGAAGCTTATCGAAACAAAGGGCTGCGGTGTGGTGGTCGCAAGTGAAGGTCTTCATGACGAAACCGGTAAACCGATCGTCGAGCCGATTTTCCAGGAGGGACGTTCCACCTATTTCGGCGATGTTTCCTCCCACCTTGCCCAGCTCATCACACGCAGACTGCATTACAAAGCACGCTCCGAAAAGCCGGGGCTGCTCGGCAGAGCTTCGGTTTACTGGCAGAGCCGCATCGACCGGGAAGAAGCAGAGATCTGCGGACGGGAAGCTCTCCGCGCTGCTGTCAACGGGGAGACCGCCAAAATGGTGGCAATCCGCCGCCTGTCCAATGAGCCTTACAAGAGTGAGACCTTCCTGGTGGATATCAAGGAAGTCATGATGACGGAGCGCAAGATGCCGGATGAGTTCATCAACGCGGAAGGCAACGGCGTTACCGAAGCGTATAAAGAATGGGTGCGTCCGCTCCTCGGTGATCCGCTTCCGAAGCTGATCAATCTCAGACCGTAGACGTGATGCACATGTGGAAGCCCTGATGCTGTCGCGCAGCCGACACATCAGGACTGTACTCATGCTGCACTGTTTATTGACCAAGTATAAGGGAATAGTTATGCTGAACATTACCATCAAAGACCAAAACAATTGTGTTACTCCCGAAGAACTTACCCGGGCGATGCGGGACGCGGAACCCGTTTTGAAACGCGCTCAGGCCGGCGAGGAAAAATATGCCGACAGCCAGGGCTGGCTGGATCTTGACAAATGGGCGGGAGAAGATACCATCTCCCGCATCGAAACGATCGCCGCGGAAGTCAAAGCCAACAGCGACGCCTTTGTCCTGATCGGTGTCGGCGGTTCCAACAACGCAGCCCGCAGTGTCGTCAAGGCATTGGCTGACGGATCCGGTGTTGAGATCATCTATGCCGGAAACACCCTCTCCCCGCATGCACTGAACAAAATGCTGCAGAGTCTGGAGGGCAAGGACTACACCATCGACTGCATCGCCAAAAATTTCGAGACATTGGAACCGGGTTCCTCGTTCCGCATCCTGCGTGAGGCCATGGCGAAAAAATACAGTCCGGAAGAAGCGGCCAAACGCACCATCTGCACCGGCACCTTCGGCTCCTCCCTGGAAAAACTTTGTGAAGAAGAAGGCTACACCTTCGTTCCCTTCCCGACGGACATCGGCGGACGGTACAGCGCTTTCTCTTATGTCGGACTGCTTCCGATGGCCGTTGCCGGTATCGACATCCGCGCATTGGTACAGGGCGGAAAAGACATTGCCGCTCAGCTGCATGAAACCGGCTCGGAAGATAACCTGGCATTGAAATATGCCGCGCTGCGGAATCTCTATTACCAAAAGGGATATAAGCTCGAGATGCTGGCAAGCTTTGAACCGCAGTTCAGCTGGTTCTTCAAATGGTGGGTGCAGCTTTTCGGTGAATCCGAAGGCAAAGACGGCAAAGGAATTTTCCCGGTTGCCGGTGAATTTTCGGAAGAACTGCATGCGGTCGGGCAGTACCTGCAGGACGGCGCACCGCTGATGTTCGAAACCTTCCTGGACGTAAAGGAACAGCAATCCAGCCTTGTGATCCATAACGATGGCAAAAAGGATTATTTCAACTATCTGGATGGAAAGGATTTCTTTGAGATCAATAAAGCAGCCTTCAGTGCAACCGTTACCGCGCACAGCCAGAAGATGCCCTGCGTGATCATGGAACTGGACAAGATCGACGCGTATCACTTCGGCCAGCTGTTTTACTTCTTCCAGTTTGCCTGTTATCTTTCCTGCGAGATCATGGGAGTGGATCCGTTCAACCAGCCCGGTGTTGAGGCCTATAAAGGCTGGATGTTCAAAGCACTCGGGAAATAATGAGTTATATTACCTTAACTCGTTATTTTTAGCCAAAAGACATCATGATAAAATGAGCCCTATATCAAGGAGTAAGAACATGAAAGATTACAGCATTCTCAATCAACCATACCATATCGGGCCTGTTGAGATCAAGAACCGCTTTGCGGTCATTCCGATGACCATGGGCGGACTGGCTTATGATGAACAGGGCGGATTCAGCGACAACCTCATCAACTATTTTGAACTCCGTGCAAAAGGTGGATTCGGTCTCATTATTCCCGGTGCAGCCGGTACGGATCACCATGTAGATCCTTATTCTGCACTGGGTCCGATCATTACGACCAACCCGCACTGGCAGGAACGGGCCAAAATCCTCGTGGAACGCGTCCATGCTCACGGCACAAAGATTTTCTGTCAGATCACCATGGGCCTCGGACGGAATTATCCCGGACTGCCGGGACCTTCGGAAAACCCGGTCTGGCGCAACCCGGACATAGTTTCCCCGGAAATGACAACAGAGCAGATCAAGCAGAAGATTGCGGACTTGATCGACGGCGCTGTGGTTGCGAAAGAATGCGGATATGACGGTGTGGAGATCCATGCCATGCACTGGGGGTACCTCCTGGATCAAATGGCAATGTCCTTTTTCAACCGGCGCACCGATGAATACGGCGGTTCACTGGAAAACCGCCTGCGCTGTGCCAAAGAGATCGTGGAAGGCATCCACGCCCGATGCGGCGAGGATTTTCCCGTCGGCATGCGTCTCGGTCTGAAGACCTACATCCGTGATTACGACAAAGCCACACTCACCGGAGAAGGTGAAGTCGGACGTACTCTGGAAGAGGGCATTGAAATTTCAAAGCTCCTGGAAAAATACGGCTATAACTTCCTCGACGTTGACACAGGAACCTATGATGCCTTCTATTACGCCTGTCCGCCGATGTACAATCCGCAGGGCTTTATGATCCCGCTGGCCGCGGAAGCCAAAAAGGCCGTAAAGATCCCGGTCATTGCCGGCGGCAGGATGCAGAATTATGATCTGGCAGCGGAAGCTGTGAAAAAGGGTGAAATCGACGCGGTCGGGCTTGGCAGACCCTCTCTTGCCGATCCGGATTACCCCAACAAGCTGTTTGCCGGAGAGCCGGAAAAGATCCGCCCCTGCATCGGCTGCAACATGGGATGCTTCAGACGCTGTGTGGAAACCGGAGAACCGGTGTCCTGCGCGGTCAACCCGCAGGCAGCCAGAGAACTGGTCATGGGGCTCAAACCCGGTGACGGAAAAAAGAAAGTCGTCGTTGTCGGCGGCGGTGTGGCAGGCATGGAAGCCGCCCGCACTTCCGCTCTGCGCGGATATGATGTCACGCTCTTCGAAAAGAGAGATCACCTCGGCGCTCACAGCTTCAAGAGCGAAATTGCCAAACTCAACGCCTGGTATCAGCGGGAGCTTGCGGACCTGAAGGTCAGCATCAAACTGAACCATGAGCCCTGCATCAACTGCATCAAGGGTGAGAAAGCGGATGCCATCATCCTGGCGACCGGTACCGATGTTTCTTCTCCGAAGATCCCGGGGCTGGAGCTGGCAGTTAGTTCGCTGGATGCCATCAACCATCCGGAAAAGCTCGGACAAAATGTCGTCATTATCGGCGGCGGCCTGGTCGGATGTGAGATCGCGCTGGATGAAGCGAATCACGGCAAAAACGTGACAGTTGTGGAAGCTCTCGATGACATTATGGCAGCCGGCGGAGCAGGTGCACCTTACCCGAACAAGCAGATGATCATAGATCTGTTTGAAAACCGCGGCGTCACCGTACTTACTTCCACAAAACTCACCGAAGTAACAGCAGAAGGCGCCATCGTTGAAAAGGGTGAAGGGGGCAAGGAATTGCTGAAGGCCGATACGGTCATCTCTGCAATGGGCTTCCGCCCGACTCCCAACCTGAAAGCGGAATGGGAAGAGCTCGGCATCCCGATGGTTGAAGTCGGTGATGCTACCGGCGCAGGTACGATTCTGAAGGCCATTTGGGATTCATACGAGGCTGCCAACAGCATTTAAGAAACGATGATATAAGAACCGATGATAAGTCAAAGCGGCCTGTTTCTGCTGCCTCAATTCTGAGCCAAAGTGAACAGGCCGCTTTGAATCATTCAGAATAGTTATAAAATCACCCTCATACTGACATCTTCAGTGAGGGTCTTATTTTATTGATTGGCAGATACCGGATCTTTTGTAACGGCGGAGCGACAACAAAAAGGCAGTACATGCGACTTTATTATTCGTATATTTCACTATTTGTTTCCGGATCGATAGAGAAATCACACTTTGTGATAGAATAATGAATCATTTTTCAGCAATTAACCGATCAACCGGCGGCATTCAATACGCACGGTTTTTCCTTTGATTTTGAAAAAGCAATTGTTTTATTCTGGAGAAATATTACATGGA
>Ga0310695_10006304_pt1 | contig 19720 bp, 14 predicted proteins | sample RumenRJG_04DNA_FD_203882 | JGI IMG/M metagenome (GOLD analysis project Ga0310695, IMG submission 203882) | Bovine rumen microbial communities from Lethbridge, Alberta, Canada - RJG_04 (v2) (version 2) | ecosystem: Host-associated > Mammals > Digestive system > Stomach > Rumen | place: Canada...
ACGCCTCCATAAGCTCGCGCTCAGCCTTGTCAATGTCAATCCCGCCGCCCTTTTTTGAAAAGCGCATACAGCCGTAGCCGAGCAGTGAAAGCTCATCGCCGTTTTTATCTTTTCTGTATTGCATAGCTCCTCCGAAGTGACTTTTATTTTCATTAATCATAGCAGAAAAATAAATGCTTGTCCACGGTTTTGAGTAAATAATAAATTATTGTTTTGCTCCGATATAAAAAAATAAGAAAATAATGCCCAAATATTATTGCAAGAAAAGAGAATAAATGATATAATATACTAAAACTATAGTAAAATATCAATAATTTTAGGAGGAGATAACAAATGGGATTTTCTAAAATGAGGCAACGGCTCGGTTACGGCGCCGCCGATATGGCGAGTAACCTGATTTGGCCGATGATATGTACATACCTCACGGTGTACTAAACAGACGCGCTGTTGCTCGACACCGCGGCTGTAGGCGTTATTACGCTCGCTTCAAAGTTTATCGACGCTATCACCGATGTTCTGATGGGAATTATCGTTGACAAAACTGAATTCAAAAGCGGAAAATGCCGCCCGTACTTTGTAATCGGCGCGCTGCCGCTTGCACTTTTCGCGGTACTGTCATTCCTTCTGCCTTCCTTTGTTTCTAACAACAAGGTGCTTATTATTCTTTTTGCGTTCATCACATTTAACCTTGTAAGCACCTGCTATACAATCGTTAACACTCCGCTTTCGGCTATTTTGCCGAGCCTTTCCGCCGACCAAAAGGAGCGCAACGTTCTCGTTACCTTCCGTATGGTAATGGCTGCAATGGGTAGCTTCTGCGTAACCTTCTTTGCTCTGCCCCTCATCAACAACTTCGGAGGCAAAAAAGACCTTTACTCCTACGCTTGGACAATCGGTATCTTCTCAATCGGCGCAATCCTAATGCTCGTATTCTCATACGCAAATACACGCGAGATTGTTAAACCGATTAAGGAAGAAAAAATCAAGCTGAAAGACGGAATTAAGGCGATTAACGGACAGTATATTCTGTTTGTAATCACAATGTTCATCTATCTGCTCGGCTTCGCCGTAAAGCAGGCAGGCGTATTCTATTACTACAACTATTATATCGGAGATATCGGCTCGCTCGGGGTTGAAGAAATCGTTTCTATTCAGGCGCTTGTTACCTCGCTGAGTATGGTTGCAGGTCAGCTGACAATTCCGTTCTTCTGCAAGATTATGGGCAAAAAGAAGTCGGCTATCCTTATGAACTTCATCGCCCTTGCAGGAAATGTAATCTTTATCTTCTGCGGCGCTAATCTTATCTGGCTCTGCGTAGGTACGGTATTCGTATGGTTCCCGCTCGGCTACCTGATGGGTATCAGATTCGCGCTTCTTGCCGACGTTGTAGAGTACTGCGAGCTCAAGTCGGGCATCCGCGCGGCAGGTATTTTGTCGTCGCTCGACAGCTTCCTTGCAAAGCTCGCCTTCGGCTTTAACGTAACCGTTATGCTCGGTCTTATGGAGATTGGCGGCTATGACGCAAATTCGGATATTCAGACCGAAACAGAAAAAATATTTATCCAGTTGGGCTTTGTCGGCGTTCCGATAGTCTGCATTATTGTGACAATCATCCTTCTGCTGTTCTTTAAGTTTGACAAGGAACTCCCGAAAATGAAGGCAGAACGCAAATCAAAGCTTGAAGCCGCAAAGTAAAACGCATATTAAAATTTAAGGAACGCAAGGGCCGTACTTTGCGTTCCTTTTTCAAACTAAAATAAAGGAGATGTTTTTATGAAAATAGCTATGGCGAATGACCACGCAGGTACATCAATGAAAAACGAGATTAAGGCTTATCTTGAAGCTCAGGGCCACACTGTGGTTGACTTTGGAGCTTACGACGAGAACTCCTGCGATTTGTCCGATTTTGTACTGCCGGCGGCATTGGCGGTTGCAAAAGGCGAGTGCGACAGAGGAATTTTTGTTGACGGCGTAGGCTACGGCAGCGCTATGATTGCAAACAAGGTCAGCGGAATTTACGCCTGCGTTTGTCAGGATCCGTTCTGCTCGGCGCTCGCGCGACAGCACAACGACGCAAACGTGCTCTGCCTTGGCGCGAAAATCATCGGCGGTATGATTGCAATGGAAAATGTAAAGACATTTATGGCAACCGAGCCGCTGACGGCTGAAAAATATGTACGCCGCGTTAAAAAAGTTCAGAAAATCAACGACGAGCACTGTGTGCCCGTAAAGTAAGCTGAAAAATCAACCTGCCTTCTCCGCGGAGAGGGCAGGTTTTTTGTTTTAGTAATTGCAAATTGCGGAGTTTTATGGTATAATTGGCGTGTAGTTTTTTATGGAAGGAAGTTGATTAGTTAATGACAGACAAAAAACAATCATTATTACGGCGCTGTACCGACAAGCTTTTCGGCGGCATTGATATGAAGTGGTGGAAGGTGATCGTACTCGCTGTCGCTTCGGCTGTAATAACGTTCATTTTTTTAGTTGTACCGATTTTTGAAAAAACTTCGTTCTACAGAATGGGAGTGACCTTTGAGGCGTGGATTCTGCTTGCGGTTTTCATAATGGCAAACTGCAAAAAGCCGCTTGAATCAGCGCTGAAAACCTTTGTATTTTTCCTGATAAGCCAGCCGCTTATCTACCTTTTTCAAGTCCCGTTTTCTGATATGGGCTGGGGCTTGTTTATGTATTACAGATATTGGTTTTACTGGACTCTGCTCACGTTTCCTATGGCTTTTGCCGGCTGGTATATCCGAAAGAAAAACTGGCTGAGCCTGCTGATTTTATCGCCTGCGCTCATCTTTCTGACCTTTACTTACGTAAACTCGTTTATGTTTACGTTCAAGCATTTTCCGTACCAGCTTGTGACCGGACTTTTCTGTCTTGGACAGGTGTTGTTGTATCTTTACGTATTCACCCCGAAGCTTTGGATGAGGCTGACAGGCTTTTTGGTACCGCTTGCGGCTGTTCTGATAATCGCGCTTGTTACACCGGAGGTTGAAACTAACGTGACTACCTTCCTTCCGGACGATCAGGTTCTCACCGAAGCCGCTGTCATAACCAATGACAACGCTGAATTAGCCGAGATTAGCGTTCACTCAACGGGAGAGAACAGCACGATCCTTATTCAGGCACATAAATACGGCACAACAGACTTTACCGTTAAGGACGGGGCTAAGGAGTACAAATACACCCTCGAGGTTTACGAGGATAACGACGGGCATACCCAGACAAAAATCACTCGGAACAATTAAATATATAAAGCAAAAAGCGCCGCAAAAACGGCGCTTTTAATTTTGCTGTTATTCAACGTTTTTCATAATCCTGCTTCCGAGCCAAATAAAGAATACTGCGCTGACAATCAAAACTATAAGCGCGGCTGCCATATTCCAAAGACCTGCCAAGGCGCTCAGCGCAGGGGAGAGCGCAACAAGCGCCAGCATCTTTGCGAACTGAGTCATATATTTCTTTTCGTTCTTAGGCTTTGCTGCGGAAACCCTAACCCTCAACGGCAGAATTCTATAATCCTTAAAAATCGCGGCAAATCCTGCATACAGTAAAATCATAGCAGAAAAAATGCCCATTAAAACCGAGTATCCGTATTCCAAAATGATTTCTCCTATTTTTGGCACTTTAAGGTGATTATATAATTCATGTTCTCGGTATCGTCCTGTATATAGTTGCCGTGAACATTCAGCGACAAAGGCTCGCCCTTGACGTTGTTGGTTTTCAAAACCTCGGAGAACGATTCGGAGTTTTCGATTTTTTCCATTATTCTCTTAAAGACGGACAGCGAGTTTTCGGTCAAAATCCGCTCATAGAAGCTCTCGTCGTTGAGCTCATTTTCAAGCTTGCTCGCGTTCAGACCGATTTCCTGCTCCAAGCCGTTAAACAGCACGGTGAAGCGGATTCCGCTGTCCGGAAGCCGCGAGAGGAACAGCACGGTGTCGGCGGAGATACGCGCGAGCAAATCGACTTGCTTTTCAAGGTTGCTCAGCTTTGTGATGTTCTGCACCGAACCGTAGAAAATCTGACACTCTCCCTCGTTGTGCAGATAATAAAAGTGCATATAGAAGGTTGTCAGCGTGCCGTTGGTTTTATAAAAGTGATAAACGCCCTTTGCGCCGTTAAGCTTATCCTGAGCCGCTGCCTGAAGGGTTTTTATCATAGGCGCGACGTCAGATTTCGGCATAAACCGCTGAATTCGCGTCAGCCTGTCGGCAAAGTTCGGAATATCAACTGCTTCGTAAAACTGTTCGTTGTAGCGCACAATGTCGATATCACTGCCGTGCAGCGAGTAAAAGGCTGACGGGCCGATAATATTGTTGAGCATTGTGTCGCTGTAAATATTGTTGTCGAGCAGCTCGCGCAGGCGGAACTGCTGATTTGATTTAAATCTGATTCCCGAGGTGTCGATAAGCTCGGGATTTGTAATCAGCCTTTCATAATCCGCCGCAGGCATCGGCTTGTAGAAATAGTAGCCCTGAATATATCGGCAGCCCAAGTCGAGCAGAAAATCCTTTTGCTTTTCGGTTTCAACGCCCTCCGCGATAATCGGAACGCCTATTGTTTTTGTCATATTGGTGACGGATTCCAAAATGCGGATGCTCTTTTCCTCGTTGCTCTCGTCCATTCTCAAAAACTGCGCGTCGAGCTTAATGATGTCGATATTCAGGTTTTTGAGCATATTCAGCGTAGAATATCCGCTGCCGAAGTCGTCCATCAGCACGGTAAAGCCTTTTTCACGGAGCGAATGAACAGTGTCCCTGACAAGCGTGGTGTTCGAGATATACGAGGATTCGGTAATTTCAATTTTAATGAGCTTACGCTCGAGCGAATATCTGTCGGTTAGGTTCTCAAAATATTTCGGAAGGTCGGTGTGCAGAATATCCGCGACGGAAACGTTGATTGAAACGGGCAGCGGAGTGTGTCCGCTGTCAATCCAGCCGCGCTGCCAGCGGCAGACTTCCTCCCCAATATACATATCCAAATCTGAGATTAAACCGCGCTTTTCGAGTATCGGAATAAATTCGTCGGGCGGAATAACCGTTCCGTCGGGCTTTATCCACCTTGCGAGCGCCTCTGCGCCGACAATTTTGCCGGATGAAGCGCGGCACTGAGGCTGAAGATAGAACACAACCTCGTGCTGGCTGAGAGCCTGGAAAAACTTTGTTATAACATGGTACTCCTCGTCGGTGCGGAGATACATACTTTTTTCAAAAATCCGTACACGGTTGCGGTAGCCGCTCTTTGCCACCTGCGCCGCCAAAAACGAACGGTCGAGCAAGTCGAGGGTAGGATAGCCCTTTTCGACCTTGCATACGCCGAAGGCAGGCAAAAATCCCACGTTGCCGCCGCGCGAGCTTACAAGCGAGGCGATGTCGTCGTACAGCGCGCCGATTAATTCCATATCAAAAGGAGCAAGCAGACAAAAATCGTCCTGCCCGAAATATCCCGCCGTACCGCCTGTGCGCTCTCCTGCCTGCAAAAGCGCCGCGCCGATTTGCACCATCAGCAAGTCGCCCTCGTTATGACCGTACCACTCATTAAACAGCTTGAAATTCTCAATGTCAATCGAAACAAGACACCAGTTTTTGTCGTCCTGAGTTTGCAGCAGCCTTTCGGCTTCGCTGATAAAACTGCGCTTTTTCAGCAGGCCTGTCATCTCGTTTCGCTCCAAGCCCGAATACATAACAGTATTCTTAATCCCAAGCTCGCGTGACTTTCGGTTGTGGCAGTCAAAGACATACATACGCATAATGCCTTTGCCGAGTCCGTAGGTGCTGCCCGTAACCAGTACAAGCTCAACCCACTGCCAGCTTCCGTTAATCAGGCAAAAGCGGAACTCGTCGCAGTAAATACCGCGGAGCTCTGAGCTTTCGAGCGTTTTTGTAATAGTCTTGTAGTCTGTAAGCTCGGCAAAACGCCCGTAGTCGTCGGGGTGCACAAGCTTTTCAAACATCTTGGCAATTGAATTTTTGCTGTTGTTAAACGGCAGCGGTATTGCGTATTTATTCGATTCATGATAGATGCTCCTGAAGGTATGTGTGCTCAGGTTGAATTCAACCAAATCGTCAAATGACGCGCCGTCAAGAAATCTGATGATTAATTCAGGCTGATTTACCGCTTTCATCAGCTCGAATAAACCCGTTTTCATGTCCTTATCCTTCCTTTGTAATTAATACGCATAGTTCTTATAATATCATATATTTTTCGAGCGATTTTTTCAATAAGTAAAGCCGAAAATCGGTAATTGTACCATATTATACCAATGGTTTTTGTGGAAGATTTACAAGGCTTGTTTATATATAAAATACAGCGTTATATGCCGTGTAAATTTAAAGACCTATTTTTTGAATAAAATCGCATTAATGTGTTCCAAAACTATTTTTAAATTGAGTTATTATAAACTGCGATTTCCGTTGCATTTTATGTGATAATATATTATAATAAAAATTGACAAAAAATGCTTTTTCTTTACAATTACGGATGTTTACGGAGTACGCTATGGAACGATTGATTACTGCAGACGGCTTAAAGCGCCGCGTGCTGATTGTAGATGATGAAATGATAAACCGCGAAATGCTCGGGCTTATGCTCTCGGACAGCTACGAAATCGCCTATGCCGAAAACGGCAAGGAGGCGATGGATATGCTTACTGCCGAGGGCTCGGACTTTTCGCTTGTTTTGCTCGACCTGCTCATGCCGGTTATGGACGGCTTTGAGGTGATTAATCGCTGCCGAGCAGACGAGCGCCTGCGGTACATTCCGATTATAGTTATGTCATCTGAAAAATCCGCTGAGGTCAGGAGTATCCGCGCAGGCGCGGTGGATTTTATCACCAAGCCGTACAATATGCCCGAGGTTATCCTCGCGCGATGCGAGAGGATTATCGAGCTGAGCGAAGGCAAGAGCATTATCCGTTCAACCGAGCGCGACAAGGTTACAGGGCTTTATACACGCGGATATTTCTTTGCGTATATTCAGCGGCTTTTGCCGCATTTGACCGCGCCGATGGACGCGCTGGTGCTCAACATAAACCGGTTTCACATCATCAACGAGCTTCTCGGTCATAAAGAGGGCGACAATATCCTCAGCACAATCGGAAAGCTGCTCGGTGACAGGCTCATACCGCTGCGCGGAATTGCATGCCGAAGCGAAAGCGATACCTTCTTTTTGTTTTTGGAAAGGCAGGAGGAGTACGAAAGCCTGATACAAGAGCTTCAAAATCAGCTCTGCAAGCTCACAAAGGCGCGCGATTTGCGCCTGAGAGCAGGTATATATCACTGCCCGAACGACCTCTCGGAGCCTGAGCAGTGGTTCAGCCGCGCAAAGGCGGCTTGCGACAGAATTCGCGACAGCTACGGCGTGCTGGCCGCTTCTTTCAACAACGAGCTTTACAAGCAGACTGTGTACCGCGAGAGGCTCAGCGGCGACGTTCAAAGCGCGATTGACAACCGCAGCTTTGTTGTATATTATCAGCCGAAATACCGTATTCAGGGCGACCGTCCGGTGCTCACAAGCGCCGAGGCTCTCGTTAGGTGGATTCACCCCGAGTTCGGATTTGTAAGTCCCGGAGACTTTATTCCGCTCTTTGAGAAAAACGGACTTATCAGCAAGGTGGACTATTATGTTTGGCGCGAAGCCGCCGCTCAGATAAAGCGTTGGCGCGAGCAGTACGGAATAACGCTTCCGGTATCGGTTAACGTCTCGCGTGTTGATATTTTTGATATTGCGCTCGAGAGCAAGTTGACAGGTATTATGAAGGAATTTGCGCTCAATCAGGGCGACTTAATGCTTGAAATTACCGAGTCCGCCTATGCCGAAAACGCCGAACAGCTTACCGAGGTTGTCACAAGCCTTCGAAAGCGCGGTTTTAAAATCGAGATGGATGACTTCGGCTCAGGCTATTCCTCGCTGAATATGCTCACTTCAATTCCGTTCGACGTGCTTAAGCTCGATATGCAGTTTGTCCGCTATATGCTCTCCGACAGCAAAAAGCGCAGGCTGGTTGAGGTGGTAATGGATATCGCTGATTTTCTGGATGTTTCCGTTGTAGCCGAGGGCGTAGAGGAGGAGGAACAGTTCTCTGCGCTCAAGGAAATGGGTTGTGACATTGTACAGGGCTATTATTTTTCACCGCCGGTCAACGCCGAAAAATTCGGTAAGCTGATAGAGGATGAAATGCGGCTGTCAAAGGGGTGCGGTAATGATGAAAAATAGGCAAAGGTCAGGCTGGAAATCCGCCGTCTCGCTGATTGGCGTTATCCTCGCGGGAATTCTGCTGAACCTTCTCGGCACAAGGATTAACGAAGCCTTGGGACTTCCGCTGTTTATTGACAACATCGGAACAATTCTGTCGGCGGTTCTCGGCGGCTATATTCCGTGTATCACGGTCGGATTTTTTACGAATATTATTTCGGGAATTGCGGATTCCTATTCCACATATTATTGTATTATCAGCGTTCTTATCGCCGTTGCGGCGGTTTCGTTCGCTGAAAAAATGCGCAAGGTTAAAATACCCTACGTTCTGCTTGCAATTTTGACATTCGCGTTTTTGGGCGGAGTCGCAGGCGGAGTTTTGACGTGGCTGATTAACGGTCTGAGCTTTGGCGAGGGCTATTCGGTAGATTTGGCGGCGTCAATCAACAGCGCAGTGCCGATGGGTTATTTCGCCTCAAACATTTTGTCGAGCTTTTTGATTGACCTTTTGGACAAGACGATTGTCACGGTAATCGCGCTTTTAATTTACAAGCTTCTGCCTAAAAAAACTGCCCGCGTTTATTCACGTTCAGAACTGGCATTACATTACGGTATTTGACAAGGCGGAAAAAACCAAACGCAGGTTTTTGTCGCTTCGGATAAAAACAACTCTCGTAATAGCGCTGTCAATCACATTTGTAGCCTCGGCGGCAATCGGTATAAGTATCGTTCACTACCACAATTCCACGGTAGCGGAGTACGAGGAGGACGGCAGGTATGTCGCAAAAATGATTGCCGAAAAAATCGACGGCGACAAAATCGGAGAATATCTGAAAAAAGGCAAATTGGTTAAGGGCTATGCCGAGACCGAGGAGCTGTTGGTCAGGGCGGCGGGCTTTTCGCCCAAGATAAAGTACGTTTACGTGTACCGCATCGAAAAGGACGGCACTCACGTTGTATTTGACATCGACTCTCCGGAGATCAAAGCCGACTCTCCCGGCGAGGTTATCGCGTATGATTCTTCAATCGAGAGGTACAAGGATAAATTCCTCGCTGGCGAGGAAATTCCCACCGACATCACCGACGACGAGTTCGGCTGGCTGTTGTCGGTCTACGAGCCGATTGAGGACAGCGCCGGAATGGTGCAGTGCTACATCGGCGTAGATATGGCGATGAACGGCGTGCGCTCGGACGAATTCGCATTTTTGGCGAAGATTATTTCGCTTTTCTTAGGCTTTTTGATTTTGATAAGAACCTACGCGGTTTGGATGGCTGAATGCCATATAATTAAACCTATTAACGCAATCGCGCGTGTATCGCGCCATTCGGGGTACGACACTCCCGAGGCGCGTGAAAAGTGGCTGACAATGCTCAGCGCGCTTGATTTACGTACGGGCGATGAGATTGAAACGCTCTACGAGGACTACAAAACCGCCGCTCAAAACACTGTGCGGTATATTGAGGAAACCCAGCGCAAGAGCGAACAGCTCACAAAAATGCAAAACGGACTTATTTTGGTCTTGGCGGATATGGTTGAAAGCCGCGACCAGTGCACGGGCGACCACGTGTTCAAAACCGCAGCATACGCCGAGATTATTCTCCGCCAAATGCAGAGGGAAGGTATCTACGGCGATATGCTCAGCGAATCGTTCATAAACGAGGTTGTAAACTCCGCACCGCTCCACGACGTTGGAAAAATCACGGTGTCGGACGTTATTCTGAATAAGCCCGGCAGGCTCACCGACGAGGAATTCCGCATTATGCAGAGCCACACCACCGAGGGCGGAAAGATTATCGACAAGGCAATCGCGATTGTCGACGAGAATTCGGAGTACCTCAACGAGGCGAAAAACCTCGCCCTTTATCATCACGAAAAGTGGAACGGCAAGGGATATCCCACGGGAATTGAGGGAGAGCAAATTCCGCTTTCTGCGCGCGTTATGGCAGTAGCGGACGTTTTTGACGCGCTTGTGTCGCGCAGAAGCTACAAGGAACCGTTCACGATTGAAAAGGCGCTTGATATTATCCGCGAGGAATCCGGAACGCACTTCGATCCGCTTGTAGTCAAGGCTTTTCTTGACGCGGAGGAGGAAGTCCGCCGCGTCGCAAAGATGCAAATAGAGCCCTGATATGGCTCAAATTACCTCCATACGGCTCGTTTTTGTGTAAATTTACTATTGATTTTTGAGCCGAAGGGCATTAAAATAGCCTTATGATTTCCAACATGGCAACAACGCTTTTTAAAAGGGGTGATGCAATGAAAAAAATCATTGAAAAACTTAAATCATATATGTTTCCGAAAACAGATAAGGCGGCAAAGCTTGAAATAGATACGCTTAACATAAAAAATATATACTATGTATCGCTCGTGGTCGGTGTTGTTCAGCTGATTTCGATTATCGTATTCATCATAGCAAACCACGGCTTCAGCAACGGCGCGGTTAACGGAGCGGTAATCCGCGTGGGGTCAAGCGTTCTGCTGTGTCTGCTTGGATTTATCTGCTCGGGTATGTTGAAAAATAAAACCGACGCTGTAAAAAACCACCCAATGGCATGCAAGGCGTTCATCGGCGTATTTATGGTATTGCTGATTGCGTGGAGTATTTTCGCCTCGGTAAACAGCTATGTAAATCATCAGCAAATCCTCACGTTCTACACCGTAGAGCTTCTGGCGGTTCTGTTCGTAAGGCTTCATCCGGTGTTTACCACATCGCTGATTGTCAGCTCCTATGCCGTAAATTACATTATTCTGAATTTCGGCTTTATCAAGGGGCTTATTAATCCCTACAACTACATAATGCTCATGGTGTTGTCGGCAGTGGGAGCTATACTTAACTACCACCTTACCGCCAACTATATCTCCGAGAAAAACAAGGCGAACCTGCTCAACGAGTCGCTTGAGATTATCGCTAATCACGACAGCGCAACTCGCCTGCAAAACCGCTACGCGCTCAATCAGCGTATTCCGGATTTTCTCGATAAGGATATCTGCGTGACGATGGGCGACATCAACAAGTTCAAAGAGGTTAACGATACCTACGGTCACCGCACGGGCGACGATGTTTTGAAATCTTTTGCGGATATTTTGCTTCAATTCTTCCCGCGCGAGAGCGTATTCCGCTACGGCGGCGATGAATTTTTAATTATCGAGAACGGCAGTGATGTTGACACTATGCGCGAAAAGCTGCGCAAGGTAAACGAAAAATTCGCCGGCGTCAGGATTGCGAATATGCAGACAGGACTTTCGTTTTGCTTCGGCTGTATATCAGCTCATCCGCAAAACCCGACCGAGCTGTTTTCGGTTCTGACCAAGGCAGACCAAATTCTCTACGATGAGAAAGAAAAAACAAAAAGCACATTCGAAGGCTAATCGAATGTGCTTTGTGATTTTAAATTGAGTTTATTCTCCGAGGCTCGAGCTTATCATACAGTTTCTGCCCTTATCCTTCGCCGCGTACAGGTTTACGTCTGCCTGGTGAATCAGCGCCTCAATGTCGTCGGTACTGCCGTGCGGCGTAGTTACAAGACCGATGGAGAGCGTAGTGCACAGCTCTTTATTGTCAAAGTTAAAGATGTACGCGTGAACCGCGTCAACAATCCGCCTGCAAACTGCGTAGGCGTCAATGTCGGTGTGGAACAGTATCAAAAATTCGTCTCCGCCCCAGCGGCACAAATCTCCGCTTCCGTTGAGGGTGTTATTTATCGTGTCACCGATATCCTGAATAACAATATCGCCGTTGGGATGCCCGAAACTGTCGTTAATCAGCTTGAAGTTATCGATGTCGAGAATTGCCACCGCGGCAGGCTTGATTTGATATTTTTCGGGCTCGGCTATAATTGACTGAAGCCAAAAGCGGTTGTACTTTTTTGTCAGCGCGTCGTGATAGCAGAGGTACTCGTAATTTTTCTGCGATTCTCTGAGAGCATTGTGCGCAACCTCGCGCGTCCTTTCCAAAAGGTACGCCACTGCAAAGCAGGCGAGGTAAAACAGCGGAAAGCGCATCATAAAGGTCTGCGAATATTCATACTGCAGCAGGCTCTGTCCGAGCGGAACCCAAAAGAAAAATATCAGCGCCGCAAAAATTATAAGCGACAGCGTTGAGCCGTAGCGTCTATCAAACAGCAGAAGCCCAAAGCTCGGGAGCATAGCCGTCCAAATCACGCTGAAGCCGTCGGGTATGCCGAAAATGATAAAGTACAAAAACAAAACGGTAATTTCCACGGCGAACAAAATCATAGCAGATTTTGCCGCGTTGCCCTTGAGCAAGGTCAAAAGCAGGTTCAAAAAACAGGCTGCGGAAAATCCAAACGTAAACCAAGTCAAGCTCCCCTGACCTGTAATGAAATTTACCAAGGACATAATCGCCGCGGTGCTGCCGAGAACGATAAACACGCAGGCGTTCTGAAAAAGTGTCCACCTTTTTTCATCGGAAATCAAATGTACCATTTTGTTGCGAAAATTGGTATTTGCAGAGGGCTTCATAAATATCTCCTAAAATAAACATCCGATAACTTCCTTGTATAAACATTGTATCATATTTATTAAATGCAGAGTAGTGATAAATTGCACAAAAAATAATTTTTGTTTTGAGCAATCTATCATAATTAGAGTAATATTGACAAAAAGCGCAAAAATCCCTTGATTTTTGACATCTTATGTGATATAATCTTGTCAGTTTGGGCAAACTGTCCGAAAGGGCAGGATGCAAAGCTAAGGTGTCTAAGCAATTTTGTATGACCGACCGGCTGCACGTTTTTGTGCAGCCGTTTTTTTATTTTCAGGAATAGCTTTCTGTATAATTGCATATAATCTATGGGCAAACCTGTCGAAAGGCAGGGGCGCAAAGCCAGGTATCTGCAGCGTTTTTAACGTATGATTGACCAGCCGCAAGTTGTTTTATTGCGGCCGGTTTTTTCTTTTTTAAGGTGGTGAAAGATTGAACAAGGTATTGAGGGAAGAAAAGAAGTTCCTAATCAGCATAGCTGACTTCCGCCGTACAAGCGCAAAGCTGGAAAAGGTTTTGAGGCAGGACGTCCACAACGGCGCACACGGCTATTTGATACGCTCGCTGTACTTCGATACTCCGTACGATACGGATTATTTTGAAAAGCTGGCAGGCGTAGAAATCAGAAGGAAAATCCGTCTGAGGATTTACGATCCAAAGCATAATTTTGCAATGCTTGAAATGAAGCAAAAGCAGGGAGCAAGACAGCTTAAACGTTCGCTCAAGGTCAGCCGTGACGACGCAAACGAGCTTATCCGCGGCAATTACGCCGTACTGCTGAAATACTCCGAGCCCTTTGCGGCGGAAGTTTACGGATTTATGAAAACGCGCGGTTACATTCCGCGGACGATTGTCCAGTACAACCGCAAGGCGTTTGTCGCAAAGGAAAACAAAATCCGCGTCACCTTTGACAATCAAATCGTTTCCACCGAAAGCTGTTTCGACTTGTTTTCGGAGCGGCTGAATATGAACCCTGTGCTTGACCCGTACGACGTTGTGCTGGAAGTCAAGTTCAACGGCTTTATTCTGAACTACATTCAGAGCCTGATAAACTGTATAGACAAAAGCGAGCTGGCCGTCAGCAAATACGTGCTGGCGAGACACAACGCTTATCAAACCCACCTGTGAGGAGAGTTGAAAATGAAAGATAAATTATTTAACCTTTTTCAGACAACCGGCGAATTGAGCCTTGAGAGTATCATCTTTAATGTTCTCGTATCCGCCGCAATCGGACTGTTTATTTTTGTGTCGTATATGATTACCCACAAGGGTACTATCTACAGCAAAAAGTTCAATGTTTCGCTTGTGGTTATGACTGTGCTTACCGGCACGGTAATGACGGTAATCGGCAACAACATCGCGCTTTCGCTCGGTATGGTCGGCGCACTTTCAATCGTCCGCTTCCGTACCGCAATCAAGGACAGCCGCGACACCATTTACATCTTCTGGACGGTAATCGCAGGTATCTGCTGCGGCGTAGGCGATTATATCGTAGCCGCGGTCGGCAGTGCCGTGACCTTCCTCGTGCTGCTCATTCTCGGACTTATCAAGAGCGACAACCGTATGCTCGTCATCATCAGAGGCTCGCGCAGCCGCCAGTCGAGTATTCAGGCTCATATGTTCTCGGTGTTTAAGCGCAAGGCGATTTTGCGCGTGAGGAACACCGACGAGGAATCGGTTGAGTTTATTTACGAGATTACCGCAAATCAGCTCAGAAAGGTTGAGGAGCAAAGCGGAAGCCTTACCGACGCGATTTATAACATCGGCGGTATCGAGTACGTAAACGTTGTAATGCAAAACGACGAGGTGTCCAACTGATATGAAGCGTCCACTTGCATTACTTCTGCTCGTCTGCTTTTTCATAACTGCTGCTGCCTGCGGCAACAAACCCTCGGCGCCAAGCAAGCTGAACGTCAGCCTTCAAAACGGCGCTGCGGTTGTCAGCTGGGACCACAGCGATGAAGCTCAGACATACCGCCTGTACAGGCGCAGCCCCAAGGATGATGACTTTAAGTTTGTGTTCGATTCCGAAGGCGCTGAAACATCCTACACCGACCGCTTTGTAAGCACCGGCGGAACATACATCTATAAGCTTGAGATTATCGGCAAAAACGGCATTTCCGACGCGCTTGAAAGCACAGTTACCGTGCCGAAAGCCGAGCAGGATAAAGCTGCAGAGATGCCTGCAACTCCGGTTATTACCTCAGTCACCGCCATGGACAAATACACCGCGGTTGTTTCGGTTAAGCCGCAGAAAAACTGCACCTATGAGTTTTTACGTTCCGAGAGTGAGAACGGAGAATACAAGCTCGTTTCAAGCAGCGACGAACCGTTTTTCTACGACGAGAACGAAGATAAAAAAACAGATTGGTTTTACCGTGTTCGCGCGGTCAGCGGCGATTATAAAAGCGAGCAAAGCGCTCCTCAAAAAACAGGCTACAATGCCGGCAGTGTTTTCGGCGTACCTGCTTTGATGTACCACGAGTTCGTGACAAATGATGACTTGAATTCGGGCGTAGCCTTCGACGAGTACGCGGTTTACGCGGATGAATTCGAGAGCGATTTGAAGTGGTTTAAGAACAACGGCTACACGACCATCACCACAACTCAGCTTATCGACTACCTCGGCGGCAAGGGCAGTATGCCCGGAAAGCCGCTTTTAATAACAATCGACGACGGTAAGTACGGAGTTTATAAGCGCGCGTGGCCGCTGCTTAAAAAGTATAATATGAAGGCGTCGCTCTCGGTTATCGGATACGAGATTGACAACGCCACAAACGCCCCGGACGCGCGTTCAAAAAGCGAAGCGCCCTACTGCACATGGCAGGAGCTTGCCGAAATGTCGGCTTCGGGTGCGGTTGAAATTATCAGCCATACCGATAAACAGCACTATTTCAGCCATAACGGCAGAACAGGCGCGTCGACCAAGGACGGAGACACAATGCAGAACTTTCTTCCGATTGCACAGAAGGACTACTTGGACACCGCCAAGAACTTCAAGCAGTACTTTAACACTGTTCCGACCTCTATGGCGTATCCGTATTCGAGAAGGTCGGAGCTTTCCGACAGAGCATGGCTTAAAAGCGGATACAAGCTGCTCTACTCCGGCGACGACGAATTTCTGCGCCTCAGTATGACAAATTACTTTGTCCGCGAGGCAGGCTTAAACCTTAAATCCTCAGTTTTGCGCAGAGTCGCGAGAATGACTAAGCATCCGATTGAGGATTATTTTGAAAATTAATATTCTGTCATCGGCAATGAAAGGCGGTGTATGAATGAAAAACAGAATAATCGGCATAATCCTCTGCATTGCGGTGTTGGCAACAGGCTTTGCCGCCACCGTTTATGTCCGTCAGGAGCAGCCGAGAGTGCACCAGCATTTGACGGCGAAGGCAAAGCTTGACTGCACCGATCACGGCGACGATGAGTTTTGTACGCACCTTCCGCTGATTCAGATAGACACCGGCGGCAAGGATATCCCCGGCAAGCCGATTGTCAAAGAGGACGGCACGCGCTTAGGCTTTACAACTGCCGCCGACGGCACCGACCGCATAATTTCAAACATCAAAATAACCGACCACGAGGATACCAACAACCATCCCGGCGATGAACCGACTATCGAGAGCGAGGCGACAATCCACGTTCACGGAAACTCCTCACGTTATTTTGACAAGCTCGGTTATAGGATAAAGCTTATCGACAGCGACGGCAACGCCAATAACCAAAGCGTAATGGGGATGGACGCGCACAGCGAGTGGATTTTGCACGGACCGTTCCTTGACAAAACCATGATTAGAAACTATATGTGGTACAACATCGGCGGCGAGATAATGTCGTATGCGCCGAACGTCCGCTTTTGCGAGATGCTCTTAAACGGCGAATACCAAGGCATTTATGTTATGACCGAGAACATCACCGCCGGCAAAAACGGCGCAAGGCTTGAACTTTCGGTCGATAAAAAGGACAACACCTATTCGGGATACCTTTTGAGAATTGACAGAACCTCGGATGAGGATATTAACAACTTCACCAAATACGCATACCGTCTTAACCCGACCTGCGGTATTGATATTGAGTATCCCGGCCCGAATAAAATCACGCCGGAGCTTCAAACCTCAATTGTCAAGGACTTCTCGGCGTTTGAAAAATCCATTTATTCCTACGATTTTGACAGCGACGAATTCGGATACAAAAAGAAGATTGACATCGACTCGTTTGTCGATTATTTCATCATCAACGAGTTCACCGGAAACTATGACGTAGGCGCGTATTCCACCTATATCTACAAGGATAAGGACGGAAAATATAATATGTGTATCTGGGACTTTAACAACGCCTGCGACAACTACCACGAACAGGCAATCCCGACGGACGACTTCCGTTTAATCAACATACCGTGGTACTGGATGCTCGTCAAAAACGAGGACTTTACCAAGCGAATTATCGAGCGTTACAAATATCTCAGACAAAACGTGCTTTCCGACGAATATCTGAATAATTATATAGACGAAACAATCGCCTATCTCGGCAAAGCCATCGAGCGTAACGAAGCGCGTTGGGGATATTCCTACAACAGCGACACGCTCCTTAAGCCTAAGGAGAGAAACATCCGAAGCTTTGACAGCGCCGTAACACAGCTCAAAACTTTTATCAGCAAGCGCTCGGAGTTTTTGGACGAAAATATTGACGCGCTCGCGCAGTACAGCGCGGAATCGCGCGTAAAGAAATTCATCGAAAACGCAAACTAATTGGGCAACTCTTTTTTTACGGAGACGCTATGAAGAAATTTATAATTATTGTATGTGTAGTCGTTCTGCTCGCAATGGGACTTGATACGGCGTATTTCAGGCTCGGCTGGTACATCGACCTCAACCCCGGCGACGTTCCGACAACCTTTGTCAGAACCGAAGGCGACCAAATTTTAATGTACGACGGCAAGGACTACGAGCCGTTTGAAATCAAAGGCGTAAATTTGGGTTCGGGAAAGCCCGGCGAATGGTCGACCGACTTTGCCATTGACAAGGAAACCTATAAGCGCTGGTTTAAGTACATTCAGGATATGGGCGCTAATACCATCCGTGTCTACACGGTTCAGCAGGACGTATTCTACAACGCATTTTACGAATATAATAAAGATAACGACAATCCGCTGTATCTTATTCACGGCGTTTGGGTTAACGACTACACCCAAAACTCTCACCGCGACGCCCTTGACCAGGGCTTTAAGGAGAGGTTTTTGTCCGACTGCCGTACAATGCTCGACGTTATTCACGGCAACAAAAAAATCGGCCTCGGCAGAATGGCGTCGGCAGGCTCGGGCTTTTATCTGCACGACGTTTCGCAGTGGATTATCGGCTACATCCTCGGCGTAGAGTGGGAGGACGTAACCGTAGTCTACACCAACGAGCAGTACAAGGATATCAAGGGCGCATGCGAGTACAAGGGAAAGTATATGTACACCACGCCCGAGGCGACGCCGTTTGAAACAATGCTTGCCGAGGTGGGCGACAGGGTTGTTGAGTACGAATCAAACCGTTACAAAACCCAAAAGCCCGTGGCTTTTTCAAACTGGCCGACAACCGACCCGTTCAACTATCCCGAGGAAATCGAGCGCTTCTTTATGAAGTGCGCCGAGGTTGACGTTGAGCATATCAAAACGACCGAGGACTTTCTTTCGGGACAGTTTGTGTCGTACCACGTTTATCCGTACTACCCCGATTACCTCGCTTATATTTCCGACTGGAGCGCGCTCGGCTTTGACGACCTCTCGCCGTACTACACCGACGGAGTTTTAAACACCTACCGCGCGTATCTTTCAATGCTGACCAAGCACCACACCATGCCGGTTGTAATCTCCGAGTTCGGCGTTTCGACTGGCCGCGGAATGGCTCAGCGCGAGCTGAACCTCGGCAGAAACCAAGGTAATATGTCCGAGCAGGAGCAGGGCAGGGCGATTATCGAATGTTATGAAGATATCAAGGCCGCAGGCTGTTCGGGCTGCTGCGTGTTCTCGTGGCAGGACGAGTGGTTCAAGCGCACATGGAACACAATGTACGCGGTCAACCTAAAGCGCACGCCTTACTGGTCAGACTACCAGACTAACGAGCAGTATTTCGGTCTGATCTCCTTTGACCCCGGCAGCGAGCAATCCGTCTGTTACGTCGACGGCGACGCTTCCGAATGGACGGACGATGACATTGTAGCCGACAGGGGAGATATGAAGCTCTCGATGAAGTACGACGAAAAGTTCGTTTACTTTATGGTTAAAAAGGACGGACTGAATATCGACAAGGATAAAATCTACATTCCGCTCGACATCACCCCAAAAAGCGGCAGCAGCTATTACGAGGAGAAAAATATGCTGTTCGACCGCGCGGTCGATTTTATAATCGAGCTTGAGGGCAAGCAGAACAGCCGCGTAAGGGTTCAGGAGCGTTACGAGGTTTTGCGGAGCAATTACTCCGAGAACGTCTATGAGTATAACGCCTATCTTAAGGACAATATCCCCTCAAAGGATTCGCCGCGGTTTACGAATATTGATATGATTTTGCAGACGGCAACGCCGCTGATTTACAACAATATGCAGGCGCCTGCCGAGACCTTTGAAACAGGCAAGCTCACCTACGGCAACGCAAATCCGTCGAGCAAGGATTTTAACTCGCTTGCCGATTTTATGGCAGGCGACGGCTTTGTCGAGATTAAACTTCCGTGGCAGCTTCTCAACTTCTCGGATCCGTCGCTGATGACGATTCACGACGACTACTACGAGCACTACGGCATCGAGTACATCGAGGTAAGCGAGATATGGGCAGGACTTTCCTCAAACGGCAGCGAACCCCGCAGAGCCGAGCTTAAGCCGTTTAAGCTTAAGAAATGGGAAAACACGGTTACATATCACGAGAGGCTGAAAAGCTCCTATTACGCTTTACAAAAATACTGGAGAAATCAGGATGAAGATTGAGATATTAGTTTATGCCTATCTCGCTGTATGTCTGGCGATGATCGGATTTAAT
>Ga0310695_10006307_pt1 | contig 19716 bp, 12 predicted proteins | sample RumenRJG_04DNA_FD_203882 | JGI IMG/M metagenome (GOLD analysis project Ga0310695, IMG submission 203882) | Bovine rumen microbial communities from Lethbridge, Alberta, Canada - RJG_04 (v2) (version 2) | ecosystem: Host-associated > Mammals > Digestive system > Stomach > Rumen | place: Canada...
TTATTTTTTTATCAAAATCAAACTCAATAAAGTTTCGATCATGCTTACCTACAGCATTTTTCCCATCAGAATCAGTATCGTTAAATGCGTACCCAATGTCATTTATATACAGAGATGAGGCAGCAGCCTCCTTTGACAGATCCAGCGCATAGTTGCCGACGTAAAGAACGGGTTTGTTTTTATCTTTGTTGGAGATTTTCAGGGTTGCCTGTTCTGTCTTTACGGTTTTGCCGCCTTCACTTATCTCGCAGAAAAACTTCTGACCATCATCATCCTTTGTCGTGGATGGAATAATCAGAGTATCTGTTGTAGCAGAATCACCATCCAGTGGCTCGTTCTTTCCCGTGGATTTATCATGAATATACCACTGATATGTAGCGGAACCCGAGGACGGTACGCTGAATGTGACTCCCGCAGGATACTCCACGGTCTGGTCCTGGGGCTGGGACATAGCTGTCAAATCAGGAGTAACAGTCAGATCTGCTGTATCTGAGTCTTCAGAATCCCGTCCGGCAAAAGATACCCTGCAGAAGTAACTGCCTTCATCTTCCTTCTTTACAGATTCAATGACAAAGTGAGGTGTTTTTGCAGTATCATTGCCAGTGACCGCTGTTGCTTTCGTTGTTTCTGTTGCTTCTTCTCCGTCCCCGTCTTCTTCGTCTTCTTCCTCTTCTCCAACGTCGGAGACCTTATACCATTGGTATGTCGCCTTGGAGGGATCTATACCTTCTATATTGTCATTCAGCTCGACTATGAATTCTGCTTTCTCCGACTCCTTTACCGTAACCTCTTCCTTCGGCTGGGTCTTAAAAATAGAAACTGAATCTTCCTCACCCTCGTTTGCAGCTTCCTCAGAGGCAGTCTCATCATCGCCTTCTTCCGCGATTTCCTGCGTGGTCGTGCCTGCGCTGCCTGTATTATCCGAAGGAGCATTGTTCCCGTCGTCAGCCTGTGCCGCCTGTTCATCGGTTTTGGCAGCATTTGCTCCTTCGTCCTGTCCGGCAGCTCCCGCTGCTTCTTCAGTTGCCTCGGTCTCACCGCTTCCGGCATCTTCTGTCTGCTGCGGAGTCTCGATCACTTCGGGCTCCTCAGGAACTTCCGGCTCTTCGGGTTCCTGGGGAATCTGCTCCCATCCCGCATAAACCGTCATATTGGAAGTGACCACGCCGTCCCAGGGAGTCTGGCATTTTTTGTCAGTAAACCAGCCCAGAAACTCATAACCATCGTCCATGGGGGTATCTGCCAGGCCTTCAGCAGGATATCCTTCTTCGACATCTTCAATATAGGACTCTCCGTGGCCGTTCAGGTCATATGTCACTGTATAAACAACCGCCGGCTGCTCAATATCCCCCGAGCCATCCGATTCTCCCGAATAATCGTCTTCAGAATAATCCTCTTCTGAATAATCTTCCTCTGAATAATCATCAGCTCCGGTATACATGGCATTTTCATATGTTTCCGTGTCTCCCGACCCTGCATTGTCGAAAAAATCGGTTCCGAAAGCAGTTAAAGGAGAGGATACAGCCAGTGTTGTACTGAGAACCATTCCAGCGATTAAAGTCACGATGCGATTTCTCTTCATTTTAGAAATACCCTCTTTCCCCCCGACATATATTTACAGCATATGTTCCGGCATATGCTTATAGAATATATCCAGGCATATGTCTGACGGGGGCGTCATATTGTGATAGTAGTCATAAATCACAAATCCGTAATAAATCTGCTCTGACCCGTCTTACATGCTGCCGTATTTTTCCGCAGGCATGCGAAAAAACACAGCCGTGACCGACGGTGTCTGAAAAATTTCCCCTGTTCAATTATTTTTAACCAATCTGTCCGACCAGGGGTCAATCTGACAGACCTCTGTATGAACAATCATGATTATACCAGACAAAAAGTGTGTTTGTCATTTTTTATAAAAAAGATTCACTAAATTTTTGCATTATTATAAGTACGTTTCATGAAACGGGTTACTGTAAAAGTTATTGCCGGAAAAAATATCGATTTAAAAGAGACGTAAAAAGAGATTGTCAAAAAATATAAGACAGACATATAAAGTATAAAACAGACTCACTGCTGCATGGCATAAAATAAGAGGGTGTGAAGATAACACGGATTTGCTTCTTCACACCCTTTTTTGTTATTTATTGTCCCTGTCTGTTCATTTCGGGCACAATTCTTCTAATCATTTTCTCTGTCCCTTCCGGGCAGGATTGTTTCATCATTATTCTTTCAATTCCGGGCAGGATTTTTTTCACCATTGTCCCTGTCCCTTCCGGATAAAAATGATTGGAGCCGGGAAACCACGCTTTCATCCATGAGATCAGGTATTTCCCGAAGGAATATCCTGCCGGAAAAAGCCAGGTGGGGCAGTCGGATGATCTTATATCCCTGGGGAACGGCGTCCTCATAGCAGGGATCAGCGATGACCCCGATTTCACTTTCTGCGGCATGCAGGACGGAAGCATCACCTTCGTTTTGGCCGGTAATATTCCGGAGCTGGGCATTCAGTTCCTCTTCACCAGCGGGAGCAAAGTCATTTCCACCCAGGAAAAGACAGCTGCCTGCAGGTTCCCCTCTGCCCTCTTCCGTCATGCCGAAAACGTGAGTGGGCACTCCTGTCAGAGTCTGCACGGAAGCCGCCAGCGATGTCATCACAACAGGCTCCCCGATCAGGCAGACAGGTAGTTTTTTTTCATCAGGCCCATCAGCGGCAGCGGCCTTTCTCTCCCGGAAAGGAAACTGATTCTCTCCTGTTTCTGCCGCTGTGCGCACAGCTTCAAAATAAAGCTCTTCTGTTCCGCAGGCAGGTATTCCTGCCACGAAAGGAATCCCGAATCGTTCCTTCATGTACTCAGCTGCCGGAAGACCGGTGGACGACAAAAGCAGGTTCACGTCGGCCGAAGCGCTGCGGCATATATCAGACAGCTGCTGATTGTACCTGTTGTCATTACTGTGCCCGGAAAAGCCATTCTCAGGAGTATCAGCTGAAGATTCTGCTCCACCTTTTGGGGCGTGGACAAGTTCTTCTGCCTCAGTCCGGTCCTCAGTCAAATTTCTGTCTGTACTAATGGGTGAAATGGATGAAGAACTGTCTCTTCCGTCTGAGACCATGTCTTGGTCCATAGCCCAGTTGGAGACGATTTCTATTCCTGCGGACGCAAGCTTTTTGCGCAGGCTCTGTTCTGTTGAGGGAGCGTAAAAGTCAAGAGGAGTCATGCCAAGGAGGTTGACCCTGATCTTTCCGCTGCCTGTGCGATTCTTATCATCAGAAAAATCTTTCCTGTCTTTTTCTTTATATTTTTTAATTTCTCTCTCGTTATTGTTTCTTTGTACTATTTCGCTTTCAGGCTCCGCAAAGACACCTGCAAATCGCTTCGCGATCTGCAAAAAAGCAAGTCCCGCTCCCCGGGTATAGTCGTGCATTCCGTTGGTGCTGATATAAAACGATGGAATTCCAGTCTCTTTCTCGATGATTCTGGTGATGGCGTCAAAGTCCATTCCGACTATATAGGGAATGGGGGAATTGGCGATGGCAATAAAAGAAGGCGAATAGATGCGGGCCGCCTCCGTGATATCCCGGATCAGCTTCTCGTCATTTCCCAGCATGGCGTCCGTATCATTGAGGCCTGACAGGAAGATCAGGCTGTCATGGTCGTACCACCTGATCTCATCGTGAGTATTGTAGGTGGAGTTGCAGCCCGAAGGATCGTGCATGACAACCATGCCGCCAAGTTCAAAAAGAGCGCTGCAGACGCCCGATACGTCTCCGGTGTAAACCGGTATTTTCCTGAAAACCTGTCGCATTCTCTTCTCCTGTTACAATCATCAGAAGCATTGTGGCGGAGCATTGCCGCTTTCGATTAAGCTGACTGCTGCCATCTTTCAGCATGTCTTTGCATCTGCTGAGACGCGCCGCAAAAAACCTTTTATTATTCCTGCCGGGTGCTCTTCTTCTCATCTCCAGAGGCACGCCGCAAAAATATCATCTGTTTTTCCTGCCAGGTGCTCACAGCACGCAGGCGCAGCCCAGTCCCTTTCTGGGCACGATTGACCGCGTATCTTTTTCGTGAAGGAAGGCATCTTCCATGAGTCCGGCCAGTTTCTCTACCCCGGAAAAGCCCCACATACCGCCATATTCCACAAGATTCACAAAGCGGGCTGTTCCTCCAAACCAGGCAGCCTTGGGTCCGATGGCCAGCATATTACCTTCGTTTTCCTTTCCGTGAAGGACTCTCATTTTAGGATGAACCGTAGAGTTAAGGATCAGCTCCGGGTGATGTGATCTCAGCCAGTCAAAGTCCTCTTTTTCTTCAAGGGAAATCGCATCGATGTAGATGCGGGTCACTCGAAAGCCATGCTCAAGCAGCAGTCTTGTCAGCCCCAGGGTCCTGGGATTAGCTATATAGTCAACGGTAATCTCTGTATCTCCGATCAGTTTACGGGCATGCTCAAGGGCATTTTCAGCGGCTTTCTGTCCGGCCTGCATCAAGTCTGTCCCTTCTTTTGAGGAAAGCGCCTTCCGCAGTTCTCCGATTTCCTCGCGGATTTCCCCGGCGCCAACAGAAGGGGGAAGGTACAGAAAAGGTCTGCCCAGTCTTTTGGCCAGCTGTTTGATTCCGTGGACTCCGCTCGGACTCCTTGTGATGAAAAGAGAGGCCGCTCCAATCCTCAGATAATCGTCATAGGTCCTGCACTGCTGCAGGCTGAGATAATGAAATTCGGCTTCGGTGATCTCTTTGGCAAGGTCGCTGTCGGGATCCACAGGCTGGTTATCTCCCAGGATACAGACCAGGCCCGGATCGACAGCAAGGGGACGGACGGGCCTGAACATGGATTCCTTGAGTTTCTGTTCCGGAGTGAGGCCGGTTTTCTGCATGACAGGATCCATCCAGCAGCGCATAAAATCGATATCCGGGAAACGCTCCTCCAGATTCCTGTAGACCCATGCGGCATCGGTTCCCACAAAATGATGGAGACAGACCAGGAAGACGGCAACTGCCCTTGGACGGTAAGGAAGCCGGTTGATCGCATCAGTCACTCCCTCTACCGTGATGTCCTCAAGACTCCCCTCATAAAGGTCTTCCTCTTCCAACAGTACACATGAAAAGCGGTCCGCAGCGTCCATTTCAGCAGCTGTCAGGACGACGCCCCGCATGCAGTTGTCAGAGCATACATAGATCTGATGACAGTCGGGGACCAGCATTCCAATATGTACGATATTCCAGGTTTCGTGGACAGGCGCGTTAAATTCCAGCACCTGGGCAAAGGGGGCCGGAAAGGCCGCCTCCGAAATCCTGAGGACAGCACCTTCTTCGCTTACAGACCGCAGCCCTCCGGGACCTATTTTTTTCATTATCGATCTCCATTCATAGATCAGCACCGGACAGAATCTTTTCCTGTGCAAAGAAAAATTCCTCTGCATCCACAGGTATTCTGCTTCACTGCCCGGCAGGCAGTGAACTGCTGATCTGCTGTCGTTTCCGCAGATACCCTGTTAGTATCTGTCATTCCTGAACCGGGATATGCCTACAGCCGATCTGGCTCACTTCCCGGCAGGAGCCATTGCCTGACCTGCTATTACTTCCGCAAGCATCCTGTATTCCTCCGCCATTTCCGAATCAGGGAATGCCTGAAGGACACACTGCCCCCGCTCTTCAGCCTCAAGGACGGTGGCGCTTCTCGAAAGACATCCTGTCAGTTCGGTGCCCAGTTCCGCAGCAAGTGCACGGACCTTGTTCTCCTCATCGGGCACATCTCTGCGGTTGAGGATGAGGCCGCCAAGCCTGGCGTACCCTCTTCCCTGAAAGTGCTCCAGGGCAAGTCCGATATTAGCAGCGGCATAGAGGGACATGGTCTCTCCGGAAGTAAGGATATAAACATAATCGGCGTATCCTGCCCGCATGGGCATGGCAAATCCGCCGCAGACGACATCGCCAAGGACATCGAAAAGCACTATGTCGGGGCGGTATTTTTCATAGATTCCCAGTTCTTCCACTTTTTCAATGGCTGTGATCACTGCTCTTCCGGCACAGCCCTGGCCGGGCAGAGGGCCGCCGGCTTCCGCGCACAGCACCCCTGAAAAGCCTGTCCTGATCACCTGCTCAGGGCCGAAAGGCTTCCTGGCACGAACATAGTCCATGATCGTCTGAGGAGATCCGGAGCGGACTCTCTTCATGATCAGCTGAACCTCTCCGGCACTGCTGCTTCCATCTTCCATGTTCTGAAAAAAAGAATTCTCCCGGCACAGGAGCCTTGTGGAGTCAGCCTTTGGATCACAGCCCACCTGCAGAACTCTGAGTCCCTTCTGCGCAAATACAACTGCAAGATTGGAAACCGTCGTGGATTTGCCGATCCCGCCTTTTCCGTAAAATGCTATTTTAACCATTTTTCCTCCATGCAGCTGCTCCCTGCAGATACACTCTGCAAAACCACTGCTGTCCCGCTGCTGCAGGCTTACTGTTATTTGATCCTGGAGTATGCCGTTTTGGTGCTGACTCCCGCCAGACGGCCAATTTTTCCGGAGAGGGCCGTGATCTCATTCTCCGGGGCATCGACGGCCACGCTTATGATATTGATTCCCTTTTCCCGATAGGGAATTCCCATTCTCCCGATTATATACTGGCGGTAAGAATGCAGGATGCGGTTGATATCCTCAGGGGATTCCTGATCTTCCACAATGATTGAAATAACTGCAACTCGTGTTTCCATAAATGTCACCATTTGAGATTCTTATCTTACATTGCCGGGTTATAGGCATACCCGGCAGGCTCATATTCAGAAAGCCGCGCGGACTGCTTTTCCAGCATTTCAGCTTTTTTCGGCATTTCAGCTTTTTTCGGCATTTCAGCAGATTCTGGGAAGAAGCTCGTTTCCTGGCTGGGGCAGGATGGTCTGAGCACCAATCTCGGTGTTGAGGACGACGCGTCCGGGATGGTCTGAAGTAACTCTGCCGATACAGACAGCACCCTCCGTGTGGGGGCTTCTTCTCAGCGCTTCCAGGACCGCATCCCTGTCCTTCTCCGGGGCGATGATCACAAGTCGGCCTTCGCATGCCAGATAAAGAGGTTCGAGGCCCAGCATACCGCAGACTCCCCTCACGCCGGGATCTACAGGGATTTTTTCAGCTTCCAGGGAGAAGCCGACATTGCTCTGGCCGGCGATTTCATAGAGGACTGTTCCCACGCCTCCTCTTGTGGCGTCGCGGATCACGTGGATCCCGGGGGCGTCGGTCAGGGCGTTCTGCACAGCTGCCCACAGGGGGGCGCAGTCACTTGTGACATCTGCCTCAATCCCGTACTCATCTCTGGCCAGCAGGATGGTACAGCCGTGTCTGCCGACATCTCCTGTGACGATCACGCAGTCGCCGGGCTTAGCCAGGGCTCCGCCTGTGCATACACCATCCATGACGCGTCCGACCGCAGTCGTGGTGATAAAGACTCCGTCCACCTGACCCTTGCCGGCCACTTTCGTGTCGCCCGCAACAATGCAGACTCCTGCCTCAGCCGCGGTCTTTTCCATCGCAGCGGCGATCTCTTCGAGCCTGTCCATGGGAAAGCCCTCTTCGATCACAAAAGCACAGGTCATATAGAGAGGCTGAGCACCCATACAGGCCAGGTCATTAACTGTACCGCAGATAGAAAGCTTGCCGATATTCCCGCCCGGAAAAAAGGCAGGGGAGACGATAAAACCGTCAGTTGACATGGCCAGCCTGCCCGCCGGAATATCCAGGAGGGCCGCATCATCCGGTGTGAAGTGAGGGTTTTCAAAATGCGCGCGAAATACTTTTTCTATCAGTTCCGAAGTCTGTTTTCCCCCTGCGCCGTGGGCCAGGGTAACTGTTTCCTGCATATCGTTCATTCCTTCCTGAGCTTATCTGTCCTATTAAATTATTGTGTACACTGAATCCCGGATTCCGGCTTCAACTCTTATTTACTGGATTCCGGCTTCAACTCTTACTTACTGGATTCCGGCTTCAACTCTTACTTACTGGATTCCGGCTTCAACTCTTATTTACTGGATTCCGGCTTCAATTCTCAATTATTACAAATCTTTTCCGTAGAGATAAAACGCCGAGCATGCACCCTCTCCGGACACCATACAGGCACCCACGGGGTGTTCCGGCGTGCATCCTCTGCCGAACACTCCGCAGTCGGAAGGCAGGCATTTGCCCTGTAGTACTTCACCGCAGCGGCAGGCCGGATTCTCTCTTCCCTCGATGCGGGGCAGAGCATATTTAATCCTTGCATCATATGCGGCATATTTTTCCCGTAGTTTCATTCCGGAGGCAGGCAGAATGCCGATTCCCCTCCAGCGGGCGTCGCAGGGCTCCATCATCTCATCGACCAGCTTCTGCGCGGCAGGGGATCCCTCCGGGCGCACCACGCGGGGATAACAATTTTCAAAAAACGGTTTTCCCTCTTCCGTGCGCTTCACGATCACAGCGATGGCCGTCAGCAGTTCCTTTGCAGTAAAGCCGGCGACCACGCCGCTGGTTCCCCGGGCGGCGAGCTGCTCGCAGATAGAAGTGCCTGTGATGGCATGAACGTGTCCGGGATAAAGAAATGCGTCCATGCTGCCCCGCATGGCCTCGTAAGCCGCGGGCATGGTCTTATTGGCTGTCAGGATCGAAAAATTGGACAGGCCCTCTCTCTGTGCTTCCTGCACCGCCAGACAGGCGGTCGGTGTAGTGGTCTCAAAGCCCACCGAGAGAAAGACGACCTCCTCCTCCGGATGTTCCTTCGCGTAGGCGACAGCATCCTGAGGGGCATAGACCACCTGAATGCGGGCGCCTGCGGCACGGGCTGCCGCAAGGCTTGCCGGAATCTTTCTGAAGGCGGGTTTTCCGCCGGACGCGCCGTCTCCGGCTTCTGTCGGGATCAGACCTGACCCCGGCACGCGGACCAGATCTCCGAAGGTGCATATAGTCACGTTGTGGTCTGTCGCAAGAATGACCGCTTCGTCAATGAAACTGACCGGAGTCACGCAGACCGGACATCCCGGGCCTGAAATAAGCCTGATCGGGGGCGGCAGGATCTGCCTGAGACCCAGGCGGAATATTTCATGCGTGTGAGTCCCGCACACTTCCATGATCCGGATTTCCTTGCCCTGATAATTATCGATGATCTCCCTGGCACGTGAGATCACGCTTTTCTTTTCTCTTGCATTGTCGCCCATGGCGGGTTCGCCTCCATCCTCTACACATCTTTATTAAAACCAAATCTTTGCGAATTTCTGTGATTATCACAAAAAGAAATCTCAGAAAAAATCACAGAAGAATCCACTGAAAAATCCACTGGAAGGTATTGCAAAGCTATTAAAGAAGTGCTCCGAGAACATCCTCTGCCTCGTCTTCATCTTCCTGCGTGATCTTTGCAATCGCGGCACCCGCGTGCACCATGACATAATCGCCGGGCATCAGGTCGTTCAAAAGCTGAGCTGAGACCTCTCTCTTCGCTCCGGACGCGTCAACCAGCGCCGTTCCGTCTTCCCTGAGCTTCACCACTCTTGCCGAAAGTCCTACACACATGTTGTCCTCTTCTTTCCGGAAAAACTTTTCTTTGTTTTCCCTTTCAAATTGTCATTTATCAAAGCGTTCAATATTATCTATAAAACAATTCCATTAAATCTTTTCAAGTCTCCGCAGACACCTTCCTGTACATCCCTGCCAGCGCCTGGCCAAGGGCGATACCTCCGTCATTGGGAGGAACCAGATGATGGATCAGAACTTCCATCCCCCGCTCTGTCAGGCCGTCCTGGACAAGCGACAGCAGGAGTCTGTTCTGAAAACAGCCGCCGGTCAGGGCTGCAGTCCTGATTCCCGAAGCTTCCGCGATTTCGATGCAGGAATCCGTGATAAACCGGGCCAGTCCCGCGTGGAAGAGCCATGCAAGTTTTTCAGGATCCTCCCCCTTCAGTCTCTGCCGCAGCAGCGCCTCAAAGAGGTGGTCTGTGGGCAGATGAAGCAGCGTTTTTTTGGATGCATCCTGTTTTTTTCCTGCCGTATCCTGTTTCGCTTTTCCCTGGCGGTTCCCGAATCCTCTGGTTCCTTCCGAAAGGCAAAGTTCCCTGCATGCCTCTTGCAGAAGTTTTTCTACTCTGCCTTCTCTCTTCCCGCTCACATTGTTCCTGCCGCTCTCTGCCGGATCTTTTTCCACTTTGTCGTCCGAACAGATCCGGTCCTCTGCGGCAAGGGGATCTCCAAATCTCTTTTCCGCATAGCGCTCCGCGGCAAATTCCAGTTCGATTGAAGCCTCTCCCTCATAAGTGGATTCGCGGCAGATTCCCAGCATGGCGCTCACAGCGTCAAATAGTCTTCCGGCGCTGGTGGAAGTGACAGCCTGAATGCCTCGCTCCGCCATCATGCGCTGAGCCCTGGCGTTCTGCAGGTCACAGATTGAAAGAGTCTCGATAATATCAAAATAATTCTCTGCAGGGCCTTTTTTCTCAGATACAGGCACCTGAGCAGGATTCTGCATGCATTTCTCTTCTCCTGCAGGTGACGGTTCCGTGGCTCTTGCGACCTGCAGGTCATCATATGGCAGGAAACCCCTGTTACAGAGCTCCCGGATCATGGACGCCGCGATTCGCCATCCCTGTCTGGGGGCACTGTCTCCGCCAATCTGCAGAAACGGCGCTATGCTCCGAACTCTCTCATATCCCTGCGCATCGGCGATCATGATCTCGCCGCCCCAGATCGTCCCGTCCTGTCCATAGCCGGTTCCGTCAAAAGAGACACCGATCACCGGATCTCTGCGGTCATTTTCTGCCATACAGGAAAGGATATGGGCATAGTGGTGCTGGATCCTGAACAGCGGGATATTGCGCCTGGAGGCAATTTCCTCAGCGATCTCCGTGGAATTGTATTTCGGGTGCAGATCACAGACGACAGCCTGGGGAGTGACCTCCAGAAGCTTTTCCATACGCCCGATCGTCTCTTCGAGCGCGCGCACCGTGCGAAGGTCTTCCAAGTCCCCTACATAGGGAGACAGGTACAGCAGATTCCCGGAGGCAATACAGAAGGTATTTTTCAGTTCTCCTCCGACTGCCAGAACGCAGCCATTGAAGACCGCGGCATCGGACGCATCAGACGCATCGCGCAGATTCCGGCCTGTCCCGTTGTTTTCACCCGAATAGAGCACCGGAAGAGGAGCATAGCCGCGGGAACGGCGTATCATATATGGATGTCCTCTGTGGAAGTCCATTACGGTATCATCAGCCCTGATTCTGATCAGGCGGTCGTGGCTCAGGATACAATCGCAAAAGCCGGACAATTCGGCCAGCGCATCCTGGTCATCCCTGCAGATCGGAGCTCCCGATACATTTCCGCTTGTCATGATCAGGCAGTCCGGCATCTGCAGACCGTCGTCATAATCAAACAGCAGAAGCTGAAGAGGCGCATAGGGAAGCATGACACCGACCTTGGGATTGCCGGGCGCCACGGAAGGCGCCAGTTTGTTTTTCAAAAGAGGATAAAGAGGATTCCTTTTTTCTCCGTTTTCCCCCTTATGATCAGATTCCTCAGTTTCTATATTCCTGTCAAGGAGCAGGATCGGTTTCTGATGTCCCGTCAGGATCTGCCGCTGTTCTTCATTAAACAGGCATTCCCGGCGCACTGTCTCCTCGTCCTTCATCATAACCGCGAAAGGTTTGGCAGGACGGCGTTTACGCTCGCGCAGCCTGTGGACTGCCTCTTCATTTGTGGCATCGCAGCACAGATGGAATCCGCCGATCCCCTTGACCGCAACGATTCCTCCGGCCAGGATGACCTTCCTGGCGGCAGTGATCGCCTCCCGGCCCCTGATCTTTTCCTCTCCCGGAGCCTTTCCCGTTTTATCCGCAGCAGGCAGCAGGTAGACCTCGGGTCCACATTCGTTACAGCAGACCGGCTGGGCGTCATATCTTCTGGAAAGAGGACTGTAATATTCCTCCGCGCAGGTTCTGCACATAGGAAACATTTTCATACTGGTGCGCTCCCGGTCATAGGGAAGCGCGTCGAGTATGGTCAGACGCGGCCCGCAGCATGTGCAATTAATAAATGGATGCAGATATCTGCGGTTGTCAGGGTCATATAATTCCTGGGTGCACTCCTCGCAGATCGCGATATCCGGAGAAATAAATATCTCGCCCTCTGTTTTTTCGCTCTCAACGATTGAAAAAGAACTGTATTCTTCCGCGCCGGCAATCTCTTTTTTGTCTATTTTCAAAATAGATGATCTTCTGGGAGGCTGTTCTCTCAGCAGAGTCTCAAACTGTCCAATCTGCTCCCCGGTACCCTGCGCGAAAATTTCCACGTAAGGACCCTTGTTGCAGACACTTCCCCTGATCCCGGAAGTACTGGCATGCCGGTCGACCGTCGGGCGAAATCCGACTCCCTGCACGATCCCGTACACACGGAATCGCACTGTTGTGATTTTTTCCATTTCCGTACATCCTTTCAGGGCGTCTAAAACAATGCTTCTTTGCTTCTGCTTCCTCAATCCTGCTTTCCCGGTTCTGCTTCCCGGCCACGGCTCCCTGACCCTGCTTCCATGTTCCGGCTTTTCAAACCCGCTTTCTGATTCTGTTCCCTGAATCCGGCTTCATTATTTCGTTTCCGAATCCTGATTTTTAGTCCTGGTTCAGGTCTCCCGAAACTGCAAAGTGGGGCAGATGAATCAGTGTCACAGGCAGGCCGGACAGAATGGGTTCCAGTGCTTTGTCACAGATCACATAATCGTATTTTCTGTCTGTGACCAGCTGCCGGATGTCTGTCTCCTCGCGCAGTGAGGCATCTCCGGGCTGCAGAATGTCCCGGTTCATAAGGAAAAATCCCGCTGTATCAGCCAGTATTCCTCTTCCCTTCAGGCTTTGCCGGATAGCGTCTGCCAGAACCTGCTGGTGAATGATGAGTACTCTCTTACCTGACAGCGTTTGGGCGCCGGAAGAGAAAAAGCCACCATCGAAGCGGTTCAGGATCCTCTCTGCATCGGGGATCCAGTATTCCCAGGGCGTTCCATATCTTTCCTCCAGCCATTTGGCAGCCGCAGCTCCGGCAGGGGAGAGAACGAAGTTCTTTCCGGCCTCCCCGATCTTCTTCAGGGATTCTATGTCTGTCCCCGCTCCGCAGCAGATCATCTCCCCATATCCCATCGAAGCAACTGACCGGCGCAGTGACTCCGCAGAAATGATGCCGGCAAAATCCAGAGGTGAAAAGCCCCAGATGCCTGCGATTATGTTTTTATCTTCCGAATCAGCAGCAGATCCTGAGTTTTTCTCATCAGTATTGCTGTCGTGCTGTAAGTGCGAAACTGTATCCGGTGTCTTTTCCCGGTTTGTTTTCATCAAATCCGGGAAAAGGCTGTCCGTTTTCCCGACAGAGCCTGGTTTCCCGGGCTTGCAGAATGTCTCGAGAAGGGCCAGATAGGTCTTTTCGATTCCTCTGTCGTAATATTCCATTCCGTCGGTGTCGACTCCCAGGACAGGAAGTCCTGTCTTTCGGGCAGCCATCCTGCAGAGGGCACGATAATCCGTACCGATCACAGCGGGAACCGGAGTTCCAACGATTGAGGCAAAAGCCGCAGGGATGCGGTGCGCGGCATCGGCCAGTTTTTCTACCAGGCGGTCGTCACGTCCCAGGATTGCGTCCATGTCCCTGAGTCCCGCGCTGAAAACCGCGCTCTGGGCGCCAAACCAGCGGGGTTCATCAAAGCCGCAGATATTTCCGGTACAACCTCCCGCGTCACAAATGACACAGATGCCTCCCATATCATAGAGTACAGAGACGGCACCTGACTGGTCAGGGGCAAAAGGAGTCGTGACCCGCCTGAACCCACGCGGGAGCTTTTCCGCAGAGACAATATCCGGTCTCAGTGATTTGAGAACGCCCTCATCAGATGCCGCAGATACTGCAGATACCATAGATACCTCAGATACCATAGATACCTCAGATACCACAGATACCGCAGGAGTATCCTCAGAGCCAAAGCCGGAACCTTCGTTTGAAGAAACCTGCTCGTCCCGTCCTTTCAGCATGATCATCGAAGCGTGAGAACCTCTGCCGCCGGTCTCCATAGCCTCTGTTAGAGCACGGAACAGGCCGGAGACAGCCCGGTAGCCGAAGGGCTGAACGTCAGAATTCCACTGAACATTGGGCAGGTCGGGATGATACCAGCCGGCGTCACGTCCGATTGAGACCGTGACAGCTCCCGGTCCATTTCCAGATTCTGACCCAGTCTTTCCCTCTGCCTGCGCGGCATCGTAGTGCAGCATGGAAGGGTGCAGGTTGGAATAGATCCTGGTGTCGGGACTGAGCTGTGCCAGCAGGTTGATCCAGACATAAGTATCCTTTCCGACTGTCCCGAAAATCTCCCGGACCGCAAAGCCCTCCCGGACCAGGGCACATGCCAGTTCGAACGGACTGGCGTTCATAGCCTCTCCGATGGAAAAAACAGCCCCGGGATACTTCCTGCGGAAGTCCTCTACCGCCTGCACTGCCTCTTTTTCCCATTGAGCGTCATCAAAAGAAGTATTGAGCACCCTTCCCAGAGCAGCATATTGGGCGCGGATCCTGTCGATCTGATAGAATCTGCCCAGCTCAATAAAGGGAATACCCAGGCGTTCCTGCAGATCATAGGCTGCAGGCCTGGCTTCCGGGTTCAGGACAATGTTGAAGTTTGCCTCCGCCATGGCCTGGAACTCGCTGTAATCCCCACAGGATCCGATCTGGCGGATCTTTTTGATCCCTGCCTGTCTCAGAAGGGGAAAGAACTCACTTCCCCGGTCTCCTTCCTCTACAGGGGCAAAGAATCCAAGGATATTCACAGAAGTGGACTTTTTCCTGCGGGGTTCCAGAAGCTCATAGATCGACTGCCGCACATGTACCATGGGGGGCTTTCTTCCCTCCCGGGTAAGGGCATACATATAGCAGGGCTGTACACGGACGTCAGGCACCTTTTCCTCAGCCCGCCTGCAGATACGTTCCATATCCGTTCCCAGCAGGGCATCCACGCAGGTGATGCAGATCATCACGACGCGGGGCCTGCGTCCCAGTTCCTCCAGACCCCGGCAGATTTCCGAGACCGCCCTGGGGATTTTTTTCAGGTGCCGTCCTGTCACCAGATCCGTCTGATCCATGGTCAGGTAAAAAAAGCGATCCTCATACCCCGGCATACGGCTGATGGCGGAGGTATTTCTGCCGCAGCAGCCGGGCGAGACGATCAGCATGACTGAATCAGGGACCGACAATCCCGCGCGTTTGACACCGTAACCCTCCGCCCCGGGAGAGTTGAAAGCCAGTGTCGCCGGCGAGCTGTAGATCAGATGTGTGGTGGAGACAAGCTCACGCGGTATGTCATTGTTTCCGCGCGCAGCCAGCTGCGCTGCTGTATAATATGTCGCTTCATTCCTTTGCATACCAGTGACCATGACCTCCATATTAAACAGGTAATTATCTTGTCCGCCGGTCACCGCCGGCATGTGTTTTCGTTCTTTAAGGGTTTTTCTTTACAGACAGCTTTTGTGCCAGTTCCAGAAATGTTCTGCTGACCGGCAGGTCGGGATCTCCCTCAATGGTCGTCATCCCCTTGTCCTCGTACCGGGTGATATCGTCGCTCCGCGGAATCTCGCCGATGATTTCCAGGCCTCTGGAATCCGCGAAATCGCGCACCTTTTCATCCTCTCCCACAACGTTCCTGTGGTTGAGGATGATTCCCCTGATCCTGGCGTAGCTCCTGTCCTCGAAATTCTCTACTGCGCTCGCGATGTTATTAGCGGCATAGAGAGCCATTTTTTCGCCGGACGTAACAATCAGGACCTGTTCCGCATATCCTTCCCGGATGGGCGCGGCAAATCCGCCGCAGACCACATCCCCCAGGACATCGTAGAGGACAACATCCGGCTTCCACGTTTCGAACAGACGCAGATCTTCCAGCAGCTGGAAGGTCGCGATAATCCCTCTGCCTGCGCAGCCGAGGCCGGGCGTGGGACCTCCGGTCTCAATACAGAGAATTCCGCCGAATCCGACACGGGAGATTTCCTCCAGGGTCTCGGGATCTTCGTCCTCTTCGCGCAGATAGTTCATGACAGGCCGCAGGGGCTGCCCGCCCAGAAGATTGATAGTGGAATCCGCCTTGGGATCACAGCCGATCTGGATCACTCGTTTCCCGAGTGTCGCGAAAGCTGCTGCAAGATGGCTTGTCACTGTGGATTTACCGATTCCGCCTTTGCCGTAAATAGCTATTTTTATCATAAAAAAGACTCCTTTATGCGCACGGGACGCAAAAGGAGCCTTTCATTTTGAACCAGTTCCGGAAAAAATCCGGCCATACTGCTGCACAGGATGTCTGCTTTCAGAATCGGGACTTGCAGGATCCGATTTGGTACATGGATCCGCAGGAAACAGACGCCCGGAAATCAGGCCTCTATTCTGAAAACTTAATCCGTTCACATGCAGTAATATGTTTCTGCCAGGCTCTTTCGGGTCGAAACGCATGCTTCCCGTCAGGTTGACAGTATATTTTGATTTGACTGAGGGTCAGCAGAGAAAGTGTCAGGAAATCATTGCTGGCATTTTCCGGGCAGGCACCCTGTTTAATTTGATCAGAATAAGCCTTATCAATTATAAGTCTTATTGATCCTTGAAATATTCTAATAAAATATTACTTTTTTCCGCGAAGAGCAACAGCAATCTTTGCGGCGAGGACGGCGTTGTTGAGGAGGAATGCCTTCTGGGATTCCATACTCTCTTTGCCCAGATACTCCCTGATACGGCCCATCATGTAACCGGTGATAGCTTTGCCCTGAACGTTGTTCTTTTCCACATCGTGCATTGCTTCGCCGACAGCCATGCGGGTCTTGACGGGATCCAGCTCATACTCCTTGGGAACAGGGTTCACGACCAGAACACCGCCGGGAATGCCCATCTTGGCCTTGATCTTCATGACCTCTGCCAGCTCGGCGGGGGTATCCATACGATAGGTGAGACGGAATCCGCTGCCGCGGACCATGTACTCGGGCATGCGGTCTGTGCCGTAGCCGATGACCGGAACACCCTTTGTCTCGAGGTATTCCATGGTCAGGTTCAGATCCAGGATCGGCTTTGTGCCGGAACATATGACCATGACGGCGTTGCTGGCAAGGGACTCGAGGTCGGTGGAAATATCCATGGACTTCTCCGCGCCGATCTGAGCGCCGCCGATACCGGAACCGCAGGCGACAACACAGCCTACCATAGCTGCTGCCGATACCGCTGCCGCGATTGTCATAACACCGTCTGCCCTCTTGGCCAGAAGGATCGGGATATCTCTTGCAGATGCCTTAAAGATGGACCCGCGCTTATTCTCAAGATAGAAAATCTCATCATCCGTCAGACCGATGTGGATGACGCCGTTGATGATCGCAACAAATGCGGGACAGGCACCGTTATCCCTGACGGTTTTCTGCATAGCCTTTGCGAAATCATAGATTCCGGGATAAATCATGCCGCCGAAAGTAGCAGCGCTTTCCATGATGACAAGAGGTTTGCCCATATCGATCGCATGCTGGACTTCATCAGAGAAGACGATATAGTTCTTGGCCGCGTCATCGATTTCGATATCCTGAAGCATATCCTCATCCGCCGCGGAAGCTTCCTCATGGACAGCTGAGAACATCTCAACGAAGAGCATCCATGCATTGATATTGTCATGGAAATCCGGTGTGGCGATCAGATCGCCGTCGTCTGAGAAGAGATAACTTGTGGAAGGCTCATAAAGATCATCATCCAAAGGAAGATTTTCTGCCTCATCTTCCTCAAGCTTATCCTGCCAGGACAGATCCATCAGCTGTTCTGTCTCTACGCCGTACCATCCGTTTGCAAAAACATACAGTTTGCTGATACGGGCGCCGCTGCCGACCGTCGTACTGCGGATGTTCTGAGAGACTTCCTCCTCGTCTTCGAAGAAAGCGATAATATTCTCCGCAGCATCTTCAGGGCTGACACCCTCTACGCCGACATGGTTGGAGGTAATAGCAATGGAAACATTGCTCATGACAACCTGCTCGCCGGCATCGCGCATAGCGATCAGATTGGTAAAGAATGCGCGGTCACGCAGAAGACTGATCATGACTTCGGCGGGAATGTAGGATTCTTCAGAATCCATCAGGCCTGCATATTCCTCCTGAATATCATGTGACCCCATGCGAAGCAGTTCTTCCACGGTAAAAGGATTTTCCATGTAATAGGCAGATTTATATTTCTTAAAAAAATCAGATGCTATCTGTCCCATAATCGCCTCCCTCGAAAAAGCCGATGCTTACGGAAATGCCTTTTTCCTATAGACGCGGCAAAACCACTCTGTGTTTTGAATTCCTGTTCCGCAGAGCATCATTGACAGTAGATTAACATATCTTGTTATATTATATAGTCAAGAGCTATCTTTTTCAATGTAAGTTTTCCAGGAATATATACTTTTATACTAATTCACCACTCTCTGCCGCCTGTCCTTTGTGCGCTTGTAACAAAGTACACTTTACAGCCGTACAGAAACTCCGGTTCCGACCAATCACCCGGCTGCATCCTTTCAGGTGCCTGCCAGAGAAGCCGGACCGGCGCGTGATGGTTTTATTTGTCCGCGCAAAGAGTATGGCTCAGGACCATCCCATCTGGTCCGAATCAAGTACTAGTGTAAAGGGGCCGTCATTGACCAGAGATACTTTCATAAATGATCCGAAAACACCTGTCTGAACCTTCATGCCTGCCGCCTTGCACTTGTCCGCGATATAGTCGAACATGGGCTCTGCCATGTCTGGAAGCCCGGCGTGTACAAAAGAAGGACGGTTCCCTTTTTTGCAGTCCGCGTAAAGGGTGAACTGGGAAACCAGCAGAACCTCTCCCCCGACGGCAGCCAGGTCAAGATTCGTCTTACCGTTCTCATCTTCAAAAATACGAAGCTTGCGCATCTTTTCTACCATCCTGTCCGCAATCGCCTTCGTGTCCGATCCGCTGATCCCGACCAGGACCAGAAATCCCTTTCCTATGCTTCCCGATATATAACCTCCGCCCTCGGGAATCGTGCCGTCGGCCTCCTCCACGACACGGACAGAAGCGTTTTCCACAACCTGAATCACAAATTTCATAAAAAGTCCTCTCCTTCACCGTTCTTTAAAAACAAGCACTGAATCATTCGTAATCTCTATCGGAAATAAACATAAAAAGGCAGACCACTGCATCGTTTTTTTACACACAGCAATTCTCTAAACCAGTTTTGACACCAGTTTTGACACCAATTATTACCCCATTTACCCCATTTTTTCATATCAGATCAGAATACATCTCATACTGTTTTCACGCTCACAGACATGGCTGAAAAAGGGGCGAAACCCGCATAAAATAAGGGTTTTCCGGCATAGAAAAAGACCGTTGCCGGCATTTGACAACGGTCTGTAAATCATAGCAGGGGAAGAGGGATTCGAACCCCCATGAACGGTTTTGGAGACCGTGATACTGCCATTGTATGATTCCCCTATATTCAGGATTGTGTATGCCGGTTTCTCAATCGACTTTGCTATTCTAACATAAGCACATTGTTAATTCAACCACTAATTTATCTTTTTTATTGACACCATTGATTTATTGTTACAGTTCAGGCCCACCTGATTCTTGGAGCGCCTTTTGTGCATTGCTGTAGAGGCGGGCCTTGAAAAACGCCGGTACTTGCTTTTTGCAAGCCCTGGCGCAGCAAAAAGCTTAGTATCCGC
>Ga0310695_10006308_pt1 | contig 19707 bp, 20 predicted proteins | sample RumenRJG_04DNA_FD_203882 | JGI IMG/M metagenome (GOLD analysis project Ga0310695, IMG submission 203882) | Bovine rumen microbial communities from Lethbridge, Alberta, Canada - RJG_04 (v2) (version 2) | ecosystem: Host-associated > Mammals > Digestive system > Stomach > Rumen | place: Canada...
AATAAACTGGCGTACAACAGAATTATCACACTGAAGGTTATTTCCGCAGCCTGTAGTTTCCCAGTAAGTGCTCTTATCTGTTGAAACAAGAGAATAATAAGTCTGGTTATCTATACCGCGCATACTCAAAACCGTACACTGAGCGTTTTCATCCGTACTTCCGTTCCATGCACCGCCTTCTCCAGAGTGGTTATAAACAACATCAAGATAGACTTCAATTCCTTCATTATGGAAGGCTTCTACCATCTGCTTGAACTCGCGTGTTGGACCGCCTGCTGTTTTATCATAAGAATAACGTCTGTCAGGTGCAAAATATCCAAATGTCATGTAGCCCCAGTAGTTACCGCCAGGACCATCGTCAGGGTTTGCATCGTTATCAGTTTCATGAACTGGCAATAACTCTATCGTGTTAATTCCAAGAGCTTTAAGATATGGAGCCATGTATGCGGCACCTTTGTAAGTTCCCCTATATTCTGCAGGAACATTCTGAACTTCATCAAAACCGTCTATTCCATTAAGAATAGATGTAAGACTTGAAGAAGATGTATGGTTTGTAAGCCCCCTGACATGAGCTTCGTAGATTCTGGCTTCGCTTGCCGCAATTCCCGGCTTTGTTCCGTAACCGGTGCTGTCAGAAATAATATATCCCTTTGGAGCATATTTTCCGGTATCGTAATTTCTATATAACTCCCCAGTACTTAAAACATAATAGCTTGAACCAGTAACAGAAGCATCATAAGTCGGGGAATCCGCTAAAGCATCTGCATTGCTAGGATCATGTGTAAGTTCACGTGTATAAGGGTCATAAACAACTTTATTAGGATTAAAGCGGTTTCCATTTTCATCACAGTCTGCAATAAAACCGGCACTGCTGTTTCCGCGTGTCCATGCAGAATCATATTTCCAGTTCGGACCCCAGCAGCGGAACGCATAGATTTTTCCGCTTAAATCGCCACTAATTTTTGCACGCCATACGCTGCTGCTGTCTTTAACCATCCAGTAATCGTAAATTGCATCTGCGCCATATGCAGAACCGTAAATTTCAAGAAGAACTTTTTCTGCATTTTCAGAGTAAAGCGCAAAAGTTGTATTTGTACCGTCTGTATTTGCTCCAAGCGCCCAACTTCCACTTCCCCATGAACTTTCGCTTACAGTGGAATAAGTTCCGCTAGCAGGATGCGTGTAGCCAAGTGACGGCTCTGCAAATTCCCATGAAGAAACATCAGAATCAAAAAGACCAGAACATACGGCAACAGCCTTTACTGTCATTCCGGCAGAAACTGTAATTCCGCTGCCTGTATATTTTGTACTTGAAGAATCAGGTTCAGTTCCGTCTGTCGTATAGTAAATCACTGTTCCGGCAGGTTCCTCTTCGCCGTCATAAGTACGTGCCTTAAGATAGACTTTTTTAGAAGATGTAATGTATTCACTTATCTGTTTTCCGTCAGAATCTTCAAGCCTAGGAGAAGGAACCTTGAACATAATGTCTCCAAGGTCATAAGTTTCTCCGCTGTTCACGGTAACGGAAGAATTATAGACAACAGTCGTTCCGTTAACAATTCCAAAAACTTTCCAGATTCCCGGCGCAACATCAGAAACCGTATTCTGACCGAAAGAGACCGCATTCTGTTTTGCAGAAACAGGATCACAAATCTGAAAAGTTATTCCAGAAACAGCCGCATTTGCATTAAAAGTAACAGCTCCGGCAGAAAGCCTGTAGCTTTCTGAAGATTTTACAGAACCGGATTTTATATCCGCAGCAAGAGAAACTGCATCAATTAAGGCTGCATGAACAGTTTTATTTTCACTGTCTTCTGGTAAATATTCAGCAACAGATTCCCTCGAAATAGAACTAACGTCATAATTAAGAGCTAAAAGTTCGCTGTATACATTTCCGACCGCAGAAGAAGCCCAGTTTACATTTACACTATTTGAACCTTCATCAATGTCACATACAGCCGTCATCTTTATGCCTGCAATGGCAGAAAGTGCATTTTCAGAACCTTCTTTTGCCTGCACCGTTACAACTCTGTTTTTTCCTACCGGAATATTATTAATTGTTACAGAACCAGCACCAGAGGTAACCATTACATTTTCCTGTGTAATTGAAGCAATACCATAACCAGCTACCGTTACATCTGCACCAGTTATTGAACTTATATCCAGAGCCCTTACAGAATCAGAACCAGAATATACAGAAAGAGAGCCGTACTTTACAGAATCAGAGCCTGAAGAGTTTGAACTGCTTCCATTCATAAGCATGGCAATAAGGGCAAGGTCACTTTGACTGTCTATTAGCGACTGCTCACATGAAAACGTCAGAAAAGATAAAATGATTGATAAAAACAATAACAGAGATTTTTTCATAGCATTCCCCCGTAAAAAGTCAATCAGAAAACTAATCTGATGAAGAAAGGTTTCAAAAGACTTTTTTTACTGTCCACAATTTTTATAAAACAGGGGCAGCTGCTTGTAAAATCATGCCGAAGGCATACTATCTCCAAGAATGTATTTTAAGGAGGAATTCTGAATTGTCAAAATATTTTTACTGAAACTTAACGAATTTTACAAAATAGGGATTATTTCGCGAAAAAAAGAATTGTCAATCCGGGCTTCGTTCATAAAATCACCCCAGGAATAAAATTTTTTCTGTTCGTAAAGACGCCCAAAGGCAATGTATTCACCGTCAGAATCTTTCCCGTAGGTAAGATTATAAACAGCACCTCGGAATTTAAACTCAAAATCTTTTTTGCAGTCAACCAAAAAACGGAAATCTTCAATCTTCATCTAGCGCCCACGAATTCTCTTAAGAACTTTCTTGTGCCAGAATGCGCGCAGGCTTTCTGCAGTTTTGTATACAGAATAAAAGGCAGAAACAGGAACGTCAAAACTTCCAATTCTGTGAATATTCTGACCGCCAAAACCTGTCTTAAACAGATAGAGTCCGTGCATCGGATGATTTTCATCATCTGTAGGAGGCATGCCGTACATGTCATAGTAAGAACTGCCGTAAGACTTTGCATCTTTCATTGCAGTCCACTGAAGCAGAAAGTTAGGCATAAGATTCCTCTTTACGTTTGAAGAACAGCCGTAAAGGTATATGCTTTCTGTCCTGCTAAAAAGCGTAATTATTGCTCCAAGATAATCCTGTTCATGGCGTGCAAGATAAAGCGAAACACACGGTACGTCTTTTCCTAAAGCTGTTTCTTCAGCAGATTTTTTCAAGAGGTCTTCATAGTATGATTTTGAATGAATCGCAATTCCGTCCCTTTCTGCGGTAACCTTGTAAAGTTCATAAAAAATATCAAGTTTTTCGCCAAAACCTTCTGAACCGGCCTTTACACATTCAATTTCTACGCCTTTTCTTGCGCTGAGATTTACGTTATAGCGCCATTTAGTCTTCATTCCGGCAAGAATTTCTTCTTCCGTCTTCAATAAATCGATTCTTGTTGAATCCGGCGGCTGAATGTCTACCCTGCTCTTTTTAAGGGAAAGCCTGTCGGCAAAGGAAATCACCTTCATTCCCTGAACAAATTCATCTCTTTCTTCCGGTGAGTCAAATCCTACAGCAGGATCAAACCTTATGCACAGAGTATTTGCCGGAAGGAATGCTTTTAAAGCCATTCCAAGTTCAGAAAGAAAGTTTGAAAATTCAATATTCTGGCTATGCGCGTCCGTTCCCTCAAACGGTAAGCCCGGAAAAAGCGGCACATAGGCAATAGTAAAAAATCCGCGGAAAAAGCTCCTGAGCATTACGGAAACGTCCGCAGCTGCTTCAGCATTTTTTTCTGCATATTCCCATCGAACAGAAAATTTACGGCATTTCCAGCCGTGCGCTTCCTTGAACTCTGTCCAAAAGGAAGTCTGCTGAAAATATCCGTCGTTAGAGTGACTTGTTGATTCTATTTCCTTTACGTTAAAGCTGAACATTATGAAACAGGTCCATTTACAGTTTTTTCTGTAGAAAGAGCCTTTCCGGCTGCCGTAAGGTTCTTTCCGCCAATCTGAACAGTCCTGTTGCAGACCTTAATTTCAATCTGGAAGAAAGTATCTGCCTGAATTTCTGCAGGCTTTTCAGCATTTACATCATCACCGTCAAGAACAACTTTTGTTCCCGGTTCTGCCCATGGGGCTGTAATGAGCTCTACGCATTCTTTACCGTTTTCGTCGTTGTAATCTGCTGCAAGAAGCATACCACGGCTTTCAATTCCGCGCATTTTGCGTGGAGCAAGGTTATCTGCAATAATTACATGCTTTCCAAGAAGATCTTCTTCCTTAAGGTATGGAACAAGTCCGCTCTGAATTACACGGTCAGTTCCAGAACCGTCATCAAGGTGTTCAACATAAAGCTTGTCGGAATCAGGATTCCTGTCTACCTTTACAATTTTTGCAACCTTAAGCTGAATGTTCTTTGCAAAATGAGCAGGCTGTTCTGCTTCCGGAAGTACTGCCGGTTCTGCCTTCTTTTCCTGCTTCTTTTCTTTTTTCTGCTTTCCTTCTGCCTTTTCCTTGCGTTCAGCCTGGCTTCCGCTGAATCTTTCGCGGAATGCGTCTGCTGTCTTCTGATCAAGAGGAGTAAAGAAAACTGCAGTTTCTCCAACCTTATCAAGACCTTCTGTCTTTCCAAGATCAGACCAGTTCAATCCACCGGCTACAGGAGCTTCGCCATAGCATGGTTCAGAAATCTGCTTTCCAAGGTAAGAAAGAATCTGTTCTGCGTACTGCGGAATGTAAGGATGAGCCATAATCATAAGATCCTTGATTACATAGCAGAGGTTATGAATAAGCTTTGCTGCGGCTTCTGGATTTTCGTTTCGAGTTTTCCAAGGTTCTCCGTCCTGGAAAGCCTTATTTGCAAGGTCAGAGATTTCAAAAATTTGATGGAACGCATCGCGGAGATTTGCCCATTCAAGGTTTTCTGTGATTTTAGCTTCAAGTTCACGAACCTTTGACCACAATTCTTCATCTACAGGAGCGTCCGGGATTTTTCCTTCATAGTACTTGTTTACGAAAAGCAAAGTTCTGTTTACAAGGTTACCAAGGTTTCCAAGAAGTTCTCCGTTATACTTTTCGCGGAATTCCTTCCAGGTGAACTGGTAGTCCTGTTTTTCTGGACGGTTATAGAAAATATAGAAACGCCATGCATCTGCCTTAATTCCAGTTTCTATTGCATCAGTTCCGAATACACCTACTCCGCGACTCTTGGAAAATTTACCGCTCTCGTAGTTAAGGTATTCCGTTGAACTCATGTGGTAAAGTTTTGTCCAGTTATGTCCTGAACCAAGCAAGGTACATGGGAAAATTACAGTGTGGAACGGGATATTGTCCTTTCCGATGAACTGGAAAAGGTCTACGGGAGCTTTATTCTTTCCTTCTTCGCTTTCTTCCGGAAGCCACCATGATTTCCAGTCAAAGCTTGCTTTGCCAGCCTTTACAAGTTCATTTGCCAACTGCTTTGTAATTGAAATGTATCCGATCGGCGCATTGAACCATACATAGAAAACCTTGTTTTCGTAGCCTTCTTTTGGAACTGGAATTCCCCACTTAAGGTCACGGGTAATTGCGCGTTCGTTCAAACCGTCACGGATCCATGCTTTTGTAATGTTAATTGCATTGTCAGACCATTTTCCGTCAACGCTTGCCTTGTTCATCCAGCTGTCAAGGTGCTTTGAAATTGAAGGAAGGTCAATGTAAAGGTGCTTTGTTTCGCGAACTTCCGGTGTGTTTCCACAGGTAGCACACTTTGGTTCTTTAAGTTCTGTAGGATCAAGCAGAGAACCGCATTCATCACACTGGTCTCCGCGGGCCTTTTCTGAACCGCATTTAGGACATGTTCCGTGAACATAGCGGTCAGCAAGGAACATATTACAGTGAGGACAGAAAAGCTGCTTGTTTGTGTGTTCCTTGATGTATCCGTTTTTATCAAGATCCTTAAAAAGTTCCTGAGTTATTTCTGTACATTCATCGTTAGAAGTGCGGCCGAACTTATCAAAATTGATATGGAACCAGTCGTAAATCTTTGTGTGTTCATTATAATAAAAGTCACAGAGTTCCCTTGGAGTCTTTTTCATTTCAATTGCGCGGGTTTCTGTAGCGGTTCCGTATTCATCTGTACCGCAGATATAAAGGGTTTCATAACCGCGGCTGCGGCAGAAACGTGCAAAAACATCTCCCGAAAGCATCTGAATCAAATTTCCAAGATGAGGAATATTGTTTACATAAGGTAAAGCTGATGTGATAAGTCGTCTATTCATAATAACTGATTATAGTTTTTTTATATATTATGGTCAAACCTATGGGCAGAACAAAAGGTTTTAACATAAAAAAAAAGCGGACTTTCCTTGCAGGAAAATCCGCCCTATAAGAAAACGCAAAAACTACATTTTCTTGAACTTAAGTCCAGAAATTACCAGATCACCTTCTTCTGTAATAAAAAGACCTGCTTTTGAACTTGCCGGACCAAGTGCCGGCTCAGATTTATAATATTCTTCATACGGAGTTTCTTTTCCGCCAATGAGAATTGATTTTGCAGTCAAATTCAATTTTTTCCCGTTTACGGAATATTCGCCTTTTACCACGGCAACAGAATCTCTGTTTCTGTAAACTTCAAGAACCTGATCAGGAGTTATTCCATCTGCAAAAGTTTCGGCCTTTACAGCCTTTTCAGATACAGTTCTGGAGAAAGTTCCGTCTTCGTTAAAAGTAAACTCATTTGTCTGTTCAACGTAGATTGAAGCAATCTCAACAAAAGGATCTTCCTGACTTGCAAGATCATTTTTTAATGTTACAGTTGATTTCCAATTTCCAAGAATATCCATAGCTTCTTTTTTTGCACAGGAAGCAAGCATCAAGGCAGCCCCTGCAATACATATAGTTTTAATTAAATTTTTTATTTTCATAACAGTTACTTTAAAATAACAAAGGGCAGGAAACAAGTTTTCTGCCCTTTGTGTTCATTGTACTAGTAAATTACTCACCAGTTACAACTACAGTCTTCTTAACGATGAGGTTAAGGAGGTTGTAAGTTTTGATATCTACAGTAGCAACCTTAGAAATTCCACCTGCTTTTGCAGCAGCAGCAGTACCACCATTTTCTCCCTGATCAAATGGGAATGGAAGCATACCGAAGAAGTAAGTTGTTGTAACTTCACCAGTTTTTGCTCCGATAGAATTTGATGTTACCATGCATGGGTCTGTTGTAACACAAGATGTTGCAGCGATAGCCAATACAGCAGCTGCCAATGTAGAAACGATTACTTTTTTCACAGTAATTCCTCCGAAATATTTGATAGTTTAATCATATGACGCACCATATGATTTGTCAAGAAAAAATTTACACTTTTTTTTGATTTTTTTACAGAATCTTTTTTCTCTTATGCTGGCCAAGGATAGTAAAGTTAATTGTTTTTTCCATTTCCATGCCTGGTGCAAGTTCAATATCCCAGAAAAGAGTACTTGAGAATGTCATGCTTGCAGGAACAATTTCGCCGGTAGTATATTCCGGGCGGTTAAAAATAATCGGGACAAAAGAAAGTCCGCACGATTCATTAGGTTCGTAGACAAAAGAAATGTTATTGTCCGTATCTGTAATCCAGATTCCTTCTACGTCAGAAAGCTTTCCGGACTCATTAAGGGCATAGCTTGAAGATTTTGTATCAATTTCTTTTTTCATTGAGTCAGAAAGAATTTCCAGCTTGAATGCATTAAAGTCTTTCTGATTGAAATTTGTCTGTGCAAAACTTGATTCTACAGCAAACTTAGCCTTTAAAGGCTGCGTGCTTTCGTTTTTCAGAATGTACTGAATCATCATGCCGTTAGAATTAGTTATATATTTTTTCTTAAGCAGAATCTGCTGTCTGTTTTTGTAATGCGCAGAAGCTTCCAGACAGATTTCTGAATGCTGCTCTGAAAATTTTGTTTCTGTATACAGATAGTTCGAAAAAATCCCCGTACCTGTAGGTTTATTTTCCAGATAGGCATCAAATTCAGCATCGTCAAATACGTGATCTATAAAAAGACCGCGGTCATAATCATCCGTAAAACCTTCAAAGTCCTGGGCACGGTTAAGATTGTCTGCAAAGTTTCCCGAATTCTGAAAGACGTCAAGTTCCCGTACTGCCCCGCCAAGTTTAGATATTACTGCAAAATAGCGGTTCATGCGGCACACGTAGTCCTTAATTCCGGAATTAGTGTAGTCAATTGTATTTATGGATTCCTTAAAGTGTCCGCACTCCCTTAAAATCTTTTCTGCTTCAGTAAGTTTTTTGTACGCCTGCTGCCTGAACGAAGAACTTACAAAAGCACCCTTTGAAGTACAGATAAATCCGTCCCCGTTCTGCGCTTCCCAAAGTTTTTCGCGGGCAGTATTCTTGCGGATTTTGTCTCCGTGACTCTGCTGTACAAGCATACTTACATAAAGCATGCGGTTATAAAGAGCATTGCTCTGCGGATAAATCTGAAAAAAATCGTAAATTGTAGTCGGATAGCGTTTATCCAGCTTTACAGATTCGTACGGTTTTATACCCCACTGGGCAATTTCACTGCTCATTCCGCTGTAAATATAGGCAGGAAGCCTTGCATCCGTTTCTTTTAAGGCCGTTACAGGAGTCTGAAGTTCAACCGAACCTGTAATATCTTCCCTACATGCCCTGTAAAACTGTTCAAACCAGCCGGACTGCAACAGAGAAGCAAATTCACCGTGAGAAAAGATTATGCTTGCAGATCTCGGGCTGTCATAAAAGTAAGAAGGAACAGATTTAGACATTTTCTGCACTTTTTTTACAAGTTCTTCCCTATATTCGTAGGCAGACTGGTCCGGATAAGGCTTTAAAGTCTGATAGAGAGGCAGAATGGAAATTGATTTTCCCTTTTCTGACATAAGAAGCGGAATGAATTTTAATTTTTCAGAAGGAATCAGCGACTCGTCAAGAAAAACATAGTCCATTCCGCAGGTGTTAAAACTTGTAATCAGGGAATAATCCCAGATGCTTCCGCAAATGCTTACGCCCCGAGGCCTTTTTCCTGTTAAAAATCGAATTTGTGATGTTAATTTTTCTATCTGACCGGTTCTGTCTACAGGCAGGAGGAGCGGAAAAACAGGATCATAGAAGCCGCCGCCTATTATTTCAACCTGCTTGCGGCTTATCAGCTGCTTTAAAATCTCTATAAATTCTGAATATTTTTTCTGAATGTATTCAAGTTGAACGCCATTAAACGAAAATGCAACTTTAAAACCTGGATTCGCATACAGAAATTTTACAATCGGCTTGTATACCGACTGGTAATCCCTTTCAAAATGTTCCTCCTGAAAAGGTCCTAAGCGAGAAGATTTTAAAATAAAACACAAATTTAAATGGTTCATCTATTTTTTCCGAACTATTTTATAACATGTACGCCATATTTTAAAGCCTATTTTTATGTTCCAGGTAATTTTTTTGCCGGAATTAAGTTCTTCCTGATCAACAGGTTTCTTTGTCTTTAAGTCAATCAGCTTGATAATCTTTTTTGGACAGACATCAACGCACTTGCCACAGCCAGTACACAGATCAGAAACTTCTGCACCGTCCTTACCTATAAAAAGCGCTTCCTGACTGCACTGTTCAATGCAGTCTCCACGTCCAAGGCAGGAAAAAGACGCCTCTGAGTCGGCTTTTAGTATTCCAGCTATTGTCCTGCAGTCTAAAGAATTAAAATAATTTTTCGGAAACCATTTCTGCAGGTCAACCTTACCGGAAGAATCCACAAAAGCCTTACGTGTAATTTCTGAAGCACCGCTTCTGTTACTCAGCTTGTCAAACTTCCATTCAAATTTGGAAAGGATAATGTCGTCATCCATGCCGGTCTGCTTGCTTACAGCCGGAATAAACACCCTTACAAGAAAATAAAGAAGCAGAGAAATAAGAATTATACAAAAAACCAAAAGAAAAATTTTCAATATCATCTGCACCTACCTGTTACCTAACCATGAAACATTGCCAATCGCAAGCAGTGTAATTATAACCGCAAGAGAAATAAGAAGCATGCTTTTTCTGTTTCCATGCGGCTGCATGTTTCCAACCAGCATGATTCGCTTTTTCAGGGAGTAGATTACAGGTATGAGTACAACGAAAGAAAAGAACGAACAGACCGAAATAATTATAACTTCAAGCATATTCAAGCTTTCGTTTATGGCAAGCAGAATTATAAGATATGAAAAAGAAAATTCTGCAGTAGTACGAGAAGTCGTAATGCGCACAACTGTTTCAAGCAGTGTTGAAATGATAAGGAATATTATAAGCGCAACAAGAGGATAAAACTCCAGAAGTTTTAAAGGAACCAGAAGATTCGTAATTAAAAGCCAGGTAAGCACGCATGAAAACAGGATTGAAAACATTATCTTTGTCAGAGGCAGAAAAAGCCCGTGAACAGTGTCAGAAAGAATAAGAGAACTGTTCAGGCCGGCACCATAAAGGATAACCGAAGAGGCAAAAAATATATAATAAATCGATGTAAAAATCATTTTATGCACCTGCCTTTATAAGAATGTGATATTTCTTTTCAAAATAAAGATAAAGAGACAGAAGCAAAGATGTAAGAATCATAGCTCCTGGAATTGTAGCCAGAAAGCTCAATACAGAAACACCTTCCGGATTAAACAGAACGATTTCCAAAGGATCTCCGTAATACGGCAGAGAAAGCGTTCCGTAGCCAAAAACATCCCTGATAAGGCTGAATGCCAGTATGTATCCGGCAAAAAGAAGCGTAGACGGAGCATCATTTAAAAGCGCATCTTTAAGCGTATGTTCTGTCCTGTCTAAAAGAAAAACCGTAGTAAATGTAGAAATTGCCGGCAGGAATAAAAGGAATTCCAGCTGAAGGGCAACTTCCGGCATAAAAAGCGCAAGGAGCTGCCTGTAAAGAAGAGTAAAATATACTACAAAACAGAGCATTAAAACCTGAGAAAGATGCCTTAATGAAATCTTTTTTATAAGAGCCTTAAAGAGTATGCCCAAAAGCATGAGCAGGCAGATTTCCACGGCAAAAACAATTCCGCATACAAAACGACCGGGTGCAACAATAACCATGGCACATGTTGCAGCCATATAAACAGAAATTGCCCTTCTAGTCATTCTTTCTTCCCTCCTCTGCAATTCTGATTATGTCTGGAATTCTGCGCACCCACTGAGTTACGCTGGAATCCGTTTTATTCTGGTCAAGAAGCCGGCGGATTTTTCCTTTTACAGAAGAATATCCTATAAAACGCACACCTTCATTCCTATTGTAAATGTAAACCGCAGGAATATGCCCGTACATCGTAGCACTGCGGATTATGATTGCATAATTTTTTTCTACAGAATCCTTGTGGCGCAGTTCATAAAGAGCCGCACTGGATTCCAGCGGAGAATTAAGATAAATCTTTTTTCCTAAAACCCAGTTTTCGCTGGTTTTCTCTTCAAGAATAGTTTCTATTGAATTCCTTAAGCCTTCATCCCAGGATTTCTGTGTAAGAAACTTCATTCCAAACAGAGAAAGAAAGAAAAAGCATATAATGCCCATAAAAATTCCGAATTCCCGCCAGAATTCTTTTGTCGTCATCAATTCGCTATTCATGTGAATAAAGCCCCCTCTGAATCTGCAAGTCTTCTGCGTGAATTTCGTCCAGACGGCGCTTAAGTCTTGTGCGCTCAACGTAATCTTCAAACTGCTGGATTATAATTGAACAGATATTTGCCACAAGAACCGTAAAAATTCCGCCGCACGAAGATGTTCCGCAGCCAGCAATAAAGAACATTGCAACAGCCGAAACAAATGCATAAACCGTCTTTCCATAATTTGTAGAAGGGACAGTTCCCATCCAGTTAAGGATAAAGAACGCACAGAAGAACGTTCCGCCTGTAAGAATTGCAAGCAGTATATCGCCCTGGAACATAAGCCCGCTAAAGAAGAACGGAGAAACAATTCTGATAAGGAACGAGTAAACAAACAGGAATACGCCCGGAATTATCATGTCTTCAAAATTGTCACAGAAAAGTATTATTGAAGAAACAAGCGTTGCAAAATTAAACCTGAACGCCGGTATTACAGATTTAGTGTCCCAAAAAAGAGAAACGTAACCTTCCGGCACAGAAACCTTAAACCAAGAAAAAACATTTTCGTTCAGAAAATCCGTTATAAGCGAATCAAAACTGCAAACCGGGATAGCACCGCTTTCTATAAGGATAAGTGACGGATTTCTGGAAGCAAGAGAATCAATCGGAATTAAAAATCCCGGAAAAAGTTCAAATCCTACAATCCAAAGTATTATTGCAGAAAAAATGCACGGATTAATCCATGTAAATGAATAGCCGCCAAAAAAATTCTTTGAAACGAGCATTGCAAAGAAAACTACAAGAAAAACTGCCAGAAGCGGATAATTCTGCGGAATAAGCATTCCGCACATGAGCCCCTGAACAATAGAAATCAGGACAGAATGAACGTTTTCGTTCCTTTGCCTTGTACAGAAATACCATACAAGGTCAGCAAGAACAGTTGCCGCAGAAGAAGCCAGAATTACAAAAAATGCCTGATAGCTTCTGGAAATCAAAAGAAGTATAATCTGCACACAAAGCATTACAAGCATTTTTATTGTCATACTGTACAGAGAAAAACATATATAGCTGTATGGACGCTGAAGGAATTTCATGTTTCTGTTAATTAAATCAGTCATTTTTTTCCTCGTTTATTTTCAGGTTTAATTTCTGCCCTTTTTTTTCAGAAATAATCTGCATGAGCGGAAGTCTTGCCGGGCAAACAGAATTGCAAAGCCCGCATTCAATGCAAAGGTCAGTAGAAGAAGCAAAATCTGCAGACGCAGGTGCTCCTCCAGAATAATGTCTTACAATAATATCCGGACAGATATGCGAAGGACACGCACGGCGGCAGTTACCGCATCTTATGCAACGGCTTCTTATTCCCTGCTGTACAGGAGTTCTGGCCACAGAATTAAAGGTTATGGACTTAACATAGCGCGTTACAGGAACGGCAAGGCTTCCAGAAGAAAACCCGCAAACAGCACCGTTTACAATTACAGAAACCGGAGTCTTTATAAATCCGCCGCACTGTTCCGCAATTGACTCAAAGGTTGTTCCAACGGCAACTTTAATTATACCAGTAGCAGGAAGACAGTCGCCATTTACAAGTATATACCTGTCTATTACAGGCATTTTATTCGTAACGCTTCTGTACAGTTCAAGAACTGTAGAAGAATCCGTAAAAAGATCATATTTAGAAATCTTAGAAAAAGGCGATTCTTTAGAAAGTTTCTTTACAGCCTGGCAGATTTCAGAAGAATATGCAGCTGGGAACATGTTTCCTTCTATTCTTAAAAGAAAATGCGGAACAGAAAGCGAGTCAAAAACAGATCCATATTCAGTTTTTTTGTCTGTAACAAGAATAATTCCGTCCGCCTTAATCATATAGGCGGCAATTTCAAGACCGGCACAAATTTCTTCCGCATAGACAGAAGTAAGGACAGAATCTATAAGTCTGGATGGATCTTCATCTATAAGGCGCACAATGAGCAGCCTGTGCGAATGCCTGCCTGCAACTTCCATTTGAGAAGCAAGTTTTTCCGGTTTGTCAGAAACAAAGGTATTCATAAGACCGTATTCAGCAACTATTCTTGTAAGCTGTGCCGGAGAATATGCCTTATAATCGTTTTTCTTTAAAATCTTTCCAAGGAAAGTAAAGCTTCCCTTAAGGGAAATTTTTACAACTTCGCCGATTTTTCCATCAGGCATGTTCTTAAGTTCTTTTTTTTCTACAATTCCCGGAATTGAAGAATAGGCAGTTCCGCCAATGCACTGACCTTCCTGCACAACGTCTCCAGGATTTACAGTACAATCACCGGCCTTGCCGTCTTTATCAAGGGCAATATAAACGCAACCGGGAACAAAACCGTTTACGATTTTTTTATATGCGTCTTTTTTAACTGTATGAATATAAGGGTATTTCTTCACTCTAGTGTCTCCCGCCACCTATTTCTTTTTTAAGTTACGCACACAGAACATTCCGGGAACCAGCATTGCAAGTACAAGCAGAACACATATGAATGCACTTACACCGCTTCCTCCAGCTCCAGAATAACCGGAACGCCCTGTATAGCCCTGTTTTTTTAGCATTGATTCTATAGAATTAAAGGAAAGCGAATCTATTGAAGAAACAGAATCCTTCCTGAAATTTTCATCGTATGTAATGGAATTTACAGACTCTGTTATCTTTCCGTTCTTTTCTTCATATCTTGGAAAAACAACAGTCTGCCCCTTTTTATTTTTTAAATTACCTGAATCATTTAAGGATTGGTACGGAAAAGTCATTGCCGACCAGCGCCAACTTACATAATCATCAAGTCCCGGTAAATCCTTTTTGGAAGCATTTTTTGAAGGCAAAAGAATGCCGCTTTCCGAAGAAGATTCCATAAACGAAACGTTTTTTAATGAAAAAAACGCTGCAACAAGAACAAGAAAAGTCCCCGCAAAGCACAGGTTAATTATCATCCTGTTAGTTCTGTTCATAAGTGGAATCATAGAAGCCGGCCGAATGAGCACTGGACGGAAAGAATATCTGGATTCATAAATCAGGCTTAAATTAAAGTAAATGTATCCTGCGGCAAAAACAGAAACAGGAACAAGCAGGAACAAAAATCCAACCTTAAGCCCTGTTAAAAACACAAGAAGCAAAGGAGAAATAAAAAACAACAGGATAGCCATTGATGCAGCCAGCGTCTTTACCGCCCCAGAACGATTCCAGTAGCGCAAAGAAAGAAAAACTGCCGCCATAAATATGCAGGAAGCCGATGCAACCGAATAAAAAGGCATGCGAACCGTAAAATAAACAGGGAAAAAATTCAAAAGGAGCATAAGAAGCCGTCTTGAAGAAAACCATACAAGGGAAAGCGCAAAGCCCAGAACCACAACAATACTCATCCACGGACAGGCAGAAGAAGAATTTATTCCTGCAGAAACATTCCGTGCGCCAAGCCTTTTTATTACATCTGGAATACAGTGCCGAGCAGAATCCGGAACATAATAAAGCGTATATTCCCTTGAAAAATCAAAAAAATAACCACGCCGTTTTTCCAAATATCCGTCCGGATCCCCGTTTCCAAAAGAATATTCCGGAGAAAACCTTGAAACAGCAAGCGGAACCTTCTGGTTCCTTAAACAGATATAGTCAGAACAGCCTGCATCCTCAAAAGTTTTGCCGACAAGCGAAGAATCCTGCTTAACAGGAACATACACAACAGTATAACCGTTCCACAATCTGGATGTCGGCATTACCCTAAAAAACTGAAATACCAGAAAAGAGACAATAATTACGGATAAAGGCAAGACAAACTGTTTTAAATATTTCATATTAAAATACAGAAAAAGCCAGTCCAATAAAAAATCCAAGAAGACAGCCCAAAGTTACTTCCATAGGAGTATGACCATTAACTTCCTTGATTGTATTGTACTCAAGAATATCTTTTTCGTTTAGAATTTTACCAATCTCATTAATTTTTCTAGCCTGAATTCCACTGGATCTGCGGACACCAACAGCATCCCTGATTGTAACCATAAAGAAACAGAAAGTCAGGACAAAAATGTCTGAATCAATGCCGTTTCTAAAAGCAATAACAGTAGCCAGCGAGGCAACAAGAGCCGAATGACTTGATGGTAAGCCGCCTGTTTTCCAGATAAGGCTTTCGATTAACTCTCCCAGGCTATGAATGCGTCCGTACAAGACAGAAATAACAGTTTTTATAAACTGCGCACAAAACCAGCTTGATATGCAGGCTAAAAATACCGGATTAAGCAAGAGAGATAAGAATTTATTTTCAACTGCACACAACATAAAATCAATTATATCACCATTATGCGTTTTTTACTAGTAGAATTAGGTTTGTATGGGGGTAATTTGTAAAATTCAAGTTTACAGTACACCCTGAAAGCGCCGACAGCAAAGTTACCGCACTAATTTTCAATTATTTATCTTTACTTGCAATAAGCCGATCTATATCTTCAAAAGCATTTTCCAAAGCTTCGCTATGATACATTTCATACATATTGAAGACATAATCTGTAAGATTTAATTCATCAAGCTGACGAAGAACCTTGTCTGCTGTTGTATTCTTACAGTGCGCGTACTGTTCCATAAGGAAAGTAAAAAATTCCATTTCTTTTGTCATTTTTTCACCTATAAAAAGTCAGGAACAAATCTTCAGATTTGAGAGTGACTTTTTATGTGCAGTTGCAACGAAGTGAAACTGCACTGTTATATACGAAAGTTTGCAACGCAAACTTTTAAAGATAAAAACTCACGACACCTCAGTGAGTTTTTATCTTAATCTCTCCTTAGATACAAGGAATTGCGAGGTTCACCTGTAACAAGCTCCGCTTCCCACATATCAAAAATCCCGGCAGGACTGAATTCCCACATTTCAAGTTCAGGATTACAAAGCATCTGATAGGTCTTTGAAAACAAAAACTTTCTGTAGGCGTCCATAATCGGATAGCCATATTTATTACTTATAAGCATAGTAAGTTCTTTATCATAAAACTGAAGAATAAAAGGCAGTTCTTTTCCCATTTATTTTACCTCCACAAACTTCAATTTCTTTATAGCTTTTTCAGTTCTAAAAGTGTATTGGTCGCATAATTTTTGCGGCATAAGTCTTTTAATTGTTTCTTCAATATCGTAAAAACCAGAAAAATAGAGGCTTATAACAGGCATTGTCTTATCGTTTGCTACAGGTCCAATTACAATATCGTAATTGTCGTTTTGAATAGTCTGATTTTTACGATTCATTGTTACATATTCAAGCCACTCTTTTTGTGCCTGAGTAAAAAGAAGAATCTTTAGGTCTGAAACAGAGGTATCGTCAAACTCAAAAACAGAAACTGTCTCTTTTCCCCTTCCTCGTCTTTTTACAGTTAATTCAGCCCATCGTTTAGCCTACTCATAGCTTGAAGTGAGATAAAATCCTTTACCGAAATCAAGACGTCTGTCTGATTCTAAAATCTGAGGATTTGAAACTTCTACGTTGCTGCCATGGTATAAAAGCATATTTTTCTCCTAGCTTTTATTATATCATTTAATTATATAAAAATATACTTGATTTCGGCCAAGTCTTACGCTACCCTCTCTACCGGGGGCGTTACGCGGCCCCCGTAACGCCCCCGGAATTAGATATTAATAAAAACCTTCTGGGGTAACAAACTGGTTTGTGTATTCGCTGCCTTCTTTTTCAAAGGCTTTATGCAAATCTTCCTTATCGCGATCGAAAAAATAAATTTTTGCAAAGCCACCAAAAATCCAGCCTTCCTGGCCATTTTCTAACTGCACTTTGTACCAAGGATATTCAAGATTATCAATCTTGGTCTTTTCTTTGGTACAGTCTATCAAGTGAACATCATCCCATTTGTTGAGTTTATCAATAATCTGTGTATCAGAGTTTAGGTTTGGCTCTGAACGTACACGTAAATTGTCAGTAATGATTAAAGCATTACAGGTGCTTGGAGTTAGTTCATCTTCATCTAGTAAATAATCATAAAATTTATATTTTGCATAAATTTCAGTTATCTTTTTTATATTTTTAGATGTCAGTATAACTTTACCTTTCATTGGGTAATCCCAATCCCAATAAGGCCAATCTCCTCGAATTATTTTATCAGAACTTTCGACTGTTAACTCTAGAGCGTTTTCATTTTTATTTTTTGAAATGATTTTTGAATATGTATCTGAATATACAGCTTCAATATTTCCATTTATATTGTATATCATTGCGAAAGTATATACATGATTATCTTTTGTTTTTTGAGAAACTGTAAATCCAAAATCATTTTTCAGCAATTCATCTAAATTTTTATTTTTTTCACAACTGCAGAAAAGTATTGCAACAACAGAGAATATCAATAAATATGTTTTTTTCATTATAGACTCCTTCTGTTGTTAGTATAAAAGTAAGTCGGATCATATACATATTTATTATTAGGTCGTATAGATCCATCTGTATTATGCGTTATACTTTGCATCATCGTTGATTGATAATTATTGCCGAATATATATGACATTATAACGCCCCCGATTATATTTTACAGTTCTGGAATTCTGTAAATAAAGTATTTATCATCCTTTGGCTCTTCTACCACAAGTTTTCCGTTTTCTACATAGATTAAATATTTGGGTTTTACTTCTTTGTAATAAGGCGGATACTTTCCTTCATAGGCATATATTCCACAAATATTTTCATCGGATTGATACAATTTATGACCTCCTCTTGTATATATAGGCTCACCATAATTGACAGAGCTAAAGGTCGTAAAGTTTTTACTAAATCCAGGAATAAATTTATAATCTCTTAAAAAATAAGAATCTTTAATAGTCTTCTTCTGGCCTTTTCCTTTTATTATTCTATGACAATCTAACATAAGAATTAACATCCCTTTTGAAAAATCAGCTTCATCTTCATAAAACCATAAGTACGTTACCTGATGATTTACAAAATGTTTTCCAAGAGATGTTGACCCAAAAAAATATTTTTTTTCTGGAAATGTAATATCCCAAGCTTGTTGATTTTTTTCATCTTCTCCAACCCGAAAATCTAATGCATCCTCAAAAAACGAAATATCTTCCCCATTAAAAACCCTATGAACTAGGTCATCCACATCAAACACTTTCTCTTTTTTACAAGCTGTAAAGAGAGTCAAATTTGTTATTAATAATATTACTAGTTTACTTATTATATGTTTTCGCATTTTCATTCTTCCATTTGTAGTTTTTTAAGAACATTTCTGGTGCATTCAATGTAGTCTTTCCTGTAAGGCCATATTCAAGACCGCTTGAGGCAAGCCCACCTACTACGCTATTTAAGCTCTGCATGTCACTTATGTTCATGCTTGAAAAGCCGGTTACTTTTACGCCGTTATCTCCTATAGTTGCAAGGTTCAGGCTGTTTGTCACCAAACTTCCAGCTCCGCTTGTTATTACGCCGCTCCATGTATCAAAGCTTGCCATGCTCGATGCAAAGCCGTCCCAGTCGCCTGCGTACTGGATTGCCTTTGTTGCAACTGTGCTTGTGGCACTTGTTGACATGCTCACGCCTGTTTTTAGAAGGACTCCGCCTATGCCGCCTATCCCCTGAACGGCTGCTCCTGCGACTCCGCCTGCTGCGCTTATTACGCTCGTTGCCGCACTTATTGCAAGGTCTTTTCCTACTTCATCCCAGTCCCTGTATCCCCCTGCAACATCTGCCACTGCAAACATTGCCTCTGCCGACAGTGTTACTGCTGCTCCACATAATACTGCCATCGGCGCTGCAAGGGCACCAAAACTTACCACACTTAGAGCAGAAGTTGCTAATGTAGTAACTACTGCTGACGCTACTGCCGTTGCTGTTGTTACTACGGACCTTAGGCTTGGCACTTCTACCCAGCTGCACGGGGATTCTGTTATCTGCTTGTCCCACGGGGCGGCTTCAAATTCTGCCTTTCCGGCATCCTTCTCTTTTTCATTCCTGTCATACTGGAACATTATACGGCCAATTTCACTGCCATAGTCCTGCTTTGACCCGATATGCTTTTCTATTTCGCCCTTTATTTCACGTACTCCGTCATGTACGCCGAATATCCTTGCCTGCCAGTCTTCCAGTTCCATGGTGGCTGTATTCATCAGCGTTATGATTCCGTCCGTCTCTAGCCCTTCAAACAT
>Ga0310695_10006310_pt1 | contig 19705 bp, 18 predicted proteins | sample RumenRJG_04DNA_FD_203882 | JGI IMG/M metagenome (GOLD analysis project Ga0310695, IMG submission 203882) | Bovine rumen microbial communities from Lethbridge, Alberta, Canada - RJG_04 (v2) (version 2) | ecosystem: Host-associated > Mammals > Digestive system > Stomach > Rumen | place: Canada...
CTTGATCCACCCAGGGCAGACGCACATCACGTGCACGCCCCGTGGTTTCAGCTCCCGGCCCAGTCCTCTGGAAAAGCTTAAAACATAAGCCTTGCTGGCTGCATAGACGTTTAAGAACGGCACGGGCTGATGGCTGGAATTGGAGCCCAGATTGACGATGGCATCGCCCTTCTCCATGTAGGGCAGCGACAGCAGGCACATGGCGGTGAGGGCTTTATCGTTCACGTCCACGATGCCCAGCTGCTCTTCCAGTCCCATCTCCTCGAAGGTGCCGAACAGGCCGTAGCCGGCGGCGTTCACGAGCACCCGGATGTGCGGTTTCTCCGCCTCCAGCAGCGAGCGGAAGCTATCGAAACTGGCAGGGTCAGCCAGATCCCAGGCCAGCGGACGCACCTTGGCCCGGCATTTATCCTGCAGGTCCTCCAGCCGCTCTTTTCTGCGGGCGACGACCCACAGTTCGTCCAATTCATATTCTCTGTCTACCGCGTAGACGAATTCTCTTCCCATGCCGGAGGATGCTCCGGTGATGACTGCGATGTTCATGGCATATCTCCTTGCTCCGTTTGGAGATATTATACCATATTCTCAGACCTTCACCCGGAACAGCCCGTGGCGGTTGCAGTATGCGTACAGGTATTTTACGCGGCGTAGAGTTTCCTATTTCCCATCAGAAATAAACATCCACCCGCATAGCGGGTGGTATTTCATTTTCGGGCATAGCCCTAATGCTACTGGCTGCGCACAAGTGCGCATAAAACGCCTGCCAGCGTGCATTAATTACTTGCCACCCGTGAACGGGTCTTTTGGATCGTAGATGCTGAGTTGATCAGCTTCTTGATCCTGCTTTAGTTGATTTGAAATATACTCTTTTATTGCTTTTGTGTTTTTCCCTACCGTATCGACATAGTATCCCTTGCACCAAAATTCGCGGTTTCGATAAGCAAATTTCATGTTCCCATATTTCTGGAAGATCATTAGACTGCTTTTCCCCTTCAGGTATCCCATGAAGCTCGAAACGCTCATTTTGGGCGGGATACTCAGCAAGAGATGAATGTGATCCGGACAAACCTCTCCTTCGATGATTTCAACGCCTTTCCAAGCGCACAACGTTCTCAGAATGTCACGGATGTCTTCACGTTTTTCTTCATAGAATATTTTTCGGCGGTACTTGGGTGCGAACACCACGTGATACTTACAATTCCACTTGGTATGTGCTAAACTGTTTGTGGTTTTATCATGTTCAGACATGAATGCCTCCTAATGTCCTTTTCTGTTTTTAAGCTGGCAGGCTTATCAAACAGTTTAGCACATTAGGATTTTTTACTCACCGCTTAAGCTTTACGGAACCACGCGACTATCGCGTGGTTTTCTATTACAAAGAGCCGGAGAAGAGAGGTCTTCTCCGGCTTTGTTATGCGAGGAAACACAAGGGGACTGTCCCCAAAAACTCGATCAGCCTCGATCGAAGAACGGGCTCTTCTCGCTCACGCTTAAGGGCACGCCCACAGCAGCCGTAACCTCGCCTTCGAACAGGCCCAACAGCTTTGCCGCGACGCCAGCGGAATACATCACCCGGTTATCCACGCGCATGTCTGCCGCGACGGAGACCGCGGAACCGACCGCAAGGCCCAGATCGTGGGCCGCAAAGAAGCACATGGCGCCGCTCTCCACCGCAGCCGCGCAGCTTTCCTTGCCGCAGTAGCCGCAGTTTACCCCATAGGGCGCATTCCGCGTTCCGAACAGGACGATCATGGGTACGCCGTCCACGTTGTCCGCGTCTCTTGCGATAAAATCCTCCCGGGTGATCGCTGCAACCTCTCTCATCTTCGCGGTCAAGGCATTCTTCTCCTCCCCGGACAGGGCGAAGCATTCCAAATTGTCCATCCCGTTCGCCTTCGGGGCGGTTCTGGCCGCCGCCATCATGGCAGATGCGACGTTTACGATGTGCTTGATGTGCGCGTCTTTGGCTTCGATCTTCATATCGTTCTCCTTTTGACCTAACGGGGACGGTTCTTCGCAGATCATTTTGATCCAAAAAGAACCGTCCCCAATAGTTCATTTTAAATCCCCAGTCCGAATCTGTCCTTCGCACGCTTTACGACGGGCTCGGCAATGGCGTTGGCGCGTTCGGCGCCGTCCTTCAGCACGTCGATCAGCTCCTGGGAGCCGCGGATCTCGGTAAAGCGTTCCCGGATGGGCGCCAGGGCGTCCACGGTGACCTCCACCAGATCCTTCTTCAGCTGGCCGTAGCCGCTGCATTCGTAGTCCTTTTCCAGCTGCTCGATGGTCTTGCCAGAGAAGGCGCTGTAGATGGACAGCAGGTTGGATACGCCGGGCTTGTTCTCGATATCGTAGCGGATGACCCCTTCAGAGTCCGTCGTCGCCCGCATGATGGCCTTCTTGATTTTGGAGGGCTCATCCAGCAGGGAGATGCGGCTCATCTCGTTGGGGGCGGACTTGCTCATCTTGGCGGTGGGATCGTCCAGCGCCATCACGCGGGCGCCCGCCTTCATGAACTTGCCTTCCGGCACGACGAAGGTCTCGCCGTACTTGTTGTTGATGCGGATGGCGATGTCTCTCGTCAGCTCGATGTGCTGCTTCTGGTCGTTGCCCACGGGCACGATGTCCGTATCGTAGAGCAGGATGTCCGCCGCCATCAGCACCGGGTACATGAACAGACCCGTCGGTGCGGATTCCGCGCCGTGGCTCTTCTGCTTGTACTGGGTCATGCGGGAGAGTTCGCCGGTATAGGAATTGCAGGTGAGGATCCAGTTGAGCTCGGCGTGGCCGGGCACCGTGGATTGGGCGAAGATGATGGATTTCTTCGGGTCAACGCCCACTGCCATGTACAGCGCCGCGATGTCCAGCGTGTGCTTTTTCAGCTCCGCCGGGTCCTGGGGCACGGTAATGGAGTGCATATCCACGACGCAGTAGATGCATTCGTTGTCGTCCTGCAGCTCCACGAACTGCTTTAAAGCGCCGAGATAGTTGCCGATATGGAGGTTGCCCGTGGGCTGGACCCCCGAAAATACGCGTTTCATTTATTTGCCTCCCATATCCAGAGTGATCTGTTCGGATCCGTCGTCCTTCTTGCCCTTGGCAGGCTCATCCCCGCCTTCTTCCTCGCGGACCGCCTTGGCCAGCGCCACGATCTCGGATTCCTCCTCGACCTTCATGATGCGCACGCCCTGGGTCGTCCTGCCGAGTCTGGAGACGTCGCCCGCCTCGATGCGGATGATGATGCCGTCGGAGTTGATGAGGAAGATCTCGTCGTCGTCCTGTACCGTCATGGCGCCCACCAGGTAGCCGGTCTTGTCGAACTTGCCCTTGTCGTAGGTGAGCAGGCCCTTGCCGCCTCTGGCCTGGACCTTGTATTCCTTCACGGGGGTGCGCTTGCCGTAGCCCTTTTCGGTGACCACCAGCAGCTCCTCGCCCTTTCTGGCCAGCTCCATGGAGACGACTTCGTCGTCCTTATCCAGCAGGATGGCCCTTACGCCGCCTGCGGCTCTGCCCATCACGCGGACGTCGTCCTCGCTGAAGGAGATGCACTTGCCCTTCTTCGTGATGATGATGACGTTGGCGTCGCCTTTGGTCTCCTTGATGGAGATGAGGTCGTCGCCGTCGTGCAACTTGATGGCGATGAGGCCCGCCTTGCGGTTCGTGTCGAACTCGGACAGCTGCATCTTCTTGATGTTGCCCAGTCTCGTGCAGGCGATGAGATAGCGGTCTTCGGAGAATTCCTTCACCGGCAGCACCGCCTGGATGCGTTCTCTCTGCAGCAGGTTGAGGAAGTTTACAGCCGGCGTGCCCTTAGCCTGCCTGTTGGCCTCGGGGATCTCGTACGCCTTGATCTTATACGCCTTGCCCATACTGGTGAAGAACATCAGATTGTCGTGGGTGGACGTCGTAATGAGGTGCTTTACGAAGTCGTTCTCTCTGGTGGTGAGGCCCGTAATGCCCTTGCCGCCCCGCTTCTGCGTGCGGTAGGTATCCTCGGAGACTCTCTTCAGGTAGCCCAGGTGGGAGACGGTGATGACCACGTTCTCCTCTTCGATGAGCTCGGATTCGTCCACTTCCTCCTCGTCCGCGATGATCTCGGTGCGTCTGTCGTCACCCCACTTGTTCTTGATCTCGGTGAGTTCGTCCTTGACCACGCCCATCAGCAGCTTTTCGTCCGCCAGCAGGCTCTTGTAGTAGGCGATCTTCTTTAAGAGTTCTTGATATTCCGCCTCGATCTTGTCGCGCTCCAGACCCTGCAGTCTCTTCAGCTGCATGTCCAGGATGGCCTGGGCCTGGATCTGGGACAGACCGAACTTCTTCATCAGCTGTTCTCTGGCGTCATCGTAGCTTTCGCGGATCGTCTTGATGATCTCGTCGATGTGGTCCAGCGCGATGCGGTAACCCTCCAAAATATGGGCTCTCGCCTCGGCCTTGGCCAGGTCGAACTTCGTCCGTCTGGTGAGGACTTCCTTCTGATGCTTGATGTATTCGGTTAAGATGTCGTGGATGTTCAGCAGCTGGGGCCGGCCGTTCACCAGCGCGATCATAATGATGGAAACGTTGGTCTCCAGCTCCGTGTGCTTGTACAACCGGTTGAGCATCACCTTCGGGTTGACGTCCTTCTTCAGTTCGATGACGACCCGCACTTCGCCCTTGGAGGACTCGTCGCGGATGTCCCGGATGCCTTCCAGCTTCTTGTCGCGCACGAGCTCCGCGATGTGGGAGATCATGGCGGCCTTGTTGACCCCATAGGGGATCTCGTGGAAGATGATGGAGGTGATGCCTCTCGCGCCTTCCTCGATAACGCCCTTCGCTCTCAGCTTTACCTTGCCCTGACCGGTGCGGTAGGCCTCCTTGATGGCTGTCTTTCCCACGATGGTGGCACCTGTGGGGAAGTCCGGTCCCTTGATGATCTTGATGAGGGTCTCCACGTCCGCGTTCGGATCGTCGATCAGCTTGATGGTGCCGTCGATGACCTCGCGGAGGTTATGGGGCGGGATGGCGGTGGCCATGCCGACCGCGATGCCGTTGGCGCCGTTGACCAGCAGATTGGGGAATCTGGCGGGCAGCACCACCGGTTCTTTTTCTTCGCCGTCGTAGTTGTCGACGAAGTCTACGGTGTCCTTGTCGATGTCCCGGAGCATCTCCAGGGCAAAGGGTGCCATGCGGGCTTCGGTATAACGGGAAGCGGCCGCGCCGTCGCCGTCCATGGAACCGAAGTTGCCGTGGCCGTCCACCAGGCGGTAGCGCATGTTCCAGGGCTGGGCCAGGCGCACCATGGCGTCGTAGATGGAGGCGTCACCGTGGGGGTGGTATTTACCCATGACTTCGCCCACGATACGGGCGCTCTTTTTATGGGGTTTATCCGGCGTGATGCCCAGGGCATCCAGGCCGTACAGGATGCGGCGGTGGACCGGCTTAAGGCCGTCCCGCACGTCGGGAAGCGCTCTTGCAACGATTACGCTCATGGAGTAATCGATGTAGGAGGTCTTCATTTCTTCGTATATCTCGTGCTGTAAGATCTTTCTGTCTTCGGTAAGATCCGGCATGTTCTCTCCTCCTTCCTCTTATACGTCCAGTTTTGCGTATTCCGCGTTTTCTTCGATGAATTTTCTTCTGGGGGGCACCTTATCGCCCATCAGCGTCGTAAAGATCTGGTCGGCGGCCGCGAAGTCGTCGATGGTGATCTGGATGAGCGTACGGGTGTTGTAATCCATGGTGGTCTCCCACAGCTGGGTGGCGTCCATTTCGCCCAGACCTTTGTAACGCTGGATCTCCGGCTTCGTCTTGCCCTGGGATGCCAGTTCCGCCAGCAGCTTTTCCTGCTCCTTGTCAGAATAGGTGTACCAGATCTCCTTGCCGGATTTGACCCTGAAGAGAGGCGGCTGCGCCGCGTAAACATATCCCTCTTCGATGAGCTTCGGCATGTAGCGGAAGAACAGCGTAAGGAGCAGTGTGCGGATATGGGCGCCGTCCACGTCGGCATCGGTCATGATGATGATCTTGTGGTAGCGCAGTTTTTCGATGTTGAATTCGGAGCCGATGCCGCAGCCGAAGGCCGTGATCATGTCGCGGATGGTGTCGGAGTTGAGCATGCGGTCCAGGCGGGCCTTCTCCACGTTTAGGATCTTGCCGCGCAGCGGCAGGATGGCCTGGCGCTTTCTGTCTCTGCCTTCCTTGGCGGAACCGCCTGCGGAGTCACCCTCTACGATGAAGATCTCGGACAGAGCCGGATCCTTTTCGGAGCAGTCCGCCAGCTTGCCGGGCAGGGACGTGTTGTCCAGCGCGGTCTTGCGGCGGGTAAGGTCTCTCGCCTTTCTGGCCGCTTCTCTGGCGCGGAACGCCTTTAAGCACTTTTCGATGATGGGCTTGGCTTGGGCCGGGTTTTCTTCCAGGAACGCGAACACGTTCTCGGAGGTGACGGTCTCCACGAAGCCTCTCATGTCGGTGTTGCCCAGTTTCGTCTTGGTCTGACCCTCGAACTGGGGCTCGGTGAGCTTGACGGAGATGATGGCGGTGAGGCCTTCGCGGATATCTTCGCCGGTGAGGGGCTCATCGTTGTCCTTCATCAGCTTCGCCTTCTTGGCGTAGTCGTTGACCGCTCTCGTAAGCGCCGACTTGAAGCCGACCAGATGCGTGCCGCCCTCCACCGTGTTGATGTTGTTGGCATAGGAAAGGATGGTCTCGGTATACGAATCCGTATACTGCATGGCCACTTCCACTTCCTGGTCCTTCTTCTTGAACTCGTAGTAGATGATGTCCGGATGGATGGGTTCCTTGTTGGCATTCTGGAACTTGACGTATTCCTTGATGCCGCCTTCGTAATGATAGACGGCCTTTTTCTTCTTCTCTCCCCTCTCATCCGTGAGGGTGATCTTGATGCCCTTGTTCAGGAACGCGGTCTCTCTGAGGTGGGATTCCAGCGTGTTGTAGGAGAATTCGATTTCCTCGAAGATCTCCTGGTCCGGGTGGAAGATGACCCGGCAGCCGGTCTGCCGTCCGCAGTCGCCGACGACTTCCACTTCGCTGGTCTTCTTACCCCGGGAATAGGTCTGGCGGTAGATCTTGCCGCCGCGCATGCTCTCCACCTGCATAAAGTCGGAGAGCGCGTTGACGACGGATGCGCCTACGCCGTGCAGACCGCCGGATACCTTGTATCCTCCGCCGCCGAACTTGCCGCCGGCGTGCAGCACTGTCATGATGACTTCCATGGCGGGTTTATGCATCTTAGGATGCTCGTCCACCGGCATGCCTCTGCCGTTGTCCAGCACCTCTACGCTGTTATCTTCGTGGATGGTGACCTGAATATTATTGCAATAGCCTGCCAGCGCTTCGTCCACGGAGTTGTCCACGATCTCGTAGACACAGTGATGAAGTCCTCTGGGGCCGGTCGTACCGATATACATGCCCGGACGTTTTCTGACCGGGTCAAGACCTTCCAGCACCTGGATCTGCGACGCGTCGTAATTGCCGCCTGCACCGGTTGCCTTGATGTCTTCTGCAGACATAAAAATTTCCCCCTTAAAAACATTTTTTCTAGATTTCTTTAACTTTTTTATAATAGCACGATTTTCTGCATATTTCAACGAGAAGGCCGAAAATCGCCCGAAATTGCGATTTTACTATAAATTTACAGGAACATATGTTTATTATCTTTCATTTCTTATATAATATATTGGTATTACGGATGAAAAAAATTTTTTCCGCACCTTTTATCACTAAATCTTGTGGTTTTGCAAAAATGGGATAAAGTTATCCACAACATGTGTAAAACCTGTGGATAACTTGACCTGACTGTACTTTCCCCCTCTCTATTCCTGTGGAAAACTACTTTGTGATATAATCGGTATCGCCCATACATATGGTGTTCAATACTAGCTATAGGAATGGTTTGAAATGACAAAAACAGAGCTGAAAGAAAAATGGAACGTCGTGCTGGATCTGCTCTACACCAGCATGGAAAGGTTAAAAGTGGATACGTTCTTCCGCCCGCTGACCCCGGTCAAACTGAGCGAAAAGAAGGAGACCATCTACCTGAAGACCGCCGGATCCAAAAGCAGCGTCTATCAAAATAGCATCAACAATCACAAGGAGTTTATTTCCGAAGCGCTGATCAAGGCCTTCGGGAAAGAATATAAGTTGGAGATCGTCGACGCGGAGCCGCCCGATGATGATGACGAAGGCGGCAGCCCGATCCCGGAAGAAAAGGATTACGGGTTCAACCCCAGATATACCTTCGAAAGCTTTGTGCAGGGTCCCAACAATCAGCTGGCGCTGGCCGCCTGCCTCGCCATCGCGGATAAGGGATACGTAAAGGAGTACAACCCCCTCTTCCTTTACAGCGGTCCCGGTCTGGGGAAGACCCACCTGATGCACGCTGTGGGACAGTATATTATTAAGCATTTCCCGAAAAAGCGCGTCATGTACGTCTCCTCGGAGGCTTTCACCAACGAGTTGGTGACGTCCATTCAGGAAAAGAGCACCGACAAATTCCGCAACAAGTACAGAAAAGTGGACGTTCTGCTGTTCGACGACGTGCAGTTTATCTCGGGAAAGGCCGCGACCCAGGAGGAGCTGTTCCATACGTTCAACGATCTGTACAACGCGAGAAAGCAGATCATCTTTACGTCGGATAAGCCTCCCCAGGAACTGGTGGGTATCCCGGACAGGCTAACAAGCCGTTTTGGACAGGGGCTTTCCGTGGATATCAATCCGCCGGAATACGAAACGAGGTTTGCCATCCTGAAAAATCTGGCCATCCTCTCCAACGTGGAAGTAACGCCGGAGATCGAAGATATGCTGGATCTGATCGCCCAGAACGTAACGACGAACATCCGCGACCTGGAAGGCGCCTTTACGAGAGTGCACGCTTCGTCACAGCTGCTGGGGTCACCGATGAACAAAGACCTGGCAAAGATGGTCCTTACGGATATCTTTAAGAATACGAAGACGAAGGAGATAACGCCGGATATCATCAAGAAAGAAGTTTCCAAATACTTCGGCGTAAAGGTGTCGGACATGGAAAGCGCCAACCGTTCCAAGGACGTTGCATTTCCAAGGCAGATCGCCATCTATCTCATCCGGGAGCACACGAACTATTCCCTGCCCCAGATGGGAAAGCTGTTCGGCGGCAGAGACCATACGACGATACGGCACAGCTACGAAAAAATAGCGGAAGAGATCAAAAAAGATAAGGATCTGCAGGAGACGATCGAGACGATATACCGTCAGATCGAAGGATGATTTTCCACAGGATGTGTAAAACAGGGACATACTTTTCCACAGGTTTTCCATTCCGCGTCCGCTTTTCTTTCAACGGATGAGAACGGTTATCCCCCTTTTCCACAGCCTCTATTACTAAAACTACTAAAAATACTGGAAGAATATAAGGAGAGCTCGCATGAAATTCACATGTTCTCAGGGCGCTTTAACGAGAGCGCTGAATACGGTATCCAAAGCGGTTTCCATCCGTACGACGATCCCCATTCTCAAAGGTATCCTTCTTACTGTCAAAGGAAATGAGCTTACCGTTACGGCATCGGATCTGGACCTTTCCATCGAAACGAAGATGGAAGTACAGGCTGCGGAAGAAGGAAGCGCCGTCGTTTCCTCAAAACTGTTCTCCGAGATCGTCCGTAAACTGCCCAACGCCGTTCTTCAGATCGAAGAAGCGGACGGAAAGATGGAGATCAGCTGCCTCGGGTCACACTTTTCCATCGTATCTCTGCCGGCGGACGAATTTCCCGCGATCGGCATGGTCAATCAGCTGAGCAAGATCGGCGTAAAGAAAGACAGCTTAAAGGATCTCATCAAAAAGACCACATTTGCCGCTTCCATCGACGAAAAGAAGGGTATTTTAGTGGGTTGTCTGCTTAAATTTGCGGAAGGAAAACTCGAGATGGCAGCTCTGGACGGATTCCGTCTGGCCGTTGCCAACTGCGACATGCCGTCTGAAGAGGAAAAGAGCGTCGTGATCCCGGCCAGGATCCTGGCGGAGATCCAGAAGATCCTGATGGAAAGTTCCGAAGAGGAAGAAGTCTCCCTTGTGCTGGACGACAAGAAAGCGGAGATCATTACGAAAGAGACCCGCATCGTCGCAAGACTGCTGGAAGGCGAATTCATCAAATATAACGACATCATTCCCAAGACGTACAAGACGCGTTGCCTCGTGAACCGCGAAGAGCTGCTGTCCGGCATCGAAAGAGCATCCCTACTCTCCAAGGAAGGCAAGAACAACCTCATCAAGATGGATATCGCAAACGGAAAGATCGAGATCACTTCCAGAAGCGAAGAAGGTAATTCCAAGGAATCCATCGTCTGCGAGAGCGAAGGCGACGAACTCGTGATCGGCTTCAACTCCAAATATGTTTCCGACGCCTTAAAGGCCGTGGGAGATGAAGAGATCGTCATGGAGATGTCTTCTCCCGTAAGTCCCTGCCTCATCAAGCCGGTGGAGGGAGATTCCTTTACATACCTGGTGCTGCCGGTCCGCATTTCCGCGAATTAATGATCTTTCAGGATATCAAGCTCGAAAATTTCAGAAATTACGGAAGTCAGACGATAGCGTTCCACGATAAGCTGAATCTCTTCCTGGGTCAGAACGCCCAGGGAAAGACGAATCTGCTCGAAAGCCTCTTTATTATGGGGCTCGGTAAATCTTTCCGCACCAACAAGGATTCCGACATGATAGCCTTTGGCAAAGACTATGCCAGGGCTGTTTGTCATGTGACCGGAGAGAACGGCGAAAACGAGATCGACATCGTCTATCAGAAAGAGGGAAAGATCGTTAAAGTCGACGGGATAAAGCTTTCCCGCAGCATCGATCTGCTGGAACACGTCTATATCGTCGTGTTTTCGCCGGATGACCTCAAGATCATCAAGGAGGGTCCGGAGCACAGAAGAAGGTTCCTGGACAGAGAGCTCTGCCAGATCAAACCCGTGTATTACAGCGATCTTGGCAATTACAAAAAAGTGCTGCGGCAGAGAAACTTTCTTTTAAGAGAAAAAAATGCGGACAGAAATCTTTTTCACGTGTTCGACGAATCGCTGGCCGAATACGGCTGCCGCATCGCGGAAGAAAGAAAGAGATTCACGGAGCGTCTGCAGGAGCTCAGCAGCAGGATCCATTCGGATATCTCCCAGGGAAAAGAAGTTTTAAGGCTGGAATACGAAACGAAAGTCGAAGATAAAGAGAGTTTCCGCTATCTGCTCGATCAGAATTTTGAGAGCGATCTCTACAAGGGATATACCGGTTTCGGGCCGCACAAAGACGACCTGAAGATCGAAGTCAACGGAACGGATATCCGCACCTACGGTTCTCAGGGTCAGCAGAGAACGGCCGCTTTATCCATGAAATTGGCGGAAATAGGCCTTATAAAGCAGGAAACGAACTGCAACGCGGTGCTTTTGCTGGACGACGTGCTGTCGGAACTTGACAGCAGCCGGCAGCGTTTTCTGATCGAATCCATGAAGGAAATTCAGGTCTTTATTACGGCGACGGAGATCGATCCGGAAGTGCGGCGGTTATTGCCGCAAGGCTATGAATTTCACATCGAAGACGGATTCGCAAAAATGTTGACATAATACGCATTCTTAACATATAATATTTAGGCGTATTTGCAAATTCCGAAGAAAGGAGGAATACATCGATGGCAAAGGGTAAGATGACTTATCAGCCCAAGAAGGGTCAGAGAGCCAAGGAACACGGTTTCCGCAAGAGAATGGCTACCAAGAACGGCAGAAACGTTCTGAAGAGAAGAAGATTAAGAGGTAGAAAGAGACTTACCGCATAAAGACCGCGACCAGTGGTCTTTTTGCTGAAGGAGATTACGGATGAAAAAGCCCGGTATCCTCAGAAAACAGGAGGATTTTACGAGACTCTATAAAAAAGGCAGGTCGACCGGAAGCCGTCATCTGGTTCTTCTTTACAGAAAGAACGGACTTTCTTTTAATCGAAAGGCCTTTTTGGCAAGCAAAAAGGTCGGAAACAGCGTCTGCCGCAACAGGGCAAGACGTTTAATGAGAGAAGCTTTCCGTAAAACGGAGGCGGAACTTCCATTGGGATACGATTTTCTGCTCATCGCCAGGCACACGATATTGGACTGCAAGTGCGACCAGGTGGAGAATTCTCTCCGCTATGCGCTGCAGAGGACCGGATTACTTTCAAGATGAAGCACGTATTTATTTTCCTGATCAAAATGTACAGGGTCTGCATCTCCCCCCTCATGGGTCCGGGCAAGTGCAGATTTATTCCGACGTGCTCCGAATACGCGATCGAAGCGATCCAGAAATACGGTGCCCTCAAAGGTGGCATTCTTGGAATTAAGAGAGTGCTCAGGTGTCACCCGGGCTGTCCCGGGGGCTACGATCCCGTACCCTAAGGAAAAACTGCCGAAAGCTTTCATGGAGGAACAATGAATTTTATCATCGGATTGTTCGCAAAGCCGATAGGTTCCTTGCTGGCATGGATCTATGGATTGGTCAATAACTACGGCCTTTCCATCATCATTCTTACGCTGCTCGTAAGATTGATCCTTCTGCCGCTCTACACAAAACAGATCAGGTATCAGTCGAAGATGACGGAAGTTCAGCCTAAGCTGAAGGAGATCCAGGAAAAATACGCGAACGACAGAGATACCTTAAGCATGAAGACGATGGAACTCTATCGCGAGGAAGGGATAAGTCCTTCCAGCGGTTGCCTTCCTCTGCTCATTCAGATGCCTATCATCATGGGTCTTTTTGCGCTGCTTAGAAGTCCTCTGGTCTACATGACGGCGCCCCAGATGATCGCGGCAGTTCACGAATCGTTCCTTTGGGTGAAGGACCTCTGCCAGCCCGATAGCTGGATCCTTCCTCTCATCGCAGGTATCTCGACTTACTTCACCTATACGGTGGGTTCCATGGGTCAGACCAGCGGCGGTGACCCGACAGGAGCCATGTCGAAGATGATGCAGTATTTCTTCCCCATCTTCATTTTCCTGATGGGACGTTCGTTCCCGGCAGGCCTTGCGCTGTACTGGGCGATCGGTAATATCTTCATGATCTTCCAGAGCTTCTATATGAAGAAGGTAAGACAGAAGGAACAGATCCGCGACGAGATCATCAAAGAAGAAAAAGAGAACAGAAAAAAGGCAAGAGAAGAAGCCAAAAAATCGGCTAAGAATAAGTAACAGCACACTTTGGAGGCAAACAAAAGCATGAGATATTCGGAAAAATGGGGCGATTCCATCGACATCGCGGTCGATCTTGCCCTGGCCGACCTGCATCTCACGAGAGAACAGGTAACGGTGACCGTACTGGAGCAGCCTTCCAAGGGATTCTTCGGAATCGGCTCCAGACTGGCTAAGGTAAGGGTCGAAGAGATCGAGCCCCCGAAGCCGGAAAAGCCTGCAAAGCCGGAAAAAACAGAAAAGACAGAAAAGGCGGAGAAACCGGCCAAAAGTACGGATAAGCAGGTCCACAAGGAAGACGGCTTGGAGATCGTGATCGAAAAGTGCGGCGTGGACGAAGAGCCCCGCAAGTCTTCCAGACCCAAGAGAAAAAGAAACCGGAAACCGGATAAAAAGAACAGAGAAAAGAAAGAAACTGCAGAAGAATTCATCTTCGAAGAAGTAAAGGTCCTGGGCGACCGCCCGGAAGATCTGGTGGAACAGAGCGAACATCCCGCCAAGACGTTCCTGGAAGACGTCGTCAAGGAGATGGGTCTGAACGTAACCATTCAGGTATCCAGCAACGAAGACAGCGTCTACGTGGACATCGACGGAGAGGATTCCGGCACGATCATCGGCAAGCGCGGATCTACGCTGGACGCCCTGCAGTATCTTACCAGCCTTGTGGTAAACAAGGATAAGAGCAACTACATCCGCGTCGTCATCGATGCGGAGAACTACCGGCAGAAGAGAGAAAAGACGCTGGAAAAGCTGGCGTTCCGCCTGGCAGACAAAGCTGTCAGATCCGGCCGCAACGTAAAGCTCGAGCCCATGAATCCCTACGAAAGAAAGGTCATCCACACGGCTCTGCAGCAGCGTAAAGGGGTCACCACCCGCAGCGAAGGCGAAGAACCTTACAGACGCGTCATCATCGAACCGGTGAAATAAGCAAATAAAGACCCGATCCGAGAGGACCGGGTCTTTTTATGATGTTGTATCATAATTCATTGATGTAGGCATCGATTTCTTCCATGATGGCATAGGCAGCGTCATAGTTTTCTTTTTTAATCGCTACCAGGGTCACCATATAGGGACCATAGTCCTTCATATACATCAGGTTAGAAACAGATCCGTAGGCATCCATATGTGTGGCGAATGTGTTCTCATCGTCCATCAATACATTTACGATTTCGGTGCTGTTGGCGGAATCCAGCAGACTTTGCTTCATCAGACGGAATTCTTCCTGCTCGATGCTTTCATCCTCATATTCATCTACAAGGATCTGAAAAGAGGCATTTCTTTCACCGCCAAAGGTATCGCAGACTGTGCGGAGTCCCTGCGTTTCGACCTGGGAGTACACGCCAAAGGCAGTATCCATCTCAAAAAATGATAGGCCTACCCCATTTTCTTCGCAGAGATCGACGATCGACCGGGTAAATTCGCTTTCGTCTATTTCCTGCTGCGGTTCTGCATCTTCATCGATTCCTTCATCTTGCGGTTCCAATAATGAAGTTTCCTCCGGCTGGACCTGTTCTGTTTCCGATCCGTCTGAGCAGGCTGCCATAAAAAGACTGCAGAATAACAGGATGATTAACAGATACGAAATGTGCTTTTTCATGGTGATACTCTCCTTCTACTTTCCTAAACAGAATCTTGCAAATACTTCGTCGATGATCTCGCCGGAGGCGGTGTCGCCGGTGATCTCGCCGAGGTACTGGAAGGCGGCGTTGGCGTTGACCTCGAGAAAGTCCATCGCCTCGCCTGCGCGGGTCATGGAAAGGGCTTCGTTGACCTCGCCCAGCGCATTTTTGAGCAGCTGGATATGACGGGTGTTGGAGACGAGGATGTCTTCTTCTCTTCGCACCTTTCCGCCGGTGATGAGGGCCTCCATGGCATCCTTTAAGCCTTCTGTTCCTTCATCGTTTAATAACGATGTGCTTATGATCTGTGCGGTTTTCAGATACTCTTCAATGTCCCTTTCCGAAACGGCCGGCGCCAGGTCTGTCTTATTCAGAACGGCGATGCAGGGCTTCCCTTCCGCCGCCTTCATCAGGGAAATGTCATCCTCCGACAGGGGCCGGCTGCTGTCCAGGAGCAGCAGGACCAGGTCGGCCTTGTTGAAGGCGTCTTTGCTGCGGTCCACGCCGATCGCTTCGACGACGTCGGACGTCTCCCGGATGCCGGCGGTATCGGTGAGCCGCAGAGGGATGCCGCGCAGGGAGATCTGCTCCTCGATGGTGTCGCGGGTGGTGCCGGGGATGTCAGTGACGATGCTGCGGTGCTCGCCGAGGAAGAGATTCATCAGCGAAGATTTGCCGACGTTGGGCTTGCCTACGATGGCGACGGACAGGCCTTCCCGCAGGATCTTTCCTTCGTCCGCATTCTCCAGCAGAGCGGAAATGCCGGACCGGATGGCTTCTAAACTTTCCTCGATCTTACCGTAAGTCGCGACCTCGATGTCCTCGTCCGGATAATCCATGTTGACCGTCAGCAGCACCAGCAGATCCAGCAGCTGCTGCCGCACAGCCTTCACCTTTTCGGACAGTTTTCCCTGCATTTGGGGTACAGCGGTCTCGAGGCTCTTGTCGGTCTTGGCTTTGATAACGTCGATCACGGCCTCCGCCTGCGCCAGGTCGATGCGGCCGTTCAGGAACGCCAGCTTCGTAAATTCGCCTCGCTCCGCCATCTCTGCGCCGTTTTCCAGGCAGACCGACAGGATGCGGCGCAGCGACGCCGTGCTGCCGTGGCACTGGATCTCGACCAGATCCTCTCCGGTGTAGGTGTGAGGCGCCTTCATAAAGACGCACAGGACTTCGTCCACCGTTTCGGCCGTCTTCGGGTCAACGATGTGGCCATAGTGGAGATGTCTGGGGACGAATGCAAATGCCTCTGTAGGGCTCTGTTTTTGATTTTGGGAAGCGTTTGACCCGCTGTAAGGGACAAATATCCTCGAGGCGATCGCTTTTGCAGAAGGGCCGCTCATGCGGACGATGCCGATGCCGCTCTCGCCGTAGGCGGTGGAGATGGCGGCGATGGTGCGTTCTGGCTGGGTCATCATGCTCTCTCACCTTCCTTCAGACGCTGCACGAGAGAGATCGTGCGCATCCAGTTTTCCCGCATGGCGGCGCAGGCGGCCTGCAGGTCCTTATCCCGGATCGCCTGCAGAATGCGCTCGTGCGCTTTCCAGGACTCCTCATAGTTGCTTTCTTCTTCGAAATACAGGTTTTCGATGCGCAGCACCTGGATGTCCAGGATGTCTGTAAAGTTCTTCAGAAAATCGTTGCCGGCTTTCTTCACCACCACATCGTGAAATTCTTTGTCCAGGGTCTGGGAACGGTGCAGATCGGCAGCGTTGCGACGGTTTTTCATAGCCTCGTTGACCCCTTCCATCTCCCGGATATCTTCTTCTGTAAGGGATTCCCAGGCAAACTGAAGCGCGAGAGCGTGGAGTTCCGCCAGCATAATGTAGGATTTTTCGATCTCGTCGTAGTCGAAAGTCGCTACCCGGCTCTCTTTTCCCGGCTGGATCTCGATGAGCTTCTGATCGGCCAGCAGCTGCATGGCTTCCCGGACGGGGGTGCGGCTGACGGAAAAATACTTCGCGATCTCTTGGTCGAAGATCTGCTCGCCGGGCTGCAGCGTGCCGTCCACGATCCACTCTCTTAAGGTTTTATAGACCAGAGCCTTGGCGGTGAGCCTTTCTTCTGCCTGTTTTCTGACTGGGATGGGCATGGTTTTTTCCTTTCTTTTCTGTTGCTACGATTATAACAGAACGCAGCGTGTTTGAAAAGTGCAATATATTGCATTATTCACAGGCCATCTATTTCGTTAAATCCTGTGAAAACCCGTTGACAATGCAGGAAACCCTTTGTTATAGTGTAGTTGCGATATGCAATATATCGCAATAATACGAAGCTATTTTTCCGACAAGAACGAACGGAGGACGATCATATGGGAGAAATCAAATACTGCAAGATCCATCACGATCCGTGGCTGAGCGACACCGCGCTGTTTTCCGAAGCGGAAGCCAGAAAGGCAAAAGCCTTCCACAGCACCTTCGCGGAATACTGCGAAACGCCGCTGGCAAAGCTGGACAACCTGGCGAAGAGCCTTGGCGTAAAGGGATTTTACGTAAAGGATGAAAGCTACCGCTTTGGTCTGAATGCCTTCAAAGCGCTAGGTGGAACCTACTGTGTCGGCAAGTGCATCGAGGAGCATAAAGCAGCAGGCGACAACAGCCAGCTCACCTTCGTCACCGCCACCGACGGCAACCACGGCAGAGGCATTGCCTGGGCTGCTGCGAAGCAGGGTCACAAGAGCGTCGTCTACATGCCCTACGGTTCCGCCCAGGAGCGCCTGGAAAACATCCGCAAAGCCGGCGCGGAAGCCTCCATTACGGACCTGAACTACGACGATGCGGTGCGTTTCGCCAATTCCCAGGCGGAGAAATACGGCTGGATCATGGTGCAGGATACGGCCTGGGAAGGCTACACGAAGTATCCGACCTGGATCATGCAGGGCTACACGACCATGGCGCTGGAAGCCTGCGGTCAGCTGGGTTTTGTGAAGCCCACCCACGTGTTCCTGCAGGCGGGCGTAGGCGCCATGAGCGGCGCGGTCACCGGCTTCCTGGCAAGCTATTACGGCGAAAAGGACCGTCCGAAGATCGTCATCGTGGAGCCGGATGCTGCGGACTGCATCTATCAGACCTCCAAGGCAAACGACGGCAAGCTGCATCCCGTGGGCGGCGCGCTTTCCACCATCATGGCGGGGCTGGCCTGCGGTGAACCCTGCACCATCGGCTGGGAGATGATCCGCGACCATGCGGACTACGCCGTTTCCATGCCGGACTGGGTGGCAGCCAAGGGCATGCGCGTGCTGGGCAACCCGCTGCCGGGCGACGACAAGGTGGTCTCCGGCGAGTCCGGTGCGGCCGGCGCAGGCTTCGCGGTGACCCTCTTAACGAAGGCGGATCTGGCCTCCTTCAAGGAAGAGCTGGGGATCGACGAAAATTCCGTCATCCTGTGTTTCTCCACCGAGGGCGACACCGATAAAAAGAACTATAGAGATATCGTATGGGATGGGAAGTATCCCAGCTTTGAATAAGATAAGAGCCAGGACCGGTATTCAACGCTCGTCAACACTCTGCTCGCTGCGCTCGCGCGTTTGCGATTTCCTCGCTTATGAATACCGGCTCCTGTCTCTGTAAATGGATCATAAGAGGAGAATGATTATGCTTGATAAAAAACAACTGGAACAGGAAATTATCGCCTGGAGACACGATCTCCATCAGCATCCGGAAGCGGCGTTCGAAGAGGTAAGAACAGCGAAGATCGTAGCGGAAAAGCTGAGAGAATTCGGTTATGAAGTGACGGAAAACGTTGGAAAAACAGGTGTTGTCGGCGTTCTGAAAAACGGAGAAGGTCCGGTGATCGGTCTGCGGGCTGACATGGACTGCAATAAAATCATTGAGAAAAATACCTTCGAATATGCCTCTCAGACCGAGCAGCGCATGCACGCCTGCGGCCACGATGGCCATACGGCAACGCTGCTGGGCGCCGCGAAACTGATCGCGGAGGAAAAGGCCTTCAAAGGAACGGTCGTCCTGGTCTTCCAGCCGGCAGAAGAACCGGGCTGGGGCGCGGACGCCATGATCGCAGACGGCGTCATCGAAAAGTTTGGCATCCAGGAGATCTACGGCCAGCACAACTTTACTTATTACCCCAAGGGCACGATGAAGATCGCGGTCGGTCCCTGCATGGCGGCGGAAGACGACTTTATCATCCAGATCCATGGTGTGGGCGGTCACGCCAGCGGCCCGCACAAGACGAAAGATCCCATCGTGATCGGCGCGGAAGTCGTAATGGCCCTGCAGACCATCGTTTCCAGAAACGTGGATCCTCTGCGCCCTGCCGTGGTCAGCTGCACAGAATTCATCACCGACGGTGCACCTAACGCGATCCCCTCCAACGTAACGATCAAGGGCGACTGCAGAAGCTACGATCCCAAGGTCTCCCAGCAGATCGAAGAGCGGATGCGCAAGGTGGTGCAGTCCATCTGCGACATGAACGAGGCGACCTGCGAAGTCGAATACTCCCGGGAATTCATCGCGACCCTCAACGACCAGACCTGCGCCGAATGGGCGGCCAAGGCTGCGGAGAAGATCTACGGCAAAGAGAATGTGGAACTGGGCTGTGACCCGATCATGGGTTCCGAAGATTTCGCGAAATATCAGCAGTTCATTCCCGGCTGCTACTGCTTTACCGGCAACATCGATGAGACCCACGACAAACCCAATCATCACGCTTGCTACGATTACAACGACGACATCCTGCTGCCTGCAGCGGAGTGGTTTGCGGAACTAGTGAAGATCCGGATGGCATAAAACTGCTGTTTTTAAAACAAAATATAAGAAAAAGAGGGCCAAAGAGTGAACTAGTAAGATGAAAGTAGACATGTAAAAAAGCATGTCTACTTTTTTCATGTTAAAGTTTATGTGGAGGTGGAATTATGGGTAGACCTAAAGGCGGAAAGAATAGACGGTGGACAAATGAAGA